>Ga0206831_1071_pt1 | contig 31665 bp, 31 predicted proteins | sample Alteio_BWOrgCont_73_FD_152876 | JGI IMG/M metagenome (GOLD analysis project Ga0206831, IMG submission 152876) | Enriched cells from forest soil in Barre Woods Harvard Forest LTER site, Petersham, Massachusetts, United States -... | ecosystem: Environmental > Terrestrial > Soil > Temperate forest >...
GGCATCCGGAAGTGGATGTGTTCGTGGAACTGGCCGGCGGCGAGGACATACCGAAACCCTGGATCGAAACAGCACTGCTGGCCGGGAAGCACGTCGTCACGGCGAACAAGGCCCTGCTCGCCAAGCACGGGGCGGAACTGTTTCCCCTGGCCGCGAAGCAAAATCGTTTTCTGCTGTTTGAAGCCGCGGTGGGAGGCGGTATTCCCATCGTGAAGACCCTGCAGGAAGGCCTGGTGGGAAACGACATCGACGGGCTCGCCTGCATCATCAACGGCACCTGCAACTACATCCTGACCCAAATGGCGCGGAACAAGGAGTCGTTCACGGACGCCCTGGCCGAAGCGCAGCGCCTGGGTTACGCCGAGGCGAATCCGGGATTCGACATCGACGGAACGGATTCGCTGCACAAGGTGGCCCTGCTGGCTTCCATGGCTTACGGCCGCTACGTGGATTACAGGAAGCTTTCGGTGGAAGGCATTCGCAACGTCAGCGCGCTGGACATCCAGATGGCTGACGAGATGGGCTACGAGGTGAAATTGCTTGGAGTTGTGTCGCAGCATCAGGAGCGTATTTTGGCCGCCGTCTATCCGGCGCTGCTGGAGCGCGGCCATCAGCTGGCCTCGGTGAACGGAGTCTTGAACGGCGTCTATCTCAAGACTTCGGCGGCGGGCCCGCAACTGTTTACCGGCGCGGGCGCGGGCCGGAGGCCCACGGCCAGCGCGGTGGTTTCGGACCTCATCGCCCTGGCCCGCCAGATGGCCACCGGCCATGCGGTGCCGGCTTCCATGGCGTATTTTTCGAAGGACAATGCGGCGCCCTTGCTTTCCATCGACGAGTTGGAAACCGAGTTCTACCTGCGCTTAACCACGGTGGACAAGCCCGGGGTCCTGAGCAAGGTGACGGGGATTCTTGGGGAGAACGGCATTTCCATCCGCGCGCTGAGCCAGAAACCGGAGCACGATCCGGCTAACGTGCCCGTGATTATCCTGACTCATACCGTCAAGAACAAACGGGTATCCGAGGCCTTGCGTCAGATTGATGCGCTGGATGTGGTGAGCGCACCGACCAGAGTATTGCGGTTTTATAAGTAGGTTAAGGTTTTCGGCTTCCAAATTCAACCTCGAAACGGCAGGTTTCTTCCATGCTCTCTCTCAAAACTCAACGCCATCGATTGGAAGTACAGGGGTATTTGGGTTTAAGCGATTCAGACGTCCGGGAAGTCGCTCCTTGGCTGCGGTTCACCCCGTGGATGAACGCCACGATTCTGGCCATTGGCACGATTTTGGGTTCCTATAGGATCCTGGGAGCCGAGGCCATTCTTATGGCGCTGGGAGCGGTTTTACCCCTGCACCCTTTTGATTGGGTTTACAATGTTGCGATTCGGCGTTTCACACGCACCCGGCCGCTGCCGCCGAGCGGTCAGCAGAGGCGGTTCGTCTTCGGAATCATGTGCTGGTGGCTGTTGCCGACGGCGTACTTCTTTTACCTGGGCAAACACACCGTCCCCCCGAACCCGAAATATTTTTCTTGGGCATTCGTGTCGGGTTGCGTCCTCATTGCCCTTCCCCTGCTGCTGGCGATGTCGGATTTGTGCGCTGTGTCGGAATTGTTGAATTGGCTGTCCCGTAAACGAGACAAGAGCCCAAAAGCTTGAGGGTACGGGTTTCCGGCGATCCTTTCGGGTATTGCCTCATTCTTTAATGACGAGCCCCTTTTCTATGCCGCAAGCCACCGCCCCGGCGGAGCCTTCCCACCAACGCGATTTCATCCATCAGGGATCGAAATTCATGCTGCTGGACAATGCGTCCAAGGTGCTGGATCCCCTCCTGGTTCTGCTTTGCGCCAGGCTGTATGTGGGAGGGGGATGGGGATTTTTCAAATACTATGAATCCATCCTGCTTTTGCTGATGCGCCTGGCCGTGGTCGGAATGGATCGCGGCGTGGTTTGGATTTACGCGAAGCGCGGAAGCGACGAATCCTTTTTGCGGGTTTTCTCCAGGGCCGTGAACTTTGTGATGCTCTTCGCGGTGTTCTTGTCCCTGCTCGCCGTGGCCCAATGGGCGGGATGGCTGCCGGCGTGGGGCCGCTTTGCCCACGGCGCCGTCGGCGCTTCGTGGTTCGACATTCTCTGTTATCTGGCCTCGCTGCCTTTTCAATGCGCCATGCTGCTCTTTCTCCAGGCTCTGGTCAATAAACGGGCGCTCTATCCTTTCGCCTTCATCCGCAATATGGTCGTGCCCTTGGCCACTTTGGGTCCCGCGGCCCTGCTGGCATTAACTCCGCTCAAACCGCACGGCCTTGCGATTCCCTATTTGTTCGGCAGCATCCTGGGATTCGCGCTGTCGGCGGGGTTTTTTCTGAAGGCTTACCCTTCCGTCTGGCGAAGCTGGGCGCCCAGCGCCTGGATACCGCGTGACATGATCCGGTATTCGCTCCCGCTGGCCAGCACGGATTTCGTCATGAGCTTCGCCTATCGGATAGACATCCTGCTGCTCGGCCGTTACGCGGGCCTGAGGGTGGTGGAAGTGTACGCCATCATCGTGATGATATCGAACGCGCTCCTCACCTTAAAGCAGAGCTTTGACAACATCATCCTTTCGGTATTCTCAAAAAAAATCCCGGGCCAGCTCGTGGACGAGGAATACCGCCACAGCTTCAATTACGCCACCTGGATGGTTTTCACCGCCCGCATCCCGTTCTTCTTTCTGGCATGTTTTTTCGGACGCAAACTCCTCTACCTCATCTCTCCCGTTTACATGACCGGATATTCCACGCTTATTCTTGCCACCGCGTTCATCTTGTTCGCGACGCCTCTCGCCTTTGCCAGTATCATGCTGATGGGCCTGGGAAAAACGAAAGTCATCCCCGTCTCCCAGGTGCTGTTCTTTTTGCTGACTTTGGGTTTCAACCTCTGGCTTATTCCCGCGCACGGCATGCAGGGCGCTGCCGTGGCCATGGGAGTGTCCACGGTCATCACCAACATTTTCTGCATGGTGGCTCTGCGTTACTACGAAAAGACCTGGTACTTTCAAACCTCCTATCTGTGGCATGCCTTAATCGAGACGCTGTTTTTTGCGCCTTTCCTGGCGGTTTACGTGTGGTTAAGCCCTTCTCTTCCCGTCACCATCCTGTTGTTTCTGGCGGGAGCCCTGCTGTATGGGGCTTATACCTGGAAAATTTGGAACCGCCTGCGCACGCTGGCGTGACAGGTTCGCGTAAAGGCGCAGCTTGAACTCGAAACCCTTCCGCGTCGGCATAGTGGGGGCAGGATCCGTGGCTCGCCGCGCCCACATTCCCGGTTGGCAGGCTCTTCCGGGCGTTGAAGTCGCCGCCGTTTGCGCTCCGGACCTTGCGGCCGCGCAATCCTCCGCGGATGCCTTTGGCATCCCCCATGTTTTTTCCGACTACCATGCCCTTCTGGAACTTGAATTGGACGCGGTTTCGATTTGCGCGCCCAACAGCGTGCACGTCCCTGCTTCCCTGACTGCGATCGAATCCGGCAAACACGTGCTTTGTGAGAAACCCATGGCTGTCACCGCCGGGCAAGTAAAGATGCTGGGGGAAAAAGCCGAAGCTGCGGGGCTACTGCTGATGGCCCAGCATCAATTGCGCTTTGCCGCAGAGGCGCGCGCAGCTTACGCTCTGGTGAAAACGGAAAAACTGGGATCCGTTTACCACGCTCAAGTCAGGGCGCTGCGCCGGGCCACGGTGCCGACCTCGGTGGGTTTCATCGACAAAGCGCTGGCGGGAGGGGGGCCGGCTTTGGATATCGGTGTTCATTCCCTGGACATCGCCCTCTGGCTCATGGATTTTCCCAGGCCCGTGCGTGTCACGGGAACGGCGAAGACGAATTTCGCGCACGGCGATAAAATTACGGGGGACTGGGGAGAATGGGCGCGTTCGCGCTTCTCAGTGGAGGATTTCGCCGCAGGTTTCGTGCATTTCGAGAACGGATCCACTTTGGCGCTTGAATGCTCGTGGCTCGGGCATTATCCGGAGCGCGACGACTTAAGTTGCCGTTTATTTGGGCTGGGCGGAAGCCTGCACTGGCCCACCGGGGAGTTCTCAACCACGGCGGGCAAAGCACATTCAACGGGAACATTGCCGTTGGAAGCTACGGATGAACCCGCCCATTTCGCGGCCATCCGCGCTTTTTATGAGGCTATCCAGAGCGGCAGGCCTTCTCCCATTCCCTGGAAAGAAACCTATTGGACCATCGCCATTATTGAGGCGCTGTACGAATCGGCTGCGGAGGGAAAAGAGGTTTTCCTGCGCGACGTTTAAACTTCCTTTAAACTTCCCTAAGGCCGTTTTATCCCTATCATCCCTATCACTCGGGCAGCTTGATCACCCAGCGGTAGGCCTGCATGATGTCGCGCTTAAACACGTCCGCGGTTCCCCACAGATAGATCTGGAATTGGCGGAACAGAATTTCGCCTTCGAGTCCCACGATTTTGTCCCGGTTCCGTTCGAACTTTTCGGACCAAAGCTTGGCCGTGAGGTAGTAGTTCCAGCGATCGTCCCACACACCGCAGAGTTGAAACGGCGTTTTGGCCAGATGGGTGAGCCATTCTTGGATGACCGCGGGGGAACAGTTGTTCGGGTAGATGTAACGGTAGATGAAGGAGTGAAACTTGTATTTCTCCCGGCAGGCGCTGGCATCCAGGTACATCTTTCCGCCGGGCTTCAAAAGGCGCTGGTAGGTGGCGATGGACTTAGCGTAGTCGGGCAGATGCTCGGTGACGCCCAGGTTCACGATGCCGTCGAATTTCATGCCCGGCTCGTATTCATACAAATGGCAGTTCACGACCTCACAGGGAATTTTTTCGCGCGAGATCATGGCGTTGAGGAAGTTTTCGCTTTCCTTGGAAATGGTAAGCGAAGTGACGCGGATGCCTTTTTTCCCCGCATATTCGTTGAAGGCTCCCCAGCCGCCGCCGATGTCCAGGATGCGGTCCCCCGCTTTGGCGCCGATTTGCTCGATGGCGAAATCGAGTTTGCGGGTGATGGCGTCTTCCAGGGGTTCGTCGTCGCGCAGGAACACGCCGTGGGAATAGCAGCGGTGACGGTCATCCAGGAAGCTCAGGTAGAACTCCTGGGAATGATCGTAATGGGTGGCGATGCCGGAGCGATCCATCCGGGACTGCCCGAAGATCAAAGGCTTGACGAGGCTCCAGAAATAGCGGAGGGGGTGATTGTCCGTGGTCATGTCGCGGAACGCGAAGAAGCGCTCCATGTCGCCGCGGAAATCGAGGTGATCCAGCATATAGGCTTCGAAGATGGTGGTCGCGTCGAGCGAGGCCAGCGCCGAAACCGCGGTTCTGTCCCGCACGGTGACGGAAAAAACGGATTCACCCGATCCGAACCGGATGGGCTCGCCGTCCTGCCACCGGATCTGAAAAGGGACGCCCTTTCCGGTGGCGTAATATTCCTGGCAGGCCCTGCGCAGAATTCCGATGAGCCGGTTGAACGCCGGATCCGGCGACCTTTCCGGTTTGGAAGGGGTTTTAGAGGCGGGTGCCACGGCGATTTCTGCTTCTTGCATAGGTCCTGCCTGAAAAGATGTGGGGGTTAAAAATATATCGTAAAGCGGTGATGCGGGCTCAACGTAATAGGGGGTAAACCTTAAAATTTTTCCAAAATGGTGGGAAAAGGGATGTTACGGGGTTGGAGTACCGGGAGATCCGGGAGAAAGTTTGGGATTCTGTCGGTGCCTGTCGGCATCCCTCCGGGTTTTTTTGTCCAGGTTCTTCTCCAGGGCTGCCGTGAGATCCACGCCGGTCTGGTTTGCGAGGCAAAGAAGCACAAACAGAACGTCCGCCATTTCATCGCCAAGATCGCGGCCCTCGTCCGATTTTTTGAAGCTTTGATCCCCGTGTGTTCGGGCCATGAGGCGGGCCAATTCCCCCACCTCTTCCATCAGCACGGCGAGGTTGGTCAGTTCCGAGAAATAACGGACGCCGTAGGTTTGGATCCAATCGTCTATGCGCTGTTGGGCCTCTTTCAAAGTCACTTTGCAAAGATAACTTTAGGGCCCCATGTTTCGTCGCGACATTCTCAGCTGGTGGCTGCGTCCCGCTTTCTTGCGCTCCTGGGGACGCAAGAAAGAGACACTCTTTGCGGGACCCTGGGTGGGGGAGTTCGGTTGGGAACTCATCAACTGGCAAGGTTTCGTGCGCAAACTGTCACGCTCCTATCGCAAGACCGTGGTGTGCTGTCCGGAAGGACATGAGGCCCTGTACGCCGATTTCGCCGCGGAAATCCATCCGCATCGTCTGCGCGGAACGGCCGACTGCAATGCCCTGCGAAAAATTCAGAACCCCGAAGAAGCGGAGCGCATTCACGGGCTCGTCCCTCTGGATTGCGACTGGCTGAAGCCCCTGGGTTATCAGCCCTTTTCCCGCCAGGAGTTTATCCGTTTCGGGGCGCGGCAGCCCAGGAGTTCAGGAGCCGTGGATGTCCTGTTTCATCCGCGCGGCCGTATCTTCGGCGCGGATCGCAATTGGAGTCCGGAGCGGTGGCAGGCGCTGCTTGCTTTGTTTCGGCAGGAAGGGTACCGCGTGGGTTGCCTGGGCCTGCGCGATGCCACTTTGAAAGTGGAGGGAGATTTTCTGGATCTGCGAGATCGTCCCTTGTCCGAGACGCTCGACATTATCGCCTCGGCAAAGGTCGTGGTGGGCCCTTCTTCGGGCCCCATGCATTTGGCGAGCCTGTGCGGAACCCCCCACGTGGTGTGGACGGATGACCGCTCCTACGCGCGCGGGCGCAGCAACCGCGACAAATACGAGTCCTGGTGGAACCCCTTGAAAACGCCCGTGCGGGTTTTAGACGCGGACGGCTTCGATCCGCCTCCGGAAATCGTCTTTGAGAGCGTGAAAAAATTACTGGAACCCTTGGATGCGACGGTGAACCCTTCCGAAGGGTGAACACCAAAATTTCATAGTTTAGCGTTACCTCCTTGGCGTCCTCACTCGTCCAATTCCCAGGTCTATGACAAGAAATCCTATGTCCGGTTACTTGAAACGCATTGTCTCTTGGGAACACGCTCTTGTTTCCCGTCTGCATGCCATAGAATTTCACCCTTTCCTAAACCGGTTATTGATGCTTTTCGTGCGCGTTGGAGACGGGTGGGTGTGGGTTATCGTGGCCGGAATTCTTTACTGGGCTTTGTCTTGGGCGCGCTTCAAGAGCGTTGTGGGTCAGGCGGTTCTGGCGGTTGCCATCAGCCTGCCGATTTATTGGGGTTTCAAGTACCTCTTTAGGCGATCCCGCCCTTACATCGCCATTGACGGCGTATCGGCCAGGGTGCCGCCGCTTGACAGGTACAGTTTTCCCTCCGGCCATACCATGAACAACTTGGCCGTGGCGATGACCTTGGCCTTGAATCTGCCCCATCTGTGGCCTTTGGCGCTGGCCATTCCCCTTACGCTCGGCTTCCTTCGAATCTTGTATGGCGTGCATTTTCTGACGGATATCGTGGGGGGAGCCCTGCTCGGCGCCATGAGTTCTCTCAGTGCGCATTGGCTGTTTCCCCACATGTTTCCTCACCTGTTTTCCTGAGAAATTCTTTTCGTTAATTTATCAGATACGTGAGACGCCGTTGTATCTGATGTCTCCCTTATCCCCCCATTCTGATTCGTTCCTCGGTTTGCCGCGGCGGTTTAGATATTTCGGCTGGATTTGGATTTTTGGCATGGGAGTGGGGTGGGCCGCGATTAAACCCCAGCCGGCTCCAGATTCCACGTCATCCGCCCGATCGCGCCCCTCCGACACCTTGGCGGACACCGCTTCGGCCGGTGCCCGGGTGTACCAGTATATCGCTTATCCAACGCTTCAGGTTCTTACCTGGCCGATTGAAATTGTCCTGGTGCCTGTTGTGCGTGCGGCCATCTCTCCCACCCAGGAGCCCATTCGCTATTTCTTCAACGAAAATGTCATCGATCGCGTGCGCGACCTCGTCAGCATCGGCAAAGAGGAGCAAATTCTGCTTTATCCGACGCTGAGCTTGGCGCCGGGAACCGGTACCCGCACCGGCGTCACTTTGCGGGACAACGCCCTCTTCGGCAGCCAAACGGATCAGCTGGTCGCTTACCTGCAGTATTACGTGAACGGGGATTACAAGGCGCGGGCTTACGTGACGGCGCAGAATCTGCTGGGAACGCCCTTTATGGGCAAGGCTTCGGCTTACCTGGCGCGCATGAAAAACGCCTCCGCGAATCAACCGGGCACCGACGACTTCTTTTTTTACTCCGACTCCTCGGAGCAGTACCAGTTTTCTCTGATGTACCCCCTGCCGCTCAGTTTTTGGGCATACGGGGATATACTCCTGCGGCCCACCCGTTTGGGCAACGCTCCGCCCGGGGGGGGAGACGACAATATCCCAGTGAGCAATTTTTTCTTGGACCCGCAGGGCGTCTTGAGTCCCGCCTATCGCGGAATAGGGCAGTCGTTTCTCGATCGCTCCTGGTCGGCAGGGCTGCAGCGCGACACGCGCAACAACCCCAATGTCACATTGACGGGCGACTGGCTCAACGTCAGCTATCGCTACCACGACGTGGATCTATCGCACGATTATCAGGAATGGAACGGCCAGTACACCAAGTATTTCCAGCTGGGCAGCGAGGACTACGAAGTCACCCCCGCGGAGGAGCGGGAACTCAAAACGATGAGCGTTGACAAATTCCTCCAACAACTCGAATACGAAAAACTCCGGCATGAAATTTTTTCACGCAAGGTGGTGGCGGTGCATTTGTACGCCGCCCAGAGCTTCGAGATACCCGGCAACAGCATGCCCATCTACGGTCTTCAGACCCTGGGGAATGACACCCCGCTGCGCGGCTATGACGGCGACAGATTCCGGGACTACACCGTGGCGGCGATCAGCACGGAATACCGTTTTCCGGTGCTGCGTCTTATGGACGGCACCTTGTTCGACGAGTATGGTGTCTCCGGCCACTCCTGGGGTGATATCGATTATTTGAATTACAGGAATTCGTGGGGATTCGGCGTGAGGGTGCGGCGGCCCGACATTTTCCTGTTTCGTGCCGAATTGGGATTCCATGGGCTTTCCGGCTTCGCGATCAATATGGCGGTGGACGCACCGTTCTAAGGCGTTGGACAGCAACGCCTTGCGTGAGGAGGCGACAGGACAAGTCTTTCCAGAACGTTATTTTTAAAATTTGTCTTAAGGACCTTCCTCCAAAGGCGAGATTTTAATGTCCTACGAGTCCGATCTCAGGCAAGAACTTGAAAAATTCATTCAGCAGGGACAAAACAAATTTGTCGGAGACGGGTTGCGCATTGATCTCCACTGCCACGACCGCAACAGCAACGTGCCGGACGAAACTTTGGGGCGCCTTCTGCAAATGCCTGAAACATGGCTGCGGACGGAAACGCTCGTGCGGACCCTCAAAGACAATGGCGTCAACGTACTGACCATTACCAACCACAACAACGCCCGAAGCTGCTGGGATCTTCTGGACAAGGGCGAAGACGTGCTTTCGGGGGCGGAGTTCAGCTGCACTTTGCCCGGCTTCAACGTGGGCGTGCATGTCTTAACCTTCGGTTTTACTCCGGATCAAGAAACAAAGCTGAACCGTTTGCGCAAGAACCTTCACCGGTTTCTGGAGTACACAAACGCGGAAGACATTCCCACCGTCCTCGCCCATCCCCTGCATTTTTATACTCCCGGTGCCGTCCCTCCCCTTGAGGTGATGGATCATTTCGCGCTTCTTTTCGAACGCTTCGAGGGAGTCAACGGTCAAAGGGACCCCTGGCAAAATCTGTTGACCTCGACCTGGGTTTCAAGTTTGAACGAAGAATACCTGGAAGACGCTTCCAGACGCATTGGAATCAAGCCGGGTACCTTTTGTAAGACCCCCTACTCCAAGCGAATTGCCGGGGGTTCAGATTGTCACATGGGGTTCTTTGCCGGTACCACCGGGACGCTTTTGGACGCTCCGGGCTGGCGGGAAAGTCCCGGACGACGCGCCGAAAAAGCGCTTGCGGCGCTGCGGTCAGCTCCCATGACTCCCTACGGCAGTCATTGCGGCGACGTGAATTTAACCGCGGCCTTTCTGGATCTTTTCTGCCAGACGGTCGGACGCTTGGAGGACCCCGGACTTCTGGAAATTTTCTCCGGCAAGGGATCTTCCCTTGAAAAAATCCAGGCCCTAGGCATCGCCAACGGGCTCTACGAAGTGCGCCGCCATAAAATTGCCGCGCGGTTTCTGGAGATGTTTCACCAAAGTTTGCAGGGCAAGAAGCCCGGCCCGCTTATCTCTTGGCTGACGCCCAAAGCCTTTAAACCCGTCATCCATGAAATGAAAGTCATTGCGGAGGCGCGCGCTGAGTCCTCTATAAAGCTGATGGAAGTTCTGGAGGACTCCTTTCCGCTTCTCTCCAATTACGTCAATAAACTGGTGGTCGAGCGATCCATACGGAAAATAAGCCATTGGGTGGGAAAATCCCGCAAAGCCTTAGATGCCTTAAAGCCGGCGGATGGAAGGGTCACGGAAAAACTCCCATCGAATCTTAGGGAACTTTTTAAACACTACTCCAAGACTTCCCGCGCCGCGGAAGGGAAAAAGGAGAGCGACGATCCGCTTTTCCCCCTCCTGGCTTCGGTAGTCTTTGTGGGTGTGACTCTTGCGGCCTCAAAGACGCTATTTGGCAAGAGGTCTTTTCTCAGCGCCTTTGCCGAACGACACGGAATATTTCCGCGCCCGCGCCGCATCCTCTGGCTCACGGACAGCCTGGAGGACGACAATGGTGTCTCCCATGCCTTGCGATCCATCATGGCCGAGGTCCGAAAACGGGATTTGCCCATCGACTTCATGACCTGCGGAGGCGAGAAAACGGCCGATCATCTGCGTGTCCTTCCTTCCCTGGCGGAATTCAGCCTCGGCTCTATCTCCGATCAGGTTTTCCGCATCCCCGGATTCATGGACGTGCACAAGGCCTTTCTAGAGGGAGGCTATGATCGCATCGTGTGTTCGACCGAGGCTCCAATGGGTCTTTACGCCCTCTACCTTAAGCATGCCTTCTCGGTGCCGGCCTATTTTTACGTTCACTCGGACTGGCAGGACTTTGCGCGCAGAACTTTGCGGTTCGACGAAAGCCAACAGGACTGGCTTCGAAACTTGCTGAGCTGGTTTTACCGGAGATTCGACGGAGTCTTCCTTCCAAATAAAGAGCAAAGGGACATTTTCTCTTCCCCGGATATGGGCGTAGCTCCCGAAAAACTTTTCTTGACTTCTCAATGGGCGGATGCCTTCCAGGCCGATGCCATTATTTCCGATATGTTCGAGGCCCTTGGAATGCCGAACGGCTTCTCGGCACAGAATCAAGAAGTAAAATCGAATTTCGGCCCGGTATATCAATCTCACTAATAGCAGCTAGACCATAGTTGGTTACGAACAGTTGGTTTCTTAAAAGAGGCGCGCATCGTTAAAATCGGCTAATTCTTAACTTGAAGAGTGACCCATCGGAACCACAAAACGGTGGTCGGGGGGTATTTTTCGGCATTTCTAAGCTAAAAACAATGTTTTTGAAAAAAGTGTACAAGTCGGAGTGTACAAATTTAGCGGCAGCGGGATCCCTTGGACGGCCATCATCTCGTTCTTTTAAGTTCACCACTTCGAGCGGCTTCTTGAATTGAAGTCAATGCTTCCTCTGCCATGGGCACAGATTTCACCCGTTCGATTTCGATTCCTAAACCTCCGGCCAGAGGTTTTAACCATTCAACCAATTCTTCCTGTTTTACCTTCAGCGACCTGGGATACGCGCCATGCTTCTTAATAGCCTCCATCAATTGGTTGGGGAGGGTGTACGGCATTTCATCCGAACTCGCCATGGCGAATCCTAAAACAAAACCACTGTCTGCGCGCACGAAGGTAGCCAATAGCGGTACGAATCCACCATTCCCTTTGGTGTCTCGAACTCCCATTCCCGAATTCCCAATCATGATTTCCCAAGAAACATCGGGTGCGAGAGATGCTTTCGAAATTCTCCGCAGACCCAACTCATCGGGTGGAGCGGCGGGAGGCAATTTCTCTTTTTGAATTTCCGGCGCAGATAACCATTGTATCGGGCCAGGGTGCCCCTTGGGATCCACCACGAAATTGGGAAGCGTATCCTCCCCTTCCGGCAGTGACCATCGAATACCAGCCTTCTTGCGGAGCTTCAGGAGAGAAAGGCTCGCTCTCAGAGCTGGAATCAATAGGGTAATTTCATCTCCGTCCGGATAAGCCGGAACACGTCCAGGAAGGTATCGGGTCATATTGGGCCATAAGCCTGGCCCTCCTATGTATCCTAGGCGTTGCAGCCGCTTTTTGTCATCGTGGCCCAATTGGCTCCAAGATTCGAAAAAAACAGTCAGAGAATCCAGACGTTGAATGGCGTCTTTCTCATCGAGGTGTTGGGAAGTAAGGTCTTGCCAAGCCGCATACCCACGCACTCCCCAGTAGAAGACTAAAGCAAGGCTGATGCCTTCGGCACCGGTTACAACAGCGTAAAGATTTACATCCGGGAAGCGCAGAACCCAGGCCTCTTCTTCATTCATGAATTCCCAGGGCTCGAGCTCTCCAATATCAATGGCGAGTTCGTACAAGGTCTTCAAGCCATCATAACCGATGTGGCGTGCCATGTGGAAATCATAGCCAAAATTCTTTGTTCAGCCTCAGGGTTCCTATGGGCAAATGCTCACTAATTATGCAGAAGACATTCCGGTAGTTATTCGGGTTCCCAGTCTATCTTACTTGGAAACGATTCAAAGCAACTCAACGCTAAGGAAGAAGACTTATGAAGCCAAGGCTTTTTTTGATTTCCACATTGCCGCTATTGATTGTCGCTTGCTGCGCCCCTTATAAATCGGCCGTTTCAACCTATACCCAGACGCTTCAGGCACGGGAAAAGATCTATTACTCAAAAATTGAAACGCCGGAGCTTCAGGAGCAGGTGGTTCTAAATGACGCCTCCTTAGCGTGTCTAGTCGACAAAGATCAGAAAAAGAGCACGACCGCCAGTCCCTCCGTTGCCTGCCAATGCAGCGATGGAATAATCGACAGCACCCATACCTGGACGGCAAATTGCAAGCAATGGCTTGGCCAATAAGTGAAGTGAAAGGATTGATATGAGTTTACAGGACGACGTTATCCAAGAACTTGAGAACATTGCAAGTGCCGTTAAGGCGGGTTTCAACTGGAGCTCCTCGGATGCCCCTTTTTTGGAGCAAAACGCCCAGGAGTTGATTAGCCTTAAAAACCAATACGACCAAGCCACGGATCCGGAGGCAAAAACCGAATACCAACTGTCGGCTAAGCTGGCACTAAGCAATGTGAAGATCAGGTTGTTTACTGAACTCAACGTAACCGAACAGCAGATCATCACTTCGTTGGAGAGCCAGTTCTGGAGCATATTGGTTCCCAAACTCGCCGGGATCCTGATTGGCCTATTGTAACTGCTTTTTGTTCAAGCTAACCCGCATGTACCTTTTTCTCAATGTGCGGCCGTTATACCCTCACGGAAGATGAACAAAATCTCTGGAGTCTGATCAAAAGGACTCTGCCGCAGCTCCTGCTCTCCGGGTTGACCTTGGGAAAAGTATCCCGTGTGCTACAGGGGAATCCCCGCCGGAAATACAACATTGTCCCAACCAGTGTGGAACCAATCCTCTACATACGTGATGGTAAAACCGAATTAGTTCCTGCCCATTGGTGGCTATTGCCGTCCTGGGGAACAAACCGGGTTAAGTGGCGAATTTCAGCAAAGGGCGAAAAGTCTTTTTCGTGGGTAGGTCCACCCAAAAGCCATTTCAACAGCCGTTGGGATACCGTCACTAACCCGAATAACCTCTATTGGCACAGTCTTTTGGATTCAAAACGGTGTCTCATCCCCGCAGATGGTTTTATGGAGTGGCCAGACGACGCTTTAAGGCCAAAAGACCAGGATAAGATCCCCCATTATTTCTCCCTGCATGAACACCGGACCTTCTTCTTCGCCGGGATTTATGACGAAGCCATAGATGCCGAAGGTAACCCTTTCCTGAGCTACAACATCATCACCGTCGAGCCAAACGAAATGCTCCGACGTCTACCGCATCACCGTATGCCCGCCATCTTGGCGCATGAATCTGTAGCTGAGTGGCTCTCCCCAACCGTGCGCGCTGGTGAAGCGGCAGTACTTCTGCAACCAACCTTAGATGATTTTATGGTGTCCTATCCGATTTCAAAGCTGGTCAATGCCCCCAAGAATGAATCCCCCGAGGTCCTTTTTCCATTAGGCAGTCGCTAGAGGCTGCTCCTCCTCCACCGGGAATCAATCCGGCGATTCGGCCACGTGAGAAATATGTGCGAATTTTTTTTGGGCAAAAATGGGGGAAAGCAGTGCGGTACCTGCAAGACGAGGGCGATCTCCGAGTCGGGGGCAATCGGAAATTGTGGCTTCAGGAGTGTTTTGAATGGGAGTCGCGCGTTTAGGGCTCGAGTGGGAGGGACTCGAACCCCTAAGATTTTAGGATGACATTTTTCGATTTGGAAACGCCCAATCGTCTCCTGATAAGGCATGTGGGAAATAGGTCTATCAATGGTTTTGACGGAAATTTAGGGGTAGCCCTCCGGATTCCAAATCCGCTACTCGGGGGGCATTTTGTTTCTTTTTTAGCCTAAAAATGAGGATTTTTAGAATGGCATACAAATGGGAGTGTACAAATTAAGTCGGGGCAATTCTGATCGGGACTCTCACCCTTGAGATAGAGGTTAGCCGCTTACCCTTCCTCATCCAAGTTACTTGGGGGCCTGTTCTAAAAGAAAGGGGAGCTTTGGTTTTCGCGCTTTTCCAACAGCTTAGGATCGTACAGCGAAGATGCTCGCTTGACGTCTCAGAGTCGGCCTCTAGCCGACCTTAGGAGCCGACGTCAAGCGAGCATCTTCGCTGTACGATCCATTGTTAATTAAACGTAAAATAAATTCCATTTTAAATTGATTAACGATCTTATTTAGCCTTTACGCTCGTTCATTCTATCTTCTAGAATATAGAATGAACTGCGAGTTTGTGTATGCTTAAAGGTCAAGACATCGTTATCCTTGTTTTGCTGAGGCTCAGACCCAGACAAGAATGGACTTATGAAGCCATATCTAAATCAATAAGAATTTCGAGTTCCCAATGCTACGCGGCCATACAACGCCTACAGCAAGCGAGACTCCTTATCTTCTCCTCCGAAAATGTGTTGTGGCGAGTTCCCAGCGACAATTTCAAAGAATATGTCATCCATGGCCTCAAATATCATTTCCCGGCTCAAATTGGTTCATTAGTACGCGGAATTCCAACCGCCCATAGTGCTGAATTCGTGTCCAAAAATTTCATAGCAAATGGAGTCCAAGAAGGTGATTATGTATGGCCTTCACCTGATGGCTTCCTCAAAGGGAATAGCCTCCAACCACTACACCCTTCGCAATTGCATTTTGCGCCCAAGGCTAAATCTTTCTTTCCGAATCTGGATAACAATGATATCTATGAAACCTTCGTATGTATCGACCTATTAAGAGTGGGCAGCTCTCGTGAACAAAAATGGGCAGCAGAAAAACTAGAACAGTGGAATTATGGATCCTAGGATTGCCATTGAAGTAATAGCGGAGGCCTTAGGAGATCTTAAGGAACGTTGTTTTTTAACGGGAGGCATGAGTATTCCGTTTTACATCACTGACCCACTGGAAGAACCTCCGCGGGCAACTTTGGACATTGATGTAGTCGTTGAAGTATACAGCACGACAGAATACTACAATGTCGTTGAAACGCGCTTGCGCGAGCGTGGCTTTGTAAATGACATGACTCCTGGAGCCCCCAATTGTCGGTGGAGGTGGCAAGAGTTTATCGTGGACGTTATGCCGACGGAAGAATCCGTTCTCGGATTTACGAATCCTTGGTACAGAGAAGGACTTAGTCATACAATACCCATTACGGTGACTCAACGCTGTGCATGGCGTGTGCTCTCTTCCCCTTTTGCGTTGGCGGCTAAATTAACCGCGTTTTGGACACGGGGAAGCAGTGACCCCATGAGGAGCCAAGACTTGGAAGACATCATCACACTTATAAATGGGCGTGTAGAAATTGTGCAAGAAATTTCTACAACGCAGGAAATGTGCAAGCAATACGTTTTAGAGGCACTCTCTAAAATCCTAAATGAAGAAAGATTTTTGGACGCGCTACCATCCCACCTACCCTATGGTGATGCGGGTCAACAGCGACTTCCAATTGTATTGGCGAGAATGCGACAAATCACCGGGCTTTAAACTGCCCTTTTTCCAATTGAGAGTAGAAGCCAACCCACGGAATCCAAATCCGCTGCTCGGGGGTCACTATTTAGCGATTTTAAGAGAAAAAGGAAGGTTTCGAAATCAGTGTACAACCGTGAGCGTACAAATTCCGTTTACGCTTCGAAAAACACGTCGATAGTGGTATACTATGGGTGATTGTTATTGCAGAGTGGAAGAAAGAAGTTCGAATCCATCATGCCGAGGATTGATCTGTCTCAGAGTTCTCTCAACAACGCACTAAATCAATTTAGGGCGACCAAGTCGCTTTTGTCTGCAGGATTTGTGTCGCCTCTCAGCTTCCCAAACACAAATGAATTCCACACTATTTCAACGGGATTCGATGTTAGCGCATATAGGGACCTGACTTTCGAAAATGCGTGGAAAAATCCATTCGGCCAGGATGATGTAATTTCTGCATTGAAGCTTTATTCAGAGGCTCCCTTAAGCTGGAATAAAGTTTGTGTCCCGGAGTCTGTATATATCGGAGATTATTCGATTCAACCTCATATTTTTGATCAAATCAATCCGATGGGAGACTTCAATTTTCTTTTCGGAGAATTTGACGAATACTTAACATGGTCAAGGTATCAGAACAGTTGTATTGAGGTTGAATATTGTGAAACGGTTGCCTCGACTCATAAATTCAAGCAAAAATCGGGAGCGCTTTTCGCCTTAATCGCAAAGCACTTATCAAATTCAAAACGCTTATTCAAATACCAGTACAAGCTGAAAGAAAAGCTGCACAAATTGATGACCGCACTTCTTGAACTGCTTCAGTTCCCAAGAAAAACCGCAAAAATTTCCTTCCAATTCCTGGCCAACACTACGGGCCAGATCTTATTCGTTTGGCGTTATTGGGCAAAAGTATTTCAGGGAGCATCGAGTGTCGAGAAAAAAGGGAAAGGGGGTTACCAAACGGCATAAGGTCTTGAAAGATGGCCACGCGCCCTCATTTCCTATTACAAAAAAAGCAAGGAGGAGAAGACCCAAAAAAAAGACTCCCCAGCTTCTCAAGCTGCATATCCCCTCAAGACCCAAACATACCGACAATAATTCAAATTCCCCATTAATTGAAACGGGCGGCTCTAAAAAAATCGGCATCTCTTCGAATGGTATCATAGCATCCTGCTCATTGCTAACCGCTATCAGTTCTCTTCCACATTCTCTACAAATACCCGGCTATATCATCGTATGCTTGCTGGGTATAACATACGCTGGCATTAAACGTCTTTGAAGTAAGACTCGAGCTAAACATCATTGGGTCAATCGAAGTAGGAATTGGCTCAATTAGAAATCACCTCCGCTTATCAACTCCATTTGAAAAATGAACCTTCTGAATTTTGTGCTACTGAGCGATAAAGGGTAGCCCACCGGACTATCAATCCAGTGGTCAGGGAGTGTTTTGTTGGGTTTTTAAGCTAAAATGAAGGTTTTTGGGAAAAGTGTGCAAATCGGAGTGCACAAATTTGGCTGCTGGATCGACTCTCTTTTAAAGCGGGAACCCGCAGAAAAGGGCTGGCCATTAGTGTTCCAGGTTCTACTCTAGGATTCAGTTTGAATTTTATCGCATCCACAAAGCTTCTTCCAGAGAGATGACCTTTGGAAGAAAAAGCGTGGGATCGGGAACGGCCTTTTGCCCATGCAAAAAAAGATCCGCCATTTCTCCTAATGCAATCCGAAGACAAGGAACAGGAACACGCCACCATAAAGGCCTTTTCAGTCTTTGAGACAGAAGGCCGGCGAATTTCCTTTGCGTCAAGGGAACACCCGCGACGGCGTGAACAGGACCATGAAACGCCGGATTTTCCAACGCCTGAAATAGCAACTCTACAACATCATTCCGATGAATCCAGTTCCAATACTGGTTCCCGTCACCGAGTACCGCGCCAAGACCCCACTGAAAGGGCAGCGACATCTTGGGCAAAACGCCGCCGTCTGATCCGAGTACCATGCCAAAGCGGGGCAAGACCACATTGATTCCCAATTCTCTAGCTTTTAAGGCTTCGCCTTCCCAGGCTGCGGCCAAGTGGGCTAAGAAATCTTTGCCGGGTGGATCGCCAACTCGGACCTCCCGTTCCCCGCCATCGCCATAATATCCCATGCCGGAAGCGCTGATAAAGACCGAAGGTTTTCGTGCCACCTCACGGAATGCATTGATCAGCAAACGGGTAGAGTTGATGCGGGAACGCCAAAGGCTTTCTTTTCGTCTTGCCGTCCAAGGCCATTTAGCCAGACTTTCACCCGCTAGGTGAACGACCGCATGAAAATCTTCCGGCGGTAGAACTAGATGTCCGTTTTCCTCAGGGTTCCAAGCCAACACCTTGACTTCCTGCGGGAGGACAAAACGCGCCGCGGAGGAATTGCGCGTTATGGCATGGACGCACCACCCCTCATGCAACAATTTTTCCGTGAAGGCTTTGCCGATGAATCCGGTGGCACCGGTGAGAAGAATATTTTTCATTTTCGGAACCTAGCATTGTCATTCTGCAATTTGCATTCGGGCTTCAGCCAGATATGGCATCTAAAAAGAACGTTTCAATCACATGATCAGACGGTTAATCCGAATAGATAACCAACCCCTGTAGTTAACCCCATTGCCAACGCTCCCCAGAACAAGACACGAAAAGCACCGGCCATTATAGGTGCCCCACCCGCACGCGCAGCCGCTCCACCTAGAAACGCAAGAAAAAGAAGTGACGTGCCCGAAATACTGGGGATTAAGATTTCTCTTGGTGAGAAAAAGGCGATGAAGACGGGAATGGCCGCCCCGATTGCAAAACTGGAAGCCGATGCGAGAGCCGCCTGAATAGGACGAGCTCTGAGAACCGTGGAAATCCCAAGTTCATCACGGACATGTGCGCCCAAGGCATCGTGCGCCATAAGTTGAACGGCAACTTGTTTTGCAAGTTCGGGGTCAAGACCGCGACCGACATAGATTGCGGCCAACTCCTTATGTTCCCCCGAGTCGTCCACCTTGAGTTCCTGGCGTTCGCGATCGATTTCCGCCTTTTCAGTGTCTGCTTGTGAATGGACCGATACATACTCGCCGGCAGCCATCGACATCGCTCCAGCAACAAGACCGGCAACTCCCGCAATCAAAATATTGCCATGAGTTCCATGTGCCGCAACAACACCCAACACGAGGCTAGCTGTGGAAACTAGACCATCATCTGCACCCAACACCGCTGCGCGAAGCCACCCAGTGCGTTTAGTGCGATGTCCTTCAAAATGATGTGGACGCATTTGAGTACTCCTGAGATTACTTCCAATTATTGATCACAACCGTTTCCCCATGCAAGGGATAGCTCTTCTTTCGAAAAGTAGGTGCGTACCATCATATAGAATCGGCCCATTTCCAATTGCGAATTTCCGGCATATCCTGGCCGTATTTATCGAACTCCTTGCGTATTTGAGCGGGAGCAAAAACAAAAAGGTTTGTTGAGTATTCCTTTTGGAACTCAACAAACCTTTAATAGGGAAATGACTGAAACAGGAAACCGGTGAGACCGATTAGCCGCTGAGCGCCTGCAAATAACCGTCGTACTTCTCGCGCAGAACTTCCTTATTCTTGTTGCGGCGGATGCGACGCAGGGCCTGATCGCGCAGTTGGCGCACGCGCTCGTGAGAGATGTTGAGGGTTTCCCCAACCTCGCGCAGCGTCTGCGGGGCCTCGTGGTTGATTCCAAACAGGCCCTTAATCACCTGGGCTTCGCGTTCCGGCAATTCCGACAGCAGATCTTTGGCCAAATGTTCCACGGCCTGAATCTCGGCTTCGGATTCAGGATTCACCGCTCTTTCATCGGCCAAGACTTCCTGATAGGTCGTCTTGGTGTCGGTCTTGAGAGGAGCGTCAAAACTGATGCCCGCCTCCCCGATCTGAATCAGCTCGCGAATGTCGTCCGAAAGCTCCTTGCCCTTGGATTTTTCCTTGAGTGCCTTGCGCACGCGCAAATGCTGGTTGGCCGGAAGCCGGATGAGGGATCCCTGCTCGTTGATGGCGCGGGTGATATAGGCCTTGATCCACCACACGGCGTAGGAGATGAACTTTAGGCCGCGGGAATGATCGAAGCTCTCAATGGCACGAATCAGGCCCATGGCGCCTTCGCTCACGAGATCCGGAAGCGGAATCGGGCAGCCGCGGTACTGGAGCGCCACCTTGAGAACGAAACGCATATTGGCCGAAACCAGTTTTTCACGGGCGGCTCGGTTTCCTTCGCGGCAAAGCTTGAACAGCATATGTTCGTCTTTGCGGTCGATGGGGCTGGTTTTGCGGATATCCTCGAGATACCGTTTTAGGGTTTCATCGGTGGTATCAAAGGTCATGGATTCTTCCTAATCTCGGGGGCTGCATGTGCCATTATAGAGCAACATGAATGCCACCCTTTATACTGACTCATCTTTGCGAAAAAACGCTGGAAAAGTCAAGTAAATATAGCTTCTTATGGGATTTTAATCCACTCGAAATCGTCTTTAATTTTCAGGGATCAAACCAATTCTGCCAATTCATGACTTGTGGTCGATATGGTCCAAATTAAGCCACAAATTACGCCACAGAGTGGGAGGATTTTAGAACGGCTTCTAGTGCTGCTCGTCCTCGTCCCAGCTCTCTATTTCGCCAGTTTTCCCACCCTGCCCGTTTTGCCCATCTGGTTTTAAGGGGCCTAATATCCCGAACAGGTTGGAGAACTCCTCCACCGACAAGTCTTCCGCCCGGCTGTCAGGCCTTATTCCCATTCCTTCCAGAGCTTTCGTAACCTGTGCTTTGTCATAAAAGGGTTCCAGGCTGTTGGCAAGCTGTTTGCGCCGCTGCGAAAAGGCCACATGCACGAAAGGGGCGAAGAGCGGGCTGTCTGAAGCCGGAGCGCTGCGGGGCGTCAAGCGGACCGTGGCGGACCATACCTTGGGCCGGGGGCGAAACGCTTCCGGCGAAACCTTTCGCAAAAGTTCCGAATTTGCCCGATTCTGCACCATGACGCTGAGAAAGCTGAAATCCCGCGAATGCGGCTGACCACACAGCCGTTTGGCCACCTCGTATTGCACCATGATCTGCGCTGACAGGCAGCGGTTTAGGTGAGGCAGCAGGTGGAACAGAATAGGGGCGGCGCGGTTGTAGGGCAGGTTTCCCACGACAAGAGGTTTTTGGCCGGGTTCGGGAGCATGCTTGTTCAGAATTTCTTCCCAGTCGATGCGAATGGCGTCCGCATGGATAACGTCCAGCGTTCCCCAGTTGGCGTGGCTTTGCAGGTGCTCGACCCATTTGGGATCGATTTCCACGGCGGTGAGTTTCCGGCAGCAGGGCGCCAAGCGGCGCGTCAAGGCCCCCTGTCCGGGCCCTATTTCGATGATCCAATCCGCGGGAGTCGAAAGCACATCATCACAAATACCCCGGACAACGGTTTCATCCACCAGGAAATTCTGGCCGAATTTCCATTTGGTTTTGCGATCTTCTCCGCCTTTTTGGCCTTCGTGCTTGTTTTTCATGCGCGGGGACTGTTTCATACGATGGGGAAATAAAGGTAGCTTGCAGGGTCGCGAAGCATGAGGATTGCGTTCTGGCTTGTGAATATCCCATTCATCACCGCTGATTTTTACAATTACCCACCTTCGAAGGAGATCGATGCACGACCCGAGGCTTTCATCTGTCTTTTCGGTGTCGCCGGGTTTGGGTATGCGGCCCTTCATGAGTGCCTTTCACGGATAGTTTTTGGAAAAACCCCGCATGTCCGTCACACCTGAACAAATCCTTTCGACCCTGCGCGCTGTGCGCGATCCCGATCTGCATCGCGACATCGTGGATCTTGGCTTCGTGAAGAACATCCTCATTGAAGGCGGGGCCGTGCGTTTCGACGTGGAATTGACCACGCCGGCCTGCCCTGTAAAGGAAGACCTGAAACGTCAGTGCGAAGAGTTGGTAAAAGCGCTGCCCGGCGTGGAGCAAGTGGCGGTTAATATGACGTCCCAGCCCGCCCGGGCCGTGGGGGGACAGCGCACGGAACTGCTCAGGGAAGTGCGGCACGTGGTGGCGGTGGCATCCGGCAAGGGCGGGGTGGGCAAGAGCACGGCCACGGCCAATCTCGCGGTGGCCCTGGCGCGCGCGGGCGCGAAAGTGGGCGTGCTCGACGCCGATATTTACGGCCCGTCCATGAGCCTCATGTTTCACGTCAAGGAGGCACCCGTCATTGACGAGCGGAAAAAACTCCTTCCGGTGACGGCGCTTCACGGCATCAAGGTCGTGTCCATGGCCATGTTTTCCGACGACGAAAAACCGGTGATCTGGCGCGGTCCCATGGTGTCGCAGATGATCCAGAATTTCGTGCACAACGTGGTATGGGGCGAGCTCGACTATCTGCTCATCGACATGCCTCCGGGCACGGGCGACGTGCAGCTTACCCTGACGCAGAGCGCCCCGATTTCCGGTGCGGTGATCCTCACCACGCCGCAGGATGTCAGCGTGCTTGACGCCAAGAAGGGGCTCAAGATGTTCCAGCGCGTTTCCGTGCCGGTGCTGGGCGTCATCGAGAACATGAGCTATTTCATTTGCGACAACTGCTCCAAGCGCCATTACATCTTCCGCCAGGGCGGGGGACGCCGCATCGCGGAATCTTTGGGGATCCCCTTTCTCGGCGAGATACCGATTGAACCCGAGGTGGCCGAAGGCGGGGACGCCGGAATGCCCATCGTCGAGCGTCATCCGGATTCCCCGGCGGGCCTTGCCTACCGCCGCATCGCGGGAGCCCTCGCCGCATCGCTTTCAGTTTTGACCGCCACTCAGGGGGATGTCCTGGGAGAATTCGACCTCAAGTGGGAAGGATTGAAGCAGGCATGATAGCTCCTACTTCCATTCAAAGAAAAGGCCACTCCACTTTGGCGGTTTCCTGGAACGACGGCGTTGATTCGGAGTACGATGTGCGCCAGTTGCGCCTTAACTGCCCCTGTGCCGCATGCGTCAACGAATGGACCGGGGAAAAAATGCTCGATTCGGGCAAGGTGCCTGAGGACATCCGGCCGATTCGTCTTTTTTCCGTGGGCCGCTATGCCATGGGCATCGAATGGAGCGATGGTCATACCACCGGAATTTTCGCGTACGACTATTTGCGCCGACTTTCGGGGAAACCATCTGTTACAGAATCCTTGACGGGATAGCGGCCGGGAAGTTCCTCGCTTGAGAAGCGGGCGAATAGGAAAGTAAATTTCTAGTAGGGAGAGTGTGCGTTGTGGTGAACCCGAGCGAACAGCTTTATTTTCGTGACCTTTATCGGTATCACGTTCTGACTCTGGAAGAAGAGAAGGACTTGGTTCACCGTGTCAAGGACGGCGATGTAACCGCCCTGAATCCCCTTGTGCTCGGAAATCTGCGTTTCGTGGTTTCCATCGCGCGCCGGTACCAGGGCAAGGGCCTGTCGCTTCTTGAGCTCATCAACGAAGGCAACCTCGGCCTTTACAAAGCCGCCAAGCGCTACGATCCCGGACGCGACGTCAAATTCATTTCCTATGCAGTCTGGTGGATACGCCAGTCCATTCAAAAGGCGCTGTTCGAGCAGGTGGGCGCGGTGCGCATCCCCCCCAATAAACTGGCCTTGGTGAACCGTTTCAAGAAGGCTTTGCTGCACAACGGCGGCAATTACGAGCAAACGGTGTCACTTCCCGAATTCCATGAGAACGAGCGGGAAATCGCCGAGGTGATGGAAAAAATCGCCGATGTTTCCCTCAATGCGCCCATCGGCGGCGAATCCGACGGCCGCGATCCCGTAAGCACGCTGTTGGATGTTTTAGGCAGCGACGGCAGCCAGGAGTCCGACGCCGAAAAGGCGGAACTGTCGCGCGTGCTGGACTCGGTGCTTGGGCAAATGTCGGAGCGCGAGGAAAAAGTCCTGCGAATGTACTACGGCATCAATTATGCCCGCGAGTTCACCCTTGATGAAATCGGCAAGGAGCTCAAGCTGACCCGGGAGCGCGTCCGCCAGATCAAGAACAAATCCCTGCGCAAGCTGCTGCGCTCCAAAGAATCCAAGGAAAGACTGCTTCCTTTCGTCAGCGGGCGTTAAATTCCCCTTTATTGCATCGCAATCCTCCTTCCTCTCGAGAGATTTGGGATGCGGGAATTCCTTCGGCGGAGCATTACGGGTCACGGACTCATCACAGGGGCATTGTGAAAAAAGCCATTCTCCTTTTGGCGGTCTTGCTGGGTTCGCAGTCCTTGACCACCCCTTCTTTAGCCAGTGACGCCCCTGATAGCCAGAACAATCCTGCACCGCGGGGAGTGACCGCTTCCAAGATCAAGGTGGTCTTCGTCGTCGCCCTGGAGAACACGGACGCCGCCCGCCTATACGGGAACAGAACCGACGCGGCCTACATCAACGACTCGCTTCTTCCGAAATACGCCCGCAGTTCCGCGTTTGAAGACGAGCTGCCCTTAAGCATCCCCAGCGAACCGCATTATATCTGGATGGAGGCCGGCACCAACGCTTTTTCGGATCACACCTTCAAGGACGACGCGGCGCCTTCCTCTTCCGTCAGCACTTCAAGCACCGCCCATCTGGTGACCCAGATTCGGAAAGCCGGAAACGGCGTCACATGGATGTCCTATCAGGAGGGTCTGGACTCGGCGACGGGAACCTGCCCGATTGCGGCTTCGGGTTTCTATGCGCCCAAGCACGACCCCTTTGTTTTTTTTCAGGACATCGCAGGCTCACCGCCTTCAAAAACCGACGCCTACTGCTCGGCCCATCATAAACCGATGGCATCTCTGGCGGAGGATCTTTTAAGCCGTAAAGTCGCCCGCTACAACTTCGTCACGCCAAACCTGTGTCATGATATGCACGGCGCGGACGGTTGTCCGGACGGGAACAACATCCGTTCCGGAGACAACTGGCTGAAAGCGAACCTTCCGCCCCTTATCGCCTATGCGGACGCAAACGCGGGCGTGATTCTCCTCGTATGGGACGAGGGCGACGCCACGGGCCACATGCCCTTCCTCGTCATTGGCCCCCATGTGAAAAAGGGTTATGTGAGCGCGGTCCCCTATACGCACAGTTCGATATTGAAATCTATGGAGCGCATTTTGCGGCTGCCGGTTTTGCCCTCGGTGTCCTCCGCCAGCGATCTTAGCGATTTCTTCACGGCGGGGAATTTTCCGTGACCCTGTCTTCCGGAGCTCCATCTTCCGGAACTCCGGTAAGTCTGCGCAAGGTCCTGATCACGGGAGCGAGTTCGGGCATCGGCCTGGCTGCGGCCCGGATGTTTGCAGAGCGGGGCTATCAGGTGGTGGGAACGTGCCGTCATCCGTCCTCCGCGCCTGCCATCCCCGGAGTGTCTCTGATAGCGATGGACTGCTCCGATCCCGCCTCCGTGGAGCGGGGGTTCTTAGAGGCGCTGCAAAGCCTGGGCCGGGTCGAAATTTTGATCAACAACGCCGGCGTGGGCGAACTCGGCGCGGTGGAAGACTCCACGCAGGAGGATGCCCGGCGGCTGTTCGAGGTGAATTATTTCTCCGCCGTTCAATTGATCCGGCTATGCCTGCCGGGCATGCGTGAAAGAGGCGCGGGTGCCATTCTCCAGCTGGGGTCCATCGTCTACTCGCTGCAGTTTCCCTTCAAGGCCCAGTACTGCGCCAGCAAGGCCGCGCTCTCCGCATTTTCCCTGTCGCTGCATCAGGAGGTTTATCCCTACGGAATTCGCGTGCATTTGTTCGAGCCCGGCTGGGTTCGCAGTGAATTCCACCGGCGCATGCAGCCTGTGTTGCGCGACGGCTCACCGTATGCGCCGAGGCTGGGGCCTTTTTTGGATTTTTCGCGCGACACCTCTTCGCGCATCCCGGACGGGGAATACGTGGCCCGCATTCTCTTGGGAACGCTGGAAAATCCCAGGGCCCCCGTGCGCATTGCGGTGGGCCGCGAGGCAAAGCGCTTCTTCCTTGTCAGCCGGTTTTTATCGCATCACATGCTGGACAGAATCCTGCGCTGGAAGCTCTCCCGCAAGAACGGCACCGGAAATAAGACTCCCCTTTAGTTCTTTAGCTTTGGCGCTTTATTTATGGGACAGGCTTAGGGTCCCTTACTAACGCTCCCTTACTAACGCACCTTCAAGGTGATTTTGAATTTGTCCGAATAAAACTCTACCGTGTTTTTTTTCGGCTCGAAATCCTCGCAAGGGCCGTGCTCGGCTTCCTTGAAGGTTTTCATCGCATGCCTCACCCAAAGCGCGAGATCATCGTGCGCCTGAACGTCCACGTCGAAGCGGAAATTCTTTTCCTCCCGTGCGAGGCACTCTCTCCCGTCAAGATTACCGATGCCATGGCGTTCGATGGCGAGGTTGAATGCCTTCACGTCCTCCCAATCGACATTCTTGACCTCGAAGCGATAGGTTCCGCCTTTGGTGAAACGGTACCTATGGGTGCCGATGCACCGGATGCCGACAGCACTCACTTGGAGTGCAATGTGTTCACGACATCCCAATTCACCACGTTCCACCACGCATCGATCCACTCGGGGCGGCGGTTCTGGAATTTGAGATAATAGGCGTGCTCCCAGACGTCCAGAAGCAGCAAGGGCCGCAGCCCTTTGCTGACGGGGCATTCCTGATCGGCGTAGTTCTGGATTTCAATTTCGCCGTCTTGGGTTTTCACTAAAAAAGTCCAGCCGGAACCGAACAGGTCCAAGGCGGACTCTTTCCATTTCGCCTTAAAGGTATCGAAGTCGCCGAAAGTTTTCTCTAGCGCGTCGCCGATTTTCCCCTTGGGGTTTCCGCCTTTCCGGGGTCCCATGAGATTCCAGAAAAGGGTGTGGTTGAAATGGCCGCCGCCGTTGTTGATCACCTTGCGCCGAATGGACTTGGGCAGGGCGTCCAGATTCTTCAGCAAATCCTCCACGGATTTGCCTTCCAGATCGGGATGGCCTTCCAATGCCTCGTTGAGATGGTCGACGTAGGCCTTATGGTGTTTATCGTGATGGATTTCCAAAGTGGCTTTGTCCAAAAAAGGCTCCAGGGCATCGGTTGCATAGGGAAGCGGGGGCAAGGCATGTTTCGGCATGGGGAGTCTCCTTTCTATTGCTGTTAGTTCTGTTAGAATACAAGGTTAAGAGACCCTTTCGCCACGGGGAGTGGGGTGTCACCCTACTGCAAATACGGACGGTAGACGGGGTGAAAAGGGGACGCAAACGGTTCACTTTCGAGGCGGGATCGGTTCTTATATATTTCACCCGCAGTGGCGGTTCCGCCAAGAAGGAGAAATGACATGCAATGGGCACTCTTCAATCTCGATGGACTTGCGTTTCTGCTCAGATGGGGCCATTTCATTTTCGGCATCGCCTGGATCGGAATGCTCTGGTATTTCAACTTCGTGCAAGGCCCCTTTTTCGCTGAAACCGACGCGGCCGTTAAAAATGCCGCCACCCAGAAATTAGTGCCGCGGGCCCTCTGGTATTTCCGGTGGGGCGCCATGGGCACGGTGATCACCGGCTGGCTCATCATCGGAATCCGCATGCATCAGGAATTTGTCATAAACAGCAGCTGGGGCGTGACCATCTTCACGGGCGCCATCATGGGAACCCTTATGTGGTTCAACGTCTGGTTCGTGATTTGGCCCCGTCAGAAAAAAATCATCGCCGCAGCCAACGGCGAAAAGGTGGACAACCTCCCCGTTCTCGCCCGGCGCGCTTTTCTGGCCTCCAGGACCAACACGTTGCTTTCTGTCCCGCTGCTTTTTTTCATGGGCGCGGCCCGCAATCTCACCATCCAGGCGGATTTTTCCAAAGTCGGAGTCTGGTTCGGGGCGATTCTGGCGATTCTCCTGCTGATCGAAATCAACGCCTTGACGGCGGACAAGGGCACCACGACCAAGCCCATCGAAAAAATAAAGGGCGTCATCATCAGCGGCCTTGTCCTGACCGCGGTCTTCTATGTCCTGCTTGAGGTCCTTATTCCCAGGGTGAGCGGATAAGCTGAATCGTGAGCTGAACTGTGAATTCTTTACGCTTGTTCATTCCGGGCCGCGTTTTGCGGGCCCGGAATATTGCGCTTCTGGTCCTCGTCGCATTAACGTCTGAATTCTGGATGGCCTGTGGAAAGAGTTCCGCAGGGGGAGGCGGCGGACAGGTTTCCGGAGCCTCCCTGTATGCGCTTCATTGCACGGCTTGTCATAATCCGAATCCGTCGCTGGACGGTTCCTTGGGGCCCGCCATCAAGGGTTCGGCTTTGGAGCTTTTGGAGGCGCGGGTGCTGCGGGGAGAATACCCTCCCGGCTACATTCCCAAACGCTCAACCCATATCATGCAGGCGTTGCCCTTGACGGAGGAAGAAGTGGACTCTCTCCACGCCTTCCTAAATAGTCCCGAGTAAAATACTCCTCAAAACTTCTCACTTACCCAGCACCTCGCACCTTCTCACTTCCCGGCATCTCAATCTGTTTGAATGGGGTGCGGGTTAAACGCTGCGGGCCTCGCTGAACATCCTGTCCAGATGAGCGGCAAGCAAGGCGCCGAGCGTGGTTCCCGTGGTGTCGAAAATCATGTCCGACAGGGCCGTGTAGCGGGTTTCCGTGAAGAGCTGCGTGAATTCAATGCCGGAGCTGAAAATGCAGCCCACGGCGAGCATCACAAGAATGCGTCCTTTGGGACTTCCCCACAGGGCCTTGAATCCCAAAAATCCGAAGGGAACAAACAGGGCAATGTTCGCGACATAATCCGCATAGGTGCGCCGCGAATCGAGATCCCCCGTGTAAGGATCTATCGGAAACCAGTTGATGGTGGGGACGCGGTGGTGAAAGTACGCCGCCGTGAAATGGAAGCGAAAAGGAAACATGGTGGCGGCCAGCAGGAAGAGGGTGTAAGCCACTCCGTAAACGCTGGAGCGCGTCCGGGTAAAAATTCTCATGGAACCCAAAGCTAACTTTGGCGCGTGGTTTACGATCTGATTGTGACGGGCGGGGGCATCGTGGGCCTGGCTTCGGCGTGGAGGATTCTTCAGCGGAACCCGGGCTTAAGGCTGCTCTTACTGGAAAAGGAAGAGGGCCTGGCCCGTCATCAGTCCGGCCGCAACAGCGGCGTCCTGCATTCCGGCATTTATTACAAGCCCGGCAGCTTCAAGGCCGAGCTTTGCCGCGAAGGCTATTTCCAAATGCTGGAATTCGTTCTGAGCGAAGGCGTGGCGCACGATGTATGCGGCAAGGTTATCGTCGCCACGGAAGAAAGGGAACTGCCGCGCCTCAGCATCCTGGAGGATCGCGCCGCACAGAATGGACTCACCGGAGTTCGGCGCCTTGGGCCGGAGGAGTTGCGCGAGATAGAACCGGAGGCGGCGGGTCTCTCGGCATTGCACGTGCCTGAAACCGGAATCGTCGACTATCCGCAGGTTTGTGCCAGACTGGCGGATAGAATTCGCGCCTTGGGAGGGGAAATCCATCTGGGCGAGGGCGTGCTCTCCGTGGAGGGAGGGCGGGGGAAAAAATCCGTGCGCACTTTTCGGGGCGGCTATGAATCGGCTTTCTTCCTGAACTGCGCGGGCCTTCACAGCGATCGCATCGCTAGGCTGGAGGGGCTGGATTCTGGCGTGGCCATCATCCCCTTTCGCGGAGAGTATTTCGCCTTTAAGCCGGATGCGCCGAAACTCGTTCGCAACCTCATTTATCCCGTCCCCGATCCCGCCTTTCCTTTTCTGGGGGTCCACTTCACCCGAATGGTTCATGGCGGCGTCGAATGCGGGCCGAACGCAGTGCTGGCCCTGGGCCGCGAAGCCTACAGCAAATTTCAGGTAAATCCGCGGGACGCCTGGGAAATTTTCCGCAATCGCGGCTTTCGGGTTCTGGCGGGCCTGCATTGGCGCATGGGGTGGATGGAGTTTAGGCGTTCCTGGTCCAAAGCCTTGTTTACTGCCGCATTGCAAAGGCTGGTCCCTGCCGTGCGCTCCTCGATGCTGGTTCCCCGGTCCGCCGGAATTCGAGCCCAGGCCATGCGGGTAGACGGCTCTCTGGTCGACGACTTCTTTTTTGCGGAAGGCGACGGCAGTCTGCACGTCCTGAACGCGCCCTCGCCGGCGGCCACCGCGTCCCTCGCCATCGGTTCCCGCATCGCGGACCGGTACGAAGCCCTAAGATAGAGGCAGGTTAGAGTTAAGGCCAGGGCGGATTCGTGACAGATTTCCCTGGTCTATCCGGGGCCGTGAATTTATAATATCCGTCCCTGGCGTCCGTGCGGGACGCTTATCGCTTTACAAGGAGCCGTTTATGGCAGCGAAGCTGTTTGAACCCAAGTACATGAAGCTCAGCGTTCTCACCGCAGCCCTGCAGGAACTCACGCCGCGCTCCAAGCGCGACGCCGATCCGGATCTCGCCATCGAGGAGTGGCTGCAGTTTTCCAAGGACATCGGGTCCCCCAACATCCAGCTCTCCACCGCGATTCATCCCAGCGAAAGCGACGTGCCCGCCGAAGCCATGCTCGATCCCGTGGCGAACCATTTGGATTTGCGGAAGCCTTTCACGAAGGAGCGCGCGGCGCGCGTGCATGCGGCCATGAAGGCCACAGGGGTGGGACTTTCCGACATCGCCTATTTCGACAACATGCTGCATCCCGACAAGGCCATCCGGCAGAAGAAACACGATTTCATGCTGCGCGTCTTCGATGCCGCGGTTCTGCTCGGCACGGACGCGGTGTGCGGCTTCGTGGGCCGCAACTATGAAATCGACATGGACCCCAACCTCGAGATGTTCGAGCAGGTTTTCGTCCCCCTCCTCAAGGAAGCCAAGGCGCGCGGCCTGGTCTACCGCAACGAGCAGTGCCCCATGCCGGGCTGGAACGTCACCGACAAATGGCACAACAACATCGCCTATGCGCCGGGCCCCTGGATTGCGCTGCACAAGATCTGCGAGAAGCACGGGGTGGGCGATCAGTTCCGCATCCACTACGATCCCTCGCACTCCATCCTCATGGGGCAAGACACGCGCTCCATGTTCCAGTACCTGAAGGACGAGGGCTACAACTTCCTCATCGCGGGTTTCCACGTGAAGGGTCAGGTCATCGATTCCAAGGGCGTGTCGGCCTGGGGTTATGGCGGCCAGACCATGCAGCGCGGCGACTGGATTAACGGCAAGCCTTCCCCCAACGCGGCCGATCACGTGAACGCCTGGAAGAAGCAGGTGGTGCTGGCCGAGCACGAATTGCCCGGAACCGCGAAGCACGATCCGCTGGCCTATTTGCAGAACCGCTCCGTGGACTGGCTGGATCATCAGCTGGCCGCGCGCGAGCTCCTCTCCATCGATCCGGCCAACACCTACCTCATCGTGGAGCACGAGTATCCCAAGGCGCGCATTCAGGACAAGGCCAAGCTGGCTCCGATTCTAAAGGGATCTTTGGCGTTCACG
>Ga0206831_1073_pt1 | contig 31233 bp, 32 predicted proteins | sample Alteio_BWOrgCont_73_FD_152876 | JGI IMG/M metagenome (GOLD analysis project Ga0206831, IMG submission 152876) | Enriched cells from forest soil in Barre Woods Harvard Forest LTER site, Petersham, Massachusetts, United States -... | ecosystem: Environmental > Terrestrial > Soil > Temperate forest >...
GGCGACAGCCCTGTTTGATCTGGCGTGGCCGCATGGCAAGCGTTTTGCTCCCAAACTAGCAGCCGGCGGATCGTTCTTCATCTCTTCGGGAAGCCAGCCGACCAGCTATTATCAGCCGACCGCCAAGCTCTGGCTGCCGCTTGGCAAGCACACCACCTGGTTCAGCGAATGGCGCTACTACGGCTATGGCGAAGCATTCCTTTTGTACCAAGGATTCCGGACGCACCTGGTGACCACGGGGGTAAGGTTTACGCGATGACCGAGGTTGTGTATCCATGAAAGATCGCCCGGTTCTGGTCTTGCTGACCAGCCATTGGCTCAGCATGCTGGGCGCGGCGTTGGTAACCCTGGCTGGGTTTTCATGGCTGTTCGTGCTGCCGCTGAACATCCGCGGTTCGAGCGTCCAGAATCCCTACATCGGACTGCTGGTTTTCATCGCGATTCCGATCGTGTTCTTCGCCGGACTTGTCTTGATCCCCATCGGAATTGCGCTGGCCAAGCGCAAGGTGACCGGGAATCTGGACGAAATCGAGGACCGTCGAGTCGCTTGGCGTCGCGCGGGGATTTTCTTCGGCGTGATGACCGTGGCCAACGTGGTGATCGCGAGCCAGCTCAGCTATCGCGCCGTGGTGCACATGGACACCGTTCAGTTCTGCGGCCAGACTTGCCACGTCATGAAGCCGGAATTTACCGCGCACGCCGCGATGCCACCCCACCAAGCAGTCGCCTGCGCCGAGTGTCATGTCGCACCGGGAGCCACCGGCTGGCTGAAGGCAAAAATGAACGGCACCAACCAACTGATCGCCGTGGTCTTCAACAACTATCCGCGGCCGATAGAGTCGGCGATGGAAAATAACAAACTGGTCTCTTCGGCCGAGACCTGCGAACAGTGCCACGCGAGGGACAAGCCCATAGCGCCGCGGCTCCGCGTGATCGCGTCTTACAAAGATGACGAAACCAACACCCGCACCACGACCGTGCTGATGATGCGCATAGCGACCATTCATGCGGCTCATCTGGGACCCGGCATCCGCATCCGTTACTCTAGCGCCGACAAAAAGCGCCAAACGATCCCCACAGTGGAATACGAGAGCGCCAAAGCTGGCGCGTCACGAACGTACCTGGCTAGCGGCTCGACGTCGGATTCGGTGCGATCGCTGCCCGTTTTCGAAATGCAATGCGTCGATTGCCACAACCGGGCGTCGCACGCGTTCGAACTGCCTGACCGCGCCGTCAATCAAGCCATGGCGTCCGGCCAAATCGCCTCCAGTTTGCCCTTCGTCAAGAAAGAATCGATCGCGCTTTTGAAGGCGGGCGACGCGGAACAAATCCCGGTGGCCTTGAGCGCGTTCTATTCGATGAATTACGCGGATGTCGCTAGAAAGCAGGGCGCTGAAGTCCATGCAGCCGGCGCGGCTCTGGCCGCAGTCTACGAGCGCAACGTATTTTCGGACCTCAAAGTCACCTGGGGAACCTATCCGAACAATCTTGGCCACACCGATGCTCCGGGCTGCTTCCGTTGCCATGACGAAGCGCACCTGACGGCTGATAAGAAGAGCATTTCCCAGGACTGTGGCTTGTGTCATCAACTCGTGGCGATGGACGAGGCGTCGCCTGAGATTTTGAAGACGCTGGAGCTAGCCCCGAACCACTAGGACCGGCTTCTTACTACTTCGAAGGGACGTAGCCCTCGAGCGAATGATCATGCGCGGCATAATACTCGCCGGCCGCGTTCAGGTCTGGCTTGCCTGCCGTAACATGGCAGAAGGTGCACGCTTTCCCCTCTTTTTTCGCATACTCCGGCTTGGCGAAGGACGGCGTCACGCTGGCACACCACACACCAGCGGTCAGCACCGCTGCGGCAATCGCGCTCTTTAAAATTTTCATCACTGGTTCGTATCCTCGATCAACCCGTAGTGCAATTATTGCGCCAGCGCCGTATTGGGCGGGTTGCAACCCTGACGATGCTTCGTGCTTTTTATCAAAGTCCTGCGTTGACCATGCGTGGTCACCTGACCATATTTCGTCTCCCTTGGCTCATGTCACTACTTCGCTGATATCGATTTCACATGTCAATTCCCTGTTCCACAGGAGTCGCGATACACTTTTATAGTGGTTGAGGCCACACGTTTACGGCTAACCTCTTTGGATGGAAGACAGTTTTCTCTCCTGCGGTGTGATAAACACCGATCCTTAGGGAAGAACGTTCTGCGTGGAAAGAAAGCTCGATACCGGAGTCCCTTCTAATGAGCGACGAAACCAAGATGGGGCCTTCGCCAGACGAACAGAATCGTCAACTGCGTGGGCGCATTTCCGAGTTAGAAGATGAAGTCGCCCGCGTCCGCCGTTCCTTGGAGAATGCCGAAATGGCTCTCAAGGCTTATAAGGATCCAATCGCGATGCTTCGTCGTTCGATGGACGAAGCCCCGATTGGTTTTGCTCTGTACACGGACGAGATGCGATACCGGGCAGTCAACAAGAGTCTTGCTGAGATGAATGGCATCCCTGCCGAAGATCACATCGGACGAACAGTCGAGGAAGTAGTGCCGCAAAGAGCTCCCCAGCTCCGAGAGGCATTCAGACAAGTGACGGAGACCCGTAGACCGCTCCTGGACTGGGAAACGAGCTGGGAGACAACCGCCGAGCCTCGGCAAGTGCGATACTACTCCGAGCGTTGGTATCCCCTCTTCACGACAGAGGGGCGAATCTACTCCGTTTACTGTTCAGTTACTGATATCACCGAACAAAAACGGACCGAAGAGGAGCTTCTAGTAAGCCGGGAACGGCTCGCACTCGCCCAATCGTCAGCGGGGGTTGCCACGTACGATTGGAATCTTCGCGAAAATGTAGGCCACGGTTCAAGAGAATTCAACCCCTTGTATGGCCTTCTCCCTAGCGATATTGGCCCAACTATCGAGGAGTGGCTCCAATTGATTCATCCTGAAGACCGCGAAAGAGTCCAAGCCGAACGGGAGCAAACGCGGGAAGGGGGTGATCCTTGCGATAGTGAATTCCGGGTGGTCTGGCCGGACGGCACAGTCCACTGGCTGCTGGCCAAGGGAAAACTGTTGCGTGATTCGGGGGGCAAGCCCATCCGAATGGTTGGTGTGACCATGGACATCACTGAGCGAAAGCGTGCCGAAGCTGCGTTGGCAACAAGCCGTGACGAAATCCGCTCGCTCGCCGCTAATCTTCTGACGGCTCAAGAAGACGAGCATCGTAAGTTGTCCCGTGAAGTGCACAATCAAATCTGCCAGGATCTAGCTTCCATTGCCATTGAACTTGGTGGATGTTCGGCCAACCCCCCGCCTCCCGAGGATATGGCAAGTCGGCTGAAGGCGTGCAGGCCCGCGTCATGCAGGCGGCGAGCGATGCCCGTCATATCGCGCTTCAGTTACACTCGCCCGTCCTTGACGACTTGGGTCTTGTGATTGCCCTGCGAGAGCTGTGCAATCAGGGCTCCAATCTAGCGCCGGGTATAGCTTTCGAATTCAAGAGCGGCGTTCTGCCGGAAGTAGTTCCTCCTGAGGTGGCCTCCTGCGTATATCACATCGCACAGGAGAGTATACAGAATATCGCCAAACATTCCGGGGCCAGACACGCCTGGGTCGCGCTCACTTGCCCGAACAGGACGATAGTACTCACCATTAGGGACGATGGCATTGGCTTTGACCCTCGGATGACCAGAGGGAATGGTGGGCTTGGATTGATCGGCATGGAAGAGCGCGTGCGATCCGTCAACGGGAAACTAACGATAACAGCACAGCCAGTAAGCGGTACTCGGGTTGCTTTGGAGGTTCCTATGACCGAGTGAAGTCACACGGGACCTGAATTCGAAAGTCGCATCGTGTCGACCCGCTGAGTCGGCCCGCGAACAATAGTGTGCGACGGTCTCTACTTCAGTGTTTCGTTTCTATATCTTCGTCGTGGCGCGCGACTTGCGTCCGGTATTATCAGAATCGGAGTCGTCGATGAGCAGCGTAGAAAGCGAACAGAAGAGCTATGAGATGCCCCCGCGGGACTGAATCAGCGTCGCACATTTCTCACCGTCGCCGACATCGACCGATCGGGTTGCTTCTCCGAAACGGTCTTCGGCGGTCGCATTCTGAGCGGAGGCGACAGCCAGGGCGCGCCCGGGTACATTCAGATCGCGAATACGTGGCTCCTTGTCAGAGCCGATCCCCAGGTACTGTCAACGCTCGGCCCAGGTTCAGGCATAGAAAGGAGCATCATATGAACTTGAGAAAACCACGAACATGACCGCCCCCATCACGTCGAACACGCTTGGTGTCAACGTTTTTACCGCCCCGGGAAAGGTAATGGTAGGCGAGCGGCCAAAGCCTTTCGGCGAACCGCTCGGCTTTGACCCGATGACGTCGACTTTAATCTTCGGCGAGTACGATGCGGTGCTGGTCGACGCAATGACGACGGTGGCTGAGGCCGAGGCTCTCGCGGATTGGGTTGCGCTGCACAACCGCAACCTGGAGACCATTTATATAACGCACGGCCATTTCGACCACTTCTACGGTCTTAGCATTCTGCTCGATCGATTCCCGGACGCTCGGGCGATAGCAACACCCAAGACGGTGAACGCCATGCAGATGTCTTTCACTCCCTCAGTGGAGCGGTTAGCCCGCCGGTTGTTTCCTGGGCAACTCGCCACTAAATTCGTTCCACCTCAGCCTTATGAGCACGACACGTTCACTCTTGAGGGCCAGGAGTTGCGCATCATCGAACAGGGCCACACCGACAGTCCCGATACGACGTCTCTATACGTTCCATCGATCGGCCTGGTAGTCGCTGGCGACGTGGTGTACAACCAGTGCCACATGTACGTCGGCGACACTACCCCTGAGAGCCGGAAGAATTGGATCGCGGCGCTGGACCGGTTAGCAGCGGTGAACCCGGCGATGGTCGTCGCCGGTCACAAGAAGCCTGGTGCGCCAGACTCACCGTCGGCAATCCAGGACACTAAACGTTACCTTCAGGACTTTGATCGGCTGCAGAAAACCGCGAGGTCCGACCAGGAGCTGTTCAACCAGATGACTGAGCTATACCCGCATTGGGTAGCCAATCAGTCGTGGTTGATGTTCGGATTCCCGAGCGGTTGATGTGAACGCTCGCTCGCGTATGACGGAGGTCAGCACGATTCGGATCGTGCTGACGTGTGCGGACGCTCGTTCGGACCCAGGGTTCTCCCCGTCGATTCGTGTTGATAAATCCCCTTCACACCAGAAACATTGCTTTCAATTTGCCAACTCAGTTAGTGAATGATAACGGACGGACATTTTCGGCGACGAGGTGCCGCTTGAGAAGAGATCTCGGTAATTTTCGATTCGGGTCCGTCAGCTTAACTCGAGTTGTATAATTGCCAATGCTTTTCCAAGGAGATTCTGTATGTCACATCATTTCGATACCAAACTGGCGAGGGAAGATCCGAGCCTCAACCTCTGCGACTTTTACTTATTTGACGGCCCCTCGGGCAAGACGGTGATGGCGATGACCGTGAATTCGGATGTGGGATTATCGGCTCGGGATACGCTTCATCCAGAAGGGCTCCACGCGTTCCGGTTCGACCTGAACGGAGATGCGAAGGAAGAGGTTACGTTCAAGTTCGCGTTTGGTGGACCACGACACGGAGATGGCAGTGAGCATACGCACATTCAGCCGTTTGTGGTGCGGAGGGCGACGGGTGACGACGCTCTTCGTGGTGACGCAGGAGAGAATCTGGTTGAGGGTGAAACCGGTTTGGTCGCGACTAATTCGGGTGTTCGTGCGTATGTTGGGATTGCTCCAGACCTATTCGCCGCAAATGCCGGATTCCGCGCATTTATGACTGCTTTCTATAAGGACCAGCGCTACGATAGGGACGCCTTTTTACATCAGCAGAATCCCTTTGCGAGGCGGAATGTTACGGCGATTGTGCTGGAGGTGCCGAGCGAACTGATTGGGAAGGGAAAAATCAACGCATGGGCGACGATCTCCCTCTTTGGCCATGCGCCGGAGGTACAAGTTTCGCGTTGGGGCCTACCTATGGTTACGCATATTTTCCTGAACGACCCGAGCGATCAAGAGGTGAAAGAACAATTCAATGCGTCGGTTCCCTCTGAAGATTCAGAGCGCTTCGCGAAGTCGATCGCGGATGTTGCGGAGAAGATGACGACCTATGCCGGTTCGGCGGCGGACCCGGGTGAGTACGGGAAGCTGATCGCTCGACGGCTTTGTCCCAACACCTTGCCCTACGAGCTTGGAACGTCCGCCGCGTTTGAGTTGGCCAGCTTCAATGGACGCGCGCTCGGCGACGATGTGCTGGATGTGATGTTGACGTTGGCGGCCAACACGCCAATTGTCGATGGACTTGCTCCCGACTGCGGGCGCATTCGCAAGGATTTCCCGTATTATGGAGCACCGTATACATCGGAGGAGCAGGTCGGGGTGACGCCGATGCCGCGCCCGGCTAAGAAGCAGGCGGGAAGCGACGCTTGAGGACGGCCGACATCCCCCACAAGACAGGAGTCAGCAATGAGCACAAAAGAAGTAAGCAAAGACGAAGAGACGAAGAGTACGAGCGTTGCAGATCTCGATATGAAGCTTGAGGTGGTCGTCGTCCGCGTTTCCGACGTCGACCGCGCAAAACAGTTCTACTCAAGAGAGGAGGAAATGCACGATGCCTGACCCTTCGCAGTTCAACATCGACCGCACCTATCCGGGCCTGTGGACGATTACCTTCAGCAACCCGCCGATCAACATGTTTGTTCCCACAACGATCGTCGAATTGGGAGCGCTAATGACCGGCCTCGAGGCGGACCCGTCCGTGAAGGTCGTCGTGTTCCAGTCGGCGCATGCCGATTTTTTCGTCGCCCATCTCGACGTAGCTAAGGCAGCGGAACACCCAGAGGTGCTGGGCCTTTGGCGCGATTGTGTACTGCGCCTCTCGTCTTCGCCAGTCGTGAGCATCGCCAAGATTCGCGGCCGCACGCGAGGCATCGGTAACGAGTTCGTGCTGGCCTGCGACATGCGCTTCGCCAGCCGGCAAAGCGCCCTATTCGGCAACCCCGAGGTCGGCGTCGGACTGATCCCGGGCGGCGGAGCGCTGGAATGGCTCCCGCGCTTGGTCGGCCGCTCGCGCGCACTTGAGATCGTTCTTAGCGCCGACGATTTCGATGCGGATATCGCCGAGCGCTATGGCTGGGTGAACCGCACGCTGGACGATAAAGACCTCGACTCGTTTGTCGATACTCTCGTCCGGCGTCTGGCTTCGTTCGGCCGTGAAACGCTGGCTGCGGCCAAGGCCCAGGTCAATCGGTTCGCGATGCCGACGGCTGCCGAGCTTCAGTCGAGCAACGACATGATCTTCCCACTACTGGCCTTGCCAGATGCGCAGGCGCGCCGTCCCAAGCTCCGTGGTATCGGTTATGGTACTCCGAGCGACTTCGAATTGAACTTCGGCAGGCACCTCCCTTCGTTCGGGCGGGCCGATGACGATGACACCAAGGCGCAACCGGCCTGATCGTCGCCCTGGATTTCTGAACTCGGCACCGACGTTCGACGGCCGCCCTTGACGGCCAGCGCATCACAAGGTTTTGTGCATTGCGCGCGGATTCTACTGCCACCGCCTTCGGCGACCTTTTTGACACCAAGAGGCGAGACGTGGACAGCGACACGTTGGCTTTTGGTGCCTATGTTGCCGCTTCCGTTGGGAATTCTCTTGGAAGCGAAGTTGCGTTCTGTCGGCGTGTGTGAGCCGACAGGTTGTTTGACCACCGATCTGGCGATTCAAAACGCTAACCCAAACCTTAAGGAAGCCAAGTATGTCGGGTGTATTAGCGCCAACAAAAGAAGCGAAGTCAAGCAAAGGAAGATCGCAACAATCCGCCCCATCACAGGAAGCGGCGTCGACCACCGTAATGGAACACGTTCTGTCGAGGCTTAAGGACCTCGGAATCTCCAAAGTATTCGGCGTTGCCGGGGACTTCGCGTTTCCCATTGAGGATGCCATCGTAGGTTTTCCCGGTATCGACTGGGTAGGATGCTGTAATGAGCTGAATGCAGGGTACGCGGCCGACGGGCACGCTCGCGCTCGCGGGATCGCTACGGGCTTGTCCACCATACGCTGGGAAATGGAGAATTTGACTTCTTCCGCAAGATGGCAGAACCGGTCGTTTGTGCCAGCGCCATCGCGACGCCACTCGATCCACCGAAGAGCGACCCTGCATCACTTGAAAAGGCTGTCGCAGCGATCCGATTACTGCAGACGTGCTTTATCCTCGCTGGGCAAATTTCATCAAGCCGAACGATATCCTCATTACTGAGACTGGGAGCTCTGTGTTTGGACTGGCATTTGCAGTCCTGCCGAACGGCGAAGTCTTACAACCAGACGTTGTGGGGTTCCATTGGATATGCGACTCCGGCGGCCTTTGGGGCATCAGTCGCGGCGCCTGACCGTCGTGCTGTGCTGATTACGGGTGAAGGCTCGCATCAGCTGACGGCCCAGGAGATCAGTCAGTTCGGCCGGCGCGGACTGAGCCCATCGTCTTCGTCCTTAACAATTCGGGATACATGATCGAACGACTGCTCTACAAGGATCCCGACGTCGAATACAACGATCTTGCTCAGTGGCACTACGCCGACTTGCCTAAGACGCTTGGCTGCGACGACTGGTTCACGGCGCGTGTCACCACGTGCGGAGAATTCGACGAGGCCCTCAAAATCGCGTCTCGATGAGGTGGATCCCATGGACGCGTCGTCTTTTACATGCGCGAGTGAGTGCTTTTTTGACTTACAGGTCAGCGCCGGAGGTGTTCCATGCTGCGTCTACTTCATCGAGCTTAATGCCCACCAGGTAGTTGAGGTCTACGCGGCGGCAGTACCTAACGACGCCCGCCAGCTCCCGGCGTTTCCCTGAGATCTTCACCTTAGTTCCAACGGGAATGGGCTCGCTGACCGAGATGCCCGCGCCTGACGGAGACCTGTCTTCCAGCATTCCGGGATGGTTTTTTGGACCGCCATCCTCTTCCCAAGCGACGGATATTCTCGATATGAACGCATCCCTGGGCTCAATCCGCTGTGGGCGCATATAACGGCATCGGCTGTATCTGGCAAAATAATTAGGGTCGTAAGCCACCCGCAGAAAGCACGCTGGTTTGATTGCCCGCCGTCGTAGCCATTGGTCCGAGGGGTGCGACACTTCGGAGCTGGAAGTAGGCTCTTTCTCCAACCCGTTCAGGCCCGGAATAGCGCACCATTTCAGGGAAGCCCTACGCCTTTCCGACGGAACACCATTGTGAGCCATCAAAGCGCTGGAGCCCTTGCGCTATGCGCGCAGTCCGAACGGAACTCGGCATTGAGGCATAGTTACGCTTCAATCCACTGAATCTTAGGAAGCTCAAGCCCCTGGTCCGCCAGGCCCTGAAGCAGGTACACGGACCTGCTTCACCTGGCTATCCGGAACAAGTTTGAGGACTTATCGTACGACACGGCGTTGGCGGAATCGCAGAAGGCACATTCCGGCAACACTCGCGATCAAAATGAGCGCCATGCTGGGCTCAGGAGTTGGAGCGGTTAGCGGTCCGACGGTGACGGACGCCGTTGCCTCGGCATAGTTCCCAGTGGATACGGTGTCGGTTGAGGGATCGAAGCTGGGATCGTTGGGATCGACACTAAACACGTCATACGTCAAAGCGATATATCCCGATATATTTCCCGTCGAGGCTGGATTGATTGAGAAGCTCCCCACGCCAGTCATAGCAGTGTTGTCGAAGGACTGCGCGATCGAAGTCTGTTCCGGAGTGGGCCCGATCACGAGAAATTGAAGACCTGCAAAGTCGGTGTATGTTCCGAACGAGTTGCTGCACGGCGATGTCAGTATGCCAACGCAAAAGTCCGTGCCGGTGACCACGTCGAAATCGGGCCCGTCGTTCGTGAGAGTGAAGCCCCATCCGGTGGTGGTGCCGGCGGGACTGGTCACCGAGCCGTCGGCCGGGTCGAGCGTAAGATCCAGAGTCGATGCTCGCGCGAGCGTGCTGATCCCGAGCGCCAGCACCCAGAGCGTAGTCGCGAATTTTACTGAAAATTTCTTCGTCATTTTTGTCTCTCCTTTTGGATCGGCGAATTTGTTCCTATTGGAATTGATTGGTCCGCACCACCGAACCCGTGACCGTGCCGTAGTTCGCCGAATAAGTAAACGTGGCGGTAAACCGCGCCGCGGCAGCACAACTGCTGAAGTCGATCACCACACTGGCGGTTTCGGTTTGGGACGCCATCAGGGTTCCAAGTGTCAGCGGAAACGTTGTGTTGACAACGGGTGAGCAGGCCGCCCCGCCCGTCTGCGTCAGAGTAAAGCTTGGGATCGTCACGCCCGCCGCTCCGGCCGGTCCATTGTCTTCGAGCGACAAGGTCCAGTCGCGCGAATTAGACGGTCCCGATTTGTCGGTGATGTTTCCCGCCATGGTGGTGGTCAGATTCGTGAACTGCGCCGTTACGTTTTGCGGCTGATTCATGATGATGGTCGTGTCGGGATTGGTTGGATCCGTCACCGCGCCTGTCCATCCCAGGAAGGTGTTGCCTGGAGTAGGTACGGCATGGATCAAGAGCACCGTTCCCTGCACGATGCTATGCAGCCCGGGCGCTGGATCGGTGGTGCCGCCGGTAGCCGGAGAGGCTTGGATCGTGAGCAGTTCGGTGGGCGGAGGTTGTTCAATCACTCCGCCCTGACAAGGCGTCAGACCAAAACGCCCGCCAACACAGGCTTCATACGCACCGATGTCCGGCAGTCCGTCCTGCGGGCGCGCGGTTCCACGCTGGTCCGTCGATAGTTCATAAGCCGGATCGGCTGCGTTGAAGGCTGGGCTGGCGCTCGTGATCGCCATGGTGGGTGTTAAACCGCCGTTATTCTGCAAAGGACCCAGTGCCGGACCCGCCCCGCTGACCACGCCTCCGCAGTTATTGTTATCCAGGACCAGATTGCCGGAGGCGGACATCGTAATGGATGGCCCGTCCACCGTGCATTCGTCGGGAGCCGTTAGATTGCCGCCGTTATTGGCGATGATGCTGTTGTAGAGAGAGAAGTAAGTGGGCTGCACGGCTCCGTTGGGATCTTGATAGATATAGACGCCGCCCAGCGGGCCCGTGCTTTCATTGCCGCTGATGGTTACGTGCTGCAGAAACGTGGAGCCGTTGTAGGAGAAGATCGCAGCGCCGGCGTCCGCTCCGTTATCGGCCGCGCCTGGATTGCCGAAGTTCCCGCCCACGCCGCGGTCCACAAAATTGCCGGTGAACGTGCTGTTCAGCACTACCAAGGAACCACTGTCGTTAAAGATGGCTCCCCCCAGAGCGCCACCTCCGCCGCCGTTCAGCGAATTAGCGTTGCCGCCAAATTTTCCGCCGGCTCCAGGATGACCGCTCCCGACGATTCCGCCGTTGGCCGCCGAACCGCCGCCGCCTCCAAATCCTCCGGTGCCACCACGCGTGCCGCCAAAATTTCCAGTCCAGCCCGATCCGCCGCCTCCGCCGAATCCGCCATTCCCTCCGTTGCCTCCGCCCGAGGCGCCGCCACCGCCCCCTCCTCCGTAGTTGCCGTTCCCGCCGTTGCCGCTGCCCAGCAAACCAAAGCCTCCGCCTCCTCCTCCGCCACCGGGACAAATCCCGTCTTGCCCGTTCTGGCCGGCTTCGGGCGCCAATCCAGCTCCAGCCCCGCCCACTCCGCCGCAGATGCCGTAGTTCGCGGAGCCTGGCGCGCTATACGCCAGGCCGCCGCCACTGCCTCCGCCCGTTTCCGTATCCCCAGAGTCGTAGGAACCCGGCGTGAGAGATCCGCCCCCACCGCCACCGCCGTGCAACTGATCACCGAGATTGTTGCTCAGACCGCTGTCAGGTTTGGACCCACCCCCGAACATACCGCCACCGCCACCGCCGCCTTTCACCAAGACCAGCCCGGTGCCGTTTCCTCCTATAGCGCTATTGCCCTCGAAGGTCGAGTTTTGGACGTTGAGCTGTCCGCCACGCACGTATATCGCACCGCCGGCTCCCAAACCGCCACCGCCGCCGCCGTCTCCGTCAGTACTTCCGCCCTGTGCCTGAAAACCTTTAATATGGAGGTCCAACAGTGTCAGGTTCCCGGTGCTATTTACAACGAAAAGCCGGCCGACCCCAAGCGTACAGTTTTGAAGCATGTTAATTGTGCAAAATTGAGGTTGTACCGTTGCCCCGTTTCCCTGGATCGTGATGACCGAGGTGATCGCGGGCATGGCTATCGGACCGGTGGAGTTATTTAGATCCTTTAAAGGAAGATAGATAGGGAAAACCGCGGGCGTGTCGCCGGTTGGCAGAACAATTATATCGGCTCCATTTCCTGGGGCGCACTGCGTATTCACATAAGTGGGAGAGAGGAGGGTTGGATCGGTAACGAGGGCAACGCTTTCGTCCAGGTTCGCGGCATAGATGGCTTCCTTTAGCGTGCATCCGTGCCCGGCGCCGACGGTGTCGTCGAGGGACGTGACATAGATTACCGCGGCATCTGCTTCCCCATAAAAACCAAAGGGCAAAATGGCGAGTGCCAATAGAACGGCGTGCAGTGTGGACCGGATCATCGATTTGTCCTCCAAGCCTGTACATCGCAAAATGCAGGTGAAGGACGACAAGAACGGAAAACTTTTTGAAAGGCCCAGTACTAGTACAGCCGCAAACACCTTAGAAACGGTCCGCGCGAACAAAAATCCACTACGATAAGAACTGCCGATGGAGCGTCCTCTCTCCACCCTGATTGCCGACGCGGAGCGCGGCGACGGAGCTGCATCCGATGCACTGTTCAGCGCACTTTACGCCGAGCTGCACCGGATGGCTAAGCGGGAACTTGCGCGCCAAGGGCTTCCCATCAGTCTGGGCGCCACGACGCTCCTGCACCAAGCCTACATCGAGATTGCTTCCAAAGAGCAGGCGGACTTCCCCGACCAGGGGATGTTCATGGGATACGCGGCGCGAGTGATGCGCGGGCTGATCATCGACTATGCGCGCCGCAGGTATGCACAGAAGCGCGGCGGGCTGTTTCAAATCACGTCGCTCAGCGCGGAAGTGACGGACGGCGTGGATGACCGTCAGTTGAGCGAGATCAGCGAAGCCTTGGACGAGCTCGCCACAACCGATCCGATGCTCGCGCAAATCGTCGACTTGAAATTCTTCTGTGGATTTACGTTCGCCGACATCGCCGCCATGAAGGGCATCTCGGAAAGGACCGTGCAACGGCAGTGGGAAAAAGCGCGGATTTATCTGCGTCACGCGATGAAAGCAGGCCTGGAGATCTGAGTTCAGCATGCGCGCGCTGAGTGTGGAGCGTTGGAAACAAGTCAGTCCGTATCTGGATCAGGCGCTGACGTTACCGGTTGAACACCGGGCCGCGTGGCTGGAATCGGTACGGGCCGATAACTCGGAAATCGGCGATATTCTCGGTGAACTGCTGGCCGGCCACGGCGCGCTGGTCGAAGAGCGTTTTCTGGAAGGCTCGGTACTCCATCCACTTTCGGAAGCTTCGTTCCCGGGCCAAACGGTGGGGTCTTATCGCCTGATCTCGCCCATCGGCCAGGGAGGCATGGGCGCGGTATGGCTGGCGGAACGGAACGACGGGCGTTTCGAGCGGCGCGTCGCCATGAAATTCCTCCATTTCTCCGTGTCCGTCAAAAGCGGACGCGAGCGGTTTGAACGCGAAGGCAAAATTCTCGGTCAATTGCGCCACCCTCATATCGCCGAGCTGATCGATGCGGGCGTTGATGATCATAACCGGCCGTATCTGGTGCTGGAGCACGTGCAAGGGCAAGCGATCGATCGGCATTGTGATGAACGGAAGCTGGATGTTCAGGAGCGAATACGGCTGTTCGTCGATGTTCTGACCGCGGTAGCACACGCACACGCCCACCTGGTGGTGCATCGAGACATCAAACCGTCGAACGTAATGGTAGGGGCGGATGGCGCGGTCAAACTGCTGGACTTCGGGATCGCGAAGCTGCTGGCCGACGAAGCCGCGACGCCGGCAGCAACATTGCTCACGCTCGAAAACGGTAGCGCCCTGACGCCGCAATTCGCCGCGCCCGAGCAGATCAACGGCGCCACCATAACCACGGCTACGGATGTTTATTCTTTGGGTGTTCTCCTTTACCTTCTATTGACCGGCAGGCATCCCGTGCCGGCTGATGCGGGTTCACCCGCGGAGTTGGTGAAAGCGATTCTCGATATCGAACCACCGCTCGGGTCCGAGGCTGTCTTGGCGGCCGACCCCATGGCAGCAGTGAAGCGATCCACCAGCACGGACAAGCTACATCGGCAGCTTCGAGGAGACCTGGACACGATCGTCGCCAAGGCTCTGAAGAAAAGCCCTGCTGAGCGATATACCTCCGTCGGGGCGCTGGCGGACGATCTGCGGCGCTATCAACGTCAAGAGCCCATTCAAGCCCGGCCTGATACTCTTGCATACCGCACCGCGAAATTCGTTCATCGAAACAAGCTTCCGGTTTTGGGCGGGACGGCAATTCTTTTGGCGCTGGGAGCGGGCCTGACCGCCGCTTTGTGGCAAGCCAACATTGCAAGGAAGGAAGCCCGCACCGCCGCGGCTGTGGAACAGTTCACCGAAGATATTTTTCGCATGAACAATCGCGCGAATCCGGATCCAGAAAACGCGCAGCGCACCACAGCGCGGCAATTGCTCGACATGGGCGCGCGAAAGGCATCGTCCAGTTTGAATGACGCGCCGGAAGCAAAACTGCAGATGCTGGATCTGCTGGGATCGCTTTATCAGGATCTGGAATTGAGCGACCAGGCCGTAGCGCTGCGCCGGGATCGTGTCGCGGTGGCCAAGAAGATCTATGGACCCGAGAGCCCCCAGGTGGTGCCGGCGCTGACGGAGCTGGGCAGATCAATGCATTCATCGCGATCTGTGAATGAGCGTGAATCCGTCCTGCTGGAGGCTAAGACGATTCTCGATCGAAGCGGTGACTTCACATCCAAGGATCGCGGAAATGTTTTGTCGGCCTTGGCCGAAGCTTACACCAGCACCGACCTCAAGAAGGCGCCGCAAATGGCTAAAGAATCGGTGGCGATCCTGCGGCGCTGGCCGGGGTCGCCCGATCTGGCGCTGGCGCTGCGGACTGCCGGGTTCGCGTACATCTCATCGCAAGATTTTGCCGGCGCCGAGGCCGCAATGTCCGAGGCTATCCAGCTTTCGAAGCAACTCTCGGGCAATCCGAACCCTGCGCTAATCCAGTATTTCGCTACCGAGGCGCAAGCTCAGATGTCGCAATCGAAGTATGGCGCGGCCGAGCGCAGCTACAGGGAAGCTTTTGCGGACGCAAAGGCCATCGGCGGCGATAACGGAATCGACACGTTTATGACGGAAGGCAGACTGGGCATACTGCTGGTCTTGACCTCGCGATCGGGCGAGGCATTGCCTTATCTAGAGCGAGGTTTGACGGCTTGTTTGCAGGTGAAAGGCGCTGACGATCCGTTTTTCACGCCGCAATTGCAAATGGAATATGGTGATGGCCTGGAGGCGGCGGGCCGTTTGGAAGACGCGTTGGCGCAGATCTCGGCCGCAGTGAAGAATCGCCGCGAGCACCGCCCAGGCACGGCGTACCTGGCGCGCATGTTGGAGGATGAGGCCGAGGTCTTAGTGGAATTGGGGCGGTTTGCCGAGGCGGAGCAGGCACTACAGGAAAGCGAGGGAATCAGCAACAAGGTGCATGCACGACTCGCCGACGATTACCTCCGGCCGCGCGTCCGTTTATCGCTGGAGCAGGGCCATTATCGTGAGGCCGAAGCACTGCTGGATAAATATGCGAGTCCCATTACGGCGAACGCCCCGGTCTCAGTCGGATTGATCAGGAATTATTACGTCCGTTCGGAAATAGCGCTGCAAGGCGGCGACTTCGCAGTGGCAAAGTCGCTGGCGCGTGATTTGCGAAAGAGGCTAGCCGATACACATATGGAGTTCTATCTGAACACCTGGCGTGTACGAGCGTTGACGTGGGAAGCACGCGCCGACTTGCTCCAAGGCAAAGCGCAGGAAGCGCTGCCGCTACTCGAAGAGGCTGTCGAAAACGAACGAAGAGCCTTCGACGCGAAAAGTCCCGAATTGGGGACGACGGAAGCTTTACTGGGGCGGGCCTATTTGGAGGCCGGAAATCGTAGCCGCGCGGCGCTGCTGCTCGCGAGCGCGTCGTTGCGCCTGGACACGCATCGCGAGCTGTGCCCAAGTTATCGGCGCGATCGGTCGGAACTGCAGCGGCGTTTAGAACGTGGCCCGGTGATCCGGTAGATATAACCAGACCTCCTATAACGCCCATCCGGGGCATTCGGATTAAAAAGCGCATTGCAATTCAGATGAAGCTTGCAGCGGTCACGGGCCGCTTTGACGCTCGCCCACTCATCCAGGGTGTCCGGAATGTGGCGCGTCACATTTAGCAGGAATGCTCGGGTGCCTGAAGTGCGACGGAAATCCCGAAGGGGGGAGTATCGGGTGGCGACCGCTGCGTTGCGCCATCTACACCCATAAAGTCAACCGAGCGCCGTGGTCACGTCAAACCCGCACGGTAATGGACAGCGTTTGGCCGGAATTGTACCGCACCACAAAAAAGGCCGATAGGCTTGCTACGGCCCGGCCTTAGTCTGGAGAGCCCGTCAAAGTTCGGCCACTAGATGGCTCACAAGCCGCCGCAGCAATTGCAGTTGCGTCGAAGCCCTCGGAGCAAAACCGCATTCTTGGGGAGCCACAACTTCAACTTCGAACTCACAGGGCATCAACGGTTCCGACACACGCGAAAATAATTTCCGAATGCTTCTTACGTTTAATGGATACGACGCGCTGATCCCATCTCCCGATACAATGCGCATGTGGTGCTGGCCAGTTCGAGATCAACTCCTGAAAGGTGGATCTGGTTATTTCCGATCACTTATATGCTTCACATTAGTGAAGAATATTGGGGCGGCGAGGGCTTTCCGCACTGGATCTCAAGGGTTGGGGGCGCGCATCTTACGGAAAAAGCCTTCCTGAGTCTAAACTGCATTGGAATGCTTCTGATGACCGCAGGCCAGGGAGTGCTGAGACGCGGCTTGCGCTGGCGGTGGACGTTGTCCACGCGTGGGGCTGTCGTTCTGCTCAACGGTTTTCTGCACCTTGCTGGAAGCATCATCACTCGTTCGTATTCGCCCGGTCTTGTGACTGGATTGTTTGTTTGGGCCCCTCTCGGCGGGGTCACCCTGTGGTTCGAATGGCGAAATGCACCGCGAATGGCATTCCAAGCGGGAATACTCGCCGCAATTGGTTTGAACGTTCTCATACTGCTGCTAGCTCAAGGGTGAGTTTGAATTTGAATCCGCGCTGCGGGCCAAACTATGTCTTAACGTTCACCAGGTTTTACGGCAGTGGCACAGGCGAGTTGCCTTTGGATCGAAGACTGAACCTGGGAGTAATCAGATAGGCGAGGCGCCGTTGGTCCAAACGCGCTCTGCTCCGCCGATCATCTGAGCAGCATCGACGCGGGTGTCACCAGTGCGAAGCCGACTTCACGGTACTAATTCTCAAGCGAACGTCTTAAGCCGTACTGTGCTAACAATAGTGCACCATGAGCGACGTGCTGGTTCTAAGGCGCGGCGAAATACACGTTCGAAAAACGTTCGGTCCAGGCACGGTCAACCGGGGCGCCGCACTGTTCGAATGCGAATGGGACGGCGGACGCTTTGAGGCTGGGTTATTCACGGGCGGCATGTTTCGATCGGGCCAGTTCGTGGGTGGGATTTTCCTCGGCGGAATCTTCTGGGGCGGCATGTGGGTGAGCGGGACTTGGGAAGGCGGTTTTGACCGCAACGGCCTTTACCATTCCAGGGGTGACAGCCCGGCTATTCTGAGTCAAATGCCGCGTTGAATACCATGCCGCGCCTGCTGATCGCCAGCCCGCATCGCTATCCCGATCTCGCGCGTTTGTGGCATCGAGTGGTCATGCACGAACTTGTGCCGGCGTTCGAGCGCATCGGCTTGGACGTGGAGGTAAACATCTTTTGCGATGCGAACGCCGATCAATTCCTTCCGCATTGGTTTCCCCGCGTTGTCTTCACGCGCGCAGGGCCTGGCATGCGCGACTTCATGGAATTTTACGACGCGACTCTGCACGATCCATGCGATTTCCTGTTTTTTCTCGATGCCGACACATTCGTTTTGGATGGCGAGTGGGCTGCCTCATACTTTGCAGGGTTCGTCACTCCGAGCGTGGCTGCCGTCTCCTACGTGCCGCGCAAAGGAACGCCTGCGATCTTCGCGCTGTTGTGCCGGGCCGCGGACTATCGCTCCCTGCCAGCGCCTGCATTCGGCTGTCGCTATGAGTTTCCTGAAAACTGGCCGCATGGAGTGAATCTGCAACCCGGAGAATTTGCAACCCGGGAGCTGACCAATCGCGGAAAGACGATTATCAATCTCGCCGCCGAGGAGTCATCGCGGTACACCGCCAACTTTCGTGGCACCACCGGCCTTCGAACCAGTCGCGAGCACACCACGCGCGCAGCAGGCGAGCAGGTGTTTTTGCAGTCCGTCGTTGAATATCCGGCGTACCTGATCGCTGCATATGACAATGTACTGCTGGGCTGCCTGTATGATTCTCTTTTTCACGAACCTTTCGCACTGGATGCGGCAGGCCGGCCACTCGGTGGAAGCTTGACGGTCGACGAGTTGCGCCAAGCCCTGCAGGAAGTTCGCGACGCCACCGAGCTTGCGGTATTGCGCCAGAGGTTCCAGCAGTCCGAGCGCAACATTCTGCGAATGGCCGCTCATGAGGGAGTGCAGCTTTCGATCCCGTCGTTGCTCGATCACCGATAGGACAAGTCGGCGGGACACTGGTCCGCGCCTCATAGAAAAGAAAACGAAAACAAATACGTGCGCCACTCGAACCACGAAAGTTCTAGAAAGGAAAAGGAGAATGGCGGGCCAGGACACGATTCTGTGTGGTCTGAAACATAGGTAACAGAACGTTCCGGAAGTCGAGCCACGGAGCGCCAGAGGATTCTGGGGCACTCGGCGGCTAGGCCGCCTTACCGGAATCGGGTTAGGGCATCGTACACCGGGACGTTTTGTGCAGCCGAGAGATGGCTTTAGCGGTCCTGCTTCGCGCGGTAGGCTAGCGCTAAATTCAACTCACGGATCGCGTCGTCACAAGCCCTGATTGCCTTATCTCTGTGGCCGCCAAAATCGTGTGCAGCCCCAAGCATATACGCCCGTGCATCTTTCAAACCTACAATGGCGGCGGCAATACGCGGATGCATCGCGGCCTCATTCTGCGCAGACAATGTCCATGTCCCGATGCAGATCATCATTCCAACAAGGATTCCAGAAATAAATCTCATACCGTGGATCACTCCCCGAGGTAGTCTATCACAGGACCGATTAACTAAGCAGCCCCGCGAATCCGCCGCAGTTGCGCCACGCCAATCAATCCCAGTGCGCCGAGATACCCTATAGAGATGCTGCTGGGTTCAGAGACTGTGGTCGTTTCGGCTACTGCTTGGACATATCCCGTCTCGAACTCGATTATATTGGGGTCCATGTCATCGGACGATAGAAATACGACAAAAGACGGGTTGAAGAGGCTAGCGAAACCGTCTGTTCCGCCTGCGTCGGTCAATGGTTGCGCAAAGCTTAGTAGTAACAACGCATTCACCGAATTCGCTAAGACTAGTCTGCTGGAGATTCCCGCATTGAAATCTGAGGTTACCCATGTTTCCGGTGGCGCTACATCCGCATACGGGGCACATGGTCCGGTACAGGAATGAATCAGGTCTATGTTGGAGTACTGGTTCGTGGTGGCGTCGTAGTCAAACATCCGGCGAGAACATCCCCGTACGGCAATGTAGCGTCTTCAACTTCCCAAGTTACTATTGTGTCTGCGTTGACTTCGGGCACCGCAACGCAACACGCCAAAGCCATAAGCAAAGATCCGACAAAACCGAAAGTAACTAAACGCGTCGAACGCCTCCGGGTAGCACCGTCTGGCTGGGTGAACTATATCACATTCGTTGGGTCGGGGGATTCCAGCTTAACTCTTGACGAACGAGGTAGAACGAAGGGCATTTATGATTATGCAAGCTAGCAGAATTAGGACTGGGATCTCCGTACTGCAGCCCCTCAACAATCCCTTCGGGCAAAAAGTGTTACCTATGTCTTAGGTATATTCTGTTACCCATGTCTCCCGCCGAACAATGGAAAGTTTGGCTCCTCATGTCGGACTCGAACTTTTCCCAATTGGTGAACATTGGAGGCCGCTTTTTTGGGGCGAGGAGGTAGAACTCGCCATGAAAGTAGGGGTTCGGCTGTTAAATTTGCGGTGCCTAGAATCCAGGCGGCGAGTATACGGAGCTTCAGCGCCGCTATATCCCTGGTACAGGACTTCAGGGGTGACTACGGTAGCTGAGCGCCTACGGGATCGCTGACAACGATCTCGCGGTGACGCCGAACACGAATGGACTGGCGATTTACTCGATACAATCGCCCTGAAGCCTATCATGCGATCCAACCTAACCGCCAGACTTTTCCTGCTTGCTCTCGCCGCCCTCCCTGCGCGATCGTCTGCCCAGACGTTCGACCTTAGCGGCGACAAACTGCTAAACGGTGCCTATTACCTCCGGCAGGTTTTCTATTTCGCGAATTCAACCACGGGAGCCGTGGGCCGCAAGATCAATATCCAGGGCACCATGACTTTCCAAGGCAACGGAGGATATAGCTTTAGCGGAACGATTCTTGACGCCGCTGCGGCCACTTTCCCGACGCCGCAGCCCCTGAGCGCGAGCGGAGCATATGCCATCTCCGCCAGCGGCTTCGGGTATATGGAAGCCATCGATCCCGAATTCAAAGGCGACGACATATGCGCACTGGTATCCCAGGGCATCTTGATTGGCAGCAGCAGCGCATTCAACCACTTCAAATATAACGATCTGCTCATCGCCGCGCCGGTCGGCTCGGGCGTCACGAACGCTACTCTGAAAGGCGGCTACACGGCTGCCTATTTCGACCCTACCACCACGCCCGCTAAGGACGCGTTGCTGACCATGACCGCCGACGGGAAAGGCAACATCGGGACGGTCAATGTGACCGGTTATCTTGGAACTATCGCCACGCCGAATACCGAAACCCTTACCGGCGTGAGCTACTCCTTTACGAACGGCGCGGCACAGATCAACTTCGGGGGCACACTCGGCGCATCTACGTTGATCACCGGCCAAGGAGAGCTGTACATCTCGCCGGACGGCGAATTCATCTTTGGCGGTTCCGCCAGCGGCTTTGACATTTTCATCGGCGTCCGGGGTTCCACCACTCGACCTTCCAATTACAACGGTCTCTACTACCAGGCAGGGTTGGATCTGAACTATGCTTTCCCGGGGCTGGCCAGCTACTACGGCGCAATCGACATCGTTCCATCAAATAGTAGCTTCATCGACTTTCCGGATAATGATACTTTCGTCGGCCTGGTGCATGAAAGGTTCTACGACTCGGACTCGTACTCCGACTTCACCTACCCGGATTCTTACGTTTTAAACGACAACGGGAGCTCCGACAACGCCGGCCTTTCGCAGCACTTCATGAGCAGCTCGGACGGAACCATCCGCATCGGATACGACATTGGACCCTCGCTCGGAATCAATGTGGCCCTGCGGGCGCCCTCCCTCCAGGGCTCCGGCGTATATCTCAACCCGACCGGGGTGGTGAACGCCGCCAGCTTCGCTCCCTTTACCGCGTGGCTGTCGCCGGGAGAGATGATCACACTGTTCGGTACCGGTCTCGCGCCAGGCCCGGCGTCGGCGTCGTCCCTTCCCCTCCCGGACAAATTAAACGGTGTCCAGGTACTGATCGATAAGCGCCCCGCACCTATTCTCTACGTAACAGCCACGCAGATCTCGGTTCTGGTGCCGCACCTCACGGAGCCCGGGATTGCGGAAATCCAGGTAATCAACGGTGGTTCGGCTTCGAACATCGTCACTCCGTTCGTGGGAACCACTTCGGCTGGGGTTTTCACCAATCCGGCCAACGGACTTGGCTACGCTGCCGCGCTGCATGCTGACTCTTCTTTGGTATCCGAGTCGAGCCCGGCGCAGATTGGCGAAACAGTGGCTTTGTACCTCACCGGCCTCGGCGCAGTGAACCCGACGCCAGGGGACGGAACGGCCGCGCCGACCAGTCCGTTCAGCGAGACGATCTCGACGCCGGAGGTTTGGCTCGAGGACACGGCGGGTGGTTTCATTCAGGCTACAGTGACTTATTCGGGACTCGCGCCACAGTTGGCGGGCATGTATCAGATCAATTTCACCATCCCCGCTGGCCTTGTTCCTGGAGACGCCGATCTTGAAATTGTCGGGGCCGGCTCCGACACCGTTGAATCCGTGCTTCCAATAGCAAAAACCACCGGCATCACTCGGGCAACCGGAGCGCGACAAACGAAACCGCGTCCGTTCGTTCGCCGCTAGTTGCCACGCGGTTGGGTGCCAGCCGCTACATTCGCAAACCATCGCGCAGTCTTACCTACGTCTTAGGAACAAACTGTTACCCGTGTCTCCGGGCCGAACATGAAAGGTTTGGGCCGGGATAAGCCACAACTCCTCATGAGAAACGCTCAAGAATGCCATTCCACAGGGCATCTGCCGACACGACGGGTTTCGCCTGCGGTTGAGCACTGTGCAGTCTATGGACTTTCGCCATGACCACCGCTGGTCATCTGACCGTATTCGGCCGAAGGACTTCGGCAGGATCGGCTTCAGGCCACCGTTATATCGCATGGCAACGGATGGCCAATGAAATGCCGCCTTGGGGGAGGGGTATGGCCTCGACCTGCATGAGAAGAGGGCTGTCTTTCATGTCGGCCGGCGCGCAAATGGGATTGTCGATGAGGGCGATACCCGCCGTCGCGTGCAATGGAGGACGAAACGGCGCAAGAACAGACGCCCGATGTGCGGCGCCGTTCCTGATGCAGGAGCTCATCAAGAGGAGATCAAAAAGGACACATGACACCGGAGGAAGTGAGCCGCGTCCACCGCGAAGATTTTTACGGAGCTCTAAGGAAAGGTGATTTAGAGAAGCTGTCGCATATCTATTCCGATGACTACATGCTCGTGAGGTCCGACGGAAGCGCGTTCACCAAGGCGCAAATCCTGGATGATCTTAAGGCTCACGCGATGAATTTTAATTCAATCGAGCTGACGAATGAAAAGATCCGGATCTACGGCCCGGTTGGGGTCTTGACCGGCAACAGCACAATCACCGCGGTGCGCGATGGGAAAGAAAGCAGCAGCGCTTTTCGGCTCGTCGCGGTCTATCACGAACAGGGTGACCGGATCGAGTTGGTTCACTTTCAAAGCAGCCCACTTCCGGAATAAATCTCGCTAGAGCGGCAAGCTACATCCTGCTGCGCACGTCGCTGAATCGGTGATCGAACACAAGTCAGCCGGGAATTCTACAAAGCCAGACAGAAAAAGGACAACACATGAACAGCCTTACAGTGAAGGACGGAACACAGATTTTTTATAAGGATTGGGGCGCGGGTCAGCCGCTTTGCTTCCACCACGGGTGGCCTCTATCGGCCGATGATTGGGACGCTCAGATGATGTTCTTTTTGGGACACGGCTACCGCGTCATAGCCCATGATCGCCGCGGGCATGGGCGTTCCACTCAGACAGTGAACGGCAACGACATGGACACCTACGCAGCGGACGTTGCAGAACTCTTGAGGGCGCTGGATCTCAAGAACGCCGTCCACATCGGTCACTCAACAGGTGGCGGCGAGGTGACGCGCTATGTCGCTCGGCATGGAAAGGGCCGGGTCGCCAAAGCAGTGCTTATTAGCTCGGTTCCCCCGGGTTTGCTGAAGTCGGAGAGGAATCCCGACGGGCTTCCGATGGAAGTATTCGACGGCCTTCGCGACGGCACAGGCAATCATCGGGCCCAGTTCTACCAGGACATCACCATGCCCTTCTATGGTTTCAACCGTCCCGGCGCGAAGATTTCCCAGGGCATACGGGACAACTGGTGGCGCCAGGGAATGATGGGCGGAATCAAGGCCCAATATGATTGCATCAAGGCCCTCTCTGAAACCGAATTTTACGACGATCTCAAGAGCATCGACGTGCCGGTTCTGGTGATTCACGGCGAGGACGATCAGATCTGTCCGTTTCCAGCCTCCGGGGCAAGCACAATCAAGCTGCTGAAGCACGGGACGCTGAAAACCTATCCCGGTTTCCCGCATGGGATGCCGACCACGAATGCCGATCAGATCAACGCTGATCTCCTCGAATTCATAAAGCGCTGAAGGCTGTGATCGGGCGAGCTACCGTTCGCTTAAGCTCGCCCGGTCGAATGTCATTTCGTGTAACAGACATCTAGGAGTCCCAATGGATGAATTGCTGAACCTGGCCGTAACAGCGCATGGCGGCCTTGAGCGCTGGAACAAAGTGAAGTCGGTGAAGGTAGCCGCCTCGATTGCCGGCGCGATCTGTTTCGTCAAGAGCAAAGGCGACGCGCTCAAGGATGTCGTCATGACAGTGGATACCAAGGCCGAGCGCCTGGTCACGGATTTCCCCGGGCAGGATAAACGGTCGATTTTCGCGCCGAACCGCATCGTAATGGAACACGTTGACGGGACTCTGATCGAGTCTCGCGACGGCCCTGAGGAGTCCTTCCAAGGCCAGCAGCGGGAGACACCCTGGGATGACATCCATGTAGCATATTTCTGCGGTGAGGCTCTGTGGACCTACATCAACACGCCGTTCCTCTATACTCACGAGGGATTCAAGACTGAGGAGATCCCGTCGATTCAAGTTGACGGCGAGACCTGGCGGCGTTTGAAAGTCACTTTTCCAGACAATGTGAAAAGCCACACACGGGAGCAGATCTCCTGTTTTGGACCGGATGGTTTACTTCGCCGGCACGACTACACAGTCGATATCCTCGGCGGGGCAACAGGACTCAACTATGCCTCAGAGTACCGCGACGTCGACGGAATCATTGTTCCGACAAAGCGCCGCATCTACGCCTACGAGGGGGACTACCAGCTTGTCCAGGAGCCCCTTCTAGTCTCAATCGATATGGGCGCAATCGCTCTCGCTTAACCGAACGCGAAAGGCCCATCATGTTCAAAGACGTTCTTTTTACTTCCCTTCGGCTGGGAGCGATGCAGCTTCCTAGCCGGATCGTCATGGCCCCTCTCACGCGCATGCGTGCCGGAGTTGCAAGTGTGCCCACCGCGTTGAATGCCGAATACTACGCGCAGCGTTCCTCAGCCGGGCTTATCATCTCGGAAGGAACGGCGATCAGTCCTCGGGCGCAAGGCTATCCAAATGCTCCGGGGATTTATACGGCAGCCCAGAAAGAGCCGTTCGAAAGTCTACTCGCGGTGCCGGCCAGCCGACATCAGGTATCTGGGAAGCACCGCCCGACCCCACAAGCGTTCACGCCAAGCCGCTCAAAATAACGGCAATCTCCAACATTTCGCATCGAGCGGCAAGATCTGGCCCGAAGCGTGCACCCACAGCTACGAGATGCGCTCCGCCGCGCATGAGCACATCGAGCAGGAGGAAGTGATGTTTGAGAAAACGCTTTTGCCTTCACGCGGTTTACGAGCCATTTCCAGGGCCGCACTTGGCATAGGGCTAGTGGTCCTCAGCGCTCAGGCCTTTTCCGCGCAGGACAAGTACACACTGCGCGTACCGAATGGGCTCGCATTCTCTGACTTCAGGGGCTACGAGAACTGGCAGGTCGTCGCCGTCAGTCAGACTGAAGATCTGCTCAAGGTGATGGTCGCCAATCCCACGATGATCGAAGCTTACCGGGCCGGCGTTCCCGGCAACGGCAAGCCTTTCCCCGACGGCTCCAAGATTGCAAAAATCGAGTGGAAACCGAAACAGAACACAGAAGCCCCTTTTTCAGTGAGGGTGCCGGACGCCTTACAAGACGTTTTCTTCATCGAGAAGAACACTAAGAAATTCCAGGACACAAAGGGATGGGCATACGCCGCATTTGACTATGATCCCGCGTCGGACGCGTTTAAGCCCGATCCGACCGGAGTGGTCACTTGCGGCTTCGCGTGCCACACAAGAGTGGCGGCCAAGGATTACATTTTCACGGCGTACGGTAAGAGGTGAACGGAGGGAGCGCCGCCAGCGCCTCTCGCGCCTAGTGCGCGTGCCCGAACCGACGACGAGCTTGGAGTAGACCGACCATCATAGGAAAACTTATGTCAAATGAAAAAGCAGGAAACGCCACCACTGCGAGTCGAGCGCTGCAGCCCACGGAAACAAATCCTCTCGATTTTGTGCCCGACAAAATTCCATTCGACACTCCGTACGGCCTGCCGATATCACTGGACCGAGCCCAGGCGGTTATTCACGCGGCGGTGGCAGAAGCGAAGAAGCGAAATTGGAAGATGAACGCGGCGGTGGTCGATTCCGGCGGCAACCTCGTCGCCTTTCAACGAATGGATGGTGCGATGCTTGCCTCCATTCAGATTGCCGAGCACAAAGCACGTGCAGCCGCGACCTTCCGGCGCGAAACGAAGCAGTTCGAGGACGGTATCCAGCTTATGCATCTCAATTATCTGCTCGCCTTCGATGGAATCATTGCCTCTCGAGGCGGCATCCCGCTGATCGAACAGGGGATGATTATCGGCGCAATCGGTTCTTCCGGAGGCACCGATTCCCAGGACGACATCGTCAGCAAGGCAGGCGCGGCAGTAATCAACCAACTGCCGCCAAGTAACAAATGATCCAACTTTCGAGAAAGCGTTGGGGACAATCAACCGGTTTCCGAGATCAACATATAGAGAGGAGAATGCCTTGACAACTACAAGCGCAACTACGAAGCCAGCACAGATCCGCGTCGCTCGGCGGTCGCCCGCCTATTGGCGTGTCACGATCGACAACCCGCCGATCAACGTGATGGGCCCAGAAATGGTCCGGGAGTTCCAGGGACTCATCAACGCTCTCGAGGCCGACGAGCATGTCAGGGTCGTAGTCTTCGACAGCGCGGTCGACGACTATTTCCTGAATCACTCCGATTTCCTGGCAAAGCTTGAGGACCTGACCTCAATGCCGGCGGGTCCCACAGGCTTGCCGCCTTGGCCGGACTTTCTCGCGCGTCTGACTCGCTTGCCGGTCGCTTCCATCGCCCTCATCCGTGGCCGGGCGACAGGCAATGGAAGTGAGATCACGCTGGCCTGCGACATGAGTTTCGCCAGCCGCGAAAAAGCGATCATCTCGCAGTGGGAGGTGGGCGTGGGGATGGTCGCCGGCGGCGGCCCCATGGCCCGGCTGCCCGGACTCATCGGCCGCAACCGCGCCCTAGAGGTGCTCCTGAGCTCGGAAGACATCAGGGCAGAGCAGGCCGAGGCCTACGGCTACGTGAATCGCGCTCTGCCCGACGCGGACCTAGATGCGTTCGTCGAAGCGCTCGCCACCCGCATCGCCGGATTCGATAAGTGGGCGATCGCCAACACCAAGCGCCTTGTCAACACCAGCCTGCCGCCGGACGTCGAGCTCGGCGCTGGATGGGACGCATGCATTGCTTCGCTCGGGCGACCTGCCGCTCAGGAGGGGATCAAGGCGCTGCTGGCGCGCGGCTTCCATAAGCCGGGGGATGTCGAAAATCGTCTCGGATACTACCTGGGCCAAATCGCGCGCTGAGCAGGCGCCGCCCCACAAAGGAGTTTTGTATGTCTCAGAAAAGCAGTGCCGCGAACCTAGCACAGCAAAGTGAAGTCCAGCCTCACCAACCCGGGCAGGGGTTTTTTAAGGCTATTCTGCCCGAAGATGTCGAATGGAAACCGTTCCCGGCGTTTCCACCCTCCGTCCGTCTGGCAGTCGTCGTGGGTCAGCCCTCAGATCCCGGCCCTTACACAATCAGGGTTAAAGTGCCCCACGGCGAGAAGCTGATGCCTCATAAGCACCCAGAGGATCGAGTCTATACCGTGATTTCCGGCGTCTTTTATATCGGACTGGGTGATGCATTCGACGCGAGTAAGTTGGAAGCCTATCCGCCCGGCGCCGTAATCGTTCTCCCTGGCAACACGCCCCATTTCCACTGGGCGAAATCCGGCGAGTACGTCTCGCAGGTAACCGCAGTAGGACCGCTCGGACTGGAATACCTCAGCGCGAAAGACGATCCGCGAAACCGCAACTCGTAGGAGGGTGGATAGCGCGACTTGACGAGCGCCGCCGCGCTGTCGAGGTATTCCGATAGGCGACGGCAACTTCACGGGCTGCTCCTAAGGCTACGGTGAGGTTGCCCCATTCACGCAGCCCTGTGATTGCCCGGTGTGCCTCGGCTCGGGCATACATCCGCGTCGAGATTCATCAACTCCGCAACCGAAGCGAGCGCCCTTCTGTTGCCGGCCGGACAATGAAACGTTTGGCTCCTCGTGTCGGACCGGCCCGCCGACGACCAACGGGAGTCGCCTCTACCTGATCCACAAAACGCAAAAAAACCGCCCCCGCCCGAAGGCAAGAGCGGCCAGGTTCTCGCCAGAACGGCGAATATGTATTACAGTCCTGCGTTTCGCATCAAACTCGTCTTGTTAGCTCTGGTTGGCGTTGCCGTTCAGGCCCCTCCGCTGCTGCCGGCGGCGCTGTTCCGATGCATAAGTAATCCGGCAACAGCAAGCTGAGGAAATGGTCCTGTGGTTGTACGAACGTGCGCTGCGCCGTCGTTCTTCGAGCCCAATGCTCGCGTTGCGGGCGCAGCTTTCAGTAAGTAGCTGCATGTTGGTAAATGACCTTTGACAGGAAAAGACCTATGAACGAAGAATCCGGCTCCCCACCCACGATTCGGAACAAGGCTCACGGCACGATGCTTTTCGTGGGTGGGCTGGTCGGGTATGAACCGTATTCCGAATCGAGGCCGGGGGCCCGGCATTGAGGCTAGTTCCCTCAAGCGACGCACTCGGGGGAGATTTGCACCGTGTCGCGTCGAGTATAACTGCCCCAGTGAAGGAGCGTATGGCAGCGTTCCTCTCCATTATCTATGAGGATAACTATAGGCGACATCTTCGCCGCACTTGCCGTAATTATGCTTTCTCTCATAGGCATCCACGGCTTTCGCAAGGCGAAGGCGGCCCGGAACCGGTTGGATTTGCTAAGCGAACTTAACCGCCGAGAAAGTTTATCGCGTCGCTCCTCGGATACGCCTTACGTTTGAGGGAGTGCTACGTTCGGTACGGGATGCCGGACGGTCCGATTGAGGTTGTTGGGCGTTGTACCGTCGTTGTAGCTCTTGGTGTTCAGACGGCTTAATTGGTCATAAACAAGAGCGCTGGAAGCTTGGGTAGTCAATACAAGCGAAGCCCGCCGCGTTCGCGAGATCTTCGAAGTGTACCGTACTCATCGGTCGCTCGCAGCGGTGGTCGTAAGATATCTTACGTAAAATTATGCGGGTTCTTGCCGCGTAAACGGCTCTTTTTCGGAACTTCTCGAAGCTGACGAGCCAGATGCTATCTTCGACCGCGAGACATGTTCCAATAGGCGGCGCATTCGCGGGCACTCGGAACGATCATCACTGAAGTTGCGTGATCACAAGGTGTGCGGACACAGCGTTTGCTCCGCCCGCGATTGGTGTAAGCGTAAGTGCGGTGGAATTAGCCGCAGGATTACGAACGGTGAGTATAGTGTTAGGGGTGGTCGTAGTTACAACAGACATCCCGACAATCTGACTGGTACCCGTAGCTCGCCCAACTACCGTACTGCCTACCTCGGCGTCGTTGAGAGTTAGAACTAGTTGTCCCGGTTCGGTTACGCTCACCTGGAACATGACCTGATAGCTGCCAATGAGAGACAGCACGAAAGAAGAAGTTGGATTTACGGTTGCGCGTGTGATCGGAATGCCTCCTACAGACCCAGTTACTGCAAATGGGACGTCCGTACCAGTCGCAACGGTAGCTGTGCCGCCAGTTGGAATTAGGGAGTAAAAATCAACAAAGGCTATTGCGCCGGGGTTAGTCACCTGAGCGAAGTACCCATTCATGTCAATCACTACATTAATAATTGCCGGACCAGAATTGTATAGGCTCACGCTCCCATCTGTGCTTGCCGCGATAATGGCAGCATTGGCCACCGTTAGACCTTGCGAATCGTTGAGAGTGGAGACCACGGGTCTTGCCGAGCCGGTGGGCCATAGCGTCACATAGTTGGCCGCAGCCCCCGGCGTTACGGGGATTACGGTGACGTTAAACGAGTAGGCTTCAGCGGTGGATGGAACGGGGTCGCAGGGCGCGGGCTCGGTGTTACCGTTGGCAGACTGCACAGGGAACATCGCTATTCCTCCGCTTAATATGGATGGCCCCGAAAAGGGATGCACCCCGTTAAACGGCGGAACAGCCTCTGGGCCTCGCGTGTCAACCAGGCGGCAAGGCGTGATTGCCACGAAGGTGAGACTGTCCGGAGACACAGTATTTGTGGTTTGCGGCTGCTGGGTCCCAATCTTCGCGGCTGCGTCCTTCTCCACGCGGCTGGCTTGCCAGTGCTGGGGGGTTGACCAGTTCTTGAGTGGGATAGTTTGCTGCGCTCTCTGCGCAGGCAATAAGAGGGGAAGCAAGAGTAGAAGCGATGTGGCACAACCTAAGTGTTTCGAAGACATCATTTGAATTGCTCCTTACCATGCTTCAGTGGTGGGCTTCGCGTCACATTCTCAAGTTTTTTCTGGGTTCCCGATTACGTGAACTGAGGGCTCGTGAAGAATGGCGGTGTCGCCATTTTTTGCGGCCGAAAGGACATAGATGGTGCGCCAGACGTTTCGCTCCTTGAGTTCTGCGGTCAGTGCTGTGCGCATATCCTTCGTTTCCGCATTATCGTGGAACAGGTTCGCAGGACGACGCAGCCAATTTTGAGTGCAAATAGCGTACCCCCACCGTGCCCGTATAACGTTGAGCGCCGCGCAATCATCTGATTGAACACATTTGATCGGCCCCCTATGACGTCGACTTCCGTCCTGACGCATCAATCCGGCAAAGGATTGAAATGGCTTGGTCAAGCGTGAGCCCCGACTGAATCAACGCCTTCTTATCGGTTTGGAGGATTCAGCTTCTACTACCGCAACCGGCACGATGGAACTTTCGCCGAAGCGAAGAAAGCACCCAGGCGGATTGAGCACCTAACGTTTCTTGGCTTGCTCCCAGGACGGTGGCTCCCCGGCTTGGATTCGGAACAAGGTTCACGGCACGATGCTGTCGCCGGCGAGCTATG
>Ga0206831_1075_pt1 | contig 31086 bp, 29 predicted proteins | sample Alteio_BWOrgCont_73_FD_152876 | JGI IMG/M metagenome (GOLD analysis project Ga0206831, IMG submission 152876) | Enriched cells from forest soil in Barre Woods Harvard Forest LTER site, Petersham, Massachusetts, United States -... | ecosystem: Environmental > Terrestrial > Soil > Temperate forest >...
CGCAGATCGTTTGGAATGAGGCTGAGAATTTTGTTTATGCCGATAAAAGCCCCTACATCGGCGTGGATTCGGTTCTTACCGGCCTCTTCGCGCGCCTGGGAGGGGAGTGGGATGGTTTTTCAGCCGTGCCGCACGAGATCGTCGACGGCGGCGAGACCGTGGTTGCCCTGGGCCGTTACGGCGGCGTCTACAAAGCCACCGGCGTCAAAATAAATGCCCAGTTCGTTCACGTGTTCAAGTTCAAGGACGGCAAGATCGTGCACTTTCAGCAGTACGCCGACACCGCGCAAGTCCGGGACGCGGTGCGCCTGCGGGCTACGGCATAGTTATGTGAATGCTCTCATCGCCATCGCATTGATCACGGGGGCGTCGGCCCTGCTCATTCTCGGCCTCTTCGTGGCAGGGAAGTATTTCGACTGGATGGGGGTGGATCCGCAGCGTATGGCGCATGCGCGCCGGATATCCGTCTGGTGTTGGTAGTATTGTACGGACTCATTGGTATCGCTGATCGCTTTGAACGCGCGGAACAATCGCGCTCGCTTACTCCGGACGGCGGGCTGATTCTGATCAACTCAGTTCAACCCGTCTATCCGCCGCTTGCGGAACAATCGCGGGTGGAAGGCAGGGTTCGATTTGCCGCCGTCATTGGCGTTGACGGGCGAGTGGAAGAATTAAAACTGATTGAGGGGAATCCGCTGTTAGTTCCGGCCGCGCGGAAGGCCGTTCTGCAATGGACCTTCACCAAGCCGACTGCGCAAGGAAAGCCAATCAAGGCTAGGATGCAATTCGAGGCTAACTTCCGCCTCGACCCCCTTCAAATAGACGCTCTGTTCTCTAGGTAGCCAATTCCTGACGGATCTCCTGAGCCACCGTCCGCGCCTTTTCCACGGCTCCGATCTCGAAGCTGATGGCCCCCACGCGTGGGTGCCCACCGCCGCCATAACGCTCGCAAATCGTCGCTAGGTTATGTTTCACGGGCTCCTTCGCCCAGGGGTTGGAACCCACCGAAACCTTGGTGCGGAAGCTGGACGTGCTCACCGAAACCGTGTAAATGGACTCCGGGAACAAATAGTACGGAATAAACTTGTTGTAGCCCTCGATATTGTCGCCGACCAAATCGAAGAACACCACGCCGTCGCCGGTTTGCGATCGCTGCTTGATGATGTCGATGGAGCGCAGATGGTGCTCGTAGAGCGGAGCGTACAGTTGCTGGATTTCAGGCTGCTGGACAATATCGCTCAGCTTGCAGTGCCGCATCCAGCCAATGATCTTGTGGATGATCTCGGAACCCTTGGCGCCTTCGATCACCAGCGTTAGTTTCATGGCCGGCGCCTTGAGCTCCACGGCTTCCTGGGCGTTCGGGTAGCGGGCGCCGTCGATGATGTCAGCCCACTTCACTAGCTCCGATAGATCCGGGGCCTGGTATCCGAACCGTTCGCGCGCCACGTCGGCGATGAACATGGTGCAGGAACCGTAGGACGGATCGTATAGCTTGTGGCCGCTGTGGTCATGGCGGAAATGCTCGGCGTCTTCCGGGCTCAGGAACGCGCTTTGATGATGATCGAACCACCAGGTCAGCCGCGGGCTCGGCGAATATTTGAAATCCACAATCGCGTTGACGTCGCCGTCGAACAGGCCATCTTCAAACAACTGCGAAGCTTTGTGAGCCAGGCCGGTGAATTCGAAATGGGCGTCCGGGGCGTACTTGTCGCCATAAAAGCGGCTGAAATAGGCAGCCGATGCCGCACCGTCGAAACAGTGATCGTGGTAGAGAATCCTCACCAACATGAAGTCATATCCGGGAAAACTATCCAGCTTGCCTTAGTTGAGGGGGCAAATGCAAGTCGGGCCTGGGTGCCCGCTGTTTCGATCGTCGGTTATTCGACGTTGTATTCGTTCCGCAGCGCTTCTAAATTCTTCAGCGCCAGCGACCGGAAGGGCGAATCCATGCCGGCGCAAAGCTTGCTGAATCTCGCGGCCTCGATGGCGCGGCCCTTGTCGGCGAGCTCGCCCGCGAGAGCGTAATTGTCGTATCCAAGATAGAAGTAAGCGGCGGCGGTGAGCCGCGAGTCATCCTGAATGTAGCCCAGCGCGGCTCTGAGGTGCCGGTCCGAGAGCCCGTAGCGCGCCTGCTTTCCGTAGACTACGCCCGCCAGCCAGTTGGCCCAACCGCTGTACTTGGCCTGCTTCTTTTCCCACTCGGACGGCGTCAGCTCGGCTGGTTGTGGCTTGCCTTGCACCAGCTCGAGTATCCGTAGCGCGTAGTTGAGCACGCGCGGCAAATCCTTTTCGATACTCATGTCGTGATCGGCCACGGTCATCAGGAAGTCGATATTGTTCGGGTTTTCAACTAAACCTTGTTCAGACAGCTGCAGAGCTTCCGCAGGATTGAGCTTCGCCAGATCGAGGACCGTCGGTTTAGCCAGCGCCAGGAACTGGCTCTTTGGATTCCGTTGCTGCAAGGCCAGCGCCAGCTCCTTGCGTTTCCGCAGGTCCGTTTGCCCGGCGGCCAGAGTCGCCAGCGCATATTCGGAATACGCCAAGTTGTCCCGCGCGAAATCCATTTGCTTGGTCCAATAGGGGACCTCCTCGGGATCCGCCGGCTTTGGCGTTTGGAGCGCTCGCGTCGCGAGATCCCAGGCCAGCTCGGCGTATTTCGCGATCAGCTCGGGATAGCTTAGAGTCTCCGCCGCTTTGAGGGCATCATGGGCCGAGTCCAGATCGTTGGGATCCACCGCCAGCAGTCCCTCGGCGGTCGCGATCACATGGTCCCATTGGTTCTGGTCCATGTAGATCAGCAGCAACTGCTCGTAGACCCAAGCACTGGAAGTCGTCCGCGGATATTCGGCTAGATACTTTTCAAGCAGCGCCAGTTTGCGCGGTTGAGTAGGTTCCTGCTGGATCCTCTGCAACAGAATGCCGTCCTGAGTTTCCGGATCGACATCCGGCTTGTGCCGGTCCGCTCCCAACGCCTCACCTGCTAGCAGCAGCAACTGGGCCAGCAGCAAGGCGAGCGCGGGAACAGAGATTTTCATGAATCTCCTCCTGGGTACGGCGAATGACGTGCTAATGAGGAAAGTCGGAACCTCTGCGGCTGAACTTTAGCGTTCACACCTAGAACTTCGGTACCGCGAATAGCCTAGGCGAAGGCTGTACGGAGAGTCCTCAGGCCGGGAAATTCAGCTCTCGGCAGAGGGGCTCGGTCAGTTCCTGGAGTGCCGCTTTCGAAGGCAAGCTGCCTTGCGCCAGCGTGGCATTGCCGCCTCCCCGTCCGCCCGCCGGGCCCAGCAGGCGTTTGAGTACATCGCCTGCGTGAAGGCCGCTTTCCTTGGAACCTGCCAGCAGTACAGACGGCGGATTCTCGGTGAGGGCCAGGAAAATCGCAGGTCCCGCTGCGGTGAAGCTTTGAGCCTCGGCTCGCGATTCTTCCGATAGGGATTCTACGCGGCGCAACACTCGGCGAAGTCCATCGGGACCAGGCGCAGTTTCTCCGTAGAGTGCGCGTCCGCTCGCTTGTGCGAGTTCCGACGATAGCCGGCGGCGCGTTCGTTCTGATTCCTGCAATTTTTCCCGTTGCCCATCCACCAGCCCGGGCGTTTCATCGAGAGGCGAGGAAAATACGCGCGCGATCTTGGAAAGCGCGTCGAAGTCGGCTCGGGCGCGCGCGATCGATCGCCCGCCGCACAAAAACTCGATCCGCAAGTTTCCTCGAATACTATCCAGCTTGCGAAGCAGGATCGGTCCGATTTCGCCCGTGGCCCGCACGTGGGTTCCGCCGCAAGCGCTGCGATCTAAGTTGTCGATCGAAATAATCCGAACCAGCCCTTCTCGTTCCGTGGGTTTGCGCAGCCCAAGGTCCCCGGAGGAATCCAGGAAGCTGACGGACACGGGCCGATTTTCGAAAACGATTTCATTGGCGCGCCGTTCGGCTTCGCGAAGTTGCTCCGGCTCCAGTGCGCCCGCCACGTCGATGGTGCACGCTTCCGCGCCCAAATGAAAACTGATGGTGGGCGTATCGAACAACTCGATCAGCACGGCCGAAAGCAAATGCTGCCCGGTATGCTGCTGCATGTGGTCGAAGCGGCGGGCGCGATCCACTCGGCCCTCGACTTCGCTATCGGCCAGCGCACCGGACAATACGTGCGCGATCCGGTCCCCTTCGTCGACCACCTCAACAATCTTCAAGCCGTTCAGTTCCCCGGTATCGAACGGCTGGCCGCCGGAAGTGGGATAAAAGGCCGTGCGGTCCAGATATACGCGATGCCGATCCGGACTCGCTGCATCCGGACTCACGTCGACAACGCGAGCCCGGAATTCGATTAGATAGCTGTCCTGATAGTAAAGCCGCTCCGTCATTGCACGTCGAGCGTGACGGGAGTGCTCTGGACGTTGTCCACCATCAACAGGAGCATTGTGTTGGATCCGGACGGGAGGTCCGGAGGAATAGTGATGGTGATTTGATAAAGCGCCACGGAGTCCGGCGTCAGTCCGGCGAAAGCGGCCTTGGCGCAAGGCGCCTGGTAGAAGGGCGTCTCAGGGCCGAAGCAAACCTGTGTAGTTCCCGGAACCACCGCCAGCCCTGGAGCGTTAGGCGAGCCGGTTCCACTGGGAACGGAAGGAGAAGTAGGCCCGAGGCCAATAGCGTAGATCACGACCACGTCTCCTGCCTTCACCGGCTGGGTGCTGGGAGTGCCCGTCAAGGTTGCGCCATTGGGCTCCGTAACCACTCCGTACCCTGCGCCGTATTGGAGAATCCGCGGCACACTGGGATTGATGTCGACATAGATGAGGTTGCCTGGTTGGCCGTCGCGGACAATCTGGATCGTTCCAGCGCCCGTGGCGGCATTAATCGGTACTTCGAAATCGATTTGGCCGGGCAAGACACTGAAGAGCGGCGCCGCAACGCCATTCACGAGAACCTGCGCCCCATTCAGCTTGGTCTGGAGTGGAAGGGTGGTCGCTCCTTGTGGCGCGCCATACGTGAATTGATCGCCAAACACCGCCGCGATATCGCCCTGAGCCAGCGCCTCTCCGTTCGCGAAATTTGCATTATTGACGGCGCCTCCGGCGAATGCGGCCGGCGGACCCTGCGCCTCCACAGTGAGCTGGACCGGGATGGTCACGCTGTTGTTGTCGGCATTGCTCGCGATTGTCACAGTGCCGCTGTACGTATCAGGCGTGAGACCAGCGGGGTTGGCCGTGATGGTGACACCACCCGTGACGGAGGTTGCGGTGAGCCACGTTCCGCTATTGGTCGCGGTGGCCGTGACGCCCGAAACAGTCAGTGTCCCTTGTCCTGCGTTGTTGACTGCTACCGGGATGCTCTCCTGGTTCCCACCTTGTGGGATGGTGAATGAAATCGTACTGCTGCTGAGCTGCACGATCGGCACGGTGGTGACGTGTAGAAGCACTGAAATCTGTTTGTTGTCCGGTGCGAACTTCGAGCTGGAAATGGTAACGCTTCCGTTGTAGTCCTTCGCGGCCATGCTCGCGGACGCGGTCGCTTTAACGGTCACCGTAGTAACGCCGTTCGATACCGCCGAGCTCACAGTGAGCCACGAAGTATCGGCGCTCACCTTGGCTGTGACCGCGCTGCCGGTGGTAAAGCTGCTTGAGGTGGTGCCGCCAGCAGCCAGGTAAAATACCAGATTGCTGGGAACATCGCCGCCCACCATGACTGTTACGGTAATGGACTGAGGCGCATCGATCGCACCGGAATCCGCGATCGTCAGGATTCCGGTGTAAGTGCCGGCTGTGAGCGAAGCTGTGTTGAGCGCGATCGTAATCGGATAGCAGCCGCCGCTCAAACCACACACCTGATCCGGACCGATGGTGGCCGTGAGCCATGTAACATTCGGGGAAGCTGTAAGGTTCAACGTGCCGTCGCCGATGTTGAATGCGTCGATATATTGCGATGGTCCGTTGGACCCTTGAACGACTGGAACTGTGACGGATGTCTGATCGAGGTTAAGCCGAGGCGTGGCGTTCAGGATCGAGGCCGGCAGCAACAGAAGCGGCAGGACCATGAACGGCACAAATCGCGCGCTGAGAGTAATCTTGGAAATCAACGGAAACTCCTTGCCTTTCGGTAATCTTCAAATCTGGATAGATTATGACGCGGGCGGCGCTGCCTGTGAATGCAAGCAGCGTACCATTGTCGCAAATCATGGTTATGCCGTGAGACGCGACACGTGAGGGATGTGTTTCGCCACAAGCGGTGAGGCAATCTGGAACATCTCCGAACGGTGGCTATTGTTTCGGTTCGATGATTTCGAAGTCGGCCTTCAAGAATTGCCAATCCGGCAACTCGTATACGCGGAGCTTGATGGGAACTTCCACCGTCACGTCCTTCAATTCACTCGGACCCAGGCGAGATACCTGCGCGGGAAAAGTGATGAGCGGCGGATCACCGGGTTTGGCGGCGGTGGTGCTCAGGTTGACAGTCATCTTCACATCGCCCACATCGGCTTCCGAGTGATTGACTACGCCAAACTGAACCACCAGATGACCGGGACTTCTTTCCGTCACCCGCAAACCAACTAGCTCAATGTACTTGGCGATGGGATTGGAAGTGTTGGTTGCGGTGAAGTGCGGCGGGACGGCCACCGCGGCCGTTTTGGCTTGCTTGTCTGTTGAGGAGGAAGAAGAGCAGCCAGTGAGAATTACCGCACACACCGCTGCCGCGAAGAGCCGACCGATTCGCATGAAATTTATGATAGCAGCGCCGGCTCGCGTGTCAGGATCGCTCGCTTGCGCGACGGCGAGATGCCGCAATTGCGATAGACTTGTCTGATTATCATGCCGGCCAGAGAAATTGAGCCTATTCAAAATCAGTCTATTTTGCGAGGATCCTTAATGTCGAAGACTTTTCACGATAACTCTTTTCTAGTGCGTTGCTTATGCTGCTGGGCGCTTGCGCTTGGCGCGACGTCCACCGTGATGGCGCAGAGCGGCGGGAACGCGCGCGAGACCCGGGTTCTCATTACACGGCCTGTTGATCCAGGCAGGCTTTACACGCTGGCCGGAAACACACGCAGTGAAGTGAATGCTCAGAACGACCGAGGGAAGGTGCCCGATACGTTTGCCCTCCAGCACATGCTTCTGCAATTGCAGCGCAGTCCGGAGCGCGAGCAGGCACTGAAGATCTTTATCGATCAACAACACGATTCCACTTCGCCCAATTTCCACAAATGGCTGACGGCCGATCAATTCGGCCAAATATACGGTCCGGCGCCACTGGATATCGAAGAAGTATCGGGCTGGCTGCGCTCCAGCGGCTTCACCGTGAACATCGTCTACCCAAGCGGAATGTTGATTGATTTCTCTGGAACAGCAGGCCAAGTGTCGGCGGCGTTCCATACCGAAATTCACAGGCTCGTGGTGGACGGGAAAGATCACATCGCGAACATGAGCGATCCTCAGATCCCCGAAGCGCTAGCGCCTGTGATAGCGGGGATCGTCTCGTTGCACGATTTTCGGCCCCCTTCGCAGAGAGCGCCTGTAGCCCGCTACACGGAGGAGTCTCAGGCCCTGGTGCCGGCCGATCTCGCCACAATTTATAATTTCGGCCCGGCTTTTGCGGCGGGATACACCGGTCAAGGACAGACCATTGCGGTGGTGGAAGATACCGACCTTTACAACACGGCGGATTGGGACACCTTCCGGCGAGTACTTGGATTATCCACTTATACAAAAGGGTCGTTAAAGACAATCAATCCCGCGCCACACGGCGGAACTTCCAACTGTTCGGATCCGGGGACCACGCCAGACGACGTGGAAGCGACAATCGATGCCGAATGGTCTAGCGCCGCCGCGCCGGACGCAACCATCGAGGTGGCTGCGTGCGCGAATACGGCGACTACTTATGGTTTTTTAATAGCAACGCAGAATTTAGTCAACGCCAGCAGCCCGCCCCAGATAATAAGTATCAGCTACGGCGAGTGCGAAGCGGCGTCGGGAGTAGCTTTCAACGCAGCACAAAACTCGGCCGCGCAGCAGGCCGTAGCTGAAGGCATTTCGGTGTTTGTTGCGGCGGGAGACGGAGCCGCCGCCGGGTGCGATAGAGGATATAGCGCCGCCACGCATGGCATTGGCGTCAACTCCAGCGCCTCTACGCCCTACGTCGTTGCCGTCGGAGGAACCGATTTCGCCGACACATCCCAGGGCACCAACAATACATATTGGGCTCCCACCAATAGCGCATCCGACGGTTCAGCCCTATCGTATATTCCGGAGATTCCCTGGAACGACTCGTGCGCGGGTTCGATCGTGGCGGGATTTTTCCACTTTTCAGTTGGTTATGGGCCTAGCGGCTTTTGTGGAAGCACCCTGGCGCAACCAGACGATTTGCTGTTTAACGTGGGTGGGGGCGGTGGGGGGCCAAGCGGGTGCGCAACCGGCGTTCCAGCAGCGAATCTGGTGGTAGGAGGTACTTGCAAGGGATACTCCAAACCATCCTGGCAAACTGGCGTGTCCGGGATTCCAAACGATGGCGTGCGGGATATTCCCGACCTATCGCTCTTCGCTTCCAACGGATTCTGGGGCCACTATTACGTGGCTTGCTTTTCCGATCCTTCGAATGGCGGCGTGCCGTGCGTGGACGCGCCGGCCGGCTGGGCCGGGGGAGGCGGGACTTCGTTTGCCGCTCCGATCATGGCTGGCATTCAGGCGCTGGTGAACCAGAAAATGGGCAGCGCTCAGGGGAACCCAAATCCGGTGTACTACAAGCTGGCGGCGAGTTCCGTGGCCTCATCGGTTTTCCATAGCATTACAACCGGAGACATCGTGGTGAACTGCTCTGGCGGCATTAACTGCTTCGGAGATGGGTTCGTGGGCCGGGGACGCTCAACACCAGTCAACGGGTTCGAAGGAAACGGCGGATTATCGACCAGTAGCCAAACGTATGCCCCAGCATTTGCCGCCGGCAGCGGTTGGAGCTTCGCAACTGGGCTGGGCAGCGTGGATGCCTTCAACCTGATCACGAATTGGAGCAAAGGCCAGTAAGGATGACGCGCATGTACAAGACGATTTGCATTCTTAGCAGCGCCTTTATGATCGCAGTGGCGCCCGCGGCCCTTCAGGCGCAGAACTTCGACACCAGCGGGACGCCGAACCTCAATGGAAAATATCTATTCCGGTACGTGAATTTCTTCAACGACGCGAGCGGCAACCTGACGGAGTCCTGCAGTCTGAGCGGCGCTATCACGTTCAACGGCGCGGGAAGCTACACACTCTCAAATACGCAACTGTTCGATTCCCGCGGTTCGAACGGCAACGGCCACTGCGCTTCGCTGGGCACGGGCAGCTACGGAGTGCAATTGAATGGCATCGCCCAACTGGACAATCCCATGTACGCGGCGACGCTTTTTGGCACCTTCAGCAAACCCGTCGTCATAGCAAGTTCAACCGAAGATGACTACTTCGATCTCTTTATCGCTGTTCAAGCGCCGGCCTCGGCCTCGGACGGTACTCTTGCGGGCAATTTCACGGTGGGTACCCTGGACTTCCTCAATTCTTCCGCATCACTGGCGCGGCAGGGCTACTTCAATTTGAACGCCGACGGTCAGGGGAATATCGCGGCATTCACCGTGACCGGTTCCTTGCAAAATGTGAATAACGGCGCCACTGTACAGCAAAATGTTGCGGCCTCCACCTATGCACTCTCGGGTGCGACGGGTGGAACAGTGACTTTCCCCGGTAGCTCGGAAAATAAAGACCAGATCGTCGGCGGCGAAAAGGTTCTGTATGTCTCGGCCGATGGCAACTGGTTCGTGGCCGGCTCGGCAACCGGATCGGATATGTTCTTCGGCTTTCGCGCGCCTTCTGGGACGAGTTCGAATTCGACTTTGGCCGGAACCTACTTTGTGGCGGGAATGGAAGACGATCTGTTCGACTCGGCGAATTTTCTGGATGCCTTTTATGGTTCCGTCAACACCACCAAGGCGGGAACCCTCATCTGGCATGAACGGTTTGACGATGTTGTCGATCTGGACACCTACGACAACACGTTCGCCTCGGCCGTAGACATAGGCTCTGACGGCTCAGATTACGACGGAAACATCTATACTTATCTCGTCGGCGCCAACGGAAAGGCGCTGATGCTGATTGGATCCAACCAACAGTTCTCGCTGATCGTCGGTGTTCAACCTCCGTCGATTGCACCGACCCCCACGCTGTGGATAAATCCCATCGGGATCACCAACGCAGCCAATTACACGCCCATCACGAACGCGTACGCTCCGGGTGAGCTGGTCACCCTGTATGGAAACTTCGACGTATCTACGCAAGTTGCCCCGGGACTCCCGTTTCCCACGAAACTAGGCGGCTTGCAGGTTTTGGTTAATGGGCAGGCGGCTCCGGTCTATCTGGTGAGCCAGAACCAGATCAACGCCGTGATTCCTTATGAGATTTCGGGTGAGTTTTTTGCAACGTTCCAGGTGGTGACAAACGCGTCGAAGTCCAATATGGTGACAGTGTATGTCGACAACTCGGCGCCGGGGATTTACACGCTGAACGAAAGTGGGGTTGGACCGGGCGCAATCCTGCACGCCGGCTACTCGGAGGTGTCGAATACGAACCCTGCCAAACCCGGCGAGACGGTGGTCATGTTCATGGTCGGTCTGGGACCCGTGACACCGCAAGTGGACGATGGCGCGGCTGCTCCCAGCAGCCCCGTGAGCAACAGCGTAGAAGCTTCGGACACCTTCGTGTTTCTAGACGACGGGGAGAATTTCGAGCTGGCCCAAGTCCAGTTCGCCGGTCTGGCGCCCGGATTTGCCGGCTTATATCAGGTGAATTTCACCGTACCCACGAGCGGTTTGAACAACGGCGATGTCGAAATTATTTTCGAGACCAACGAAGCGGTGAATGCGATGGCGACGATCAACCTGTCGGGCTTCTCCGATACGTCGCAGATCGTTCCCAGCCTCCGCGCTTCCAGGCCACGGAGCCATTCTGTAGCGGCCCGAGCTGCTTTCGGCAGGCACACGAAGAACTTGCGCCGGGCTCTGCCGGAGCGGTCAGCTGGAAGGTGAGGGGAAGAGCTTTTAAGCCGCCTGAAGAATGGAACATCCCGTCGAGATCCTTGTAGCAGATCGCTTCCCCGCATTGCGAGAACAACTAATCGGTCTGCTCAAGGATCTTTCAGAAGATGACTGGACACGTCCGACCGCGGCCCCGCTGTGGTCTGTAAAAGACATAGCGGCACACCTGCTCGGCGGCGATGGTTGGATTCTCGCGGGAAAGCGCGACCGGTTTCATCCGCCCGACTCGGAAGTACAGGAATACGGGCAGCTCGTCGGCCTGGTGAACCGGTTAAATGCGGAATGGGTTCTGGCAGCCCGTCGGATGAGCCCGCGCCTGCTAACGGAGTTTCTCGCCTTTACGGGACCTGAGGTGGACGCGTGCTTTGCTTCTCTTGACCCGATGGCGATGGGCGGTCCCGTGAGTTGGGCAGGGCCGCAAGCGGCGCCGCAGTGGTTCGATATCGCGCGCGAGTTCACGGAACGGTGGCATCACCAGCAGCAGATTCGGGATGCAACCGGACGTCCGCCGCTTTACGACCCATACTTTTTGTCACCGGTACTCGACACGTTTGTGCGAGCACTGCCTCATAACTTCCGGCACACCCTGGCGCCTCCAGGAACAGTTGTGAGGTTTGAGATTTCCGGTGATGCGGGTGGCGTGTGGTTCCTCCACAGGGGCGAGCCGTTCTGGACGCTTGTTCTTAATTCATCTAACAAGCCGGCGACCGAGGTGGTTCTTGCGCAGGACATCGCCTGGCGGCTCTTCACCAAAGGGCTGGACCGCGAGAAGGCTCGCGCTCAGGCCGTGATTCGCGGGGATCCGAATCTTGCATCGCCCATCTTTACAACAACCGCTATTATTGGTTGAATCCTGGCTCGGTTGAATCCTTATGATCAACATGATCAAACCCCGCGCCCTTCGCCCAGGCGATAGAGTCGCTGCCATATCACTTTCCCGAGGTTGGCCGAGCGTATACCCACTCTCCTACCAGGACGGAAAGCGCCAGTTGCAAGAAGCCTTCGGTGTCGAGGTGGTCGAGAGCCGCTATGCGCTCAAAGATATCCCCTGGCTGGCCGCTCATCCCGAAGCTCGCGCGGCGGATTTGATGGAGGTACTTGAGGACCCCTCCATCCACGGCATCATCTCCACCATCGGTGGTGACGATTCGATTCGAATGCTTCCCTATCTGGATCTCTCCGTGATTCGTGAGAACCCCAAAATATTTCTCGGCTACTCGGACACGACCATCACGCATTTCGCTTTTCTAAAAGCTGGCGTGACGTCATTCGATGGACCGTCCATTATGGGCGGCTTTCGACGAAAATAGCGGATTACTCCCGTATATGGCCGATTCGGTGCGACAAGTCCTGTTCGCACCGGCACCGTCCTTGTTGATCTCACCAAACGACGAAGGTTGGACAATCGCTTCGGGGGACTGGGGTGACAAGAAACGGAATGAGAAGCGGCGGCCACTGCAACCCTGTACGGGATGGCGGTGGCTCCAAGGCACCGGGCAGCACCGCGGCCACCTGATCGGAGGATGTCTGGAGGCCGTCGATTGGCTTCGAGGCACTCCGGTCTGGCCTGAGCTGTCGGTGTGGCGAGACAGCATTCTGTTCCTGGAGACATCCGAGGACCAGCCGTCCCCTCTGGCGGTGATCCGCATGCTCCGCTCACTTGCCGCAACCGGAGCAATGAACGAAATCCGAGGCATCCTGTATGGCCGGCCCTTCGGCAATGAAGCCGAGTTTGAACCATATGATGCCGCTCTCCTACAGGTGCTCGCGGAGTTGGGATTGAGCTCGCTACCGTTGGTTACTCGAATGGATTTTGGCCACACCGATCCCAAGTTCATTATTCCGTTCGGAATTGAGGCGGAGATGGACTGCGATCGACAGCAGGTCCGGTTCCTTGAATCACCCACCAGCTAAAGATGTTTGCATCGCTTGGGGCAATGCGATAATCAAACCAATCAGTATGTTTCGAGCCGTCCGGGAACAGATCGAGACCGTATTTCGGGGAGATCCAGCCGCCAAGAGCGCGGTGGAAATCTTCTTCTGTTACCCCGGCTTCCACGCCATTCTTTGGCATCGCTGCGCCCACAGACTCTATACAGCGGATTTTTCGTTGCTGGCCCGAATTGTCTCGCAGTTTAACCGGCTGCTGACTGGAATCGAGATCCATCCTGGCGCGACCATTGGACGGCGTTGCTTCATTGATCACGGGATGGGCGTGGTGATCGGAGAGACCACCGAAATCGGCGACGACGTGCTGCTGTACCAGGGCGTGACACTGGGCGGAACAGGCAAGGAGAAGGGCAAACGCCATCCGACCATCGGGGACAACGTGGTAATCGGGACCGGCGCCGCGATCCTGGGCAATATTACCGTTGGCAGCCACACGAAAATCGGTGCGGGCTCGGTGGTGGTGCATTCGGTGCCGGATAACTCCACCGTGGTCGGCGTACCGGGGCGCGTGGTGCGGCTCCGCGTGGATACCGGCGACTATTTGGAGCACGGAACGCTGCCTGATCCCGAGGGCCAGCTTATTGACGATCTTACGAAACGGATCGAGCAATTGGAGGCGCAGCTCAAGCTGCTGGCCGAAGATCGCCTCGCCGAAAGAAGATGACGAAATAAGATGACCCGGCTAGCCCTGCTGTTTGCCGCACTTTCCTTAGCCTGCGCGGCCCCGCAAAATTACACCTATTGGGTCCAGCCGTGTACCGATCCCGCGTCGATGTGCCAACCGGATGATCCCCAACTCGCAGCTTGGGCATTCGAGGCATGGCAGAAGGCCTCGGGCGGGGAACTCCAGTTTACGCGGGTGGAGGATCGAGAACGCGGGCGAATCCGTTTGTACTGGGCTTCAGCCGAGCAAGGCATGTACGGCGAGACGCGGCCGATGTTTTTCGAAGGGCAGATCGGCGCGGAGGTCTATGTACGGCCGTCCCCATTGCGCGCAAACGGCGACCGGTTGCTGCGTGACGCCATCGTGTATTTGACCTGCCTGCATGAAACCGGGCATGCGCTAGGGCTCACGCACACGGCGGCGTTCGAGGACATTATGTACAACTTCCAGTACGGTGGCGACATCCAGGAGTATTTCGGGCGCTATCGGAGAAGGCTCGCAACGCGAGCAGATATTGCGAAGAACTCGGGGATGTCGGCGGCGGACCGGGCGCGGCTGATCGCGATTTCGAAAACTGACCGGCCTTAGTGGCCGCTGGGCGCTTCTTCGGTCTCGGCCTTCAGCGGATAATGCGCGCCTTGCGGGATGGGCGCGAGCATGTTCTCTTTGCGATAAATCAGCGTGGACACGTTGTAGCTGGCGATCTCAAACCCGTGGCCATGCGTGATGGCATCGGTGGGGCAAGCTTCGACGCAATAGCCGCAGAAAATGCAGCGGCTATAGTCGATGTTGTAGACGTGGGCATAACGCTCGCCGCCGCTGATGCGCAGGGTGTCGGTGTTCTCCGCGGCTTCGATGTAGATGCAATCGGCCGGGCAGGCCGCGGCGCACAGGAAACAGGCCACGCATTTTTCGAGCCCGTTTTCGTCGCGCTGCAGCACGTGCACGCCGCGAAATCGCTCCTGGAATTTTGGCGGCACGTCCGGATAGTCTTCGGTGATGGTGGGATTCAGCATCTCGCCGAAGGTGACGGACATGCCTTTGGCGATGGCTGCTGCGGAACCGAACGCTTCTGAGATTTTGGAGGCCATTTGGAATTCCTATTATCGCACCGACTCGCCTGGCCCTTAACGGGGCTGACGGTAGCGGCTCAGTAGGCCCAGACCGGGCCTAATTCTTGGAACCTCAACCCGCTTTCCATTCGGGCACGTGATCGTCGGGGCCAAACGGTGAAACGCCCGCGCGAGCGCCGAGCTCTTCGAAATCGCGCTTGGAAAATCCCGCAAAAGACCGGCTGACGGTCCCGTCGGGCTCGATGACGAACAGAGACGGAACGGAACTGATGCCGTAGGCGTTGCTAGCGGGGTACTCTTCCGCCGAAGGATCCAGCAGCGTGGGAAACGTGAGCTCGAAACGCTTCGCAAAACCGAGCGTCGCGGCGGCATCATCCTGCGAGATGCCGATCACCTGGAGCCCTTTACTCGCGGCCATTCGCTCTAAATAAGGAACAGTGAGCTGGCAGACCGGACAACTGATTTTGAAAAACGCCAGGAGCGCTGGTCCGGCGGCCAGGATATCCTGCAATGACTGCGCAGAGCCAGCCAAGGCCGCCAGCTGAAAGTGCGGAGCTTTTGCGCCCGTGGCAACGAGCGTTTTCTTGCGGCGTCCAAACATGCGGAGGGCTTACGCGCCTTCCTTCTGCTGCTGTATAAAACTAAGAATGTCGAAGTGCTTAATTTCGCGATCGGGGAAGAAGCTGTTGATGGCTGCCTGCTCGTCATCGAAGATTGGAAAGACCGTCGAAAGTTTGGTGAGCAGCACCAGCTCCAGGTTCCGGCGGTTGAGGTTCACCAGTTTCAATGCGCCGCCGGCTTTCTGGACCGACATGAAGCAAATCACCATGGTGCCGAGGCCCGTACTATCGATATACTCGACTTCTTTTAGATTCAAAATCTGCTGCACGAACCCGGCTGCGGTTTCCGCGTTGACCCTTTCGCGGAGATCGGAAGCGCCACCGACGGTGAGCTTGCCGTTCAGATCGAGGATTTTAATGCCTTCTTTCTCGCGCGATTGGATATCGATTTGGGCCATGGTGTCCTTTTTCTTAACCGCGCGCGATGGAAACGTGCGTCCTGCGCGCTCGTACTAGTGTACCCGCTCTGGGACGGGCACTGCCGGCATTTCGGTCGGCGTCATCGACCAGCGGCCCACCGGCAACTGCACCGTGAAGCGTGTACCTTCCTTCAACTTGCTTTCCACCGTGACCGCGCCGCCGTGCGCTTTCGCGATCCAGGCGACGAAGCTCAGACCAAGGCCGAGGCCCTTTTCCGGATCAGCTGAAGGGACACGATAGAAGCGATCGAAGATGTGCGGCAGATGCTCAGGCGAGATACCTACACCCGTGTCCTCAACGATCAGATTCACGTGATCGGATCGCGGGACCAGGCTGACTTTCACCCGCCCTCCGGCGGGCGTGTATTTGATGGCGTTGCCCAAAAGATTCGATACCAAGCGCTCGATCTGGATTCGGTCGGCAACCAGCATGCACCCGGTGGGCAAGTCCGCGGTGAGTTGCACGCCCTCGGCTTCGGCTGGAATCTGGTGCTGGTCCACCAAATCGCGAACCAGGCCGCTAAGATCCATCTCGTTTTTCTGCAGCACCAACTGGCCGGACTCGGCTTGCGAAAGCATCAGCAGCGCCCGCACGATGTTGGACAACCGCTCCACTCCTTCCAGCGCATCGGCCATCGCTTCGCGATATTGCTCCACTGTCTGCGCGGTGAAAAGAGCGACTTCGAGCTGACCGCGCACCACCGTGAGCGGCGTGCGCAACTCGTGCGACACGTCTGTGGAGAATCGCCGGATCTGCTCGAAGGAATGATTCAGCCGCGTCATCATGTGGTTGAACGCTTCGATCATCCGGTCCAGTTCATCGCCGGCGTTGCGGGCGGGGATCTGCACGTCGAGATTGGAATGCGTGATGCGCTGGGCGGCGTCGGCCACCGAATTCACCGGGTCGAGCGCGCGGCCGGCCAAGAACCATCCGAGCAAGCCGCTGATGACAATCACCATGGGAATCAGGGCGAAGTAGTTTCTGGTAAAGTCGCTGATGACTTTGTTGTTGTAATCGAGGGCGCGGCCGATCGCCAGGTAATACTTGTGGCCATCGTGATCCACCCACAGGCCGGAGCGGATCATGTACGGCACGCCACTTGGGTCCTTGCGAACGCGGATGGCCGGTTGGCCGGACTGTAGGATCGCGCGAATCTCAGCCGGGGGATCGACGCCGAGGGAGTCGTAGATTTCGGAGTGCTGCAGCGGGTGGCCTTGGGTATCGGCCAGCATATAGACGCGTTGCACGCGCCGTACGGCGAAGCTCTCGTCCGGGTCCTTTTCGTCGAAAACCCAATCCGGTCCTTCCGGGCCGGTGCGCAAATAACCCTTGGCCGCGCCCCACTCCTCATCCAGAACGCTTGCCATCTGGTTCTGAAACGTCCCGCTCAAGACTTGGCGGAACAGGATGCCGAGCAGCACCAGCAGGACGGAGAAGAATAGGACATAGCTCAGGGCCAGGCGGAAGCGCAGCCCGCGCGTCCAACCGAAAGCTCGAGAAGGCGAGATCATATGGCGTCGTTCGTGTGGCTTGGGGTCATGTCGCCTGTTCGATCGGCATTTCGGCAGCCTTCTCGGGAGTGTCCAGCATGTAGCCGATGCCGCGCACTGTGTGGATCATTTTGATCGGCCATTTGTCGTCGATCTTGCTGCGCAGGTGCCGGATGTAAACGTCGACGATGTTGGTGAGCCCGTCGTAGTCCATGTCCCAGACGTGCTCGACGATCATGGTGCGGCTGAGGGGGCGGCCGCGATTGCGCATCAGATATTCGAGGATGCTGAATTCCTTGGGGGCCAGCTCGACATTTTCGTTGGAGCGCGTGACTTTGCGGCGAATACAATCGAGCAGCAGGTCGCCAACCTGCAGGCGTTCCGGCATGGGCTGCCCGCGGCGCAAGCGCGCTCGCACGCGGGCTAACAGTTCGACGAATGCGAACGGCTTCACCAGATAATCGTCAGCGCCGAGCTCCAGACCTTTTACGCGATCATCGACGGCGTCGCGCGCGCTCAGGATCAAGACCGGCGGGCTGGTCTTGCGATTGCGAATCTTCTGCAGGACCGTGAGCCCGTCCATGTCGGGAAGCATCAGGTCGAGAATGATGAGATCGTACTCGGCGCCATGCACCAACTCCACGGCGGTGGTGCCGTTGCCGGCCACATCCACGGCGTAACCCGCGCTTTCCAAGCCACGAGATAAGAAATCCTGAATCCGTTTTTCGTCTTCGACAACCAGTATTCTCATAAGCTTGGGCGGAGGCGCTCTATCTTTATTAAACCGCGTCCGCGTTGGGATTTGGGGTTGGGGCCGCGCATTCTGGCACGCTATCGCCGCTGATAGATAACCGTTCCGTCCAAGATCGTCATCTCTACGCGCGTTTTCGCGATCTCTGCCGGATCAATGTGGAATATGTCTTCGGAGAGAACAACCAAGTCGGCCAGCTTACCACGCGCGAGCGAGCCTTTAACGGACTCCTGGTGTTCGGCGAAAGCCGAACCGACCGTGTAGGCGTGGACGGACTCCGCCACGGTGATTTTCTGTTCCGGAACCCAACCGCCGGGATTCTTGCCGTCCAGAGTACGGCGAGTGACGGCGGCATAGATGCCCATCAGCGGGACCATGGGAGCAACCGGCCAGTCCGAGCCGAACGCCAGAGTCGCACCGAAATCCAGCAGCGAGCGAAAGGCGTAAGTTGTCTTGATGCGTTCGGGATCGATCCGCTTGGCGGCCCAGCGCCCGTCGTCGATCGCGTGATACGGCTGCATGGAGGCGATGACATGCAGAGCGGCGAATCGCGGAATATCGCTCTTGAGAAGATGCTGCGCATGCTCGATGCGGAAGCGGCGGTCAGCTGGTCCATTTTCCTTCTCAGCGCGTTCGTAGAAATTCAGGATGGTGTTTATGGCGCGGTCGCCAATCGCATGGATTGCAATCTGAAGGCCCGCCTTATCTGCACCGGCGATGTTAGCGTACATTTGATCGGGCTTGGACAGTTCGTCGCTCGGGATGCCGGTTGAATCCGGAGCGTCGAGGTAAGGTTTGAAGAACCATGCGGTGGTTGAACCGAGTGAGCCGTCGGCAAAGCCCTTCAGTCCTCCAATGTGCAACGTTTCGCCGCCGAAATTTGCCTGGATGCCTGGCTCGGCCAGTTGCTTCCACGCGGGCAGGTGCAGATTGGAGGACATGCGGGTCCGCAGCCTGCCCTCGTGCAAGAGCTGCTCGTAGACGCGCAATGCAGCGGCCTCAGTGGAGATGTCGACCGTCATCTCCTGAACGCTGGTCACGCCATTTTCAGCGGCGTAGGTCTCAGCCGCTTCCACCGCCGCTCTCAGTTGCCCCCCGCTCAAGGGCGGGATCGAGTGCCGGATCAGATCCATGGCAGCGTCCTTGAAGATGCCGGTAGGATTGCCTTGAGCATCCCGCACGATGACGCCGCCGGCAATGTCGCCGGTCTCCCGGGTAATCCCCGCCAATTTCATCGCCAGCGCGTTGGCGATGGCCATATGCCCGTCCAGGCGCTCCACAAAAACCGGATTCTCCGGCGTGGAATCGTCGATCAGCCGGTGAGTGGGAAGTTGAGCCGGCGTCCAGCGTTCGTGGTCCCACCAGCCATTTAGGATCCAGGCTTGTTTGGGCTGCGTCTGGGCAAAGGCGGAAATACGATCTCGAAACTCCTCCTGGCTATTGGCATCGCCCAGTTGCACGCTCGCCAAACCGGCGCCGCCGTCGACGAAATGGACATGCGCGTCGTTGAAACCGGGCATCACGCGTGTTCCGCCGAGTTCGATGACTTTGGTGGCCGGACCCGCCAGTTTTCGGATTTCAACGGTGGATCCTACCTGGAAAATGCGATTGCCGAGAATCGCGACTGCTTCGGCTTCGGGTTGTTGCGGATTCTCCGTCCAGACCTTTCCGTCGATCAAGACTGTGTCCGCGAATATCTGCGCGCTCAGATGGGTGGCTGAGACGGCCAAACAAAAATAGAGAGCGACGCTAGGGCGCAAGTTCATCGGAATTCGCCATCCAGTATGGCACGCCAGCAAGCGGCAACAGAATGGATTTGGTAACGTCTAACTTGCGGAGGCGCGCATGAAGAGGTGGATCGGGGTCGGCAGCATTGTTATCGGGCTGGTTGCGGCATCGGCGTGCAGCCGGCGAGACGAGGATCGGGCCAAGTCCGAGAGCCGCGAGGCGCAGGACAAAGCGCGGATCCAGTTGGATCAAGCGAACCGGAAATTGAAAGAGGGGCTGAAGAAGGCCAACGAACAGACTCGGGAGGATCTCGACAAGGCGCGCGAACAGTTGCGGCACGCGCTGAGCGAATCGGAAAAGGACGCGCAGAAGGCGCGGGACAGGCTGCGCGATCGCGAGAAAAAAGACGACGGTCAACAGTAGATCGCGGGTCGGAGCATACACCCCCGGCCTCGTTTGAAGGCCGGGCGTGCAGGAGTCAAATTTGAGTCGCGGATCGGGACTAAAGTAGAGCGGTGTCCCGCCGCGTCCAGGTCTTGCCTTTTTCCTTCGATACCGCTTCCACGTCTTTGACGTAAGCGCCGGCCTGCGTGAGGATATGATGCAGGTCGTTGCCGATGCTGATCAACGGGAAGCCCTTCTCCAGGAATTCGCCGACGCGCGAGGTTCCGAACAGGAACAGGCCGAGGATGACATTGTTCTTCTTGGCGGCGGCGCGGAGTTTATCGGTCGCGGCAAACAACTCAGGCGACGTGTACATATCGGGGAATTTGTATTTTTCAAAGAGTCCCATCGACATGCAGAGATCGTTCTGGCCGAGGAACAGCAGGTCAACGCCTGGGACGGCTGCGATTTCGTCGATGTTCTTGATGCAATCCGCCGTTTCCACCTGCAGGGCGAGAATCACGTTGTCGTTGGCGGCGCCCGCATAGCCGAGCAGTCCGGCTTTGTTCATGCTGCGCTGCGGGAAATAAACCGACCGCGTTCCCGTGGTGGGATAGCGCGCACAGCTCACGGCCTGACGGGCTTCCTCGGCGGTATTGATGTACGGCACCAGAACTCCGTCCGCTCCCATATCGAGCGCCTGCTGGATGCCGCCGCGGTCATGATAGCCAGCCACGCGCACCAGCGACTTCGCGCCGCCGCTGGAAATCCCGGCAAGCATGGACGACAACTCCAGAAAACCCATCGGTCCGTGTTGTGTGTCCACTAGCAGCCAGTCGTAGCCGGTATGGGCTAATTGCTCGGCGACCGTCGGACTGGCCGAATTCAGGAACAGGCCGAGCTTGGTCTTACCTTCGCGCAGTTGCTTCTTAAACTCAGCTCCACTGAGAACTTCGCTCATTCGTTAATTTCTCCTGGGTTCCGGACGGGCCACAAGCCAGCCGGAAGTGCATTCTTCTCCGGATCGCCAATTGAGGCGTCGGGGCTCTCCAAGAAGTATACACTGTGTGGCCGGGATGGGTTCAGCGCGGTTCCGAGCGGACGCGGCGTCTTAAGGCAACTGTAAGCAAGAGGACAGCTTATGCGCGTCTCTCAAAGGCTCGTAAGTGCCGTCCTAAGAAAGAGCTAGACATCGGCCGATAGAATATCGATGTCGTTGTTCTTCGAACTGGGAGCATTGTGCCTCGCGATTATCGCGAGCGCAGTGGCTTGGCTCCAAACGCGGCGACTGGCAGAACGGCAGCGGGATCAGGAAAAGCTGGAACGATCATCGCGGGTGATCGAGGAAGAACGGCACGTTCTCGAGCTGATTGCCAAGGGCTGTTCGCTCAAAGAGGTTTTGGATGCGCTGACGGCGGCGATCGAACGAATGGCGGTGGATTGCTATTGCACGGTCCTTTTGTTGGACGACGATGGGAAGCGGCTGCGGGCTGGATCGGGAGGCGGTCTGCCGGCCGCCTACATGCAAGCCGTGGACGGCCTCGAAATCGGTCCTGAAGTCGGGGCTTGCGGCTCTGCGGCGTACCGGAACGAAACCACCATTATCGAAGACATCGCAAATGATCATCGCTTTGGTCCCGCCAAAGACTTCGTAATGAGCTTCGGCTTGCGAGCTTGCTGGAGCGTTCCCATCCGCGATTCCAAGAACAAGGTTCTGGGTACTTTCGCCATGTATCACAAGCACCCGGCCAAGCCCCACGACCGGGACTTGCGGGTGGTGGAAGCGGGCGCGCACCTGGCCGGGAATGCCATCGAGCGCTTGCGCGCCGAGGAGAAGCTGCGGGAAAACGCCGAGCGCATCGCCATGGCGGAAAAGGCCGCGGCATTCGGTATCTGGCAGGTCGACGTGGTGGCGGACAAGGTGTCATTCTCGGAGGGTTTTGCCGCGTTGTTGGGCCTCACCGGAGAACCCTTGAGCATGCCCCTGCACCGCTGGCGCGAGATGATTCACCCCGACGATCGCGAGAGCCTGGCGGCCTCGCTTCAACGGGCGCTGGATGAATCGGGAGTGTTTAATGCCGAATTTCGGATGGTGCTTCCGGGAGGGTCGGTTCGCTGGATGCGTTCTCAGTCCCGAATCGAGCGGGAAGATGGTCGGACCAAATTCACTACCGGCGCGTTGATCGACATTACACAGGAAAAGGAAATGCTGCTGCGGCTGGAACAGGCGCGCGCATCGGCCGACGCAGCCAATCGAGCCAAGTCCGAGTTCCTGGCCAACATGAGCCATGAGATCCGCACGCCCATGAACGGGATCATCGGCATGACCGAATTGGCGCTGGAGACCGAGCTGGATCTCACCCAACGCGAATACCTGGACGCGGTGAAATATTCGGCCGACGCGCTGCTGAGCGTAATCAACGAAATCCTGGACTTCTCGAAGATCGAAGTGGGCCGGCTAAGCCTGGATCCAATCGAATTCAACCTGCGCGATCATCTGGGGCAAGCCATGAAGTCGCTGGCGGTGGCGGCGCATCAGAAGGAGTTGGAACTGGCCTGTTTCATTCCGCCTGAACTTGCGGACCTCGTGATCGGCGATCCGGTGCGTTTACGCCAAGTGGTGCTGAACCTGGTGGGTAATGCCATTAAGTTCACCGACAAGGGAGAGGTGGTCTTGCGTGTGGAGGCGGAACCAGGCGACGCGGACGGTCTGAATCTGCACTTTACGGTTACCGACACCGGCATCGGCGTTCCCGAGGACAAACAGAAACTTATTTTCGAGCCGTTCACGCAGGCCGATACATCCACCACGCGGCGCTATGGCGGAACTGGCCTGGGACTCTCGATTTCCTTGCGCTTGATCGAGATGATGGGCGGCAGGATCTGGCTGGAAAGCGAAGTGGGCAAGGGGTCTACGTTCCACTTCACGGCCCGGTTCGGCGTTATGAAGAACGCGGGGTTTCGACCCGTGCTAACGGATCCGGCGGTTCTCGATAACGTGCGCGTTCTGGTAGTAGACGATAATGCGACCAATCGCCAGATCCTCGAGAGGACGCTCATCTACTGGCGGATGCGGCCAACATCGGTATCGAGCGCGGCCGGGGCGCTCTCGCTCATGCGGGAAGCCAAGCAGGCTGGCGCTCCGTTCAGCTTGATGCTGGCGGACTGCCACATGCCGGACGTCGACGGATTTATGCTGGTGGAACAAATGCAACAGTCGCCGGATGTGGCCGGCCTGACTACCATCATGTTGACCTCGGGAGGCCAGCGTGGCGATGGCCTACGCTGCAAGGAACTCGGAATCGCCGCATACTTGATCAAGCCCGTGCTACAAGCGGATTTGCTCCAGGCCATGCTCAAGGTTTTGTCGGTTCATGAGGGAGCGGTGAAACCCGCCGCTGTTATCACGCGGCACACGTTGCGCGATGGCCATTTGCCGCTGCGAATTCTGCTGGCCGAAGACAATGTGGTGAACCAGAGGCTGGCTTGCCGGCTCCTCGAAAACCACGGGGACATCGTGGTGGTAGCGAACAATGGCGTGCAGTTGCTCGAAACATTGGAGCGGCAGAGCTTCGACCTGATACTGATGGACGCGCAGATGCCGCACATGGACGGATTTGAGGCCACGGCCGCAATCCGGCGGATGGAGCAGGTCACGCGCGCGCACATTCCGATCATCGCCATGACGGCTCACGCCATGGTCGGCGATCGCAAGCGGTGTCTGGAAGCCGGCATGGACGGGTACATCGCGAAGCCGGTTCACGCGCATGAACTTTTCGAGACCATCGAGACCGTTCTCGCGCACGCCGAGCAGGGCGTGGCGGAGCAACCCCCAGCGCCGATTCACAGTTAGCGCCACCGCTAGACTAAGTACGAATGCATCGCACGCCCGAGGAGTCCCACGTTCTCGTTAATGGCATCGAGATCGCGTTGTGGGAGTGGCCAGGCGAAGGGCGGCCCGTTTTGTTCTGCCACGCCGCCGGATTCCATGCCCGGATTTGGGACCAAGTGATCGCCCGCCTTCCAGGAACGCCGCACTGTTACGCTTTCGACGCACGCGGCCATGGCCGCAGCAGCAAGCCGGCGCCGCCGTATTTTTGGAGAGACTTCGGCGCGGACGCCGCCGCGGTGGCTGGTTGCCTGGGGCTGTCGGGCGCACTGGGCGTCGGGCACTCGCTGGGCGGCCACGCGGTGACGCTGGGAGCGGCGCTACGCCCGAGCGCATTCGCGGGACTGCTGTTACTCGATCCCGTGATCCGCTCGAAAGATCAGTACCGCGGACCTTGGACTCAGCTGGCGTTTGTTACAAAACGGCGGAAGCGGTGGAGATCGCCCGAGGAGATGTTCGAAAGCTTCGCGAGCCGTCCGCCATTCGACGCCTGGGACAGCGGCGTGCTTCGCGATTATTGTCACTACGGGCTGGTGCCGGGCGGCGCCGGTTACGGCGGAGATTACATTCTGGCATGCCCACCCGACGTCGAGGCTTCCATTTATGAAGCGAGCCCGGCCGTGGAATCGAATATCTATCCCGAGATCGCGACAATTACGATCCCTGTGCAGGTGGTTCGCGCTGGACGATTTCGGGATCCCGCGAACCTCATGGGTTCCTCGCCCACCGCGCCCGATTTGGCCGCCAGCTTCGCGCACGGCACGGATACTTGTCTTCAGGAACATTCGCACTTCATCCCGATGGAATCGCCTCAATTGACGGCGAAACTGATTGAGGACGCCCTGACCCTGCTCTAGTAAGGCCTGACCCTGCTCTAATAAAGATGGTGTTGATCGACGAACAGTTGGCGTATTTGAAGAAGGGTCTCGCGGATCTGATTCGGGAAGAGGAATTGCGCGAGCGCCTGATGGAAGCCGGGAAGAGCGGACGTCCTCTGCGGGTGAAAGCGGGGTTCGATCCCACCGCGCCCGATTTGCACTTGGGACATACGGTGCTGCTTCGGAAGATGAAGCACTTCCAGGATCTCGGGCACCGCGTTATTTTTCTGATTGGCGACATCACCGGGCTCATCGGCGATCCCAGCGGACGCAACATTACACGCCCTCCCATGACGCGCCAGGAGATTAATCAGAACGCCGAGACTTACAAGACGCAGGTGTTCAAGATTCTGGATCCCGAGAAGACCGAAGTGCGCTTCAATAGCGAATGGCTTGAGCCGCTGCAGTTTGTCGACGTCATCCGGTTGTGTCAGAAATATACCGTGGCGCGGATCATGGAGCGCGATGATTTCACGAAGCGATTCAAAGAAGGCACGCCGATTTCGATGCACGAATTGCTCTATCCGCTCGCGCAAGGCTACGATTCGGTGAAGCTGGAATGCGACGTGGAGATGGGAGGAACCGATCAGCGGTTCAATTTGCTCGTCGGGCGCGAGCTTCAAAAGGACTCCGGACAGCCGCCGCAGATCGTCGCCACCGTGCCGCTGCTCGAGGGAACCGACGGCGTCGAGAAGATGTCGAAATCGAAAGGGAATTACATCGGGATCGCCGAGCCGCCCAAAGTGATCTTTCGCAAAGTAATGGGAATCAGCGACACGTTGATGTGGCGCTATTGGGAGCTGCTGACGGACAAGAGCCTGGCGGAGATCGCGGCCATGAAAGCGGAAGATCCAATGCCGGTGAAGATGCGGCTGGCGCGGCAAATCGTGGGTGATTTTCATTCAGCGGCAGCGGCTGATCAGGCGCAAGTGGATTTTGACCGCGAGGTGCGCGAGGGCGCAGCCCCATCCGATATGGAGACCGTAATTCTGGACGCCGGGATCGGAACCAACCTACCCAAAGTGTTGCTCGCGGCAGGACTGGCCGATTCGCGAACCGACGCGGAACGTAAAATTAAGGCCGGAGCCGTCGAAATTAACGGAAAGCGACACACTAGCCTGACCGTCGGATTTCCTGGACGGTCGGTCGTCCGCGTCGGAAAAAAGTGGAAGCGGGTGCAGTTCTAGTTATGGAACGCCGCCACTTCGTCTGGAAACTGCGAGACCGCGAGCTGCTGCTCGGCGAGCGAACGTTGCTGATGGGCGTCCTGAACGTGACGCCCGACTCGTTCTCCGATGGCGGCAAGTATCTCGATCCTGACCGCGCGTTCGCTCGCGCCGTGGAGCTGGAAGAGCAGGGCGCGGACATCATCGATATCGGCGCGGAATCCACCAAGCCTGGTTCCGAGCGCGTTTCGGAAGCCGAAGAGCTGCGCCGCCTGGTCCCGGTGCTAAAGCGGCTGCGCGACAAATTGGCTACGCCGATTTCGGTTGACACGTACAAATCGGCGGTCGCCGAGAAAGCTCTGGAGTACGGCGCCGCGCTCATCAACGATCCGTCGGGTCTGACGTTCGATGCGCAGCTAGCGCGCGTCGCGGCGAAACATGACGCCGGGCTCATCATCAGTCACATGCGCGGTACGCCCGAAACCTGGGCGAAGCTCGCGCCGCTGAAGGACGTGCTGGGAACGATTGGTCAGGACCTGGATGCTTCCACGCATCGCGCTGTCCGCTCGGGCGTCGATCGCGCGCGGATTGCCATCGATCCCGGGCTCGGTTTCGGCAAGCGCAGGGAACAGAACGCGGAGATTCTGGCGCGGCTCGGCGAATTGGCGGCGCTTGAGTTCCCGCTGGTGTTGGGGCCATCGCGCAAGTCGTTTCTACCGCAGATGGAGAACGCCACCGAGGGCTTTCTGCAATGTGCGACCGCGGCTGCCGTGACCGCGTCGATTTTGGGCGGCGCGCACATTGTTCGCGTCCACGACGTAGTGGAGATGAGGGCTGCCGCGTTGCTGGCCGATCAGATGCTCAGCTTCGCTGGCACTTCGGACAGTAGTGCGTTCCGCGCTGCCCCACCACGATCCGGCGGATCGGCGTTCCGCAAGTAGCACAGGGCTCACCGGCGCGTCCGTAGACCTGATGCTGTTGCTGAAAACTGCCAGGTTGGCCATCGGCATCGACGTAATCGGAAATCGACGAGCCTTTCAATTGAATGGCTGTGCCGAGAATATCGACCATCGCGCGATGCAGCCGCTCGGCGCGCTGCTTGCTTAAACTGGCCGCGATGGCGCGGGGGTGGATGCGGGCTTCGAACAAGGCTTCGTCGGTGTAGATGTTGCCCATGCCGCGCAGGAAGCGTTGATTGAGCAGCAGGGGTTTAATGCCCGAGCGGCGCGTCTTCAGGAGCCGGCGGAAATCCTCGGATGAAATGGTCAGTGCATCTGGGCCGAGCGCCGCGGCGCGTTCCGGCAGTTGAGCGCTCCACTCGATGCGCCCGAAATGTCGGACGTCGTCGTAAACCAGCAAGCCTTGATCGAGTTCGAAGATGGCGCGCGCGTAGGGACCGGGCTCGGCGTCCAACAGAAGTTTTCCGGTCATCCCTAAGTGAATCACCAGCACGCCGTCATCGAGCGTGAGAACGATGAACTTGCCGTGCCGCTCCACGGATTTTACGACCTGGTTGCGCACGCGCCGGCGCAGCACCGGGAATTTCTGGTGCACCACGTGCCGCGAAGAGAAGCGCGCATCGATGATGCGGCGTCCGGTGAGCTTAGGCGCAAGCGAGCGAACAACGGTTTCGACTTCGGGTAGCTCAGGCACGAGCTTGGGGATCGATCAGAATATCGTCGCCGTCGGCCTTCACCGGGAATCGATCCAGCTTCACCGCGGGGTCGAAGTCGTTTTCGCCGGTACGGCAGTCGTACGCCCATTCGTGCCAGGGGCAAACCACCATATTGTCCTGCAGGGCGCCTTGCCCGATCGGCCCGCCGGCGTGAGGGCAGATGCCGGCCAGGGCGTGCAGTTCGCCGTTCACGTTGCAGACCGCGTATGAATCCTCTCCGAGAGTTACTTCCGTCACCGAGCCGGGCGGAAGAGAGGAGAGTGAACCAACTTTCACGAATGCCATAACAAATGTTCTACCACGCCGGGCGGGAAGTTCGGCGCGCACGCAGTACACTGAATGTATAAAATGAGGTGAGGGCCACCCTAGCTCAGTTGGTAGAGCGGCTGATTCGTAATCAGCAGGTCGCCGGTTCGATCCCGGCGGGTGGCTCCAGTTCTTTCAGATAGTTAGAGGCTGAAATTACTCACTGGATTAAGGCCACCGCCTGAACTCCAGGGACTTTCACAGGGACCACTTGTGAACTCTCAGCTTCTTTGGCCTTCGGCCTCAATACAACTCCCGCCACAGCATCACGCGCCTGAGGTCGGGGAGCCGGCAAGAGATGCCGGCGCGGTCTCTGAGCGACTCCCATCCGTGTTTCAAGTCCAACACGGGACGAGTCGGATCAGTCGCGCACTAATCCTCCTCGGATTCCAAAGCGGGTGTCACGGATCGGATGTTGAAGGTCGGAACCAGCCATGCCTGAGGCGTTAGAAAAAGCGGCTTCGTGACTCAGTTTGAAACTTCCGCCCCTATCGGCATTAAGCCCGACCTTCAACATCGAGAGCGTGGCCGGAACGAGAGTCCTAGCGTTCTTCTTTGTGCTCCGGCGGGGGAGCTGGCTTCTTCGCCGCCGGTTTGGCAGCAGCCTTATGGGGCGCAGCCCCTGTTGCGTGCGACGGCGCAGCAGCCGGCTTCGCGGCTGGGTGTTCAGCCGACTCTTTGGCGGTGACCGCCGACTTGGTCTCAGCGCCGCCAGGTTTCGCTGCAGCCGCTTCGGGCTTGCGAGCTTCGGCCGCTTCGGGAGCGTTTCTGGGACCTGCTGCCTTGGCGGCTGCGACTCCCTTACCACTAAATTCTCCAGGCTTAGGACTTGCGGCGACTGCCGGCTTCCCGTGATTCACCGACGCTAGTTGAGCGCGGTTGGTGCTGGCAGTGTGCTCGTGCTGGGTTTGTTCCGCTGTGGGCTCCACATGCGGCTCTCGGGCGACGGCTTCTTCAGCCGGGGTCGGCTTCGCGCTGACGCCGCCAGGTCCGCCGTTATAGCTGACGTTGGTTACCGTCGTGTTGTTTACGATCACGGTCTTGTTGTACACATTAGTGACGTGCACGCCGGCGACGTTAGCCACAGAGCTGTTGTAGAAGAAGGCTCCGCCACGCCACTCTCCACCCGCGAACCCGACACCCACGTAGCCGAAACCATAGTTGACGCCACCGTAGAAGCCGATGTGGGTGCCCCAGTAGCCTCCATTCCAAACGTATAACCCGTCGCTCCAACCCCAATAGCCTGGAGTCCACAGCAGACCCACCCTCGGCGGTTGCACCCAGGTTCCAGGAACCCAGAAGTAGCCCTCGGGACCGTAGGCCCAGTAACCGGGTGTCCACAGATACCCAACGGCAGGCAGAGGGGGCTGCACGTAAACAGGCAGCGCAGGCGGCCCAATGCGAATTGATACGCTGATTTGTGCGCGGGATGTGGCCGGTGCGGCCAAGAACATCAGCGCGAGAGCAATTAAACTAAACGAACGAACAATGTACGTCTTCACTTTTCACCCCTTCATTGTCTCTACGATTGGATCGGTATGATCGACTCGGAGCGCTACTCACTGAGGCACTCAGCTTTCCGTGGTCGAAATCTCTTAAGTCTTCACGAGCCGCCTGTAATCCCTCGTCGCGCTGATCCCATTCGTCCCTAAATACTTCCATTCTTCAAGCTGGCTTGGTCCAGCACCCGAAAATGTCCCCACGGGGTATCTCGATCAGCGCGCTCACGACAAGTCTGACGCCGGGGACGGCAGTTCTGATACTTCGGCTCCGATGAATCTTCCTCAATCTCGTGAACCGCCGTTCTCACCCCCGCCGCGCGGTTGGTCTGTTGGCGCCGCTTGGGTCTCGTCCGAATATCGCGAGGCCGATCGGATCCTGTCGCAATCGGTTTCGAAGTGGCATCTCGAGTCTCGAAAAGAACGGCGACGAATATCGTGCGAAAAACGTCCGGCTGTACCAAGCCTGGGCCCATCTTCATATGTGGGATTTCGACGGTGTCCTGCGCCTTTGTGCGTCCTCTTATCCGAATCCAGAAAGAGCGGCGCACACGGAAAGCCCCATGCTCGGAGACCTGGTTCCCTTGGATGCTCGAAGCTGCCTGATCTTGCGCGGCTCTGCGAAATTGGGCGCGAGCGAGGTCAACGCCGCGCTGGCGAATCTATCGATCGCGCGAGATGCGATGGACCAGCAACAGGTTTTGCTCGACTGGTACTGGCGAGCGCCGGCACACTCAGCGCTGACGGAACTATGGCTGAAAAGGGGATATCGAGAAAGCGCAATCCGACGCGGACGAGTCCTTGCATGCAAGTCTGGCAACGCGCGAGCGAACTTATCAGGCACTTGCCTGGGAGACGAATGCCCGAGTCGGACTGATCGCCGGAGGTCGGGCCGCGATTGATGAGTGTATCGCTAAGGCATTGAACACTGTGGAGCGGTTTGAAGTACCGGTAGCTGCCGGCGCGTTCACGCGACGGCTGCCGAAACGGCGTAATCCTGTGTTGGCCCGCGAACACTGGAGGCTAAGCGCCGAAACGATCATCCGGTTGGCGGCCTCACTTCCTCCAACAAATTCTCGCGACGCAGCAATCACCAGCAACGGGCTTATAGATTTGGCGCATCTCTGGGAATTCTCTGGCGTCAAACAGACTAGAGCAGCAGTGGCTCCCAATAGCTAGGTGCAGTTATGTCCGATAGTCTTCCCAGGGTTGTCATCGTTGGAGGCGGTTTCGGCGGCCTTGCGGCTGCAAAGGCACTTCGCAAAACACCGGCGCGGATCGTTCTCATCGACCGTTCGAACCATCATCTTTTCCAGCCGCTTCTCTATCAGGTCGCGACTTCGGTCCTCGCACCAGGCCAAATCGGGTCGCCGATTCGAGGCCTTCTCCGCAAACAGTCCAACACCACCGTGATCCTCGGTGAGGTGACCAGCGTCGATCGTGCGAAAAAGGTGGTCTATGCCTCGAACGCTCTTCGCGAGAACGTCCTAGTCCCCTATGACTATCTGATTCTGGCCACCGGCGTAACGCACAGCTACTTCGGCCACGACG
>Ga0206831_1074_pt1 | contig 30938 bp, 29 predicted proteins | sample Alteio_BWOrgCont_73_FD_152876 | JGI IMG/M metagenome (GOLD analysis project Ga0206831, IMG submission 152876) | Enriched cells from forest soil in Barre Woods Harvard Forest LTER site, Petersham, Massachusetts, United States -... | ecosystem: Environmental > Terrestrial > Soil > Temperate forest >...
CATGGCACTCTCTTATGCCAATCAGGAAATTGAAGCCTATAAATATTCGGCCATACTCGGGCAAACCCCCTCCGTCACGCCCGCTACCTCGACCAGTACTTTAGCCTATCCTCCGTTGCTCTTTGCCTGCACGGGAGCCAGTCAGGCTATTTCAGGAACTAACCTGTTTAGGGGTACCTGTACCATAACAACTTCAGTGGCCGCGGCTCCCGTTCTTAATGTGCAAGCACAATACATCAATGTCAGTATCACATGGTTTGACTCAAGTAACTCGCCACACACGGTCACCTTAGGCGATGGCGCCCTGGTAAATTTCGAAAAATATCCTTCTGGTAGCGCTCAGGAACTCTTTGTAAGCTGTTTACTCGGGAGAAACGCGAGCGCGATTACCTCATCTAAAACCTATGACGTAAACAATTATTGTTAGAGGAAGCGTTAACTCCCCAGTAGTTTCTGCCTATCAGTAAGAGAGAGCAGTGATTTATTCCCACTCAATCGTCGCCGGTGGTTTACCCGAAATATCATAGACTACGCGTGATATACCTCGCACTTCATTCAAAATGCGGCGCGCAATATTATCCAGTAAATCGTAAGGTAAATGCGCCCAATGGGCCGTCATAAAATCAACGGTTTGCACCGCACGCAAGGCAATGACATATTCATATTGACGGCCATCGCCCACTACACCGACTGACTTCACCGGTAAAAACACCGCAAACGCTTGGCTGACTTTGTCATACCAATTGGCTTTGCGCAATTCTTCCAGATAAATGGCATCGGCAAAACGCAAAATATCGGCGTACTCTTTTTTCACTTCTTCCAAAATGCGAATCCCTAAACCCGGCCCCGGGAACGGGTGACGATGAATCATGTCGTGTGGCAAACCCAATTCCAAACCCAATTGCCGCACTTCATCTTTAAATAATTCGCGCAAAGGCTCAATTAATTTAAGCTGCATATTCGCCGGCAAGCCACCGACATTATGATGCGATTTAATCACCTGCGCTTTGCCGGTTTTACTACCCGCTGATTCGATCACATCAGAATAAATGGTGCCCTGCGCCAGCCATTTCACATTATTTAATTTTGCCGCTTCTTGATCAAACACCGTAATAAATTCTTTGCCAATAATTTTGCGCTTGGCTTCCGGATCAGTCACACCTTGCAACTTTTCTAAAAAGTGCGCTTCGGCATTGACGTGAATCACTTTGATATGCCGTTGCTCAGCAAACATTTGCATCACTTGCTCAGCTTCGTTTAAGCGCAATAAACCCGTATCGACAAATACGCAGGTTAATTGCTCGCCAATCGCTTGATGCAACAACGCGGCGGCCACCGAAGAATCAACCCCGCCGGATAAACCCAATAACACCTGATCTGTCCCCACTTGGGCGCGAATTTTTTTAATTTCTTCCGCCATAATTTCTTTTGGCGTCCAATGCTGTGCGCAGCCACAAATAGTATGCACAAAGCGCGCGATAATTTTTTCACCTTGCTTGGTGTGCGTCACTTCCGGATGAAATTGCAAACCATACCAATGTTTTTCTTCACAGGCCATGGCGGCAATCGCGGTGTTATCGCTGCGCCCTAATAAACGAAAGCTGGGTGGCAACAACGTCACTTTATCGCCGTGGCTCATCCATACTGAATTGGTATCTAAGCCTTCTAATAAAGGCGATTGCGCTAACCATTCCACTTCGGCATAACCAAATTCTTTATGCTGCGAAGCTTCCACTTGCCCACCTAATTGCGCCGCCATGGTTTGCATGCCATAGCAAATGCCCAACACAGGAATGCCTAATTCAAACACGATGTCAGGTGCACGTGGTGAATTATCCTCGCCTACCGATTCTGGACCACCCGACAAAATAATCCCCTTAGGCTGAAACTTTTGAATCTCTACAGGGTCAACATCCCAAGCATAAATTTCTGAATACACCCTCGCATCCCGCACTCGTCGAGCAATGAGCTGGGTGTATTGCGAACCAAAATCTAAAATTAAGATCCGATCGTTTGATTGTGTTGGCATAAATAATCTCTCTTTTTTTTGAAAAAGCATTTTTAATTCGTTATAATGCAAAAAGTATCGCTATTATTTTGTAACCTGACTTAAGAGCCACGTCATTCCCGCGGAAGCGGGAATCCAGACTTAAGTTAATTCGTACATTATAACTTACTCAAATATTTCGTAATGAATATATCAACTAAACAAACTGGCTTAAGTCTGCTTGAAGTGCTGATCAGCACGTTGATTGCGACCTTAATGACTGGCAGCCTCAGCCTGCTAATACAAAATACCATGAAAGCCAACAACACTCTACAAACCCATATCGTTGCCGAACAAGAAGTGACGAATTTATATGAATTGGTATTAGCTGGCCTGGTTCCTTCTTCTCTTAGCCCATCGCAATTAACGACAACTCTAGGTTGCGAACATGCTTGGCAACATCAACTGAAAATGCAATTACAGGGCGACGTGTGGATATTAGCAAGCTATGCACCGCAGCAAAATGTGCAAGCTAAGCCAGTGTTTGAGTTAACTATTAGAAGAAATCCTCCCCTTTCGTAAAAGGGGTAGGGGCTCGGGATCTGCGCCTATTTTTTATCGAAGGGATCCCCCCTTTTGTAAAGGAGGATCTCTTGGAAAATTATTCCCAAAAAACTTACCTTATGAAAAACGGCTTCTCTCTCACTGAATTATTAGTCACTTTAGTGTTGAGCAGTTTTATCTGTTTAAGCTTAATTAAATTATTGATCCACTATCAAGACCAACGCCGCTATCACCAAACCGAATTTCAAATTAACAGCCAATTGCAATTTGCTGCAACTATTTTACGTCAAGCCATATTAAACAGCGGTTATTTAGGCTGTGGTACTTTGCAAACTGAGCAGGTTCATATGCATGGTTTAACTAATCCTCCCGCATATTTTATGCAAGGCTACTACACTCAATTACCACCCTTTTTACAGGGCCATCCGCTTGCAAAGAGCGATGTCATACGGCTAACTCAAGCCGTACCGGAAGGTGTTTATTTAACGAAAAGTATGCTGGAAAAAAATACCGCTCTCGAAGTGATTCGCAATCCCTTTGAAATGCATGAGTGGTTAATTATCAGCGATTGTCATCACGCCGATATTTTTCCGGTAACGAGCGTGCAAGGTTTATGGCTGCATCATCCACCTTTAAATAACTTGTATCAAAACACCACACAAGTTTTTACCTGGCAAGATGAAAGTTATTTTATCGCTGAAACGAAGCGCAGCTATTCTAATCGCAGTCCAATTTTGGCACTCTACAAAATGAACGCCGCGCCAAAGCAAAATGATACGCCGCGTGAAGAAGAATTAGTGGAAGATATTTCTAAATTGGAAATTCTCTATGCAAATAATGCCAATGCCAGTTTTATGAGTGCCAAGCAAGTGACTGATTGGAACGCGATTAAAATCGTGAAAATTACTTTAACCGCGCAACTGCCTTACCAGGCTAGCTGGCTCACTGAACGGCGCACTTTTTTTGTCACACTAAGGAATCGGTTAATATGAAACAAAATATATCTAACGGTTACGTTCTTATTACGGTACTAAGCATCTGCTTATTATGCAGCTTGTTGGTGTATCATATGGTGGAAACTTCTACCCTCGCGCTGCGTGCGCAAAACAATTATGCCGAAAAAAGCGTGGCTTTTTCCGCAGCGGAAACGGGCATCACTCAAATAAAAACCTGGCTTAATACGCTTGTGTTTGAACCCGTCGTTGAAGATGATTGTGGTGCAACTTTTTGTGTCAGCCTCATTCAAAAAGATTTAAGTTTCAGTGATAAACAACTGGATTGGTGGCAAACTCACGCAATAAAATTGCCACCAGCTTATGCGGTAATCAAATTACTGCATCATGAGCCTTTACCACAACAAAAACTGATCAACGATTATTATCAAGTTACTATCTTCGCACAAGCATCAGATCAACACGCCAACGCCATGCTGCAAGTGGTGTTACGCAAACAATTTATTTTAGCAACGGATTTAAGCGCCCTGCCCTGTCAGCAAGTATCATGGGTGGAGTTGCGTTAGCTGGGGAGCAATCCTCGTGCAAGTACCCAATTTACACGCTGAAAAATGTGGGGCTTGGTAAATATTCTGGTTTAAGTGAGTGCCATTGCAGTATAATATATTTCTTAAAATTAACAATAAGCTAAAAGTATAAATGACTAAAAATATTCTGTTAACTTCCCATATATTCGGTGGCATAGGCGACTTATATCACCTAATGGATATCTATAGCGCCTATAAGGAAATACTAAGGGAAACTCAATGCTCTCGCCTGGTGAATTTTGTTTTAGTATTGCTGTGCCACAGCGGAGAACTGGTCAGGGGCCAACCCATAGAAAATATTATCCGACAAAAGATAGCGTGTTATCCTGAGTTGGTAATAAACCAAAATGTCCATTTGATCATCGTCCCTCCTCCTCAAGCAAAGCTTGCTTCTGCTACAAACCAAAGCATCAGTATAGAAACCGATAATGCAACCGTTGCAGAGTATGTATCTGTTCACCCGCAGTTACAAGAGCAACTAGCCCATACCGGCATACATTATCAAGTTCCGACATTTTTCCCAGGCTTATTTTATTTACAAAAACATCTTCCTCTCGCTGTTGTACGCGATCATAGCTATGCCATTGGTCAGCATGATGCTTGCACTTTTAAATCTTATGTAGGTACTTCAGAGAATTTTAAAAAAGAAAGTCACATGGGTTTTGCGGCTGATCAATGGGGTATAAAATTACAGGATTATGGCAGTATTAATAAACCAAAGGTTCTGGAAAAGTTGAATCCCGCTTTAAGAAATCACCTCTTGGCAGATTTCTCTAATAACCCAGAGAATTTTTTTGCCAACACTAAAATATTCCCTTCTTATCTTAAAACGAAAGAAGTAGTTGCTATCTTTATCTGCTGGTTAGCTAGTGTTGATTGGGGAGATAAAAAGACCCTGATATTTTTTGTTGGAAAAGCCTCTTTTGATCCTCAGCTGTTACTCAACAATGTACAGGAGTTAGAAAAAGCTAGAGTTAGCCGTATTTTAGTTATCGATAACGGTAAAGAGAAAGAACTTTTTTCTTCGTCCCCACTCCAATTCCAATTCCCATTCCAATTCCCATTCCCATTCCAATTCCCATTTGCCAAAGCCTCTAAAACTGTAAAAATTTATTGCGGCTATGCTTTTACCGATCAAGATATAACGCTATTAAATCAGCTCGCGACTGACATCGGCGGCTGTTGTGGCGACACTTCATTAGAACAAGTTATTTCCGCTAATCTATTACCTTTTATGCCTGCGCTTCCTTATGCGCGTACTATTGAAGATTTAGCGAGATTATGCCAGGTATATGGCCGACAAGGGGGGAAAACAGATTGCGGAGACTTAGTGGGTTATTTTAATGTTATGAAGAATCTTGGTCTACAAGAAGCAATAATGGGGTGGGAAAAAGACCAAGATTGGGCATATCTTATAAAAAATAAAATCGCCTATATTTTAGAACGCGATATTACAAAAATATTAGCACAATGGAAAGCAATCCTACCGCACATACGAAAGCACCATAATGCTTATGCAATTATCAACAAACGTTTTTTAAAACATTTATTATTCATGTCAGAGCCACGGCAGTTTGATCTAAAAGAATTAAATGACAAACTAACTAACTTGGGCGTAAAGCAAATGAGCCATAAAATTGCCAAGCCTGTCTACCTTGCAAATATCATTACTCAATTTCCTTTCGAAACGATTTTATATTATCTAGACCAAAATTTAATACCGCCCGCTTGCAAAGATAGCATCATGAAGTTTGTGATTAATCAGTACCCAAATTATGGCTTACCCGAATTACGCGCTCTTTTAGCCAGAGGTGTCGATTTTCATACAGAAAGCATTCGTGATATTTTAGTGTGCCTCAATTCTAATGAAAGCAAAGAAAATAAGCCTATGTTTGACGCGATATGTACCATTTTTCTAGAAAGAAATAAGATTGCAGAGCAAGCAAATTTAGTTCGCTATAACGTAAATGAAGGAAATTTTCCTGTCGGGGCCATATTACAAGGCTACTGTGATAATCATCCAAATTATCGTCGACTGCTCAGCAATGTATTATCTCACTATGCTCCTGGCGCTCCCAATCCTTATAAAGATCCCACCGAACAAGACGCGCTTTTTTCTCGGGAATTTAGCGCAGCCCTAACTCTTAATAAGCAAGCGGGGGCGGGCTATGGGTTCTAAAAAAACAGGGGTTATTTCAAGATTAAAAACTTTCTTTAAGAACCCGCTTCACCTTGACTCATCTTTGCTTTGGCATTATTAATCGCATTTTGTACTGCTTGTGCTGCTGAGGTATCAGAAGGCAAATTGACTAAAATGGTTTGCCAATAGTGAATCGCTGCTTGGTAATCGCCGCGCGTGTAAGCATCTAACGCTAATAAATTTAGCACACCGGGATTATCGGGATCTTGCGTGATAATGGCTTGCAGTAACTGTTTGGCTTGCGTATTTAAATGATTATGATTAACGACAAACAAAACTTGCGCGTAATTTAGCATGATGTCGACATCATTGGGCTTCAACGCATTGGCTTTAGCAAACGCTGCTTGTGCTTGATTATATTCTTGCATGCCCATATACAAACGGCCTAATAAAAACCAACCTTGTGGATCGTTTGGATTTGTTTGCACGGCCGCTTGCAATTTGGCGATCACTTGTTGTGGAGTTTTTAATTCGGCCAACATGGCTTGTGCAGCTTGATTGGTTTTTTGTTGTTGCAGTTGTTGCTCGACACTGCCTGGATTGCCCCACAAGAAATAGGCGCCGATGGCGATTAAAACGAATAGAACACAAATAACATACATAAACACACTGTTATTTTTAAACTTACCTTGGGCCTCGATTCCCGCCTGCGCGGGAATGACGTCATGCAACAAACTCGCACTCATTTCATCCCGCAAAGCTTGATATTCTGCTTTGCTGATTAATTTATTTTGATAATCATTTTCTAAGTTGAGAGCCTGCTCTTGATAAATCGCACGATTAATTTGCGCCTGAGCCGTCACAGGAATTTTGCGCCGCACAAATAAAAGCGGCACCACAAAAAAGCTAAGCGCTATTAGTAATAAAAGAATTAATCCTAAACTAAAAATAATCATATATTCGTTGCATTTAGATTTTTGTCATCCCGGAAATTGCCGTAGGCAATTATCTGGGATCCAAGCTTCTCGTGATTCAGCCTGGATTCCCGCTTTCGCGGGAATGACGACAAAAACCGAAAATTTTAGCTGAATAACTAGGGTTTGTAATTGTAAACAAACCCCTAGGTATCACGTAATAATTTTTCAGCTGCGGCACGCTGTTCAGCGGTTAAAATAAGTTTTTGACTACGATGCCGTCGGCTAATGAAAAAGATTAACACAAATCCACACACCAATAAAACAAAAGGCAAATACCACAGCACATAAGTTTTGCTTTCAACCCGTGGCTTAAACAAAATAAATTCACCATAACGCGCGGTTAAATAAGTAATAATTTCTTGCCGATTTTTTCCGGCTAACACTTGCAAATAAACTTCGTGCCGCAAGTCTTCAGCCAGCGCCGCATTGGAATCCGCCAGCGATTCATTTTGACAAACCAGACACCGTAAATCCGGCAATAGATTTTCAAACAAAGCTTGCTGCTCCGGAGTTTGGAACACATAAGGAGTCGTTGGTGCTGCAACAGCAGCACTTAAACACGTTAATAATAAAATGATTATCACACTGCGCATTATTAACTTTTTTCTTTCCAATCATTGACAACTTCACCATTGGAATCCATAACAACCACTCTGCGAATAATTCCTGATGGGTCAATCATAAGAAAAATCGGTGAACCATCATAATGACTCAAATTAAGTGATTTAAACAATACCTGGTCAGGATCGGAAATAGTCGCAACCAATGGGTTTGGATCCAATGTTTTTTGTGCATCGAGCTCAACATCCACTGATGGTTCTGTATCTAAACCATACGCTTGAATGGGTATTGGTATACCAACTCCTTTTGTCGCATCAATCAACTTCTGAAAAGAAACCACCTGCGCTTCGCATGCAGTACATTGAGAAGACCAAACAATCAAGAAAGTTATATGTCCAGAAAAAATGCTTTGATCAATAGGCTGCCCTTCCAGCGTTGTCAATTGAAAATCAGGTACAGGTTTACCAATCAAAGGTTTTTCATACCATTTCCAAAGATAAACACCAACACAAATAATTATAATAAGAGCAATAAGTGCTTTTAGAATAGATGATTTATTATTCATTTTCAGCCTGCAATTTTTTAATAAGCGGTACGAGAGTCTGCTCACTGTAACCATAGTTAGTACCACCCACCACTTCAAACCGAATGATGCCTTGCTTATCAATAATAAACGTAACAGGCACTGCACTCGGTATTCTAAGAGGAGCCGCTAATTTCCAGTCCGGATCGTAAATTGTTGCAATGAAGGGATTGCCCCAACTCTTCAGTGCAGCCAACTCCGTATTAGGATCGTTCTGCGTATTGAGTCCATAGACTTGGATATCGTAGGTTTGACCCAGCCGCTGTAACTCACCCATTTCGCCTTCACACACTCCACACCAGGAAGCCCAATCATTTAGTAGCGTCACATGCCCTTGAAAAATAGTTTGATCAATAGGCTGGCCATCTAGCGTCGTTAACTGAAAATCCGGCACTGGTTTACCAAGCATCTTATCTATAGGACCACTCTCTCCGCCGGAATGGGCTGTGCTACATAATTTCAGCACACAAGCAATTATGACTAAAGCGACGAGCCATTTGATAATAGTTGCTGACATTTAAGACTTCTCCAGTGTTTTGGCCAGCGGTAATATCACGCTCTGCCAATTATTATTAGTTATTTCACCCACTTGTTTGTAACGGATAATGCCTTGCTTATCGATCAAATACGTTTCCGGGACACCATACACACCTAAATTAAGCGCGAACATGCCTTTGGGATCATAAATCGTTGCGACATATGGATTGCCAAAGGCTTGCAACCAACTATTCGCCGCGTCAAGCTGGTCTTTGTAGTTTAGACCATAAATTAAAATTTGATGACTCGCGGCAATGTTCATCAATTCTGCGTGTTCAACCCGACAGGTTAAACACCAGGAAGCCCACACATTTAATAATAATACTTTACCTTGTAAATCTTTTTCGCTAATAGTTTTACCATCGAGAGTTGTTAAGGTGAATACTGGCAGGGGTTTACCAATTAAAGCCGATGGCAATTTATGCGGATCTAATTGCAGGCCGCGGGCAAATAGAATTGCCAGGCAGATGAAAATGACGAGTGGCAGTAGTGTGATGCTTAAACGTTTTTTGTTCATGATTTTACTAATGTCTGTCGTCATTCCCGCGCAGGCGGGAATCCAGCGTTAAAAGGTTCATCCTTATTAAAATCAGCATGCTTTTTTATCTTGCTCTGGATTCCCGCCTACGCGGGAATGACAAATCTTTTTAAACCGTAACTAATTGCGTCGTATACACTACACTCTTGCTTCACGCAGCATGAAAATTTTTACCACCCCGATATTTTCTATCCGTCAACGCAATCACCCCACCCAGCGCCATCAAAATCGCGCCCAACCAAATCCAGCGTACAAACGGTTTGTAATACAAACGCATACCCCAGGCATTATTATCGAGTGGATCACCCAAAGACACATATAAATCGCGCCACGGATTCACTGCAATGGCAGCATCGGTCATCGTAATTCCTGAAGCGCGATAAATACGTTTTTCCGGGTATAAATGCTCGATCAATTTGCCATCACGACTGACATCGATCGTTAATCGCACTGCATCATAATTAGGACCACGCAAATCTTCTTCGCCGATAAATTTAAATTGATAATCCGCCACCGTTGCCACATCACCCGGCGCCATACGTAAATCTTGTTGTACCGGATAACTTAAGCTAAGCGTAATACCGATTAATGTGACAGCCATGCCGATGTGCGCGATGGTCATGGCGAGAGTGGAACGGGGGATTGTCCCGGAAAATACGCCAGCATTTATCCGGGATCCAGGCGGCTCTCTGGATTCCCGCCTGCGCGGGAATGACCACATCTTTTTGGCAACACTCCACAACGTTGCTAAAATAATCCACAAGGCCAACCCCAAACCAACTACCACGCCCCACTGAATTTGATGCATTAAACCATATGGCAATACCACTGCCAACACAATGCTAATAATCAATACTACATAAAACTCACGCATTAATTTTTTCGGCTCAGTCAATTTCCAACGCGTAGCAGGCGCCATCGCCATAAAAAATAATAGCGGCAACATTAAAATGCCAAACACCGTATTGAAATACGGTGGACCCACGGAAATCATGCCCAAGCCTAACGCATCGATAATTAAAGGATATAAAGTGCCCAATAAAATTGTCGCGGCAGCAACCACTAACAAAACATTGTTCAACAATAAAAACGTTTCGCGTGACACTAAATCAAATTGTGCACTCACGCGTAAGCGATGCGCTCGCCAAGCATACAAGGTTAAAGAAATGCCAATTACGATGCAGAGAAAAATTAAAATATATAAACCCCGCCGTGGATCGGTGGCAAACGAATGCACCGAATTTAATACGCCGGAGCGCACTAAAAAAGTGCCAATTAAACTTAAAGAAAAGGTTAAAATCGCCAGCAACACGGTCCAGCTTTTAAAGGTGTTACGTTGCTCAGCAACAATGAGTGAATGCAATAACGCGGTACCGGCGAGCCAAGGCATGAAAGAAGCATTTTCGACCGGGTCCCAAAACCACCAACCGCCCCAACCTAATTCACGATACGCCCACCAACTGCCGAGCATGATCCCTAGCGTTAAAAAAATCCATGCGACTAAGGTCCAGGGTTTCGACCAACGCGCCCAGGCAGCATCTAATTTACCACTCAACAGTGCGGTAATTGCAAACGCAAACGCCACCGAAAATCCCACATAGCCCATATACAACATTGGCGGATGGCCAACCAAACCGGGATCTTGCAAGACCGGATTTAAATCAGCACCATTGGCAGGAATATCGCCGACGATGCGAATAAATGGATTGGAGGTCGCGACCGAAAATAATAAAAACCCGACACTCACCCAGCCTAATACGCTCAGCACGCGTGCAATGGTCACTTGTGGCAAACTTTTACTGAAATAACAAACCGCCGCAGTCCAAAAACCTAAAATCAACACCCACAATAAAAGTGAACCTTCATGTGCGCCCCATACCGCACAGATGCGATAAACCAGTGGCAACATGGTATTCGAATGCTCGGCAACATACAGCACCGAAAAATCGTTATCAATAAAACAAAGCGTTAAAAAAATATAAGCGAGTAATACAAAGGTAAATTGCCCCACCGCCAACGGCCGCGCTAAATTCATCCAAGTGAGATTATTTTTATAACTGCCCCACAAAGGCAAAATGGCTTGTAGTAAAGCTAAACAGAGCGCGAGGATGAGGGAAAAGTTACCGAATTCGGGAAGCATAAAAATTATTAGAACTCAATTTGCTTTATAGTAGTCATGGGTAAGAATAATTTACGCGCATGCTCATTTAGCGGTAGAAAATCATGGTGTTTATAAAACTTGGTTGCTGTTTCATCTTTGGCATCAACAACCACTGCAAATGAGGCAATTTGCAGACTTAATTCTAAGCTGCGTTTTAACGCATTAATTAATAAAACTTTACCAAAATTTTTACCCTGATAAGAATTAGCAACTGCAAGCCTACCTAATAAAGTTGCAGGCAAAGACAAATATTTAGGTAATTTTTTAGCTATCATCTCTGGAAGATCGGCAGAAACAATACTAGTCGCTGCAAGGCTATAATAACCAATAATATCTTGTGTTTGGATATCAAGCATTACATAAGTGGAGGCAGCATAACGCTTCATATCTTGGCTTGCTTGTTGTTGCAGGTAACGGTCCAGTACCTCTATTCCGCAAGTGAAAGTTTTTTTCTGTGGATGCTGAGATAATAACTCAATTTGATAATTTACAGTATTCACCGCGATTACAATCCCATTTTTTTATGTAACTTAGCTGCTGCCTGTAAGCGAGTACTTGGCTTAGGAGGATTTAATAAAGTAGCCACGAAACGTTTGCTTTCTTCCATTGATAGACGAATAGTTTGATGTTCCTCAATCAATTGTGTTGCTTTCTCATGCATAGTGGACACTAAAAAATCAGTTACTGTACGACCTGCCAGATCGGCCGCATATTGAAAAAGCTCTTTTTGTTCGGCATTAATTCGTGCTTCCAGACGAAACACTTTTTTAGCAGGTGTTACAAGCTTTTTTGTTGTGCGCTTGAATTTACGTTCTTTCACCGGCTGATCGAGCTTGATAGAATGTGCTGCTTTCATGTTACACCTCATTGTTATTACTTCAGATATAAGTATACGGCAATTTGCCGTACAAATCAAGCTGACATGATAAATGTTAGAATACAGCACTTATGGAAAAAACGCCTATTACCACCCACATCAGCAAACTCACCCACGAAGGTCGCGGCATCGCTCACGTCGATGGTAAAGCCACGTTTTTATTTGGTGGCTTGCCGGATGAAGACGTTACCTTTAAATACACCCATAAAAAAAGCAATTTTGCGGAAGGTGATGTGATTGAAGTGTTACAAGCATCTTCTCAACGTGTCACACCTAAATGCGCGCACTTTAGTTTATGCGGTGGTTGCAGTTTGCAACATGCCGATCACGCTTTGCAAATTGCGCATAAGCAAAGTGTTTTACTCGAACAATTAAAACATTTTGGCAATTTAAGCCCGCAAGAAATTTTACCCCCGCTGACGGCCAACATTTGGGGTTATCGAAAAAAAGCCCGTTTGGGTGTGAAATTTGTAGCCAAGAAAAATACGGTATTAGTTGGGTTTCGCGAACGCAAAAGTATTTTTCTGGCACAGCTGGATCAATGTGAAGTGCTGGATCCTCGCGTGGGACATTTAATTACGCCATTACGAGAATTAATCACCACTTTAAGCGTTTATCAGAATATTGCGCAAATTGAAGTGGCTATCAGTGATGCTGAAGTTGCCTTGGTATTTCGTAATTTAAAATCATTGACACCGGAAGATGAAAATAAATTAAAGGCGTTTGGTAAGCAGCATAATGTTCTCATCTACCTACAGCCCGGAAATGCGGAAAGTGTTTACTTGCTTTCCCCTGAATCCCGAATCCTGAATCCTGAATCCTTGCTCACCTATACTTTGCCAGACTTTGATCTCAAACTGCAATTCCATCCGATGGACTTCACCCAAGTTAACAGCGAAATCAATCGCAAAATGGTCAAGCTTGCGCTCGAATTATTAGCTCCAACAAAAGATGAAACAGTGTTGGATTTATTTTGTGGTTTAGGTAATTTCACTTTACCACTGGCACGTTTTGCAAAACAGGTGATTGGGGTGGAAGGTTCGGACAAAATGGTCGAACGCGCTACAGCGAATGCAGCGCTTAACAACATCACGAATACAGAATTTTATACCGCCGATTTAAGCGCTGATTTTTCCGCCAATAATTGGGCGAAACAAACGTATGACAAAATTTTATTAGACCCCCCTCGCACCGGCGCAGAAAAAATTATTGAGTTTATTCCCCATTGGAAAGCGAAAAAAATTGTTTATGTGTCATGCAATCCCGCTACTTTAGCGCGTGACGCAGGACATTTAGTAAAGCACGGCTATCACTTAAGCAAAGCTGGCATTATTGATATGTTTCCGCATACCAGTCATGTGGAATCGATTGCAGTGTTTGAGAAGTAAGGAACCACTTGCAAAACAATTTGTCATTCTCACGAGGGGCTTTAGCCCCGAAGTGGGAATCCAAGGTTTTAAAGTGATCAATAAACTGACAAAAATCTTAGATTCCCAGCCTCACTGCATTCGGCTGAGAATGACATCGTCGTACGCAAACAAAAAGAAATCTCCTGTATAATCCAAACTCTTATGAGATCTAATAAAGAACCTGCTCTATTACGCCAAATTGGCTTGCTCGGTTTAACCATGTCGGGCATTGGCTCGATGGTCGGATCCGGTTGGTTATTTAGCGCTTATTTCACCGCCAAACTCGCTGGCCCTGCGGCGATCTTAAGTTGGATCATCGGTGGCTTGTTTGCAATGGCCATCGCGCTCACCATTTGCGAACTCGGTAGTTTGTTTCCCAAATCCGGTGGCATGGCGCGTTATTTGGATTACACGCATGGATCGCTATCCGGTTTTTTAAGTGCTTGGGCCAATTGGCTCGGCACCGTTGCTATCGTACCCATCGAAGCTGAAGCGTCCATTCAATACATGAGTTCTTGGCCCTGGCATTGGGCACAACAATTATATAATCCAATCACGCATAATCTGACTTTAACGGGTTTAGTCGGCGCTGTGATGTTAATTTTATTTTATTTTTCGCTTAACTATTGGAGTTTGAAATTATTTGTACGGTTTGTGGCTTCCATCACGATCTTAAAAATCATTATCCCCGCCTTAACGGCGATCATGTTAATTTATTCGGGCTTCCACTCCAGTAATTTCACCAGTGTCAATAATAGTTTTATTCCCTATGGCTGGACGGGCGTGCTCACCGCAATTGCTACCTGTGGTATTGTGATGTCATTTAACGGTTTTCAAAGTCCGGTTAATTTAGCCGGCGAAGCTAAAAATCCGCGCGTTAATTTACCGCTCGCCTTGATCATCGGCATTGCCATCACGCTCGCGATTTATTTATTGTTGCAAATTGCTTTTATCGGTGCAATTTCACCGACTCAATTAGCCGCAGTGGGTTGGCATGGGATTAATTTTAAATCGCCGCTGGCTGAATTGGCTTTATTATTTCAACTTAATTTTATAGCCCTATTACTTTATTTTGATAGTTTTGTTGCACCCTCCGGCACCGGCGTTATTTATTTAGCAACAACGAGTCGCATGTTATACGGCATGGAGCGCAATGGTTACATGCCACGCTTTTTAGGATTTTTACATCCGAAGTATCGCATCCCGCGCCATGCTTTAGTGATCAACTTTTTAATCAGTCTGATATTTTTATTTTGCTTCCGCGGTTGGGCGCATTTGGTTGCCATCATTTCTGCAGCGCACATTATTTCGTATATCCCCGGGCCCATTTCGGTCGGCAGCTTGCGTCGCTTATCGCCGCCGGTGCCGCGCACTTTCAAATTACCCTGCATCAATATCGTGGGCCCGCTCGCCTTTGTATTAATTTCTTTATTATTTTATTGGATCCGCTGGCCTTTAACCGGACAAGTGATTTTAGTGTTATTCATCAGCTTGATATTTTATTTTTATTATCAACATCAACATGGCTGGCGCGATTTCCAACAGCAACTAAAAGCCGCCGCATGGCTCATCGTTTACTTTATTGGTTTAGTGTTATTTTCTTACTGCGGTGGACAAGATTTTGGTGGCATCGGTTTACTCTCTGCCACGGCGAGTCACATCGGTTTAATCATTTTCTCGATTTTGATTTATATCTGGGGTGTACAAAGCGCCTGGATGACACCTTTACTCAAGACGGTGGAAGTGGATTAGGAAAGTTGTTACTTCTTCAATGCTCCCAACAACGCTGCGGCGAAAGCGCCTTGCGGAGCAGCGGGTTTGGCATTTGATTTAAAGGGCTTTTTTACTGTTGACTCTTTCTTTACAGCATCAGATTTTGCAGTCGGTTTGCCGGCATTCAATCGCATCGTTAATTGCGCGCGCTTGCGTTCTAAATCGACTTCCACCACTTTGACTTTCACGATCATGCCGACTTTTACCACCTCACTGGGATCGCTGACATATTTATCAGCCAATTGCGAAATATGCACCAACCCATCTTGATGCACACCGATATCAACAAACGCGCCAAACTTAGTGACATTCGTCACCACACCTTCCAAAATCATGTCGGGTTTTAAATCGGATAATTCATTAATGCCGTCGGTGAATTTCGCCATTTGAAATTCCGGACGTGGATCGCGACCCGGTTTTTGCAATTCTTTTAAAATATCTTGCACGGTTGGCAGACCAAACTGATCGCTGACCAATTCCGTGGCACGCAAATGATTGAGCGCCGCTACATCACCCATAATTTCCTTAATGGATTTACCGGTTTTTTGTAAAATTTGATCGACGAGTGGATACGCTTCCGGATGCACGCTGGAGGCATCGAGCGGATTTTCACCGTCAATGATGCGTAGAAAACCAATCGCTTGTTGAAAGGTTTTATCGCCCAAGCGCGGCACTTTTTTAATCGCGTCGCGATTAGTAAAACGACCATTGGCTTCGCGAAAAGCGACAATATTTTTCGCCACACCTTCATCTAAACCGGCAATGCTTTTTAATAAAGGCACGGAAGCCGTGTTGACATCCGCACCCACGGCGTTGACGCAATCTTCCACTACCGCATTTAAACTGCGGCCTAATTTTATTTGATTCACATCGTGTTGATACTGCCCTACCCCAATTGATTTGGGATCAATTTTCACCAGTTCTGCGAGCGGATCTTGTAAGCGTCGCGCAATCGAAACTGCGCCGCGATACACCACATCTAAATCAGGAAATTCTTTGGCGGCTAATTCGGAAGCGGAATAAATGGAAGCACCCGCTTCAGAAACCACGACTTTCGTCAACTTTAATTCCGGATGCTTTTTAATTAACTCAGCGACTAAGGCATCGGTTTCACGTGAAGCAGTCCCATTACCAATGCTCACTAAACTCACTTTAAAATGCGCACACAATTTACTTAAAATAACAATCGACTCATCCCAGGCTTTGCGTGGCTCATGCGGAAATATTGTAGTGTGCGTGAGGAGTTTACCCGTGTCATCTACGACAACCACTTTCACACCGGTCCGTATGCCCGGATCTAAACCTAAAGTCACTTTATGCCCAGCGGGAGCCGCCATCAATAAATTTTTTAAATTTTCTTGAAAAACTTTAATGGCTTCGAGTTCAGCGGCTTCGCGTAAACGGCTTAAGAGATCCACATCGATTTTTAATTTAAGCTTAATGCTCCAAGTCCACTCGACGGTTTGTGCCAGCCAAGCATCGGCTGCCCGCTTGAGATTTTTAATGTGAAATTGAGCTGCAATTTTTCCGATACAGTGCTCGTTATCTGCAGCGTCGGGAAATTCAATTCCTACGCGTAAAAAACTTTCTTGTTGCCCGCGAAATACGGCTAAAGCACGATGCGAAGGAATTTTTTTCAACGCTTCTTGGTAAGCAAAATAATCACGGAATTTAATCGCCTCAGTTGCTTTCTCTTTAATCACTTGTGCGGTAAGCATGGCATGCTCCCAGACAAATTCCCGTAAGCTCGCAATTAAATCAGCGCTTTCGGCAAAGCGCTCCATCAAAATATGCCGCGCCCCTTCTAAGGCTTGCGCCGGTTCTTTAATGTCTTTTTCAGGATTTAAAAATTTAGCCGCTTCTACTTGTGGATCTAAGCTGGGATTTTCTAATAAACTATTGGCCAAAGGCTCCAACCCTGCTTCAATGGCGATTTGCGCTTTGGTCCGACGTTTAGGTTTATAGGGTAAATATAAATCTTCTAAACGGGCTTTGTTATCCGCCGCAAGAATTAATTTCTCCAATTCTGGCGTTAACTTTTCTTGCGTTTTAATGCTCTCTAAAATCACCACGCGGCGTTCTTCTAATTCACGCAAATAAATCAAGCGCTCTGCTAAAGTACGCAGTTGCGTGTCATCCAAACCACCGGTGACTTCTTTGCGGTAACGCGCGATAAAGGGCACGGTGGCACCTTCATCTAATAATTTAACAGTTGCTTCGATTTGCGCAAGTTTAACGTTTAACTCTTGCGCGATAGTGTGATGGATAGTGTTCATGATGAAAGATATTTGACAGTCTTAAATTAAGATCGTAGTATGATTCGGATTACAGTGATTATGTAACCATTATTTTAACATTTTTTCAGCGGTCCCCGCTCACATTACGCGATGGGGGATTCTTAAGGGGGAGAACCGCGATTCTTCCCCTTAAGTTTGAGCAAAAATTTACTTTTTGCTCAAATTTAAAACCAGGAAGGAGTTTTCGCTGCTTACAGCGAAAGCTCCTGGCATTTTTTACTTAATAAAAGTGAGGTTTCTATGACAACTATTTTACACATTGCTTCCAGTGCTAATCTCAAAAGCTCGGTGACTCGTCAAATCGGTGCGGAAGTGTTAAAGGTGCTGAAAACTAAAAATCCTGCTATTAAAGTTATCGAGCGCGATTTGGTAAAAACAGCCATTCCACATTTAAGCCCGGAGGCCATCGATGTATTCTATCAGCCAGGTTCTCCTGCATTAGCTTTTTCCGATGAATTAATTGATGAAGTTATCGCTGCTGACATACTGTTAATTGAAACACCGATGCATAATTTTAGCGTCTCTTCACGCTTAAAAGCCTGGATTGATCATATCGTGCGAATGGGTCGTACCATTGATCGGGGCGCGGAAAGATTGGAAGGGCTGTTGAAAAATAAAAGAGCCATTTTGATATTAGGTCGCGGCGGAATGTATAGTGAAGGACCTGCGAAAGTAATGGATTATCAAGAAACTTATTTACGCGTTATTATGAATTTTATTGGCATTACAGAAATAGAAGTTATCTATATTGAAAATGTATTAAAAGGCGGTGCAGTTCTTGAAGCAGCCCTCGCTGCTGCAAAAAGCAAAGCTCAGTTAGTTGAAGCGTAGAAATGAAAAATTTTTACAAAAAAATAATGCTGGTATTAACGACGCTGATATTCATCGTAAGTACTGCATACAGCACGCCATCGCAAACTTTGCAAGAAAAAAATAAACAGATTATTCTGGCTTATTATGAGCTTGTTTTTAAAGAACATAAACCAAAAGAAGCTGCTCAAGAATATATTAGCAATGAGTATATTCAACATAATCCAAATGTGGGCAATGGGTCGGCTCCTTTTGTTAATTATTTTACCGAATACTTCAAAAAATATCCGCACTCCCAGGCTATTATTTATCAAGTGCTTGCCGATGGTAACTTGGTAGCCTTACATGTGAATTCAAAAATAGATGCTAAGGATCGCGGACAAGCAATTGTGGATATCTACCGTCTTAAAAACGGCAAAATTGTTGAACATTGGGACGTCATTCAATCCGTACCAGCAACAACAGCCAATGGAAATACGATGTTTACGGGCAGTAACACTCAATAAAAAAATACTTACTCTTCACCCTCACCGCGAATGAACCCTACTTCATCATTGTAAAGGTATAAACCTTCCGATTTGATACAATCCAATTTTAAATCTACTAAACGTTGCATCAATTTTACAATATCGTTTTGCGTAACGGTTTTACCCTTCACGCGGTAAAAACGACAACGCCAGTGATCGGTACAAAACGTTTCCGCCATCCCATGCGGCCAAACTTTGGCACCGCGATTATTGATCATGGTTAACTTTAAATTATCACTTTGTGCTTTTTGTACCACTTCAGCTAATTGATTCGCCGTCGATTTAGCATCATATAAATAAAAATCATATCCCACTAATTCACGCTTAACATCCGCTGTAGCCGCACATTTAATCGGCCCCATGCTACACACATTATTATATTTCACGACATGGAAACGTTGCGGTGTGTGACCTAAATTTTTAATCACAGCATCAGCAAACGCTTGAGTACCGACTTTTTCTTTGCTGTGATCAGGGCTATAAATATCGCCCGTGTGAATGCCATCCTCTAAAGTACGCAACCAGGCATTATGAATTTTCGCCGCGACTTCGGTTTGGCAAATGTGCACCAACATCATGATGGCACCTAACAATAAACCAGAAGGGTTGGCCATATCTTTACCGGCAATATCCGGCGCTGAGCCATGAATCGCTTCAAACATTGCGCACTGATCACCGACATTCGATGAGCCACCTAAACCCACCGAACCTGCTACATCGGCAGCGATATCAGAAATAATGTCGCCGTATAAATTTTCGGTGACGATCACATCAAACAATTCCGGTTTGGTCGCCAAGCGAGCTGAACCAATATCAACGATATGATGATCATTTTGAATTTCCGGATATTCTTTAGCGATCCGATCGAAAGTTTTATGAAATAAACCATCGGTCATTTTCATAATATTGTCTTTGGAAAAACACGATACTTTTTTACGGTTATTTAATCGTGCGTATTCAAACGCATAGCGAATAATTTTTTCGCTACCGGGTTCAGAAATCAATTTCAAACATTGATACACTTGTGGTGTTTGCCGATATTCAATGCCGGCATACAAGTCTTCTTCATTCTCACGTACGATGGTTAAATTCATCAGCGGATGCGAAGTTTTGACATAGGGACTAAACGCGATACAGGGCCGCACGTTGGCATATAAACCTAAGGTTTTACGCACGGTGACGTTTAAACTTTTTACGCCACCGCCTTGTGGCGTCGTGATCGGCGCTTTCAAAAATACTTTGGTACGCCGCAAAGATTCCCAGGATTTATCTTCAATACCTGATAATACCCCGCGCTCATAAACGGCTTTACCAATTTCAATAGTTTCGATCGCTAATTCAGCGCCAGCGGCTTCCAAAATTTTCAGCGTGGCTTTCATAATTTCGGGGCCAATGCCATCGCCGTGAGCGACGGTAATAGGGGTTTTTGACATAGTAGTTTTCTCCAGTAAATCGGGATTTTAAATCCCCCTTAATCCCCCTTTGTTAAAGGGGGAAACTGTTCGTGGCAAAACAAACCACAAACAAATCCCCCCCTTTGAAAAAGGGGGGCAGGGGGGATTTACAATTTCAGTAATAAGTCTAGCACATTCTCTAATTCTTTCTTAGACTCAGCACACACCGTCGCATGCGCTAACTTGCGCCCCGGGCGGGCCGTTTTGTGATAGCTGTGAAAGTGTACATTTTTTAGCGCTGAAATAGCTTCAACATCCGGCAGTTCGCCAATAAAGTTGACCATTGCACTATAGCCACGCGCTGCGGTGCTGCCTAAGGGCAAGCCAGCTACCGCGCGAATATGATTTTCAAACTGACTGGTATGCGTGCCTTCAATGGTCCAATGGCCTGAGTTGTGGACGCGCGGCGCCATTTCATTAGCAATCAATTGCTCACCCACCACAAAAAATTCGATAGCCAATACGCCCACATACTTTAAAGACTTTAAAATTTTTGCCGCATAGTGTTCTGCTAAATTTTGCAAATGTGGATTTTGATACGGCGCACGCGAGATTCGCAAAATGCCATCACGATGTTGATTTTCAGTTAGCGGATAAAAAGCGATTTCACCCTTTTGTGAGCGCACAGCGATAATCGACACTTCGCGATCAAACTTTACTAAATTTTCAACGATCACGCGTTTGCCTTCAAACAGTGACCACTTCGTTTCTAAATCGCTCGTCGAACGAATCACCGCTTGGCCTTTGCCATCATACCCATCGCGACAGGTTTTGATTACGACCGGCAAGCCAATTTCATTAATAGCGGCACGACATTCTGCTTGATTATGCGTAATTTTAAACTGTGTGGTCGGCACCGCATTGTCTACAAAACAAGTTTTTTCTAACTCGCGATCTTGAGCGATCTTTAAAGCAGACAAAGGCGGATAAATAGGAGTATAAGTATTTTCTAAATAGGTAAAGTTAACGTTTTCAAATTCAAAGGTCAGCACATCAATTTCGCTTAAAAAATTTTTTACATCATGCGGATTGTTTTGATCGCCTATCATTAATTTTGCGTCATGCTGCGCCGGACAATCGGGATTATCGACCAAAGCATACACTTCAATACTTAAAGGCGCTGCCGCTTGCGCCAACATTTGCGCCAGTTGTCCGCCGCCGATAACGCCGATGCGTGTAACGTCATTCCCGCGCAGGCGGGAATCCAGATTGTTATGGTTTGGTGAAAAAATAGATTTATTGTACATAGGGATGTAAATTTTAAATCCCCCCTGCCCCCCTTTTTCAAAGGGGGATTCTCTATAAATTTCCCCCTTTGAAAAAGGGGGATTAAGGGGGATTTTAAGCCTAAGTTAAATTTCCGGATTCGGATTTTTCAAAACATTTTCTGTTTGCTGCTCACGAAACGCCTGCAATTTCTTCGCCACATTTTTATCACTCAACGCCAAAATTGCTACCGCAAATAAAGCGGCATTTTTCGCACCCGCTTCGCCAATGGCAAAGGTTGCAACGGGAACCCCCGCCGGCATTTGTACTATTGACAATAACGAATCCAAACCTTTCAAAGTTTTTGATTGTACCGGCACACCCAAAATCGGCACGGCAGTTTTAGCAGCCAGCATGCCTGGCAAATGCGCAGCGCCACCCGCACCGGCAATAATCGCTTGCAAGCCGCGAACTTCTGCTTGTTCAGCATACTCAAATAATAAATCCGGCGTGCGATGCGCGGACACCACTTTTTGCTCATGCGCAATATCAAATTGCTGCAAAATAGCTGCAGCGTGTTGCATGGTGTCCCAATCAGATTTGGAACCCATGACCAATCCCACACGGATTTGTTTAGTTTGTTTCATAAACGGATACCTTTACCACGTCGCAACATTAACATGGCAATACCATAGAAGATTAGCACAAATACCAGAATCATCAATAAAGAAAAACCCGCATTGATATCGGAGCTCCCAATCATGCCAAAGCGAAAACTATCGACAATGTATAAAATCGGATTAAATAAAGAAAGCTTATGCCAAATAGGCGGCAGCACATCAATAGAATAAAACACGCCCCCTAAATAAGTGAGTGGGGTTAAAACAAACGAGACCATCATCGATAAACTATCAAAGGTTTTGGCCAGCAAGGCATTAATAAATCCTGCCATCGAAAATAAAATAGCACACAATAAAAAGCTGATTAAGGTTAAACCAATGTGCTCAATATGAAAAGGCGAGAAACAAGCCGCCATCAACATGACCAACAGACCGACTAAAAATCCACGCAACACACCTCCAGCCACATAGCCCCAAAAAATAAGTTGCAACGGAATGGGAGCCACCAATAATTCATCAACAGTGTTTTGAAACTTGGCACCAAAATAAGAAAAACAAACATGGTTATACGCATTGGTAATGATCGTCATCATTACTAAGCCGGGGATAATGTAAGTAGCATATTTCATGCCAGTCAGTGCGTCTAAATGTCCGCCGAGAAAACGCCCGAAAATTAATAAATATATCGCGGTGCTGATAAGCGATGGCAAGAAAGTTTGCGACCAAAGACGAAAAATTCGTTTGATTTCTCGATATAAAATAGTTTGCAAAGCAATCAGATAGCTATTCCACATATTCATCTCCCACAGGTTTTGTGGTTAAAGATAAAAATAATTCCTCTAAGCGATTGGTTTTATTTTTCAGGCTGCTCACGATAATATTGTGTTGCGATAATAAAGCAAAAACTTCATTAATGCCCTGCCCGGCTTGAATTTCGACTTCCAAGGTTTGTTTACCGATTAAGCGAACAGTATACAGTTTTAAATCAGGTATGTTTGATAAGGGTTTATCTAAATACAAAATTAAAGTTTCCAAACTTAAGGTTTGTAAAAAAGCTTGCATCGGCCCTTGTTGTTTCACCAGGCCTTGATCGATCAGTGCCACGGTGTGACATAAATTTTCCGCTTCTTCTAAATAATGCGTGGTTAAAATAATCGTCGTCCCTTTTTGATTAATTTCCCGCAAAAAATCCCACATCGAGCGACGAATTTCAATATCCACTCCTGCGGTAGGTTCATCCAGAATTAATAATTTGGGTTCATTAACTAAAGCGCGTGCAATCATTAAACGGCGTTTCATGCCACCTGATAACATACGTACCGTAGTATGACGTTTATCCCATAAATCTAATTTTTTTAAATAATATTCGGCACGGGCCTTAGCTTGCTGACGTTTGATGCCGTAAAATCCCGCCTGCGTTATCACAATATCTTCTGCTTTTTCAAAGATGCTTAAATTAACTTCCTGCGGCACCAAACCAACACAGGCTTTGGCATGATTGGTTTTGGTATCCAAATCGTAACCAAACACTTTCACTGCACCGGCAGTTTTTTTAATGAGGCCGGTGGTAATGCTGATGGTGGTTGATTTACCTGCGCCATTGGGCCCTAATAAAGAAAAGAAATCGCCTTCGGCAATTTCAAGATCGATGCCTTTGAGTGCCGCAAAACCATTGGGGTAGGTTTTGGTTAAATTTTTGATGGATAAAGCCGGGACAGTTGACATATACTCTCGATGCTTGGTAGGCTGTACTGAAATGCAGACATACTGTCATCCCCACGCAGGCGGGAATGACGTAAAGCAATATTATACTGGATTTTCTACACACTGATAAATAATGATCACAAAACCTCACATTTTTACGGTTGCGCGCCTTAATCAAGAATCCCGCCATTTGTTGGAAGAGGGCTTAGGTACCGTCTGGGTGGAAGCAGAAATTTCTAACTTAGTATTTCCAGCTTCAGGACACTGGTATTTTTCTTTAAAAGATGAGCGTGCGCAAATTCGTTGCGCCATGTTTAAGGGCAATAATAGTAAAATCAAATTTACGCCTGAAGATGGCGATCAAGTATTGGTAAAAGGCCGCGTGAGTTTGTATGAGCCACGCGGTGATTATCAATTAATTGTTGAACAGTTAGAGCCTTCTGGTGTGGGCGCTTTACAAAAAGCGTTTGAACAATTAAAAACAAAATTAGCCGCCGAAGGTTTATTTAATAATACCCATAAAAAGCCACTGCCTGCTTTACCGCGTTGCGTGGGTGTGGTCACTTCTTCTAGCGGCGCGGCAGTGCATGACATTTTAACGGTATTAAAACGTCGCTTCCCTGCCCTACCGATTATTATTTATCCCTGCTCTGTGCAAGGTGAAACAGCAAGTGCTGAAATTGTTGCGGCGATTCAAATCGCGAACCGACGTCAAGAATGCGATGTATTGATCGTTGGTCGCGGTGGTGGATCCTTAGAAGACTTATGGTGTTTTAATACCGAAGCTGTTGCACGCGCCATTTATGCCAGTGAAATCCCCATCGTCAGCGCAGTCGGCCATGAAGTTGATGTCACGATTGCTGATTTTGTCGCCGATCAACGCGCCGCAACCCCTTCGGCTGCAGCAGAATTAATCAGCCCTAATGTCAGCGATTGGCTGCAAAGTATTGAGCAAATGCAACAACGGCTAATTCACGCGATGCAACTTTATTTAGCACGCTTAACAACGCAGCTGAAATTTTTACGCAATACGCTGCGTCACCCGAAATATAAATTGCAAGAGCAAGCGCAAAAACTAGATTATCTCAGCACCCATTTGCGCAATGCGATGCAAAATTATTTACATAAACAACAGCAAACCTTTGCTGTATTGATCAGCAAATTACAAGCTTTCAGCCCCTTAGCCACTTTAGAGCGCGGCTATGCCATTGTGCAGCAAGCCGGAAAAATAGTGACGCGTGTTGAGCAAGTGAAGCCTGGCGATCATTTGCAAATTAAAGTGACGGATGGGGAGATATATTGTACTGCGTCACGATTTGAGTCTTGATTTAATAGTGTTATGCGTCATTCCCGCGTAGGCGGGAATCCAGATCAAAAATAAATTTATTTCAGCTTTTTTTTACTAAAATTTTCTAAAAATAGCAAGGAATAGCTGTTGAAATAAAATAACTTAATCCTGGATTCCCGCCTGCGCGGGAATGACGAGTATTTTTTGAATGGTGAGTAAAGATTATCGTATACAAATAAAACTAAGTGAGTACTTTCCCATTAAGTTTCTTACCAAAAAATAATAAAAACATGGTAATAAACCCGCTCAATGCCATCGCGGTAAATGCCGCTTGGAAACCGAAACCAGACGTTTTGAAAAGTGCAAAAGCCCCTAAAATGATTTGCCCGCAAAAAGCACCACCCAAATGTCCAAAACCATCAGTGAGGGATACTCCACTGGCGCGACCACTGGTTGGAAAGTGTTCAGCCGTGTAGGTATACATCAGCGTCACTAAAAATGCGACAGTAGTAGAGGCAATAAAACCACACAGCATCAACCATATTGAATTAAGCGGTAACCAACCGATGATCAATAAATCCAGCGACCATAAAAAAGCTACGCTGATGGTGGCCCATTTGCGCTCAACTTTATCGCTTAAAAACACGGCTAATATGCCACCTAAAATAAAACCTAGGGAAGAAATGGCGACTACAAAAATACTATTCGATAAGTGCAATCCTTTTAGATCAAATAATTCAGTGCTGAGTGTTAACCAACCATAATTACCCACGTAATAAAAAAACCATAATAAAGCAAATAAAATAACTCGATACACGTAGGGTGATTTTAATAAGGTAATCAGTTTTTTATCGGTGGTGATTGTTTCCGTTGCAAGTACATAATCTTTTAAGGCTTGCCCAGTTTTTTGTACTGCGCGTTGTTCTGCTTGGATTAAAAACTGTTCCGCTTCTGGTAAACGCCCTTCGGCAATTAACCAATGGATAGAATGAGGCATGCCACGGCGCATGAAAAAAATAATGGTGCCACCTAAACCCCCGATCAGAAATAACCAGCGCCAACCCCATTCAAAATTTGGCACTAATACCATCGCCACAAACGGCACTAACGCAAAACCTATAAACGCCATCATACCTGCGATGCAACTGTAATATCCGCGTAAACGCGGCGGCGATAGTTCACCAATATACGTCATCGCATTAGGAATTTCAGCACCAATGCCCATACCGGTGATAAAGCGCGCTAACATTAAAATAAAAATATTCGGGCTCAGTGCACAAAGTAATGAACCCACGCTAAAAAAACTCACCGATAAAAGCAAGGCAAGCCGACGACCAAACAAATCAGAAATGCGGCTATCTAAAATGGAACCGATGATATAACCTATTAAACCCGTGGTAATGGTCCAAACCGCAGTTGTGGTGCTGACATTAAATTGTTTTGTGACAACCGGAATGGCAAAGCCAATTGTTACAATATCGAAAAAACTAAATAAAAATCCAATGCCAGTAATTAATAAAATTGAATAGGGGTAAGTCCAAACGGGAATGCGATCCAAGCGGGCTAATAAAATTTTGGCGTCCGTCATAAATAAACTCCTTTGCTGATGAGTCCGATTCTAGCTGGTCAAAATTGCTTAAGTCAAGCGTTAATCCTAAAGCGGATCTCTAGTAAACCGCAAACAGTAATGATAAACTGCTTAACTAAATTGTCTTTCCCTATAAAGCTGTTAAAACTGAAAGGAAAATTATGCACGCAGGTAACTTTAAATATAAATGGTGGGCCTTGATTGGTCTAAGTTTCTTATCTTTTACAGCTTTTTTAGATGTAACTATTGTCACGACTGCTTTACCTTTTATTCGCCGTGATTTGCACGCAACGGTTTTACAATTGCAATGGGTCATTACGATTTTCGGCATGATGCAATGCATGTTTATGATCGCAGTAGGACGTGCGGCTGAATTATGGGGTCGAAAGCGCGTTTTTTATTTTGGTTTTGTATTATTTTTAATTGCCGCGTTTGGTACGGGATATGCTCCCACTATTGATTGGCTAATTTTCTTTCGTGCCGTACAAGGGATTGCCACACCACTGGTTTTTACAGTAGGGATTTCTTTATTACCACAAGTTTTTCCGCAGCAAGAACAAACGCGCGCGCTAGCGGTTTTCAGTACCATTACTGGCATTGGCTTGGCCATTGGGCCTTTTCTCGGCGGAGTACTGATTGCCGCATTAAGTTGGCGCTGGGTGTTTTTTATTAATATCCCCATTATTTTAGTCGGTCTGGTTTTATTTGCCTGCACTTCGCAACCGGGACCCAAGCCTGATAAAAGTATCAAAATGGATTGGTGGGGCTTAGTGTTATTAATCATCGGGATGGGTGGTTTTATTTATGGTTTGGTACATGGTGGCCAATATGCCTGGGGAATTTCCGCCACGTTGGTTCCCTTAGTAGTGGGCATTATTGCTTTGGGTCTTTTGGTGTATTTTGAAAATAAAATTAAAGATCCTTTGCTCGATTTAAGAATTTTTAAAAATGCACATGCCTCACTTGCTATGTTAATTTGTGTCGCGTGTGGTTTTTTATATTACGTTTTCATGTTTTTTGATCCACTTTATTTGCAATCTATTCTGCATCACCCACCTTTAATGGTTGGATTAATTTTATTAACCTTCCCCGTGATGCAGGTAGTCTTGTCAATGTTTATCGAAAAATTATTCAAGAAATTTCACGTGTTAGATATATTATTATGCGGATTAGCGACGGCATTTTTCGCGACTGTTTTACACTTCTTTTTTACTCCTGCCATTGGAATCTATTGGATAGTGCTCGCGCTGATGTTGATGGGAATCACTTGGGGCATCGTTAATACCGGTGCAGTCGCTGGTATACAAGCATCGGTACCTGCTGATCGGATCGGCAGTAGCATTGGTACAGTTTTTACTTCTTTTAATATCAGCGGCCCCTTATTTTTGAGTTTATCAAGCGTGCTGTTTCATTGGCGTGAAAGTGGAGCACTGAACAGCTCTTTGACTAATCTGCATTTGCAACTCACAGCTACCCAACGCAATGAACTCAGTATCTTAGTATCTGATCCCGGTAATGCTCAATCTGTCCTTAGTCAATTTGGCAATCAAGCCAGTGAAATCACCCAGGCCTTTACTAGCAGTTTTATGCAAGGCTTTCATTGGGTGAGTGGCTTTGCTATTGTGGTTACATTGATTATCTTTATAATAGGAGTGAAATTACGCCGCACGCATTGAATGCTACTAAATACTTTCCTGCAAACGATAACCGACGCCTGACTCAGTGCGAATGTATTGCGGTTGGGCCGGATTTTCTTCTAACTTATGGCGCAATTGGTGAATATAAATTCGCAAATAATCTTTTTCTTCGGTATAACTTTCGCCCCATACGGCTTTTAATAATTGTTGTCGCGTGACAATTTTGCCAGCATTTTTTACTAACACGGCTAATACATCAAATTGTGTAGGCGTTAAATTGATCGCCTCATTTTTTAAAAACACTTCTCGATTAGCTAAATCTACTTTTAATTCACCATTTATAAAAATTGGCGCTGTTTCAATTTTCCCACTGGCGTGGCGTAGCGCAACGCGAATCCGCGCTGATAATTCCATCACGCTGAAAGGTTTGGTTAAATAATCATCGGCACCTAAGTCCAGCGCTAATACTTTATCACGCTCTTGGCCTCGTGCTGATAACACAATAATCGGCACTTCGGTCCATTGGCGTAATTTTTTAATCACTTCTAAGCCATCTAAATCGGGCAAGCCTAAATCTAATAAAATAAGTTGTGGCTGTTCCTGCTCTGCTAACTCTAAGCCTTTTTCAGCGGTATCCGCACTTAAAAAATAGAATTTCTGCGCTTCCAAATAGGTGCGCAAAAATTTGATGATAGAAACTTCATCTTCGATAGCGAGAATAATTTTTTCTTTGCTTAATAAATCAGCCATTAAACTTCCTGTAGAGATAAGCGATTCAGAGACATTCCACCATCCACATGAATAATTTCACCTAACATATAAGCCGACGCATCTGAAACCAATAACAATAAAGGCCCTGCTAAATCAGAAAAGTTTGAGTAACGACCTAATGGTAATTTCTTTTCAAACTCTTTACCTGCAGGACTATTAAATAACTCATGCGTTGCCTCCGTATCAACCCCTCCGGGAGCAATCGCATTGACTTGAATTTTATGCGGGGCTAACTCATTAGCTAATGCCACAGTGAAATGTGAAACAGCAGCTTTAGAAGCCATATAAGCTGGGCTCCCCCCGGACCAAACCATTCTAGCGGAACCTGAGCTCACGTTAATGATTTTGCCTGCCACTTTATATTTCAGCATGTGCTTAGCAACAGCTTGTGCCATTAAACACAAGCCTCTCAAATTGGTATCAAATACCAGGTCCCAATCTTCTACTTTATGGTCAAGGAAATTTCTTCTGATATCCAAGCCCGCGTTATTAATCAACACATCTATCTGGCCTACTTTATTTTCAATTTTTTTAATAACGCCATTAATACTGCTAGCTTTTCTTACATCTAGGGCAAATGGAAAAGCCACTCCACCTTCAGCTTTAATTTTTTTCGCCAACTGCTTTAAACGCTCAAAGCGTCGCCCAGTAATTATTACTTTAGCCCCTTGTGCTGCTAACAAGGTTGCAAAATATTGTCCTAGTCCTGAAGAAGCACCCGTGATTAAAATAACTTTTCCTGTAATATCAAATTGTTTTAACATATCTTTTCCTCATCTTAAATTGTAAATTCAGACCCATCGCTATTTATATCTCCTCAATCATCTCTTGTATACCGGGGTGGAAATATTCCGCTTGTCCAACTCGCACCAACAAATTATCTAATGCTTGGTAGGTACACGCATGATGCGTATGTCCACACAACACTAACAATTCTAGTGTGGGATTTTTTTCGGCAAAATTTACTAATACTTCGCCGCTGACTTGTGAAGCAAAATACGGCAAATAATCGTCGTTACTGATTTTGTTTTCATATAGGCAGGTTTCTTTAAAAGGCGGCACATGCGTTAAAATAATTATTTTCTGCGGCTGATGTTGATCTACTGCCTGCTGTAATTTTTTATGCAATTGCTCCGCATCGTTATCGGCTAATTGTTGCATTTTATCAAGCAGCGGATATTTGCCTAATAATTTTTCTTGAAATAAATCGAAGATCATGCGGCTGTCATTCAATGAAACACGGCTATTGGCATAATTTCCAAAACGTCCATCTGCCCAACCATCTTGTCCCAATAAAATAATCCCTTCTTGCAAAACTATCGGTTCAGTAGCGGGAAGCCAATGTAATAGAGGTTCTTGCTTTGTTAACTTCGTCATGCATTGTCTAAC
>Ga0206831_1076_pt1 | contig 30459 bp, 34 predicted proteins | sample Alteio_BWOrgCont_73_FD_152876 | JGI IMG/M metagenome (GOLD analysis project Ga0206831, IMG submission 152876) | Enriched cells from forest soil in Barre Woods Harvard Forest LTER site, Petersham, Massachusetts, United States -... | ecosystem: Environmental > Terrestrial > Soil > Temperate forest >...
GCCATCTGGCTGCGCAATTCGTGGAGACCATAATCGGTGGCGGGCTTGCCGTCGAAAATGATGTGGCCCTGCTGCGGATCGTAGAAGCGGAGCAGGAGCGCGGCGATGGTCGACTTGCCCGCACCGCTCGGCCCGACGAGCGCGACGATCTTGCCCGCCTCGGTGGAAAAGCTGAGGCCTTTCAGCACGGTGACTTCGGGGCGCGAGGGATAAAAGAAGGTGACGTTATCGAAAGCGACATCGCCGTGGAAGCGGGCGGTGCGAGTGACCGTTTCGAGCGACTCGGCCGATTCGCCGAGCAGTTCGCGCACACGCTGGGTGGCGCCGATGGAACGCTGGAGATTGCTGTAGAGATCGGCAAAGCTGCCGAGCGAGCCGCCGATGAAAATCGTGTAGAATGTGAACCCGAGCAGGTCGCCCGATTTGAGCCGGCCCGCGATCAACTGATCGGTGCCATACCAAAGCACGACCGTGATCGCGCTGAAGATGGCGAAGATGATAAAAGCGACGAGCATGGCGCGAACGATGGCGCCCTGGCGGACATACTTGAGAAATTCGGTGATGCGCGCCTCGTAACGCCTTTGCTCGAAGAGTTCGTTGCAGAAGGCCTTCACGTTGGCGATGCCCTGGAACGCCTCGGTCACGACGTTGGCGGAGAGCGCCAGTTCGTCCTGCGTGCTGCGCGAGCGTTTACCCACCAGCCGCCCGATGAGGATGGCGCCGATGATGGTGGGCGGGAAGCAGGCGAGCATGACGCCGGTCAGCTTGGGTGAGATGTAGACCATCATCACCATGCTGCCGAGCATGATGATGCTCTGGCGGAGAAATTGCGGGATGGCCATGACGAAGGCGTCCTGAAGCTGCGTCAGGTCGGCGAACATGCGGCTGGTCAGCTCGCCCACCTGGCGTTGGCTGAAAAAGGTCATCGGCATTTCGGTCAGGTGATTGAACAGCCGCTTGCGCAGGTCGGAGAGGCCGTACTCGCCGAGGGTGTTGAAAAGGAACGACTGGAAAAAGGACATGATGCCCTGGGTGAGAAGAATACCGACCATGAGCACCGCGGTGTCGAAGGCCTCATCCGACGTTTTACTGTTGATCATGACCTTGACCAAAAGCGGGAAGAAAAGGCCCAGGAGGGTCGAGGCGATGAGCATGAAAAGTCCCACGGCCAGCCGGCCCCGGTAGGGTCGCAGGTATCCATAGAGGCCAAACATTTGTCCGAGCGTTTCGCGGGTGACTTTTACCTTCGGTGGCGCGTCGGGTGAATCGGAGTTGGAGGATTTACGGGGCATGGCAAGAGGCTACGACTCTAGCGGGTTCTGTTCCGGATGCCAAGGGGCGGAGTTGGGAACCTTGCGCCTTCCTTTACGAATGCAGTGTTTTCGAGTAACATCAGTTGTGGCCAAAAAATACTCCGACACTTCCAAAAAGACTGTTTCGTCCGTCAAAGAGCAGGCGACTCTTCGGGGCAAAGGTTCTGCGCCCCGCTTTGCGACAGAGGAAGCGGTAGATGAGGCCATTGCTCACGTCATGAAGATTCATGGCGAGGCCTTGCAAAAATTGGCGAAGTGAGCGCCGAATCGCCGCTCTTCCTGACCGTCGAGCGCGTCCTGCGCGTGCATGGAGAAATGATCCGGGCTTACGGCGGCAGCGAAGGAATGCGTGATCTCGGGCTTATCGAATCCGCCGTTGCCCAAGGGCAAAATGTTTTCAACTATGGCGATGCCGATTTGTTCGGAATAGCCGCAGCCTACGCTTATCATCTCGCTGAAAGCCAAGCCTTCATTGACGGAAACAAACGAACCGGAGCCGCTTCCGCTCTTGTCTTTTTGCGCATCAATGCCGTGGATATCACTCGGATCAGCACGCAGGAAATTTACGAAATGATGATTCGTATTGCGACGAAAGAACTGAGCAAATCGGGCTTGGCGAAACTCCTACGAAGCCGACTTGCTTAGGTATTACTTCGCTGCCGGGGGCGTGTCGCTGGCGCAACGGAACCCGAGCCAGAATTGGCGCGTGGCGGGCACGTACATGGTGTCGCGGTAGGTGAGGATGGCGTGCTCCTCGGAGTTGGTCTTGAAATTGCCACCGCGAATGACTGCGACCTTCAGCGATTCCAGCCGGCTGCTCGGGACGATGTCGCTCGTCCATTCGCTCACGTTGCCGCCCATGCCGAAAACGCCGTAGGGACTTTTGTCATCGGGCATCGCGTCAACTGTCTGGTAAGCGTGGATCGGTATGGTCGTCGGATCGACTCCCGCCGGCACGACGGACGTATTCGCCTTGAGTGCGTAGGTGTTTCCCCATGGGTAAAGGAGACCATCCGGGCCGCGCGCCGCCATCTCCCATTCGTGCTCGGTGGGCAGGCGCTTCCCAGCCCATTTGGCGTAAGCCTGTGCATCGTACCAGTCGATGTTGAAGACCGGGTCGTCGAGCGTGAGATAGACCTGGTGAAAGGCCTGGTGATATTTGATGCAGTGGAAGATGCCTGCGATCTGCTGGCCGTTTTCGCTGTGGTCGGCCCAGTCGGTCGGCTCATGATCCTTGTCCGGTTTCTGGCCCGGGTCGCGCCAGGCCGCATCCGTCCCGGCCTTATCGACCGCGCGCAGGAACTTGAGATATTGCCCAAACGTGACTTCGTACTTATCGATGTAGAAGGTGTGATCCATCGTCGCGGGACCAGCTTGATAGACGTAGGGACCGGCGGGAATCTGCACCATTTCGTTGTACTCGTGCGAGGGTGGATCGAGCCTCGAGTAGAGCACGCCGCCGACCACCAACACGATCAAGGCAAACACACCCGCCATGACATATTGCGTGCGCTTTTGCTTGCGCCGCTCGACCTGGATGGCCTGGCGCGCGACCTTGTGCTCCTCCGTCACGGCGATGGCGCGTTCCGGCGCAAGGTTGTTGTCGATGACCTGGGCCTCGCCGACGATCTGCGCCAGCGGCACCGGACCGGCCAGCATTTGACTGAGCAAATTGCGCACGTTGTCCGGAACGTCATCCGGCGGCAGCAGCGCCTGCACCGCGTGGGCCAGCGCGGAGAGATCGGACATGCCGGGAGGCGTCGCTGGCTGGGCCGGATCGACGCAATTGGCGACCTTGATCACGCCTTGGGGTGAAATCGTCACGTCAGTCGCGCCGACCGTGGTATGCGGATAGCCCTTCGCGTCCCATGAAATCACGACCGCGCCGACGATGTGGATGATCTGCGCGGCCAGCCGGGGCTCGATCTGCTGGCCGGCGGTGGCCATTTCGGACAGGTTCGGCATGTCCCACTTTTCGCGGCAAAAGAAATCGCGGCCCATGTAAGCGCCGGCCTGATAAACGGCCTGGACGTTGGGATGAACCGCCCGCGCCATCAAAGCCGCGGAGGCGCGGAACTTCGCGGCATCCTCCGGCGTCGCCCACGAATGGCAGATCGTGATGAAGATATCGCGCTTCACGCCGGTGTCGTAGGCCGCGTAGCAATCGCCCCAGCGATCGGGCGGCTGCTTTTTGTCGAGACGGAACGGAGGAAACTCGTGGCCCTCCAGCGTCGCGAGCGTGTCCTGGCAGGTGGACATGAAGACCGATTCGTCGAGCGGCGTGCGGAAGACGGTCAGGCCCTGAATGTAATCGTCGAAGTTTTGCAGGTTATAGCTCGAGACGAAGATCACGCGCGTGCGGCGGAACTTGGCACGAATCGCGGATAGAAACGCAAGGCCGTCCCCGTTCTCGAAATAAAGTTCGCTGACGCAGAGGTCGAGATCGGCGTAATGCTCCAGCGCCGTAATGCCATCCTGTGGGTTCGTCACCATGCCGACGGCGGCGTCCGGCGTACCGGCCAAAATCAACTGGCCGATGCGTTCGCCGAGAGCGGTTTCCGGCTGGATGATAAGGACGCTTGCGCTCATGAAAACCGGAAGATTGCGCTAAAATCCCGTTCCTGCCAATGGTGATTCTTCGCGACCGGGAACTCTTTTAATAGGATTTATGGCATCTTGCATGTTACTCCCTCGATAGGAGCGGGTGTCGATGATCACGTTTGGAGCTTGGAAGGAGTTACCGGGTTGTTAGATTGGTGTCGTGAATACTCCCAAGCTTCGGAAATATTTCTATTTCTTTCAGCTATTCCTAATAGTAGGCATGCTTTGTCTAAGTATTCAGAGTCTTCATCTCGAGACAAATTCACTGAACATCCAAGCGGACATGTTCAATCTGTACGCAAAACAAATTCAGGAAGATCCTCCCAAAATTCAGCAATTAGCTGAAGGAATACGTGATCACTCGATATCTTTGACTCTTATCGGCAAATGCATCGCCAGCCAATTCCTCTTACTTTTTATCATTCCGGCCTTGATCGGTATAATCTGTTTCTCGCTGGGGAGAGAATTCCCTTATCAACAAAAAAAACAACCAGAGAGAAAAACTTTCACTACTTAGTCAAGCGGCACCACTACAACATAGGTTGAGCCAACCTCTCTTTAGTTTTCTTTTTTTGCGATTAAACAGTTTCCGATCAGCCAAGAAGTGGGTCGATCAGGCTGGATTTGACAACCCAGCCGTACAAGATAAACACTACCGCCCATGTTAATCGAGACCAACGATCGGATTCTTTTCACGGGCGACAGCATCACGGATTGCGGACGCGACCGCCAAAAACCCGAAAGCCTCGGCTTCGGCTACGCCGCGCTGGCTGCGGCTCATTTGCAAGCGCGCCTCGCCTCGCCGGAGCTGAAGATTTTCAACCGCGGCATCAGCGGCAACCGGGCGGGCGATTTGCTCAACCGCTTCGACGCGGACCTGCTCGCGCTGCAACCCACGGTGGTGTCCATCCTGATCGGCATCAACGACACGTGGCGCCGTTACGACAACAACGACCCGACCGATGCAAAGACGTTCGAGCAGAACTACCGGCTGCTGCTCGAGAAGATCAAAATGAATCTCAAGGCGCGCATCGTTCTGCTTGAGCCGTTTCTTCTCCACGTTCCCGCCGACCGCTATGCCTGGCGCGAAGACCTGAATCCCAAGATCGACGTGACGCGGAAGCTCGCCATCGAATTCGGCGCGGAACTCCTGCCACTGGACGGCCTTTTCGCGCAAGCCGCCACGCTCGCCCCGGCTGCCTACTGGGCCGAGGACGGCGTCCATCCCTCCGCCGCCGGGCACGCGCTCATCGCCGAGACGTGGCTGGAGAACGCGGGGCTGGCGTAGGCGGCCTAGGCTGCTGTCAGTCGACCTGATTACCCTTCGAGAGATGAGAATCAAGCCGGCGCTTGATTCTCCAGATCCAGAAATAAGTCCTGTAACCGATGATCGATTCGACCATCGCGACCGGCGGTATCCTTACTTCGTCTTTGAAGAGCGTCTTCTTTAAGTAACGGAAGAAAAACGAGCCGCGCGGCCTTTTGAAGCCGGGCCTCCACGGTTTATCCTGGCCGAGGTAGTGGGCGATGAAGGGGTCGGTTTTGACGCGGGACCACTCGGCGTAGGAATAGGCCGGTGGTTTCCAGTTTTCCGGATACAAGGCGCCGGTGTGATTCCAGCGCTGGTCGAGCCGATGCCATTGATTGGAGAGAATGGCATTCAGGCCGCCCTGATCATGATAGAGGACCTGGTCTCCATAACGTTCCAGGTATTCAATGACACGTGCAGTGATATTTTGCTCGCGCCACAACTTGAGATTGATCACGAGAACACCGGCATTGAAATAGCGATTTGTCGCCGGAATCCCGAGCTCGGCATAATTAAAGACAACCGGCGGCCCATTGACACTAGTGAGCGAGGAGACATAGGGAAGATTCACGGCGGACACGGCCGAGACGGTGTGCTCGCTGTCGGCGGCATCGTTCAACGCGCCGACATCCTTGATCACCACCAGGTCGCAATCCAAATAGACCACCCGCTCGCAACTCGGCGGCAGGACGTCCGCGGCCAGCAATCTCGAATAGGTTTCCGTGGTGACATGACTATTCGTCTTCCCGCCGATCGGGAGATGATTGATCTTGTCCGCATCCAGTCGTGTCCAGTGAAATGCAAGCTGGTACGACCCTTTCTTATTGCGCAAAACCGATGCCTCGACCTTCTCCCGAAGCGCATCGGGAATATCGGATTCGACGATATGGATCTCGAGATCGCGGTCGCCCTTGAAGTTGCAAACGAGCGACGTCAGCATGACCGCCAGGGGCATGGCGTAGGCCGCATTGGTTGCGCAGAGAACGTGGATGGGGGATCGACTGGTCATGGAAATAAACGGAACCGCGCTGTGCGGAATCCTTATCGTCTTGAATGAGGACGCGGAGGCAAGAACGTTCTTCTTCGTTCAACTTGGGCACGCAGTTTTTTGTTCAACCGACGCATTCTGCTTTCAAGCTTGCCGCTGGCGGCGGTTGTGGCAGACTGTCCGTCCCTTCCGATTCATGTTATACTGAATTGGCGGAAAAATCGGGCCGTAGCTCAGCTTGGTAGGGCGCTTCCTTGGGGTGGAAGAGGTCGCGAGTTCAAATCTCGCCGGTCCGACCCTCCTCACTCCTCCGGAGGGCAGTGATACTTAATCGCGAATACGCACACGTATGGCAACGTCTCCGGCGCTGGATCAGCGGCGGTTACCTTGAGCGCAGGAGCTTGACGCTCCCCTTCGCTCGCCCTAGATAGGAGAAGCGGTATCACGCTTTAAAAGCCAGAGGGTCGCCCGAGTGACATTTCTGTAAGAAGCGCCCCGCCTATTTCGATCTCTCTCACAATCTTACAACCCTTTTTCCTCCCGCAAATTTACATGAATCTTTTCTCCGGCCTTTTCTCCAACGACATCGGCATTGATCTCGGGACCGCCAACACGCTCGTCTACGTCCGTGATCGCGGCATCGTCCTGCGCGAACCTTCCGTCGTCGCGATCAAGGCGGGCTCGAAGCGCGTTCTCGCCGTCGGCGACGAAGCCAAGCGGATGCTGGGTCGCACGCCGGGCGACATCATCGCCGTCCGCCCGCTGAAGGATGGCGTCATCGCCGATTTCGAGATCACCGAGGCGATGCTCAAGGCGTTCATTCACAAGGTCAGCAATAACCGCCGTTTTCAGCGCCGTCCCCGCATCGTCATCGCGGTGCCAACGGGCATCACCGAAGTCGAAAAGCGCGCGGTGAAAGACTCGGCCATCAACGCGGGTGCGCGCGACGTTTATCTGATGGAAGAACCGATGGCCGCGGCGATCGGCGTCGGTCTGCCCGTGCAGGAAGCGGCGGGCAACATGATTGTCGACATCGGCGGCGGCACGACGGAAGTCGCCATCATCTCGCTCGGCGGAATTGTTTTTTGCCGCAGCGTCCGCGTCGCGGGTGACGAGCTCGACGAGAGCATCATCAATTACATGCGCCGCGCCTACAATCTCATGATCGGCGAGCGCACGGCGGAGGATATCAAAATCAAGATCGGGTCGGCCTACGCGGTCGAAAAGGAAACGACGATGGAAGTGAAGGGCCGCGATCTCGTCGCCGGTTTGCCGAAGACGCTGACCATCACCTCACAGGAAGTCCGCGAAGCCATGGCCGAGCCGGTGCAGGTGATTGTCGAGTCGATCCGCATCACGCTCGAGCGTTGCCCGCCGGAACTTTCCGCCGACTTGGTGGAGCGGGGCATCGTCCTCGCCGGCGGCGGCGCGCTGCTGCGCGGCCTCGATAAAATGTTGGCCGAGGAAACCGGCCTGCCCGTTCACGTCGCCGAGGATCCGCTCAGCGCGGTAGCCGAGGGCACGGGCAAGGTGCTCCAGGAATTTGAGTACATGAAGAAGGCGGCCGAATCCGAGCGCCGCATTTAATCTGGAGTCATTCGGTGAAACTCCGTCGGCCCTCGATTTTTGAGCTCGCTCTCCTCCGGTGAATAAAGGCGCTTACTTCCTCCTGGTCCTGGGCATTCTCTCGGCCTTCACGCTGACCTGTTTTCTCCTGCCCGACCAGGCCACGCAATCCATGCGCAAGGGCACGATGAATGTGCTCGGCCCGGTTCTCGTCACGGCAGACAAACCGGTCTCCTTCTTCAGCACGATGGACACCAAACTGAAGACGCTCGACCAGGCCCAGGCCGAGGTCGCGAAGCTCCGCCAGCAGGTCGCCACGCTCATGGTCCAAAACGCGGTGCTCGCCGACAAGACGACGGAGAACGCCCGCCTGCGCGAGATGCTCGGCTTCCGCGAAGCTTCCCCCTATCGCCTGCGCGCCTGTCGCGTGATCAGCCGCGCGCCCTCGAGCTGGTGGGACACAGTGCAGGTCAACGTCGGCTGGCAGGACGATCCCGATCTGGCCAAGGACCAGCCGGTCGTCTCGCCCCGCGGCGTGGTCGGAAAGACCGGCGAGGTTTCGCGCGACACGACCGACGTCATTCTCATGGTCAGCCAGAACTGCAGCATCTCGTCGTTCATCGATGGCACGCATGATCACGGCATCGTCAAGGGCCAGGGCAACTTCGAGGAAGGCAAGCCGCGCGTCATGCTCGATTATCTGCCGAAGGAATCGATGGTCGCGCCCGGTCAATTCGTCGTCACCAGCGGCTTGGGCCCTTATTTTCCCGCCGGATTGCGTCTCGGCACCATCGTTGAAGTTCCCCCGCTGAACAACGAATACCCGACGTTCGGCCTCTATCGCCAAGCCATCATCGAGCCGACGGCGGACCTGAATCAACTCGACGAACTCTTTATCGTGCTCGGCCCGAAGCAGAGCGACCAGCAGCAGGGCAGCCCACAGGAAGCGAACAAGCCCGATGCGACGACGGCGACTCCCGCCCCCGATTCGGGATCGGCCCCTCCGCCCGACGCTACCAAATAGGGATCGTCTTACTTGCCTTTAGGTAGCCGTCGCACGCCGGGCGACGGGCTCGGCACATATTCGCAACCTGATAAAGGGACCGCATCATCAACCTCGCCCCGCGCCCGGAGGTCGCGGGCTACCTAAAGGCCCTTCGTTCCCTAGCTGTACTTGGGGCGAGATACGCCGGATTTCCGCACAGGCATCCACAGGAAAGAAACTTGCTTTCGGCCCTCCCTCGGCTTAAGTGATTTTAAAGGGAAAATATTTATGTCTAATCACTCGAATTCAAATGCGTCGATTACTCGCGATAAACTCGTCGAAGATGTCAAGATCCTGACCAAGGATGTGCAGGAGTTGCTGAAGGCGACCGCTTCCGTCGTTGGCGAGAAGGCCGCCGAAGCCCGGGTCAAGGTCGAGGAGAGCCTCAAGATCGCCCAGGACAAGCTTAGCGACGCGCACGGCCACGTTAAAGCCAAGGGCCAGGAAGCGTTCAGCGCCACGGACATCTACGTCCGCGATAACCCCTGGAACGCGGTCGGCATCGCTGCCGGCGTCGGCTTCCTCCTCGGCATCGGATTTTCCGCCGGGGCGTTCCTCCGCAGCCGTCGCGACGATTAATCCTCGCGGAAAAACCATTCCATGCCAGTTCCCGAAGGTACCGGCCCAGGCGCAAGCCCGGGCCTGTTCACGTCCCTCCGTTCCTTCTGGAGCGTGCTGCTCGCCATCCTCTATACCCGGCTCGACCTTGTCACCGCCGAGCTGGAGGATGAGGGCGTCCGGGCACTCAAGTTTGTTGTCGCCGGGCTGATCAGTTTGCTGTGTCTCTTCTCGGCCTTCTTTTGGGCGATGTTTTTCATCCTCGCACTTTTTTGGGACACGTCGTACCGGCTTTGGGTGCTCGGCGGCATCTTTGGGATCTATTTTATCGTTGGCTTGATCCTGTTCTTCGTCGCCCGCCACATGATCCTAAACCGGCCCAAGTTCCTTTCCCAGACGATCGCCGAACTGCGCCGCGACGTGGAAGGCCTTAACCGCGCCGTCGCCCCGAAGAAAGACGAGGCAAAACCATGAGCGAACCCGGAGAAAGCATGGACCAGCGCCGCGCGCGTCTCGCCGCCGCCATCGCGCGCCAACGCGGTGAGTTGACCGACGCTTATCGCAACCTTGCCAAGCCGATTCAGTACACCGAATACGGCATACGCGGCTTCGGGTTTCTCCGCGACAACCCGTGGATTCTCACCGTGATCCCCGCCGCGGTCAGCATCACCTCCTCAATCGTTGGCATCATCCGCAACCAGCCCGCCAAGGCCGCCCCGCGCCAGCGCCAAAGCATCGCGCGTGATGTCGAACGTGGACGCAAGGACTGGAAAAAACATGCCATCACCTGGGGCGGTCGCGGCTGGAAACTCTTTAAGTTTTATCGGCGGTTCCGGCACTATCTATCACCGTGAGCCAATCGAAACCCGGACCGGTCCCGAAGCGTTGGGTGGTCAAGCTCGGCACCGGCATTCTCAGCGACCCCCAGGGCCAGATCGATATCGCCCAGATCGAGCAACTCGCCGCGCAGGTCGTGGAACTGCGCAAGCGTGGCCACGAAATGCTCGTCGTCAGCTCCGGCGCGGTCGGTTGCGGCATGTCGCTGCTCGGGCTGAAGAAGCGCCCCACGGAAATGGCCGAGCTCCAGGCCTGTGCCGCGCTGGGCCAACCGCGCCTGATGCGGCTGTGGGACGAGGCGTTTGCCCGCTCCGGCCTGCACGTCGCGCAGGTGCTGTTGACTTATCTAGAACTCGACAGCCGCTCCCTCTACGGCAACGTCCAGCGCAGCGTCGAGCATCTGCTCAAGCATGAAGGTATCATCCCCGTCTTCAACGAAAACGACGTCGTCTCCTACGATGAACTTATTGGCGCGAAGTTCGGTGACAACGACCAGCTTTCGGCGCACATCGCCATCCTCGCCCGCGCGGAGCGGCTCATCATTCTCTCTAACATCCGCGGCCTCGCGACCAATCCCGACGGCACGGGTCGCGTGATCCGCGATGTGCGCGGCATCACCGCCAAGATTCAGAAGCTGGCTGGCGGCACGCAGAGCCAGACCTCCGTCGGCGGCATGATCTCCAAGTTCAAGGCCGCGCGCCTGGTCAACGCGACCGGCATCCCGATGCAAATCGCCAACGGCCGCCAAAAGAACGTCCTCGTCTCCATCTGCGAAGGCGAGTCGGTTGGCACGACGTTTCATCCGTAACTGCCTCCCCGTCGCGGTCGTCGCGTCGTTGCGTGAAGCTTTTGTCTGTTTCTCGCAACGGCGCGACGATCGCAACGTGTCCCGAAACAAGCGCCAGAAAACTACCGCTACCTCATCATCCCGGATGGATTTTTCCGGTCGGCATTGCTAAATTCGCATCTGCAATGCCTCCCCGCAAACGCCGCTATTCGCTTCGCTGGAAATTCGAGCGCGGATTGCGTCCTGAGGGTGTCGCGGTCATCGCGGGCGTGGATGAAGTTGGGCGCGGGTGCTGGGCGGGTCCGGTCTACGCGGCGGCGGCGATTTTGCCCGATGGCCTGAAGCATCGCCATCTCAACGACTCGAAGCTCCTCATCGCCGAGTATCGCGCGGAGCTGAACGAATTTCTTCGCAGCCACCCGGAGGTGCACTGGTCCATTGGCATCGCCTCGGTCGAGGAAATCGAATCGCACAATATTCTCGGCGCCAGCCTGCTCGCCATGCGCCGCGCCGTCGCGGGCCTCGCGCACCAGCCTCACCTCTGCCTGATCGACGGCAACCAGAAGGCGCGGCTCCCCTGCCAGGAAATCACCGTCATCGATGGCGACGCCCAGTGCCCGTCCATCGCCGCCGCGTCGGTCATCGCGAAGGTCGCGCGTGATCTGGCCATGACGGAACTCGCCGCGCTTTACCCCGTCTACGGTTTGGAGAATCATAAGGGCTACGGAACCCCGGAACACGCGCGTGCCCTTACCCTTCACGGCCCTTGCCCAATTCATCGGCGAACGTTTAAGCCGATACGAGACCGCTCCTGCGCCCCCGTTGCGGACGACGGCGGAAATCGGGAATTATGGTGAGCGCGTCGCGGCCGCTTTCCTCCGCCGCCAGGGTTACCGCATCCTGACCCGCAATTACAAAACCACGCGCGGCGAGATCGACCTCGTCTGCCGTCACGGCAACGTCCTCGTCTTCGTCGAGGTGAAGACTCGCGCCGAGGTCGCCATCGTGCGCCCGGCGGAGGCGATCGATGACCGCCAGGAGGAAGCGCTGCACCGCACCGCGCAACGCTATCTGGAACTGCTGGACCGCGATGACATCGATTACCGTTTCGATGCGGTCGAAGTTCAGCTCAAGGCGGGGGCGATTCCCGTGTGCACACTGATCCCGAATTTCTTCGCCTAAGAGCCGGCCATTTTGCCCTTAATCGTGATGTCCGGGTCGGCGGCGAATTCCAAGCAGACGCGATGCCGCTCGCGTGAAGAGGCTTTTGCGACACCTCGTAACCCGACCGTATTGCGCGGTAAGATTTGACGAGTGAGCGTCAAGACGGAAGACTACGCAGCTTATTATGCCGACTGCCAAACCGATCGTAATCATGGGCGCAGGACCCGCCGGCTTGACCGCCGCCTGGGAACTGGTCCGCGCCGGTCGCGACGTGGTGGTGTGGGAGGCCGATCCCTCCTACGTGGGCGGAATCTCCCGCACCGTGCAGGCACAGGGCTTCCGCTTCGACATCGGCGGCCATCGCTTCTTCAGCAAATCGGAAGAGGTCAACGAAGTCTGGCGGCAAATTATGCCGGACGATTTCATCGACTGCCCGCGTCTCTCGCGCATTTACTACAAGGGCAAATTCTTCAACTACCCGCTTGAGGCGATGAACGCCTTCCTCAACCTGGGACCGCTCGAGACGATCAACATTCTGCTCAGTTATGTCCAGGCGCGGCTGAAGCCGATCAAGCCCGAGTTGAGCTTCGCGCAATGGGTGACCAATCGTTTTGGCAAGCGGCTGTTTGAAATCTTTTTCAAATCGTATACGGAAAAAGTGTGGGGTATTTCCTGCGACGAGATCAGCGCCGACTGGGCTGCGCAACGCATCAAGGGACTCTCCCTGCGTGAAGCCGTCATCTCCGCCTTCCAGGGCAAAAAGGCCGCGCCAACCGCCAAGACGCTCATCCGTAATTTTTTCTATCCCCGCCTGGGCCCCGGCCAGATGTGGGAGACCGCGGCCCATAAGATCCTCGATAAAGGCGGCGGCATTTTCCTCGACCGCCGTGTGCAGACCATCCACTGGGATGAAACCGGCGTCACCCACATCACCGGCACCAATGGGGCGGGCGAGTTCTTCCAACAGGAGGGCTCCTACTTCCTCTCCTCCATTCCGCTCAAGGAGCTGATGCTCTCCCTCGACCCTCCGCCGCCGAAGGAAGTCCAGAATGCGGCCAAGGCGCTGCGCTACCGCGATTTTCTCACCGTCTGCCTCATCGTCAACCGGGCGAAGGTTTTTCCGGACACGTGGATTTATATTCACGATCCGTCGGTCAAGGTCGGTCGCGTCCAGAACTACAAGAACTGGAGCGCCGCCATGGTGCCCGATCCTGAGATGACCTCGCTCGGCATGGAATACTTCTGCTTCGAGGGCGACAATCTCTGGAACGCGACCGATTACGATCTTGCCCAGCTCGCCATCCGCGAGGCGGTGCAGATCGGTCTCGTCCAAGCCTCCGAAGTGAAGGACGCCTTCGTCGTGCGCATGGCCAAGGCCTATCCCATTTACGACCAGCATTACCAGGACCATCTTAAGATAATCAAGGAATGGGTCTGCCAGTTCGCCAACCTGCAGCCGGTCGGTCGCAATGGCATGCACCATTATAATAACCAGGACCACTCGATGATGACCGCGATGCTCGCCGTCCGTAATATCCAGGGCGGAAATTACGATTGCTGGAAGGTGAACACTGAAGCGGAATACCATGAGGGCTCGACCGAAAGCGACCTGAAGACCTTCCAGGTCACGTTCCGTGCGACGAAGGACTCTGCCCCGCAGGAGGAAAGCGTCCCGGCGCAATCTGAAAACGAGGCCCGCGATTTCGTGCAGAATAAATACGGACTGGCAACCCACCTGATTGTCAGCATTACGGAAACCAAGGGCTGAAGCCCATGCCTGATCGTCGCCCTTCTCCCGTCCGGCTCAATCTGGCGCCCAAGACCAAGGCGCGGCCTCCGTCCAAGGGGAAGACACCGAAACGGCCCCGCACACGCAAGCCGCGCACCGGCAAGGACGACTCCTCCGCCTACTACTGGATCATCGGCGGGTTGGTCGTCCTGCTGCTCGTGTTCGCGGCGGCTTATTACGAGACGCCGGAAATCAAATCGTGGATCGCGGATCAAGAATCACCTGCGAAGGAAATCCCGCCCGAGAATCTCCTGCCCCTGCCCCAAAAGCCAACCGCGCCCGCCGTGCACCAACCGACCGCGGACGAAATCCGGATGCGCAAGCTGAAGGAAAAAGCGGCCGAGGAAATGCGCCAGCTCGCCGAACGTCCGGTCTCCAAGCCCACTCTCCCGATCGCACCCGTTATCCCGCCCCCGAAGCCGCCGACTGTCGCCAAGGTCACGCCCGTTCCTCCGCCGCCGGTCGCGCTTCCACCCTTGCCGCCCCTTTCCGGTGAGGCACCCGCGCCGCCGCCGCTTGTCCAGCCCGTGCCGATCGGTGCAACCAAGGGTGCACCGGCCCGCGCGTTGCCGGTCGACCTGAACAAGCTCGACACCGAGCGCATCGCCGCCTACCAGGTCGCGCTTGAGCGCATCCACTTCTCCTGCGGCTTCATCGACGGCGACCAGGGCATGCGTACGCAGCGGATGTTGCGCGCGTTCCAAGCCAGCCGCGGGCTGCCCATCACCGGCTTTCTCGATCAACCTACGCGCGACACCATCGGTGAACCGGGCGAACCGTTCCTCACCTACACCGTCACGGCGGACGACGTCGGCTCGATCACACCCAAGCTCACCTCGTGGATCGCCAAGAGCAAGGCGACGCGGCTCGGCTATAGCGATATGTGGGAGCTGCTCGCCGAGAAATTCCACTGCACGCGCGCCTACCTGAAGGCGCTCAACCGCGAAGTCGCCACGCCGGTCACGGGCACGGAAATCATCGGGCCCAAGGTCTATCCCGCCGCGCCGGTTCCCCACGCCTCTTCGCTCCGCATCAGCCTGTCGGACACGAGCATCGAGCCGCTCGACGCCAGCGGCAAAATCATCGGCTTCTTCCCCTGCTCCATCGCGAAGGACAAGGCAAAGCGGCCCCACGGGCTCCTCACCGTCAAGGTCGTCGATCCGCATCCCGACTACACGTTCGATCCCGCGCTCTTTGCCGACGCTTCCAAGGAGGAAGGCATTACCCACAAGCTCACCATCCCGCCCGGACCGCGTAATCCCGTCGGCACTACTTGGGTCGGCCTGAGCCTGCCCGGCTACGGCATCCACGGCACACCCGAGCCGGAAAACATCTCGCGCACGCAGTCCCACGGCTGCTTTCGCCTCGCCAATTGGAACGCGGAGAAGGTCCTGAAAATGGTCAAGGTGGGAACGCCGGTCGATGTCGAGCCGTAGGTACGGGTTTCTTAGGTAGCCGTCGCACTCCGTGCGACGGGCTCGATGATACTCGCAACCTCATAATGGGATTGCGCAAGCAACCTCGCCCCGCGCACGGAGTGCGCGGGCTACCTAAAATCTAACCTCACCCCAGCTTATGCTGGCGCATGAACTCGGCCAGCCGGGCTTCGCAGGCTTTGAGATGATCATGGGCCGTGAATTGCAGCGGCCAGGGCCGCGTGAGCGTCTTCACCAAGCTCGCGAGGACGATTTTCTTGTCCTCGGGAATGATGATCGCGCCGATGTTCGGCAGGGTCACGTCGGGCACCAGACGATCACTCATCCAGTCGTCGAAGAACCATTGCGCGCCGTAATCGGGAAAGCGCCCGGAGGTCTTGGTCGGGAGATTAATGTCATGCAGGACCACGTGGTCGCCCGTCTGCAAGCGGGGCAACAGCGCGATCAAATCGAGCGCCGGCCAGGGATGACTGTGATTGGCGTCGATGAAATAGAGCGACCGCGTCTTGGGCGCTTTTTCGAGAGGCACATTCAGCGCCGTCGTCCTCACGTTCAGTTTCCAATGCTTGAGCAAATCGGGCACCATCGCCCGCGTGGCGTCGCCAACGGCATGGGACGGGTCGAAATAGCAGGTTTCGGCGATGTCATACGAATGAAGCCAGACGCGCGACAGATCCCCAAAGATCGCCATGCTGCTGAGAATAACCGCTGAGGAAGAACCGGAGGCGACACCGACCTCGTAAACCTGATCGGGCCGGACTTCCTGGATCACGCCATCCAAAAAGCGCGCGTCTTCCCGCGAAATCATTCCTTTCGTCCACGTTGGAAGAACATCCCACAACGAATCGATCCGCACCGCCGCCTCGCCTTCCTGAAAGAGATCGAGCCGGGCCGGAGGACGGACCTCGGCCTGGGTCGCCGTCGGGTCGAGCTTGCGGCTCAGGCTATCCGGATCGGCCAGGTCGATGAGCCCGGAAAGGCTGCCGACCGGTTCGTCCTCGACCGGCACCGCAACCTGGGTCGCAACGCGGCTCGACTTGAGCTTCTTGGTCAGGTTGTCGATCTTCTGCTGCTGGCGCGCAATCTTGAGATAGGCGTCATTGAGGTCCTGCCGGAGCTGGATTAGCGCCGCCTTGCTCGTTTTCTCGTTGGCGCGACTGGCGTGGAGGTCGCGCTCCAACTGCGCGACGTATTCGTCATGGAGAACGGCGGTAGCGGGGGGCGGCATGGCGTATCCTTCGGTGGAATGCTCGATCGAGTAAGACTTACCCCTGCTATCGGCATGGCCCGCCCATTCCTTACCGAAAAAAAGGCACGCCCTTGACCTGCCCGGAAATCAGGGCATAAGCTACCTCTCAGGTAGCTTATGCGCATGAACCTCTCAACCAACGGGAAAATCCACGCCGGGGAAATTGGCGTGAAGCTTCGCCTGAAACCGTAATCGGAGGCGCATCCCATGGCATCTGAACTCACCCCTGTTCCAGATGATCTCGATTTTGGGCAGACCATCAAGGGGCTGGTCGTCAGCCAGCAGGTTTTTGGGCGCTACACGTTGCGTCATGTCCTCGGGCGCGGCGGCATGGGCGTGGTCTGGCTGGCGCATGACGAGCGGCTCGAACGCGATGTCGCGCTGAAGTTTTTGCCCGAGGCGGTCCACTTCGACGCGGGCGCGCTGGACGATCTCAAGCGCGAAACGCGGCGCTGCCTCGAGCTGACGCATCCGAACATCATCCGCATTTACGATTTCGTGACCGACGCGCAAGCCGCGGCGATTTCGATGGAGTACATCGACGGCAAGACGCTCGCCGCGCTGCGGATCGAAAAGGAAAACCGCGTCTTCGAGGCGGACGAACTCGCGACCTGGATGTCGATGGCGTGCCAGGCACTTTTCTACGCGCACGACGAAGTGAAGGTGGTGCACCGCGACCTGAAACCGGCGAATTTAATGCTGACCTCGCGCGGGCAACTCAAGATCGCCGACTTCGGCATCGCGCGCAGCGTAAGCGATTCAATGACCGCCGTGACGATGCGCAAGGCGACCAGCGGCACGCTCGTTTACATGAGCCCGCAGCAGATGAACGGCGACATGGCGAAAGTGACCGACGACATCTACGCCCTCGGCGCGACGATTTACGAATTCATGACCAGCAAGCCGCCCTTTTACAGCGGCGACATCCCGCATCAAGTGCGGCAGAGCATTCCGCTCACCATGGGCCAGCGGCGCGAGGAGTTCGGCATCCAGGGCCAGGACATCCCCAACGCGTGGGAGGAAACGGTGGCGGCCTGTCTCGAAAAAGCGCCGAACCAACGGCCGCGCGATATGCTCGAAGTCGCCGAGCGGCTCGGCCTGCCCATCGGCACGCGCTCGACCCGGTCCGCCGTTGAAGCGGCGAAAAAGACGGCGCCTGCGGGGACGTCGTTCGTCTCCACGGTCAAAACGGACGAGAATCGAACGACCCTCAAAATTCCGAAAATCCCACCGATCAAACTGCCGCGAAAACCGTTCCCGACAAAGCTGGTCGGCATGATCAGCGGTGGCGTGGTGCTCGTCGGACTTTTGGGCTGGGCGCTCTGGGCATTTGTCATCTGGCCTTACGTCGCGACGCCGGGGGAACTTGACGTCACGTCCGATCCCGTTGGCGTCACTGTTCATGTGCCCGGTCAGACGGACCGCGTCACCCCCGCCATCTTCGACAAGCTGCGCGTCGGCCACTATCACGTCACGCTGACCGATCCGGGTTACGATTCGGTCGATGCCACGGTCATCATCACCGAGGGAAAAACGGAGACGCTCGCCGACGTTCATCTCAAGCGCACTTACGGCAAGCTGAGCCTCACCACCGAGCCGCCCAAGGCCCACTACACGCTCGCCGGCATCGACTCGACTTCGGATACCAACAAGGAAGGCACGACAACCGATGTGCTGGCGAACATGCCCGCGGGAAAATATAACCTGACGCTGACGGTCGCGGGCGTGCCGACCTACACGGAGGCAATCGAAATTCCCGCGCACGACACGCTGAGCCGCAATATCGATCTGGTCGGCGCGAGCATCAGCGCGGACGCGAGTCCCGACCCGAAGCGGGTGCTGCTGGGTCAACTCGACGCCGGGCAGCTCGATGCGAAGGGGAAGACTGAGCTGGCTGGGCTGCTCCAGACGGCCTTCGAGAAATATCTGAACTTCGGCCTGCTCCTCTCCGCGTCCGATACGGTCACGAAATTGAAGGCCATCGGCCAGGACACGACCGCGGACGAAAAGGAGTTGGCGGCGAAGCGGACCTCAACCGAAAAGGAAATCGCTGAACAAATCAGCGACCTGATCGATGACAAGAAATTCGCAACCGCGCGCGCCCAGCTCGACCGGCTCAGCGGCGTGCTGGAAAAAGATTCGGTCGACCGGCTCAACGCGCAGTTCGCGCCGAAGCTGACGCAATACCAGCAGCAGATCGACGCCGCGATCAAGATGAGCCAGAACGGCCCGCCCGCCGCCGCGTACGATCAGTTGAAGGCCGTCGTCGCGCAGTACCCGAGCGACACCAGCCTGCTCCTCGCGCTCGCGCAACTGGAGACGGAGATGCCGCCGGACCACGACAAGCTGACCGCGCAGATGAAGACCTTCAAGCAATTTGGAGCCGCGAACAAGGACGCGCTCCTCGATCCCAATTTCCTCGCGATGCAGGACAGGTTCGCGAACGAATTGAAGCAACTCGATGCCCTGGCCAGCGCGCTCGACGAGGCGAAGAACGGCCCCGCTGGCATCCGCAGCGAGATCGCCAGCCTCGAAGCGCAAAAAAGTGCCGCGGAAAATCGGCGCGTGGGTGCCGCGAAGGCCGATGCCACGGTCGATACCGTCAACTTCTTCGGCAAGGTCATCACCGGCCATTCTGTCGTCAACACCGGCGTCTTTTTCGCCACGCAGCAGGAAAAGGACGCGGAAATCGCCAATCTCCAGGCCCGGATCAATGCCGACCAGGACCGCCTCAACCAGCCCTCAAATTCCGTCGAGCAGGCGCAAAAAGCCTATGACGATTTCGTGGCCCATGTGCCGTGGTGATGACGGGCCAGCCAGAGTATTGACAATCAAAAGCAATCCTTTGAACTCCCTTCCTTATGGATGCCATTTATCTTGTGGTGGAGGGACAACAGAAAGGTCCTTATAGCCTGGACCAAGTCCGACAATCCTGCGCCACAGGGGAAATTTCCGCGGAGATTCCTGCGTGGTACGAAGGCTTGGCCAATTGGATTACCGTTGGCCAAGTGTTGAGCACATTTCCTGACGCGAGTTTACCACCACCACCTCCACCGCCCGTCAGTCAGGCACTTAGTTCAGGGACAGTTGGAGCGTTTTCAAAAAACGAACTCCGGGACATTGCCAAAAAGCAGAACCTCCTGATGTGGTCAGTGCTGGCTGGATTTGGTGGGATTTTTATCGCGCACATTCCACTCTTGGGACTGCCAGCCTTGCTCGCGATTGTTGCCTTTCAGATCTATGCGCTTTATTCCTTGGGGACGAGTCTGCGCATGAGCCTGGTGTGGCTTTACTGCATCGGCTTATTCATACCGATCGTGGGCCTTCTGATTCTCCTCGTGATCTCCGGAAAAGCCTCGAAAGTACTGAAAGCCGCTGGAGTCAGGATTGGCCTGATGGGTGGCAATGCCGACGATATCCGGGATTAGCGACGGTCATAGACCGCCGCTACAACTGAGAAGGCACCGCCGCTGGGTCAGCGGCGGCTACCAAAAGACACCGTCGCGTGGCACGCGACGGCTACCTAACTGACTAGCTCTTGGCGGCAGCTTCCTTGTCGGCCTTCGCCTTCTTGGCAGCGGACGACTTGGCTTTCTTCGCGACGGTCGCGCTCACGCGTTCCTTCACGAACAGGGCTTCCTTGCCTTTGCGGCCACGGAGGTAGAACAGCTTGGCGCGGCGGACCTGGCCCTCGCGCTCGACTTCGAGCTTCTCGATGCGGGGCGAGTTCAGCGGGAATTTACGCTCGACGCCCTCGCCGTAGCTGATGCGGCGGACGGTGAAGCTTTCATTGATGCCGCGGCCCTGGTGCGCGATCACGATGCCGGCGAAAATCTGCGTACGTTCCTTTTCGCCTTCCTTGACACGCGTATGGACTTTGACAGAGTCGCCCACGCGGAACGGCACATGTTTCTTGATTTGTTCGCCTTCGATTTTTTCGATCAGTTTCATAGTTTTTGTTTTCGTTAAAGGGATTACACCCGGTGATTGCGCTCCGCGATCGGGTCGTCGTGGATTTCCTTCAAGAGGTCGGGGCGCACGCGCTCGGTCACGAGGCGGCTTTGCTCGTGGCTCCATTCCTGAATCTTGCCGTGATGGCCGGAGAGCAAAATCTCCGGCACGCGCCAGCCGCGGAATTCCTCGGGCCGCGTGTATTGCGGACCTTCGAGCCAGGGCCGCTCGGCGCTGAACGATTCCGTCAGCGTGCTCGCCTCGTTGCCGACCACGTTGGGCAGCAACCGCACCACCGCATCAATCACGACCAGCGCCGCCAGCGCGCCGTTGGTCAAAATAAAATCACCGATGCAAAGCTCTTCTTCCACGAGATGCTCGCGCACCCGCTCATCGACGCCTTCGTAATGGCCGCAGATGAAAACAACGCGCTCGAGCGTCGCCAGTTCGCGGGCCTTGGCCTGGTCGAACCGGGCGCCACGCGGGCTCAGCAAAATCACGCGGCCCGGCTTGGCGGCCTTCAACTGGACGTCCTGCACGGCGGAGAAAATCGGCTCGCACTTCAGTAGCATGCCCGGCCCGCCACCGTAGGGCTTGTCATCGACGATGTGGTGCTTGTCCGGCGCGTAATCGCGCAATTGATGCAGCGCGATCTCCACCTGTCCCGCGCGCTGGGCGCGGCCCATGATCGAGGCGTCGAGCGGTCCGCTCAAGATCTCGGGGAAAAGGGTGATGACGTCGATGCGCATGGAAGGCAGGGGGAATTTTGACGGAATTTACGGAATAAACGAAATTTATGAAGGAGAAGGCCGAGAGCTTAGATGAAAAATTGCAGTTTCAGTAACTTAGAAATTCCGTTAATTCCGTCAAAAATTTGGAAGTTCAGGAATTCTCGACCACCTCAACGGCGAGGTGCGTGCCAGCCTTGTTGGCCGCGTTGATCAGGGAACGGATCGCGCTGATGGTGCGTCCGCCCTTGCCGATGATCAGGCCAACATCCGCGGGATGCAGCCCGATGCGATAGCCGGTCTCGCTGGCGCCGGGGACTTCGGTAATCTGGACGTCGTCCGGGTTATCGACAAGACTGCGCACCACATATTCCAGGAAGTGTTTCATGGGTGCGCACTGGTCCTCAAAGTTAGGCGGTGACCGTTTCTTTTTCCGCGGCGGCCGCTTCTTTCTCAGCCTTGGCCGACTTCGCCTTGGCCTTCTTCAAGATGCTCTTGACCGTATCGGAAGGGAGAGCGCCGAGCTTCATCCAATGAGCGGCGCGCTCGAGCTTGATCGTCGAGTTGTCGCCCTTCTTCTTCGGATCGTAGGTGCCGATGAGTTCGAGGAACTTGCCATCGCGGGGACTGTGCTTGTCCGCCACCACGATGCGGTAGTAGGGACTGTTTTTCGCGCCGTCGCGCCGGAGTCGGATTATCACTGCCATAATAGTTGTTCTTTCTAAGCTTACCTGGACTTGCCCATTAAATTCCGCAGCATCTTGTCGGGGCTTCCGCCGCGAGTCAGCCGCTGCATCATCTTTTTCATCTCTTCGAACCGATGCAAAAGTTCGTTGAGCTCCGTCACGCTGGTGCCGCTGCCGCGCGCAATGCGCTGCCGCCGACGGGCGTTCAGGACAGACGGGCGAGTCCGTTCCTCCGGAGTCATGGAGCGAATCATCGCCTCGACCCGGCGAAGCGATTTCTCACCATCGACCGAATCTGGCATCTTAGGCATTCCCGGTATCATGCCAAGCACATTTTGCAGCGGGCCCAACTTCTTCACCATTTTGATCTGGTCGAGGAAGTCCTGCAGGTCGAACGAGTTCTTCGCCAGCTTCGCCGCCATCTTCTCGGTCGAGACGGCATCAAACTCGGCCTGCGCCTTCTCCACCAGGCCCACGATGTCACCCATGCCGAGCAGCCGGCTCACGAGCCGGTCGGGCGAAAAGAGTTCCAGGGCGTCAATCCCCTCCCCCGTACCGAGGAAGCGGATCGGGACCTTCGTCACCCGCTGGAAGGAGAGCGCCGCGCCGCCGCGCGTATCGGCGTCAAATTTGGAAAGGACGAGGCCGGTCAGCGGCACGCGGCTGTGAAACGCCTGCGCGACCTTGACGGCGGTCTGGCCCGTCGCGGCATCGGCCACGAGCAGCGATTCCTGCGGCTCCCACGCCTTGCCGACCGCTTCCAGCTCCGCGAGCAGCGAATCATCGACATCGAGCCGGCCCGCTGCATCGAAAATGGCGACCTCAGCGCGCAGCCGGGTGACCTCCTCGCGCGCCAGCTTCGCGACGTTCTCGGGACTCTTCTCGCCCGGGAAAGTCAGCACCGTCACGCCGATCTGCTTGCCTAAAATCTGGAGTTGCTCGATCGCCGCCGGACGCGCCAGATCGCCCGCCACCAGCACCACGTGTTGCTTCTGCTTCTTGAACCACGCCGCCAGCTTGCCCGCCGTCGTCGTCTTGCCCGCGCCGTTCAACCCGCAGAGCAGGAGGCGCAGGGGCCGGTTCGGTGTAAGCTCCTTCGTGTCGCTGGCGAAAATCGCCAGAAGCTCGTCGTGGACGATCTTCACGAACTGCTCGCCCGGCCGGATGCTCGACAGCACCTCCGCGCCCAGCGACTTCTTCTTCACCTCATCGCAAAACTCCTTCGCAACCTGGTAATTCACATCCGCCGCCAAAAGCGCCAGCCGCACCTCACGCACGGCCTCGGCGACGTTCGATTCGCTCAACTTGCCATACCCGCGCATCGTCTTGAAGACGCTCTGCAGCTTTTCTTTGAGAAGGTCGAGGCTCATGGGCTGGCTACTCTACCTAAAGATGCTGCCTTTGTCATCCGGAGGTTGCTTTGAGCGGCGAAAGGGGCAAGCTTCTCTCTCGAGTATGGCAAAACTCACTCCGAATCAGATTGAGCTTATTACGGGTCTGGTAACCGCAATAAGAGAAAAGCGAATTCCTGAGGAATTTTTTGTGATCTAGGGCGTGGAGGGAGCGTGCATATTTTTCAAAGATGCTCCCGGTTTCCTACGATGTCCTTTGATTACAGAAAATAAGCTTAAGATTTTGGCTGCGAATGGACTGATATACCTTGACGTAGACTACGAGACGGAAATTTCAGATTTTGGAGGCCGTCGCAGGGAAACCCAGCGAGAACGCCTGACTACTGTTTCTATAACACAAGCAGGATACGACTTTGTGGATGATCCAAAAAAGGAACTCGCTAGTCAGGAACCTTCCACTTCGCCGACAATTACGATTGGCAATTTTCAAGGAATATTGGGAAATGTCCATGGGAGCCATATATCCCAAAATCTTACAATGAACGTTGAAGTGGGTGACTTCAAGACCTTGAAGGTCTTTTTGCAGTCCAAGGGAATCGATGAGACCGATTTGGGAAATCTCGAAAAAGCGTTACAGAGCGATCCTCCAAATCCTTTGAACGGGTGTCTTGGAGAAAACACCGCAAATTGGATTGCGGACCTCACCAAACGTTCCTTAATGGGAACATTAAAATCTGGCCGCGATATCGCCGTGGCCCTCATCGCGCAGGCAATTGCACATTACTACGGTTGGAGTTGATAGGTACCTTCGGCAAGCCGGAGGCTTACCACAATCCTAGCCGGTGGTTGAGCCCGCCGCGGGCGATTACCACCGGTTCACTTCACAACAAACCGTTACCCCGGAGGGGTAAAACAACCCGGCGGAAATCAACTAATCGAGATAACGCTCATCATATTTCACGCCGGCACGTTTGAGCATAATTACCAATTCCTCGCGGAAACTCCGCTCCCGGTGATGGTCCTCCTGATTCTCGATGTAGCGTCGAATCTCATCAGCGGATGTCACGCTTACGGTGAAGGCGGCATATCCCTCCTGCCACGCGAATTCGGGCCTGGCCATGTCGGAATGCACCCACATCGAAGAGACTCTCTTCAGTTCGCGCATGAAATCCGCGAGTGTATGGGTAGCGCGGAGTTCCACCAGGAGATGAACGTGGTCGGCAGTTCCGCCCACGATCTCGCAACGCGCGCCGAGTCCCTCGACGGTTCCGGCCAGGTATTTGTGCAATTGGCGTCGCCATTCCGTCGCGATGACCGGTTCGCGCCCTTTGGTCGAAAAGACGAGGTGATAATGGAGACTCAAATAGGTGGAGGACATTGTGTTACCCCTACCGGGTAAGCGCCGCTTTGCAATCTTACCGGTGGTACGCCCGCAGCGGGCTTTACCACCGGCTAGGATTGTTCCCAAGCCTCCGGCTTGGTTAAGGAGGCATATGGTAAACGAACCGATCATCTCGTTGTATCGGGCATGCCGATCATCTCGGATAGAAAGCAGGCAAGAGGCGCAGGCCGCATCGATCCCCACGACCCGCGATGATACAAGCCTGCGAACCGATGCCCCTGCGACTGGTTGCGTGGCCAATACATTGCATATTCTTAACAAAACCATTGCCTCCGATGACGTTCCGTGTATATTGTCCCACTCACATGGCATTGGATAACACAACGGACGTCATCGAAGTCGAAGGACGGGTCATTACGATCCTGCCCGGCACGATGTTTCGGGTCGAGCTGGACAACAGCAAGCACGTCGTCCTGGCCCATATCTCGGGTAAGATGCGCAAGCGCTTCATCCGCCTGACCCCCGGCGACCGCGTCAAGATGGAGATGTCGCAGCACGACTTCACCAAGGCGCGCATCGTTTACCGTCTCGATTCCAAGTCCTACCCTCGCCCGGTTCCCCAGTAACCGTCCCTTTCGGGATTGCGGGCCGCAGTTTTCGATCTTAAGCTCCCTCGTACCTATGCCCTCCTTCGACGTTGTCTCCGAAGTCGACCTGATGGAAGTGAAGAACGCCATTGAGCAGGCCCAAAAAGAGCTCGCCAACCGCTTCGATTTCCGCGAGGCCAAGGCCGAGATCATCCTCGAGAAGGAGCAGATCAAGCTCAGCGCCATCAACCAGTTCAAGATCCAGGCGCTGGAGGAAATCGTCCTCGGCAAGCTGGCGCGCCGCAACGTCAGCCTCAAGAACATCGAGCGCAAGGACGCCGACATCTCCCCGCTCGGCCACGCGCGCCAGGAGCTGAAGCTGAAGCAGGGCCTCGAGACCGACATTGCCAAGACCATCTGCCAGGCCATCCGCGACACCAAGATCAAGGTGCAGACCCAGATTCAGGACCGCCAGATCCGGGTCACCGGCAAGGATCGCGACGCCCTTCAGGAAGTCATCGCCTTCCTGCGCGCCAAGGAATTCCCGGTCGCGCTTAATTATACCAATTTCCGCCAGTGAAGTATTGGATGGTCAAGACCGAGCCGGAGGCCTACTCCTTCGCGCAGTTCCAGAAGGACAAAACGACCTCGTGGACCGGCGTCCGCAATTACACTGCGCGCATCAACCTCCGCGCGATGGCCAAGGGCGACGAGGTTTTCGTCTATCATAGCGTGAGCGACAAGGCGATCGTGGGCCTCGCGACGGTCATCAAAACCGCCTACCCCGATCCGACCGTGGAGCCGGACGAAAAGACCGAGTGGTTCTGCGTCGATCTCAAGGCAGGCAAGGCGCTGCCGAAGCCGGTGACGCTGGAAACGGTGAAGGCGCATCCGATGCTCAAGAATATGCTGCTCGTGAAGCAGTCGCGGCTTTCCGTCTGCCCCGTCACCGATAAGGAAGCGGCGGAATTACGGAAGCTGGGCGGGTTGTAAGTCAGATAGAGGGGGCGCGCACGAGCCAATGAAATTCCTGATCCCCATTTCGATGTTTCTGCTGGGATCTCTTTTATTCGAGATACCGCAACTCATGGTTACCTCCATGTTGATCCATCGGCAGACAATACCCGGCACGCCAGGCCTGATATTGTATCTTTCGCCTGTTATGGTAGGCCTAGTTTTAATCGGTTTCGGAATTTATTTTTCGATCAAATGTTTCTCCGACAAGTAAGCGGATTCTACCAGGATCACTAGCTCCCAAAGTCCTCCCCTTGTTATTACCCTCGCCTTTGTCTATACAGGAGCCTGACCATGCATCCACGTCTTCGTGATTTTTCCTTCGTCCTCGCTCTCGGCCTCCTTGTTTCCCTGCCCGGTCGCGCCGCGCAACCGGCCGGGACCAATGCTCCCACGACCACCGCGCCCGCCGCCTCGACATTGACCTCGCCCGTCGATGCGGCGCAGAAGATGGTCGCCGATGCCGTGACGCGCATGAACACGAACGACATCGACGGCGCGCTGAACGACCTCACACAGGCGATCAAGCTGAACCCGAACAGCACCGGCGCCTACGTCCTGCGCGCCTCGCTCTATTGCCAAAAGAAACAGTGGACCCAGGCCGAGGACGACTTCAAGGCCGCCGGACGGATCGCGCCGAAGAACGTCGTGCTGAAGTTCAACCTGGTCGAGATCAAGTTCATGCAGAAGCAATACGACCAGGCGCGCGCCGGTTTCCTTGAGCTGCAGAAGGACCCGGCCACGCTGCAGAACGACCCGGAGATGGTCGACTTCGCCGCCTACAAGGTTTTCCTCTGCGATCTCTTCGCCGGCCACCAGGACGCCGCCAAGAAGGAGCTCGACGTCTTCAACGATACGATGGGGAATCCCTCCTACTACTTCGGCAACGCGGCCTGGAGCCTGGTGCACAAGAATCTCGATGACGCGCGCAGCTGGCTGCTTTCCGCCTCCCGGATTTATCCACCGGAGAAGAACCAGTACTACGCCCAAAGCCTGCGCGATGAGGGCTACCTGCCCATTCCTGCACCGGGCGACCAAGTCGCGCCGCCCTCCAGCACGGCTTCGCATCCGTAGGTAGCATTGCCTTTAGGTAGCCGTCGCACTCCGTGCGACGGGCTCGCTGATTTTCGCAACCTGATAGCGGGGCCGCGTGAACCACCGCGCCCCGCGCACGGAGTGCGCGGGCTACCTAAAAGGCAATCCCTATGCGCTCGTTGTTGTTTCCGGAGCAGGCTCGACCGTCACAACGGCTTCCGCAGCGGTAGCCGAGGCCAGAGCTGGCTTACCTGTCTCCTCTGACCCGCCTAAAAGATGCGCCACTTCATCCTGCACCGCGCGCAGTTCGCCCAACTTGAGCCCGGGATCTTCAATCAACCACACCTCGCCGCTGGGGATGTGCTCGTAAACCAAAATGGAAACGCCTTCTTGCCGCTGGCGCTCGATCTGCCGCACGACTTTCTTGCGTTCGAGCATGAGCGCGAGGATATAGCGGGCATTGCGCGTCGAGGGCACATTTTCGGCAACGAGACGGCGCAGCAAGCTCTCGGCATCGTCCTTCTTCAGCGCTTCCGGCGCGGGCGGCGGCGGGGGAATGAAGTCGGTCTGCCACGCAGAAAGCGGCTCGATGTTGTCGTTGCGCGCCTTCCACGCGTCCGCGCAGAGATCGACCCGCACGTAATGCCCCTCGCGCCAATAGAGCGCGGAAAAGATGCGCTCACCTTTCTCGAAAGGGCGGCCCGTCTCCGCGCATTGCAGCGCGCGCGACTGAATATTCCATTCTTGCGTGATCATAAGAAAAGCGAAACCGGAAGTGTACGATCAGCGCCGCCGCCTGTCACGAGTTTAGCGGCCGGCTAGCGCGTCCACTGCTTCTCCGCAGCGTCCTTGACCACGATCGGCTTGCCGTCCGGCGTGGAGAGGATGACGGGAATCGGCGCGGCGAAAGGCGCCAGCGTCACCGGCCCGGAAATCGTGACCGAAGTGGGGCCGCCTGCTGCCGAGACCGGGGTGGGCGCTTCCGAGGGCTGAGCGTTGGCCGCCATGGCGTCCAGATTCGCCTTGGTACTCCAGATAATCGCGCTCGAGATGATCAAGGCGGACAGCAGCATGCACAGGCCCAGGAATTTCGTGTCGTTCATGATCCCATGTTTGCTGCATTTCCCGTTCCCGACAAGCCATCCGAGAGGACTACTTCGCCTTTTCCACCACGCCGATCATGGGGCCGAAGGCGTGGGGATACGCATCTTTCTTATCAGGCATGTAAAAAGCCGAGATGTCGCCATCGAGATAAAGCGCGTTGGAGCACTTCAATCTCGTAAGAAAGAACGCGGCAAAATCATAAAGATTGACCGGAGTGCGTGAAAGGGCGAATTCGATCATCCCATCCTTGCGCACGCCGACGCCGCTGCGGATCTTCAGGTTCTTCGAGTCCTCAATAAAATCAGGATGAATATCCCCGCCATGTACCAGCATCGGCCCCGATTGCGTCGCCCAGATCGCTGGTGAGAGCAGCGCCGAATATTCGCTCGATTCTATCACGCGCGCCTCGTGCTTCTCGTTGATGAGGAAAACGCCGTTCGGCTTCATGTAGAAATTGCCCGTACCGTCGTTCAGATTCAGCGGGGACGTCTCGTTGCCCTCCTGCACGAGCAGGCCGACCGGCTTGTTGGTCGGCTCAAACATCCCCGCATTCGCGGCAAAGACGAGCCGCTCGCCCTTCGACGCAGTGTACTTGTCCAGTGCTCCGAAATCGCGCAGAAGGTTGCCCTGATCGTCGTTCAAAAAAAGCCGCAAGTCTTCCTTCTGCGGATCGACCGCGCGAACGAGAAAGCCCTGCCCGTGGAACGTGATCGTCTGCAGCGACGGCGATGGATCGGGGGATGGAGCAGCCCAGGCGGTGAGCCCGGACACGATCCATGAAAGGACGACCCCGCCGAGCCGACGCGAGCGCATTTTAGGCGAGCCGCTCCTTGATCGCTTGCCCCATCTCCACCGTGCCGATGGATTTCTCGCCGGGCCGCGCGAGGTCCGCCGTGCGCAATCCCGATTGCAGCGTCGCCTCGACGGCGTTCTCAATTGCCGCCGCCGCTTCGTTTTCGTTGAACGAGTAGCGCAGCATCAACGCCGCGGAAAGAATCTGCGCGATCGGGTTGGCGATGCCCTTGCCCGCGATGTCGGGCGCGGAACCGCCGCTCGGCTCGTAGAGCCCAAACGCGCCATCGGCCAGCGACGCGCTCGGCAGCAAGCCAAGCGAGCCGACCGTCGCCGCTGCCTCGTCGCTGATGATGTCGCCGAAAAGATTTTCGCAGAGCATGACGTCGAACTGCTGCGGCTTGCGCACGAGCTGCATCGCGGCGTTGTCGACATACATGAACTCGAGCGCCACGTCGGGATATTGCGGCGCGATCGCCTTCACCGTCTTGCGCCAGAGCAGGCTCGTCTCGAGCACGTTCGCCTTGTCGATCAGCGTCACGCGCTTGCGCCGCAGCCGCGCGGCCTTGAATGCGACGTGGGTGATCCGCTCGATTTCCTGCGTGGTGTAAACCATCGTATCGACCGCGCGCTCGCCGCCTTCAATCGCGACCGTCTGCTTCGGCTGGCCGAAGTAGAGTCCGCCCGTCAGCTCGCGCACCACCAGCACATCGAAGCCGTCCGGAATCCATTCCGACTTGATCGGCGAGGCGTGGAGCAGGCCCGGGTAACACTTCGCCGGACGCAAATTCGCGTAGAGACCGAAATGCTTGCGTAACGGCAACAGCGCCGCGCGTTCCGGCTGCTTGTTGGCGGGCAGGCTTTCCCATTTCGGGCCGCCGATGGAGCCGAAGAAGATCGCTTGGGCATCGCGGCAGCCTTGCAGCGTGTGGGGCGGGAGCGCGTCGTCAAACTGGTCGATGGCCGCGCCGCCGACGGCGTATTCCTTCGCGTCGAAGTTGAAGCCGAATTTTTTCGCGGTCGCGTTCAGCACGTCGAGGCCGACGGCCATCACTTCCGGTCCAATGCCGTCACCGGCGAGGACGGCGATTTTGTAGGTGTTGCTCATAAATTTTTTCTGTAGCGGCGGTCTATGACCGTCGCCGATTTTTGACGGAATTACCAAATTTTTCCAAATTTACGGAATTCTTGGGGATCGGAATTTTGACAGGATTAACGGGATTAAC
>Ga0206831_1077_pt1 | contig 30398 bp, 27 predicted proteins | sample Alteio_BWOrgCont_73_FD_152876 | JGI IMG/M metagenome (GOLD analysis project Ga0206831, IMG submission 152876) | Enriched cells from forest soil in Barre Woods Harvard Forest LTER site, Petersham, Massachusetts, United States -... | ecosystem: Environmental > Terrestrial > Soil > Temperate forest >...
GACGAGCGTCGAGTTCTCTCCAATGCCGCCGGTGAAGACCAGCGTTTCGACGCCATCCAAAACAGCAACGAGCGAGCCCAAGGATTTTCGCGCCTGATAACAAAAGAGGGCGATGGCTTCCTCAGCGTGCGGGTTCGTATCTTTCTCGCGCTCCAGGTCCTGCATATCCGAGCTGAGGTTCGAGACTCCGCGCAGTCCGCTCTCCTTGAAAATGAGATCATTCAATTCCGGCCCGGACATTTGCTTTTCCCTCAGCAGGTGAGCGATCACGCCGGGATCGAGATCGCCGGGGCGTGAGCTCATGACCAATCCGCCGGCAGGCGTGAAGCCCATGGTGGTCTCGATGCTTTTTCCGTGCCGAATGGCGGCCATGCTCGCGCCGTTGCCGAGATGAGCGACGACGACTTTTCCCTCCGCCGCGGCGGGATCGATTCGGCGCAGTCCCGACAGGATATATTCGTAGGACAAGCCGTGGAAGCCGTAGCGGATGATTCCGAAGCGCTCGACCAGGTCACGAGGCAAGGCGTAGGTTTGCGCGACCTTGGGCATCGTGCGATGGAAGGATGTGTCGAAGCAGGCGACTTGAGGGATGCCCGGACGAAATTTTTGCGCGGCCTCGATGGTCTTGATCGCAGCGGGCAGGTGAGGCGGATCGATCCGCGTCAGCTCGTGGAGTTCCTGTAACAGTTCCGGCGTGACGCGCTGGGGCGAGACGTGATGGGGACCGCCCATAACTACTCGATGCCCAATACCGGAAAGCCCCTCAGCGAGTTTTCGTTCCTGAATCTGCTCGAAAACGACGCGGAGCGCGGCACCATGATCCGGCAGTTCCACCTTTTGCTTCATGGGCTCGAATCCTTCTCCTGAAATCTCCACCCGGCCCTCTGGCAAACCAATTCGTTCGAGCTTGCCCGAGAGAATGAGATGCTCCTCGGGCCGCAATTGATAAATAGCGAACTTGAGGCTGGAGGAGCCGCTGTTAAGCGTGAGGATTTGGATGGAAGAAGCAGCCATGGGAGAAGCCGGGTTATTTCGCTTCGGCAAGGTTACTACGCTGATGTGGCATCTGCATGTCGTTCGCCATCTTTTTGACCGAAGGCTTTTGCGAAAGAGCATTGAAACCGGAAATGACGTCGAACAGTTCCTCGTCGATGGAGTTTTGGCGTAGGCGATAGAAAGTCCGGTTCAGCGTGGTCAGGAGTGAGTCGATATTTTTCTCGGCGCGCTGCATGGCGGCGAGACGGCTCGCGTTTTCGCTGGCCAAAGATTCCGCACATGCCTTGAAGAGCGAGATGAAGAGATATTCCCGGATGAGGGCGCTCCTGGCCTCTTCATCATGTCCCACAACTTCAGGCAGGCTTTTTGTCGGCCACGGAGTTTTTGCGATCGTTTTTTGCCACGTCGCATCCAACGGCAGGAGGCGCTGAGTCACCGACTCATTGAGTCCGCCCGAAGCCTGCCGGGTATGAAAGACATAAATTTCCGAGCAGGCATTCTCTCCCTGAGCTTCGATTTGTAGTTGAAGCTCGCTTACCAACGAAGTGATGGCGGCGACGGAATTAGGCACGGAAAACCGACCAACCAGTGAAAGATTGCCGTCGGCCAACTGGCTGTAAATGCGCTCGCCCACCGCCCAGACTTTTTTATCGCCGGGCATGGCGGCCAAAGTCTTTTCGGTAAATTCCGCCATGACCTCGTTGAATTGTCCCACGAGTCCCTGGTCGGAGCCAAAAACGATGGCACCAATAATCTTTGTATTTGGCTGCCGCTTGCCGGAATTGCTAGCCATCCCGCCCTGGCGAAAACAAACGCTCAAGCCCAAGTCAACTGATCGCTGGTAATCGGCGAGAGCGCGAACGGCAGTCTCGTATTGTCCAATACTGGATGCAGCCACGGCCTTCATCGTGCGCACGACAGTTTCGAGCTTCATGGCTCCGTCGATCTTCCGCCGCAGGCTGACGGGAGTGTCGCTCATGTGTCCTTTCGGAAAGGTGCGAGTGTCTCGCGCGTTATTTTCAGAATGGCTTCCCGATCCGCATCGCTGAATTTCTTGTTCGCGATAAAACGCTCACGCGTTTCCGGCGGAATCTGCTCCGTAGCTCCGCAGACGGCACGCTCGGCCTCACGCATCTGGGTGAGGGGAACCGGATCGAAGAGTCCTTCGGTCAGTGCGAGGAGTACCGTGATTTGTTCCAATGCGGAAACGGGTGCGCCTTCGTTTTGTTTGAGGCAGGCCCGGATCCGCTGGCCGTGATTGATGATCTTGCGCGTGCTTTCATCGAGGCGGGACCCAAAGCGGGAGAACGTTTCCAGTTCCTCGAATTGGGAATAGGCCAGCTTGAGGCTTCCGGCGATGGCGTGGTAAGCCGCGAGCTGGGCCTTGCCTCCGACGCGCGAAACCGACTTCGCGACGTCCACCGCGGGCAGCGTGCCCAACTCGAAAAGAGTGGGCGAAAGGTAGAGTTGGCCGTCGGTGATGGAGATGAGATTGGTCGGGATGTAGGCGGAGAGGTCCTGTGCTTCGGTCTCAATGATCGGCAAGGCCGTGAGTGAGCCGCCGCCATGTTCCAGGCTCAAATGCGTCGCCCGTTCCAAAAGTCGGGAATGAATATAGAAAATATCACCGGGAAAGGCTTCGCGCCCGGGCGGACGGCGCAGCAGGAGGGACAGCTCGCGGTAGGCGCGGGCATGCTGGGTCAAGTCATCGTAGACAATCAGGACATCGCGCCCCATTTCCATAAAATGCTCGGCGATGCTGGTTGCGGCATAAGGTGCGATATAGGCGAGGCCGGGAGGATCGTTCCCCTCGCTGACCATCACAACCGTGTAATCCATCGCGCTGCCCTCACGCAACTGGGCAATGACCTTGGCGACGGCGGATGCGCGCTGGCCGATGGCGCAATAAATGCAGAGCACATTCTGCCCCCGTTGATTTAAAATGGTATCGACCGCAATGGCGGTCTTTCCCGTTTGACGATCGCCCAGGATCAGCTCGCGTTGACCACGGCCGACGGGAATGAGAGCGTCGATGACCTTGATGCCGGTCTGGAGCGGTACAGTCACCGGAGCGCGGTCCATGATCGCCTTGGCATCGCGTTCGATGGGAAGCCGCTTCCGAGGGACCGCGGCGTCCTTTTTGTCTAATGACCTGCCCAAGGGATCGATCACCCGGCCCAACAGTTCATCTCCCACGCCGACATCCATGACGCGCCCGGTGCGCTCGACTTCATCGCCCGTTTGCAGATGGGCATAGTCGCCGAGCAGGACGACGCCGATCTCTTCCTCATCGACGTTGAACGCGATGCCATAGAGGTCGCCGGGAAATCGAATCAGCTCCTCAAATCCAACCCCCGGCAGGCCCACCACCGTCGCAATGCCGGTGGAGACGGTTGTAATGATACCCGTTTCTCGAGGCAAAAATGAAGGCACGAAGGCCTCTCTCGCCCGCGTCATTTCGGCAAAAGTGCGATCGAGTGTGGCCAGCAGGGGATCAGGCGGCATGGACAACCTCCTTGGCCTTCGGGACAGATTCCGATTGAGGTTCCAGCAGCGCGTCGATGGAACCGGTCAGCGCGGTGAGATAGCCGTCAATGCTCCAGGTAATCTTATGCCCATTGGCGGCCAATTCGATCCCGCCGATCAAATCGGGTTTCGTCTCGAAATCGAGACGAACTTCTTTTCCCAGCAGGATCTTTACAGCATTTTTGGTTGTCTCCTTCTGCGGAGGCGGCAATTCGAACGCGCTCCGCAAAAGCACAGGATTCGAAGATGCCAGAAGGGCTGCCTTCAACTCGTCCCGCTGCTGGTTCGGAAGTCCATGAAGACGCTCGATAAAGGTGTTGGTCATACGCTCCTCCAGACTCGCTCCCGCCAGATCAGCCAGGGCTTTTCGAGCGATGGAAAAGACCTCCTGCTGCGCGAGCGTTCCAATCTTTTGGTTAAGCTGCTCCCGCGCGTCGTAAGCGCTCTTTTCCAGCTTCGAGCGGAGATTTTCCGCATCGGTGCGGGCCGCTTCCAGAAGTTTATCCCGCTCGGTCTTGGCTGCGCTCGTGGCCTCCAGAAGCAGCTTGGAGCGTTGCGCCTCAAACTCCTCATTTTTGTGTTGGAAATCGATCTGCTCCTTGGCCGCCTCGGCCTTCTTCTTTTCCGCGTCCTGGATTTGTGCCGCGATGCGCTTCTCCCGCTCGTCGATGGCAGCGAGCACGGGCTTGTAGAGGAACCGCTTCAACAGCCAGACCAGGATGAGAAAATTGATGACCTGTGCGGCCACCGTGAACCAGTCGATGAGCATGGCTTATTTTCCCGCCACTTGCGTGATGACGTGGTTCCAGAACGGATTGGCAAAGATGAGGATCATCGAGATGACGAAACAATAGATCGCCATCGACTCAATCATCGCGAGGCCCACGAACAAGGTGCGCGTGATGGTGGAAGCCGCGTCGGGCTGCTGGGCCAGCGCAGTGAGTGCAGCTGCGACGGCCCGCCCCTGGCCCAGGCCCGGCCCCATCGCCCCGATGCCCATGGTAAGCCCGGCGGAGAGGATTGAGGCTGCTGCAATGATTGTCGTGTCGTCCATATTGAGTCTTTGGTTATGATGTTTTGAGATCGGTTTTTTGACCCTCATCATCGCCGGTGGCGGCGGCGATATAGACCAGCGCGAGGATGCTGAAAATGTAGGCTTGGACCATTCCGGTCAGGAGGCCAAGCGCGCTCATCACCGTCGGGAAGATGAAGGGAGTGACGATGAGGAGAATGCCTAGGATCATGGTTCCGCTCATCATGTTGCCGAACAATCGGACCGCCATGGCGAGCGTCCGCGAAAGTTCACCCATGATATTAAAGGGAAGCATGATCACGGTTGGTTCCACGTAGGACTTGAGATAAGCGCGCCATCCGAGTTCCTCGATGCCGTAGAGCGGCACGGCCACGAAGACGCAGAGCGCCAGGGCGGTCGTGGTCGAGAGCGAACCCGTCGGCGGTTCATAGCCGGGAAAAATCGTGAAAAGGTTGGCCATCGCAATGAAGAGAAAAAACGTGCCGACAAAGCCGAGATATTTTTCCGGCCTGCGCAGGCCGACTTCCTTGATCTGCTCCTTAATGCCGGTGACGATGATTTCCATCGCGCCTTGCCACCGCGAGATGGCGATGCCCGACGTGAGGCGGCGCGTGATCAGCTTCGCGCCCACCACGAGCACAAACATGAGTGCCCAGGTATAAACAATCGTGGCGTTGAGCTTGAAAAAGCCATCCTGCCAAAAGATGAGTTGATCGGTGCTAAGGCGCATGGGTCCTTTCCTTTGTCATCTGGGTCACCACGATCCGTGCCACGAAAAAGCCCAGCAGGCAGATCACCATTTTCCGCCAGTCGCTGCTGCCGATGAAATAGAACCCGGCCACCGCGACGCCCGTGCGCAGAAGCGTGCTGCCCAAAAACCAGAGCGCCGGGTGATTCGAGGTCAGCCCTTTCTGGACGGTCCACCAAAGGCCACCGAAGAAGATAGCTCCAAGCAATCCTCCTGCGCCAAATGCGAGAGAGAAAGCGACAATGTCATTCATCCTTGGGTTCCTCCTCTTTTTGGATGGCCTTTTCTTCCTTGGCCACCCAATGCCAAGCGTTCAAGCAGCCGACAAAAAGCCCAACGATAAGCAGAGACAAAGTCCAGGAGTGAACGCCGGGATAGTGCTTGTCGATGTAGGCACCCAGAAGAGTGCCCAGCAGGGTTGGAATGGCGACGGACCAGCCGATCAGGCCAAACATGCCAAGTCCCAGCCAAATGCCCTGCACTCCCCGGCGCTTGGCCCAAAGTTTTCGCTCCTCGACCGTGCCGACTTTTCGACTGAAAGCAGCGTTCGGGTTCGTTTTCGGATCGTCACGCATGATGAAACTCCGCAAAGCGGCGGATGAGTCCGCTTTCCAATTTCGCCAGTGTCGTTCGCACGGTCTTTTCCCGGTCATCCAATGTGAGAAATTCGCGTTCCACGGCTTGACGCAATTGCCCGAGATCGGCACCCCCGACGGCATGGCGCACCGAAACCAGAACCTCCGCGCCCGTTTTCACCAGCACGCCTTCATCGATGGCGACGTAGACATCGCTTCCGCCTTCGATCGCATAAGTCAAAATGCCCGGCTTAAGCGCGGCCACGCAGTCGAGCCGGTTGGGTAGAATGCCGAATGAGCCGCCCCGGGCTTCCGCGATAATCCGGGCCACCTTGGCGATCTCGCCGAAGATTCCCGAGGGCAAAAGGATCTTAAGCTGCAGGTGCAAGAGCGGCATGGGCTTCCTCCTTTTTGGGTGCGGCAGGCTTCTTCGCTTCATTGATGGCGCCGATCATGTAGAGACTGCTTTCCGGATAATCCTGGAATTCGTCGCGCAAAATACGCTCACATCCGTCGAGCGAATCTTTCAAGCTGACAGTCTTGCCCTTGATCCCACTGAACTGTTCGGTAGTGAAAAAGGGCTGGGTCAGAAAACGTTCCAACCGGCGCGCGCGTGCAACCACCTTCCGGTCTTCCGACGAAAGTTGCTCCAGCCCGAGCATGGCGATGATGTCCTTGAGCTCCTCATACTGGGCGAGCGTCCGGCGAATTTCCTGCGCCAGGTTGTAGTGCCGCTCACCCACGATGCCGGGCGTGGCCATCTTAGAACTCGATTGCAGCGCATCAATGGCGGGAAAAAGCCCCTCGCTCGCCCGGTCCCGCGAAAGCACGATGGAGGCGGAAAGATGCGAGAAGGTATGCACCGCGGCGGGATCGGTGAAATCGTCCGCAGGGACATAAACGGCTTGAATGGAGGTGATGGCGCCGGTGGCTGTGTTGGCGATCCGTTCTTCTAATCCAGAGAGTTCGGTCCCCATCGTGGGCTGATAGCCGAGGCGGGACGGCATGCGTCCCATCAGGCCGGAAACCTCGGAGCCTGCCTGGATGAACCGGAAGATATTATCGATGAGCAGAAGAACATCGCGATGCTCGTCGTCGCGGAAATACTCGGCCATGGTCAGTGCGGCATTCCCCACGCGGAATCGGCTTCCGGGTGGCTCGTTCATTTGCCCGAAGACCATCACCATGTTGGGCAGCACACCTGCTTCCTTCATGTCGTGGTAAAGCTCCTGGCCCTCACGGCAGCGTTCGCCGATGCCGCAAAAAATGCTCACGCCGTTGTGATGTCCGACCATGTTGTGAATCATCTCCGTCAGGAGAACGGTCTTGCCCACGCCGGCGCCGCCAAACAGACCGGCCTTGCCGCCACGCTCCAACGGGACGAGGACGTCGATCGCCTTGATGCCGGTCTCGAAGATCTCTGATTTCGTCGATCGTTCTGCAAGGGCTGGCGGCGCGCGGTGTACTGATCGCCATTCGACTTGCGAAAGAACCGGGCCCCGGTCGATGACATGGCCAAAAACGTCGAACATGCGGGAAAGAATCCCTTTACCCACCGGGGCCTGCAAGGGACCGCCCGTACTCGTAACTGCCATGCCGCGAGCCAGGCCTTGCGTGGGGGTCAGCGCGATGCCGCGAACCGTATGCGCGTCCAATTGCGCCCATACCTCGATGACGATCCGGTCCTTTGCCCCGGCATGAAGCAGGGTATTGATCGGTGGAATCACGCCGTCGAACCGAATGTCGATGACACTACCCCGCACCGAGACGATCGTGCCGGAAGAAGATGGGGTTGTGGTGTTCATTTTGATCAGTAGCAGCGGGAGCTCACGAAGAATCGGCTCCACAGACGGCGAGTCGTATACAGCCTACTCTTCATTGCCCAACAAGATACGGGTATCAATATGTCCCGCAAACCCGACCTTGGCTAAAAGTGGCCCGATCTTGGCATGGGGCTCACGCCAATTCGAAAATTCATAAAGCCAGGGGGCAGGACCTACGAAGCTTTTCCTTAGCCATTGGGTAAGGCCGGTGGAGCTACAACCTTTTTCGGACTTTTGTGCGATAAGCCGCCTTTACTGAACTGGCTCCATCCCCAGGAGAGCCAGCGGATGAGAGAAGAAGCGAGCCAGAGGGCCCAGGCAAGCATGAGCAGGCGATACCACCAAATGGAAATCGAAAGGCAGCCGGGAAGGGGAAGAGTGTCGTTCGCATGCGCCTGGTACCATTGCAGGAAAGAACCGTAGGAGTCGTTGCCTTCGATGAACATCTTGGGATGGCCGAGAAATCCGCATCCCAGAACGTTGAGAAAAAGCAGGAGGGAAATGCCGGTGAGGCCCAGCAGGAACAGTTGCGATAAATTATAAAGCCAGGGCCGTAATTTCTGGAACGATTCGGTTCCGCGCCAGACCAGAAGAAAAAGCCAGGCCACGACGATCAGCCCGAAAAGGTCCACCTGGGTCAGCCCGAGGCCGAGCAGGGTCCACTCCAGGGTAGTCAGCGGAGACGACCGCAGACGCGCCAGAATTTGGGCACCGATCAAAGAACAGATGATGATGACCCAAAATTGGACGGCGGGACCCCGCAGAGGCCCGTTGGTCCAAAGAATCCAACGGTTTTCCGGAACGTTGAGCACCGTGGTGATATTCGCGCTTTCGACCGGGAGGCGGACCTGGTCGGTGGATGCGTAAAGTCCAAGGGGCGTATCGGTCGTCCATTGAACGGAAATCTTTTGCTCACCGGGCTGAAGCGGAACGATCAGGCGAAGCTCATCTTTCCGGACCGGAATGGCCGTACCGTTTTGGGTCAGAGAAGTGATATCGGTTTGGGCGGGCAACTCGATGCCAAAATCCTCCCCGAGACTGCACTGTAACTGGAGATCGAGTTGGGAGGTTCGTTGCCGGGACCCAAGCGTCACGCTGTGGTTGACGTTGTGGACCGTGACGGTGGCTCCGCTGATGGCTTCCGGCCGGCTGATGGCCAGATCGACTTTTTCGCCCGGCCACGGATGCCAGACGGGAATGAGATTGGGCGCGGTCGCCTCGAAGACGGGAGCCAGACCGGAGATCGCGACATTCCAAACCGGGGAAGCGACCAGATACCAGCGTTCCACCCATGCATCGTCCGCCTTGGTGGCCAGACTCAAATGATCCGCAATGGTCAGTTCGCTGTCCCAGATAAAAGACTTCTCATTTGCACCCAGGCGCACGTCGATAAAGCCGTCTTGTGGGATGACATTGGAGGAAAGCACTTTTTCACCGGGCAGCAAGGGAACGCGAATCGAGATGGCCCGGTCCGCCGGCGAGAGACGGGAAATTTCAGTATGGACCTGCCAGACGAGGCCAAGCTCCAGATGGCGGTCGAGCGCGGCGATGGTGTGAAGTTCCTGGCGGTCATAGCTGGCTTCAGTGCCGGTCGATTTTTGTTTGAGGGTGAAAAAGACCTGTTGCTCGGGAATACCGTCGGCGCGTACGCCGCTGAAGGACCAGCCGGGAGCATCAATGACGACATGGTGCGGCACCAACTCGAAAGTCCACTCCCATTCCGTGACGTCGGGGAGCAGCCCCTCGATGTGGACCTGATGGACGCCAGCCGGAAGTGCGATCCACAAATAACCGTCATCGCGGCGCAACGCGGCCTCCGGCTTGCCATCGACGACAACGTTCACCGGCGACCACGCCGGGAGCCGTCCAGGAAGAGGAACGGCGACGGCAAGGGCGGTATCAATCTCCGCATCCATCACGACGCGCCGATCGCGCAGGGAAAGTGAAACCGTCGGGATGGCGGCGGCCTTGGGATAAGCATCCGGGGTTTCCGTCAAACGATCATGCAAAGTGGCGAGAGTATCTTTGTCGGGTATTTGGGCGCGCGCTGGCGTGGCCCATCCCAGGCTCAGGGCCAGAAGCGCCGCGGCGATGACTTTGCTCGCCGGCTTGGTGGAAAAGGCGAATCGTACTCGCGAGGCATCGAGGAGCACCCACGCGAGGGCAATGAGGAGGACCACCCGCAAAATAGAGAGCAGGCGATGGAGCCAGAGTGGAATCAGGATGGGATAAATCTTTTGCGAGGCTTGCACCGGGCCGTTCCAGCCGAAGGTGATCGTGCGCCAACTCCACTCCGGCACGGCGGGGCCAGTCTGAATGCGCGCTTTGGAATCGTAGGCGAGGTTGGAATTAATCTCGGCTTGTTGCGTCTCGGGTGCTGCCGCGTTGACGGAAAATGATCCCCGGCTGGCAGAAATGTCAGTCATGCCGGTGATCAAGGCGCGCTTGGCGAACATGCCTCCCAGGAATGAGTCGTAAGCGGTTTCCGTGCTTTCAAGCTGCGGATAAAGCACCTGCTGGACTTGCGCGGTAACGAAGGGAACAAGATCGAGGACCAAGGCTGCCACCAGAATGTACTTGAGGGTCACGAGCCACGCATGGGCCCGGCCCAAGGGCACGACTTTCAGCAGGCCGAGCGGTATGAGGAGCAGGAGCCAAAGATAGCGCGGCGCGCCCGGCTCATGGTAGGCCAGCCCGAAGGCGAAAAAGGCGAGTACGCCCGCGCCAAGGCCCCACAGGCGATAGACCGCAATCGTAAAAATCAGCAGAAGAAAAAGGTCCAGCAGGGTCCATGCGGTCAGCCAGTCGCCCTGCACCCAGTCCGCGCCAAAGAGGGCAAAGAGCCGCCAGCCGGGAGGAAGGTTGAGCGTCACCTGAAGGGAGTCGGCATCGCTGCGCCAGCCGGTGGCGGAGAAGTCCGTGGCCCGGTTCATGCGCCCGGTGGCTTCGAGGTCGAGTTCGCGGGAACGAATCTCCACGCCCGATGCGCCATTACTCGGATTACGCGTAATGAGCTGGCCCTGCCCCGCGCTGCGGACGGAACCAAGATCCTGGTTCTCGGCGGCATCGAGCCGCCAGATCTGCTGCATCTGGCCGGAGATATGATCGCGAAAAACGAGGCCCTGCCCGTTTTCATCCATCCAGAGTTCCCGGGTAATCGTGAGGCCGGCGGGTTTCTGCAAGCCCATGCCCCGCATCCGTTCCACGAGGTGAAAAGGTGAAGAGGTTTCCCAATGATAGACCGGCAGATCGCGCCATTCCTGGGGAAAGGTGGTTTGTGAGACGTCGATCGACGGGATGTCCTGCACCTCCACCATGCGAAAATCGGGAGCGGCCTTGAAGGCGATCAGTTCCTCTTTGAGCAGCGGAGTTGCGCCGGCGGCAAAGCTGAATTCAACGTCAGGAGTCATGTGAAAAGCGTCGAGATGGATCACCCATTTCCCGGCCCGGACCTGGGCCTTCATATGCCCATTTTCATCAATCGCGACAGGTATGGGGCTATCGACCATGGCCAGTTGCCAGCCTTCCGGAAGAATGGAGCGCAAGTCTTCCTCGCGACTCTTGCCCGCGACGCTTAATTCCACCTGGGTGTGCAGCCACATCGGGATGCCGTCCTCGATCATCCGATAAATCTTGATGCCCAGGAAATCCTTGTCGGTCGCCTCGGCCCGGTCACGTTTCAGCCAAAGAAAGCCGTCCGCGTCCCACGTGGGTGCGTCGATGTTTTTGCCTTCGACATTCAAGGACAAGACGCCGATCTCCTGCGGAATGACAATACGTTGGGGCATCTCGTCCCAGCGATAGCCGCCGGTCAGGTGATACGCGCCGGTGCCGAGATGAACTGAAGGTTTCCCATCGTGTTCGACCACCGGAACGGGCGTGCCGTTGGCTTTGACCTCAAGTGGCCACACTTCAAGGTCGCCGGGCAAGGTGGCCCAGGAATCGTGGAAGATCGTAAGCGTGAGATCAAATTGACCCGCCGCCTGGTCCACGCGCAAATTGAGAACGGATGGCCAGACCGAGAGGTGCTTGGTGGCATCTTGATACGGAGTCGGAGCCGCCCGGTCCTGATCATCCCAAGTCGCCCAGTCTTCCCAAGTCTTAAGCTGATCTGGAATCTGCCGATTACTTTCCGAGGCGTAGAGATGCCCGGCAGCCTGAAAAACGAGCCAGGCCAGAAAGAGAGATAAAATAATCCGAAACAAGGGCTGGTGTGTTTTCATGGAAATTCCCCGTTGTTAGAAAATGAGGTTACGGCAAAAAAACGCCTTGTGGTTTCCGCTCGGCCACAAGGCTGATTTCAGGGTAACCCGGTGATGCAGCGGGAAAAGCAGGAAATGTCGGATACGAGCGACCGGTCAGTCGATAACTAAAACACGGTTGTTTAAGATGGATTGCGGGAAGTCTCGGATGGACGGATTTTGGGGACATCTGATTGATGGGCCATGAGTGTGAACAGGCCCTAGGCCAAACCGGCCATTGGCTGGCGGTTTATAGTTTGAAACCTCGCGATAAGCAAAAAAGGGGCAATTTCGGACAAACGCCACGGAGCTAGCGCGGAGATTTGGTGGGAAATTGGATTTGTGAAAAGAAGCTCCCTCTCCGGACAAGATATCGATGATATGGTGGTGAATGCCGCGTTTTTCCTCCTCGTGCTTGTTTTGACGATTGCCGGTCTGGATATTCTATCTCCCTGGGGCGTGGTGGCCTTCTGGACGCTTTATATCGTCGTTGGCTGGCCACCGTGGGTCTGTTTTCCATCCGATCAGAGCGTCAGTAAGACAGTTCAAGCCTCGTGCCACCACTGCCTTCCATGCCGGATTATCTCAAGGTCAAAGGGCAAAAGCGGCGGAGCAAAGCAGCATGAGATCAAACACGCTTCATTTTAAAGTGATATTACCTTCACGGCCCGCCCTGGAGCGAAGCAACGTGGTAAGGTTGACCGTGCCGACTCCGTCGGGGATTCTCCACCTTCCTTCCGGGGAATCAGACCTTATGGCGGCGGTGATTCCGGGCCTCGTCGTCTGGACGATCACGGGGGTAAACGAGGAAAGCATGACTCTCGAGCAAGGTATTTTGATCAAGACCGGGAAGTGCGTTCTTATCCTAACCCGTGGCCACTTGGAAAATGCCCGGAAGTGCTCTCTACTCAAATTTCCCAACGAACCGGAGTCGGAAGCGTCGAAGTTCATTTTGACCAAAATGAAGCAAGGCTTCATCGATAGCGTTGTGAAATTCGGACGACCCTGACCCGACACATCGCCTTGCCGGGTGATGTCCAGCAGCGAAGGAGGAGAGCTCGATAGGGAAAATCCCTATGCGTCCTCGGGAGCTGCCCTAGTGAAATGCGCTCTGCCCTCCAATAGGCAGTTGCTCCGCCTTTCGTTATCGTCGGGTCACTGAACGAAACTAAAGAGAGCGCGATATGAATACAAATAAAGAGCTGGTTGATCAATTGGCGGGTTCTGAATTATTCCGGGAATACGAGCAGGCCTTCAGCACCACCACGGGCATGCCGGTGTCTTTGCGGCCTTTGGAAACCTTCGATCTACCCTTTCATGGCAAGAAGGCGGAGAACGCCTTTTGCGCCTTGATTGCCCGGAAAAACCGCACCTGTGCCGCATGTCTGAACATGCAGGATGAACTTCGCCGGAACGCGACCGAAAAGACGGCCACCGCGACGTGCGCGTATGGTCTTAGCGAGGCGGCCGTTCCGGTTCGCTTGGGTGACGAACTCATCGGGTACCTGCAAACAGGCCAGGTGATTACCGAGACGCCCACCCCCGCCAAGGTGGAGAAAATTGTCGAAAAAGCCCACAAAATGGGCATCGAAGACTCTTCCGATGCGATCCGAGAAGCCTACCTCAGCACAACGGTGATCGCGCGGAATAAGCTCAACTCGACCCTCCGGCTCCTGACCATTTTTGCGGACCTGCTCTCGATCAAGAGCAACCAGATCGTCGTCAAGAAAGCGAACTCCGAGCATCCGATTGTGACGAAGGCGAAGCAATACATTGAGACAAATCATGCCGAGGAATTTTCCCTCAGCCTGGTCGCTCAGGCCGTGCATGTCAGCCCGTTCCATCTTTGCAAACTTTTCCGCAAATCGACCGGGATGACCTTTACCGAATTTGTTTCGCGGACAAGAACGGAAAAGGCGAAGAGCCTTTTGCTCAACCCGCAATTACGCATCAGTGAGATCGTCTATGATGTCGGTTTTCAATCCCTCACGCACTTCAACCGCATTTTCAAGAAACTGGTCGGTGAATCGCCCACACAATACCGGGCGAGAACGGCGGGTAGTCGGCGTGAATCCATCACGTTCACGAATTGTGTTCGGCCCGCCAGAAGTGCTAAGCTTGTTCCTGTTCTTGCTTGATGAAAAACGGCACCCCTAAAGACCCTGAGCAAACGGCGGATCAAAGCTTATCCGCGGCCTTGCCGGATTCCGAGCAGCGTCTCCAGGCCGCGCTCAAGGAGGTCAACGACATCAAGGCGGCCCTGGATGAGCACTCGATTGTGGCCGTCACCGATGCCGACGGACGGATCACCTACGTAAACGACAAGTTTTGTGCGATCTCGAAGTATTCGCGCGAAGAGCTGATCGGCAAGGATCATCGGATCATTAATTCCCGCCGTCATCCGAAGGAATTCTTCCGCGACCTCTGGACCACGATCAAGCAAGGTAAGGCCTGGCGAGCCGAAATCTGCAACCGCGCGAAAGACGGCTCGCTCTACTGGGTGGATACCACGATTTTCCCCATCCTCGACGATGCGGGAAGACCTGTCCGCTATATCGCGATTCGCACTGACATCACCCTGCGCAAGAAAAATGAAACGCAATTGGAGAAACTGGCCCGCGAATTGGCGGAGAAGAATAAAGACCTCGAAAGCGTCGTCTATATTGTCTCCCATGACCTGCGGGCTCCCTTGGTGAACATCCAGGGGTTTGGCAAGAAACTCGAGCGGGCGTGCGAAGAAATTCGCTCCACGGTCAAAAAGAGCTCAATGGATGATTCCGACGTCGCCGCGTTGGCCCAGCCCCTGGACAGCGTCATTCCTCAAAGCCTGCGCTTCATTCAGGCGGGCATTTCCAAGATGGACGCCCTGCTCGACGGCTTCCTGCGTTTTTCACGCCTGGGACGCGTGGTCTTGAACATCACGCCGCTCAATATGAACGGCATGCTTTCATCCATCATCGCCGCGATGCAATTCCAGATCGACCAGGCGGGCGCCAAGGTGATTGTGGAGGCTCTGCCCATGGCCGTGGGCGACGGGCCCCAGATGGACCAGGTTTTCTCCAACCTTATCGACAACGCGCTCAAGTATCGCGATCGGGAAAAGCCGCTACGGATTTTGGTCAAAGGCTGGATCGAGGGCGACCGCGCGGTCTACTCGGTGGCGGACAATGGAATCGGCATCGCCTCCGAACATCAGCCGAAAATCTTTGAGATCTTTCACCGGCTCGATCCGCAGGCGACTGCGGGTGAGGGGCTGGGATTGACCATCGCCCAGCGGATTTTGGAACGTCAGAATGGAAAGCTTTGGGTTGAAAGCGAGGCTGGAGTCGGCTCAACGTTTCACGTATCGTTGCCGGCAGCTCCTGACTCATGAAACCCGACAAACGCGCGCCCGTAATTTTGATTGTGGATGATGATGAGGGTCACGCGGTCCTGGTGCGAGACAGTCTCCAGGAAGCGGGGCTAAGCAATCGAATCGAACATTTTCCGGATGGGCAGGCCGTGCTCGATTTTTTCTTCCCGCGTGGGGGCGGTCCGGCCATGGAAAAAGAGCAGGCGTATCTCATTCTTTTGGATATTCGCATGCCGAAGGTGGACGGAGTCGAAGTGCTGAGACGATTGAAGGCCGACAAGGATCTGCGCAAGCTGCCCATCATCATGCTCACCACGACGGAGGATCCCCGCGAAGTGGCGCGCTGCCATGATCTGGGATGCAATATCTATCTCCAAAAGCCTATCGACTATGGAAAATTTGCCGATGCCATGCGGCGGCTGGGAATGTTCATAACCCTCCTGCTCGTTCCCCCGGTGGGCGAGCAGAGCTAGGCTATTCCCGTGCCGACCACGCCTCCAACCTCTCAAGTCCTGGTCGTGGATGATGACGAGGGACTGGGAGTCCTCATCGTCGATGCCTTGCGCGAAAAAGGTCTTTCCGCAGACGCCGTCGTATCAGGAAAACAAGCGATCAAATTGATCGCCAAGCGTCCCCCCGACTTGTTGCTGCTCGATTTGCGACTCGCCGATTCAAGTGGCGCCTCCATCCTCGCGCAGATCCGGCATGAGGGGCTGAACATTCCCTTTATCGTCGTCACCGGACAGGGTGATGAAAGAGTGGCCGTGGAGATGATGAAGCAGGGTGCGCTCGACTACGTCATCAAGGACACCAACATGCTCAGTCGATTGCCTCGCGTTGTCGAGCGCGCCCTGGAAAAGATCGTCGATCAGTGCGCGCTCACCTCTGCCCAGGCCGCGCTGGTGGAGAGTGAAAAACAAATCCTGGTCGTCAGCGAAGCCGAGAGGCAGCGCATCGGCGCGGATCTGCACGACAACCTTGGGCAGCAGCTTACCGCCATCGAGTTGCTTTGCCATTCGTTGCGCGAAGATTTGCACGGCCAGTCGAAGCTCGAGGAAAGAATGGCCCAAATTTGTCATTTCCTGCAGGAGTCCGTGGCGCAGACGAGGCAATTGGCGCGAGGGTTGACTCCGGTATCGCTGACCACGGAAGGTTTGGCCGACAGCCTCGCCGAAATGACGCGGCGCATGAGCACGGGAAAAGTGCGCTGTGAATTTATTTGCGATGACGCCGTCGAGTTGTGCGACAACAACATTGCCACTCATCTTTATCGCATCGCCCAGGAAGCCGCGAACAACGCGCTCAAGCACGGAGCGCCCACGCTTGTCACCGTCTCGCTCTCGCAGGAGGGGCGAAAAGTGACGCTGCGGATTGAGGACAATGGACGGGGCCTTCCGCTCGAGAAGGCATCTGGCTCCGGTATCGGTCTGGAGATTATGCGACATCGCGCCAATGTCATCGGCGCATCCCTCGAGGCGCAATCCAGTCCCGGAAAAGGCGTCACCCTAATTTGCACGCTGCAAGGCCCCGAATGAAAAAACCGAAAAAGCCATTTTCGACAACCGCTTCTCGAGCGGAAATCAAAGCCGCTGCGGTTGTGCGCAAAACGATCCTGCTGGTCGATGATCACCCGATGATGCGTGCCGGCCTGGAACAACTGATCAACCGGCAACCGGACTTGATCGTGTGTGGCGAAGCGGGGAATCCCACGGACGCCTTTGGACAACTCTCAAAAAAGCCGGACCTCATTCTGACCGATCTCACCTTGCCGGGACGCGGAGGGATCGAATTCATCAAGGACATCAACGCGCTTCATCCCGAGCTTTCCATTCTTGTGGTGTCGATGCATGACGAAGTCGTCTATGCCGAACGCTGCCTGCGGGCAGGCGCGCGGGGCTACATCATGAAGGAATCCGGGAGCGAGAATCTTCTTATCGCGATTCGCCGTGTCTTGGAAGGCCAGCCCTACGTCAGCCCGATGATGTCCGACCGAATTCTTGGAAATATTTCGGCGAAACGGCCTCGTGGCTCGGATTCTCCCATTCAGGCGCTCAGCGATCGGGAGTTCGAGGTCTTCCAACTCATCGGCCAGGGCAAAAGCACGCGGGAGATTGCGGAGCAACTTCATTTAAGCTCCAAGACGGTCGATGTTCATCGAACGCACATCCGGGAAAAACTCGATTTGAAGGATGTAACAGCCCTAGCCCGCTATGCGATCCGGTGGCTGGAAACTCAGTAACCACGATTGGCGACGATCCTGCCGGAACGGACACTTGCCGGCAGTTGCCAGCGGGCCCGCACAAAAGAGGGAGAGCTTTACACAAGGGCCGGAGAGCGAGGAAGAGTGAAAGCGTCGATATATGAAGTATGAAAACAACCTCTCACTTTTCCGAGTCAAGTTATCACACATGGAGGGACATCGGCGGTCCGGTCGGGCTTTTTCTCGACCTGTTCATGTTCATCTTAATCATCGCTGCCGCTTTTTTCATGATGATCGTGGGCACCGGCCTGTTGCTCGCCGACCACGTGGCCTCGCCTGTTTTGGCCTTTTTCAGCCGCCTGCGGTCTTAAGTTGAGAAGCGTTAATCTATTGAGTCTAATTCCCCGAAGCTTGCTTCGGCTTGATCGAAGACGTTCTCTTTTGGTGGCCCGGACAACCCGTTGTCCAGGTGGCCGAAGGCCACAGGAGGTCACCGTTGATTCGCGTAGAGTAATCGGTGACCTCCTGTGCGCTCGCGATGCCGCGCTCGTGCACCCGGGCAACAAGTAGCCCAGGCCATCCCCAAAATGCCCCGGAGATTACTACGACGGTGACTCGTCGAGCGGCGCTTTAGGCCTGAGCCGGAAGATCGGGGAACTCCTCCTCCTTCGGCGGGTAGTGCAGATCGTACCGCGGCACAATGCACTCGATGTCCTCGATCTCGGTGTCGATCACGGCCACGCCATCGCTGTCCGTGTCGAGGCTGAGAAAGTAGGCATTGGTCTTGTTCTCGATCATCCGCCAGATGCGGTTGACCGCGCTTTTCTCCGTAATGAGGCTCGCCTTGCCGGTCAAGTTCACAACCATGGACGAGCTGTCGGTCGTGAACATCCAGCTCACCCGTGGGTTGCGGCGGATATGCGCAATCTTCCGGCTGGTCGGTGAAGTCAGCGCATAGAGATGGGGAAAGTCGCGGAGCGAAATCGTCGACATCCATCTCAGTTGCGGCATTCCATCCAGATCGACCGTCGCCAGGACGCCGGGCCGATTTCCATCCGCGAGTTGCTTGGCGAGGCGGATGGCGTGCTCTCCGTGGGCTTTGGCTTTCTCCATGGTGGGGGCTTGAGGATTCATTTCGTTACGAGGGGAAAGGTTGGTGATCATCATAGTCCAAAGTGGACGCGCACGATTCCCTCATCGGGAACGGTGTGCAGTCTAAATCCGAGGCTTCGGCAGAGATTCAGCATATCGTGATCGGCGACGAGCAATTCTCCCGTGACGGTACGGAAGCGATAGGCTCGGGCGATGGTCAGGAGGTGCTTCAGAAGCTCGCGGGGTAGGTGCGTCTCCAATGCGACGCCGGCCACGATCATCGCGAAGGCCGCCTTGCCCGGCGTCTCTGTCGTGGTCAGGCGTCCTACACCGATAATCTGGGCGGGGAGATGTCCGTTGGCGGGAGTCTCGGCAACGATGGCGAAGGACTCATCCGTATTCGTGCAGATCCTGGCGAGGCGTTCGTGGAGCGTCCGGGTATCGAGGGTAATGTGCTCGAAGTAGCGCAGGTAAATGCTTTCTTCGGATAGCTTCAGATGGAAATCAACCATCTCGTTCTCGTCTTCGATGCGAATCGGCCGCAAATTGATGCGTCCGAATTCTTTCAAGGACAGGGTATGTTCGATTTTCAAATCGTACGGCTGGGATGCGAAGTTGGGAGTTTCGCCTTTTTTATCTAGAACTGGATGGAGGATATTAAGAGTCATAGTGGACCTTTCGTTGCCACTAATCTAATCTCAGGCGCTGCGGGGTACTACGCGCAGCTTGTTCATTATTAACCCGTTTTTGTGCGCAACGCTCGCGCGCTTAAGCCGGACTGGAAGTCAACTCGTGACGAAGTTTCAAGCCCTGCGAAAATAAGGTCACGTTGGCGAGGGTCGACTCGGCAATATTCCGCAGCGCTTCCTTGGTCAGGAACCCCTGATGCGAGGTGATCAGGACATTGGGGCAGCTCAAGAGGCGGGCGAGAATATCATCCTGCAAGACCTGGCCTGAGAGATCGCGAAAGAACACGTCGTCTTCTTCCTCGTAAACGTCCAGCCCTGCGCCGGCGATCACCCCCGACTTCAACGCTTCCAACAGATCGGGCGCGTTGATGAGGGCCCCGCGGCTCGTGTTGATTAGAAGTGCTTCCCGTTTCATCTGCGTCAGCGTCGCGCGATTGATCATGTGGAACGTCTTCGGAAAAAGCGGCACATGCAGCGAGATCGCATCGGATTCCGCATAGATTTGGTCCAGGGAGACGTACTCGAGGCCCACCTCCGCCCGCAAATCGGCATTCGGCTGGATGTCATACGCGAGAACCCGGCAACCGAATCCGTGCGCGATCCGGGCAAACGCGCCCCCGATCCGTCCCAGCCCAATCACGCCAATGGTTTTGCCGTGCAGATCAAAACCGACGAGCCCATCGAGGGAAAAGTTGCCGTCACGGACACGATTGTAAGCGCGCGGCAGCTTGCGATTGAGCGCCAGCAGGAGCGCCATGGCATGTTCGGCCACGGCGTAAGGAGAATATTCCGGCACGCGCACCACGCGAATTCCCAGCCGCTCGGCGGCGGGCAAATCCACATTATTGAATCCGGCGCATCTTAGGGCAACGAGCGTGGTGCCTCCGGCCCGCAGCTCTTGCAGAGTCGTCTCGTTAAGCCGGTCATGAACAAAAACGCAGACGGCAGCAAAACCTTTTGCCAGCGCCACCGTCTCTTGCGAAAGAGTCGGCTCAAAGAAGACGAGATCATGATGAAGGGACTCATTCGCCTGCTCAAGAGAAGCGCGGTCAAATTCGTGAGTGCCAAAGACAGCCAGTTTCATGAAACGAGTATGTCATCTTACTTGGTTCCGTCTTCGCATTTCTTGTGCTCTTTCAGCCCTCATTTGGCCTCGTAACCGTCGATCAGGAAGGGTACCTTGCCTCGGTTATCGAGTCGCGTGGCGGCAATCGCGTGGTCTTGCCCGTCCAGCACATTTCCAGATGAAAGGTGAACCCATGGAAGCTTCCCATCCCCTCGCCAACGCGCCCGTAAGGCAAGGCGTCCTCGCCGCACTTTGGGTTCCGTGCGATGAAGATGGCGTGCTGAAACGGGCCGGGATGGCGCGCCACATGGCGTTCCTCAAGGAAGCCGGAATTCACGGCATACTCGCGCTCGGCAGCACGGGGGAATTTGTCCGCATGAGCCTGGCTCAACGCGAGGAAGTTCTCGCCGCTGTGATTGAATTGGCCGCGCCTTTGCCGGTCATCGCCAACTTGAGTTCCATCCGCCTCGACGAAGTCGTCTCGCTCGGCCACAGCGCGAAAAAACTCGGCGCGGTCGGGGCATCGCTCATGCCGCCCAGTTTTTATCCAGTTTCCCAAGCCGATATGCTCGAGTTTTTTCTTCGCGCTGCGGATCGGGTCGATCTTCCTTTCTACCTCTACAATTTCCCCGAACTCATCGGTAACCGTATCGGCCTCGAGACAATCGCGTCCTTTGCCGACCAGGCGAAAATGGCCGGCATCAAGCAAAGCGGTGGCGAGTTCGCCTATCACGAATCGCTCATCAAGCTCGGCCGCGAGAAGAACTTTGCCGTCTTCTCCGGCTCAGACACACGCCTGCCGGAAGCCTTCGCGCTCGGCGTTTCCGGCGCCATTGGCGGTCTGGTCAATTTCGTGCCGGAGTTGATGGTCCATATTTACCGCGCCTGCCAGGATGGCCATCCTGAATCCGCGAGCGAAGCGCAGGCCCGCATGGTTGAGATCGGCACGGTCGTCAACCGGCTCACCTTTCCGCTTAACGTCGCGGCAGGATTGGAAGCGCGCGGCTTCGATCCCGGTGCGCCCAAGACGGTGGTTTCTTCGCAGTCGCGAGAACTTTACCGCACGATGGCCGGCGAGTTCAAACAGCTCTTTGCCAAGTGGGGCCTACCGTCCTCACGATAAGATGACATCGACTCCAGGCAGATTGACGCTGAGGCGATCGACCAGCGAGGGAAAGAATCTTCTCCAGCCGGTGCGGGGCCTCGACTTTCCCATAACGGCCTGCGTGATGCCGTAATCGCGCGCGAACGAAGTCAGCGCGCTGACGATGTCGTTGCTTTTTAAGACGAGGACAGTGCCGCCCATCTTCTGCGCGATTTCCAGCGTATCCGTGAGTCGCCGATGCGTTTCCGCGAGGATTTTATCGGGCGCTTCCTTATTCGTTCGGACGTAGACGACATACCATTGCGCGTTGAGCTGGCTGGCCAGTCGCGCGGTCTTGCGTAGCAGTGTTTCCGGATGCGGACCGCGACTGCTGATGGCCACCATGACCTTCGCCATGGAGCTCGGCTTGTTCGAGTCGGGCTTGAGCATGCGCTGGCGCCGGTCCAGAAAGTTTGCGACCTCACTGAAGGTAATCTCGCGCAAACGGGTGAGATTCGATTCGGTAAAGAAATTCCCCATCGCCCTTTCGACCCGGTCCAGCGCGTAGATTTTCCCGGCCTTGAGCCGGTCGATCAAATCCTCGGCGGGAAGGTCGATATTAATGATCTGGTCCGCCTGCGCGACGATCGAGTCAGGAATGCGCTCCTTCACTTTAATTCCGGTGGCGACCTCGATCACGTTATAGAGCGATTCGAGATGCTGCACATTCAGCGTGGTGATGACGCTGATCCCAGCCTCGAGCAATTCGAGGACATCCTCGTAGCGTTTCTGGTTCTTGCTGCCGGGCGAATTGGTGTGCGCAAATTCATCGACGAGAACGATGGTCGGTTTGCGTTGCAGGATGGCGGCGAGGTCCATCTCCCGGATTTCGAGTCCGTGATAGAGGCTGATGCGCGGCGGAATGATTTCCAGTTTGTCGATCTGAGCCGTAGTCTCAGGACGGTCGTGAGGCTCGACATAGCCGATGACGACATCGACGCCCCGCTGGCGCAGGCGGTTTCCCTCGACCAGCATCGAGTAGGTTTTGCCCACGCCGGCGGACGAGCCCAGATAGACTTTCAATTTCCCGCGGGCCTGTCTCTGGATGAGATGGAGAAAGTCTTCAGGGCTTTGCCGATCATGATCGTGAAGCTCTTTCTCCATGAAAGATTATAGAAGTTGCACGGTTGGGATAACAAGCTCGGCGGTTTAGCCCGGCTTTAAACGACTGCCGTGGAGGCCAGGACCATGGGACTTTTCGGCGTCTTCACGGGTGCGGTGGAAATCTTATTGGCGACACGCACCTGCGGGAAGGCCTTCTTGCTTTTCGCATAGTAACAGATTTCGATCAGCGTCGGCCACAAGTCGAGCGAGCCTTTGAACTGGCTGATGACATCGTCCACCATGCGCGTGACGTTCTGTTGAAAGAAATCCGGGTCGAAGCCGTAAAAGGCCTTTTGCAGGCTTTCCGCAAAGAACTCGATGCCAATCTTTCGCTCCTGGTCCCGCGCCACGCTGGCGGCTGTCTTGGCACGTTGATGAAGCGCGCGAATGCGATCGAGAATTTGCTCCGTATCCTCGATGGTCACCACGCCATCATAGCCGAACTCAATGCCGAGATCGCTGGTTCTACCCAGGCTGTCCTTGATTTTCCGCTTCAGGAGATTCGATATCTCCTCGTTGAATATTTCCGCGGCGGGCGGATTCCGCATGTAGTTGCTCTTCGTATGGAACTGGACTGAGTCCACATGCGCGGCAACAATTCCCTGGCGCTGAATCCAGAGTCGGTAGATATAATCTTCAAAGCGCAACCGGGTCGGGAAAAAGGGCGGCAAGCCGAACTGATTATCATAACCACCCACGCCGCAGTCCATGCGCCAATTCTTGTTGGTGACCACGGGACGAAAATTCACCAGGGCATAGTAGTCATTCAGTTCGTCAATCTTGACCTGTCCCTCATTCTGCAAATAGAGATCCACGAAATCGACGGCATCAATATCGTTCGTGCCGGTGCGAAAGGTCTGGGCGATCTTGACGACGGCGTTGGGAGGAACACGCCCGGGTTTGAGGAAGAGAGAATTCTCCCGCGTGACACCCAAGGTTGCGTTGGTTTCAAGATCCATGGCGGTATCGACGACATATTCGCCCTTCAAGAAATTATGAGGGAGGTGTTTTACGGGACGGCCCAGGACATCGTAAAAGCTGGCGAGAATGTCGTAAGACTTGTCGGAGAATCCCGGCTCATCCGGTTTCACTAATTTGCCCCGGCTGATCTCCGTCTTGGAAAGAGATTCGGGGCTGTCCTCGATCAGGGCGTAGGGGCGCATGTCGTCGTCGGAACTGACGAGCAGTTCGCCGAGGGTGTACATCAACGTGAAGTTGCGGTTGCCTCCATAACTGGGCCGGAAAAGATTGCGCACCAGCGGTTCCAGGCGCCGATCGTTCAGCCGCTTGTTGATGATTTGAATGAAGGCTTCCTTCTCGCCCGGGCCGACGTAGTAGAGCTCATTTTTGGTGCGCGTCTGTTCCAGGAGAGAATAATATTTTTGCTGCGTGGCCGGGCTGGAGTCGTCAAAGACCATCAGCTTGACCGTGTGGCCGTTGATCGAGAAATTCTCGTCATAGGCCCGGACGGTCTGCGGCACGTCACGGAGCCTGTAGGTGGGAATCGCAAAAGTCAGGGGAAGATGCATGAGGATTACCGAGACCGCGGACTTCGATGGGTGTCCTTAAATGGCAAGGCAGCGCCTTCCGCGAAGGCGCTGCGCTGGTATCTCGAGTGATTTGCTCCTTACTTGAACTTTCCGTCAAGGGCCAGGTTGAGCTTAACAATGTTGACGCCGGGCTCGCCGAGGATGCCCAGATCGCGGCCATCCGTGTACTGGTCGACCAGCTTTTTGAGGTCGTCCTCGCTCATCGCACGCGCCTTGGCCACGCGGGGAAGCTGCAGCAGCGCATTCTTGATGCTGATGTGCGGGTCGAGTCCGCTCGCCGACGCCGTTACCGCATCGGCGGGGACGAGCGCGGAATCAGAGAGGTTGTTAGACTTACGATAATCGGCCACGCGTTGCTTCACGTTGTCATGCAAAGTCTGCGACGTTGCGCCGAGATTGCTGCCGCTGGAACTGGTCGAGTCATAACCTTGGCCAGCCGCCGAGGGCCGCGGGTTGAAGTACTTGTCGGCGCTGAAGGTCTGGCCGAGCAGGGTGGATGCGATCGGCTTTCCATCCGCGTCCAGAACGAGGCTGCCATCCGCTTTTTTCGGGAAGAGCAGTTGCCCCGCACCGAAAACGAAAAGAGGATAGAACCCGCAGCAGACGACCAGCAGGATCAGCGTGACGATAACGGTGGTTTTGATTTCCTTGAGGATATTCATAGAGGTAGAATTAGATGATGTGGAGTGACGTGATGACCATGTCGATGACCTTGATGCCGAGGAACGGCGCAATGATTCCGCCAACGCCATAGATCAGCAGGTTGCGTTGCAGCAGCGCCATGGCCGGCATCGGCTTGAACTGGACGCCGCGCAGCGCGAGCGGAATCAGGAGGATAATGATCAGCGCGTTGAAGATGACAGCGCTAAGGATGGCGCTGTTCGGGCTGGCCAGGTTCATGACATTCAGCGGCGCAACGGCCGGGAACGTGACCATCAGCATGGCCGGAATGATGGCGAAATACTTGGCCACGTCATTCGCGATGCTGAAGGTGGTCAGCGCGCCACGGGTCATCAGGAGCTGCTTGCCGATCTCGACGATCTCAATCAGCTTCGTCGGATTGGAGTCGAGATCGACCATGTTGCCGGCTTCCTTGGCCGCCTGCGTGCCGGTGTTCATGGCGACGCCAACATCCGCCTGCGCGAGGGCCGGCGCGTCGTTGGTGCCGTCTCCGGTCATGGCGACGAGACGACCTTCCGCCTGCTCCTTGCGAATCAGCGCGAGCTTGTCCTCGGGAGTGGCTTGGGCGAGGAAATCATCCACTCCGGCCTCGGCGGCGATGGCGCGCGCGGTGAGGGGATTATCGCCGGTTATCATGACCGTGCGGATACCCATGGCGCGGAAACGCGCGAAGCGATCGGACAGGCCACCCTTCACGATGTCCTTCAGGTAGATGACGCCATAGACCTTGGGCTTGTTTGACGGATTGGAAATATCCTTCGCGGCCACCACCAAAGGCGTGCCGCCCTGCTTGGAAATCTCATCGATCTTGTTGCCGATTTCGCCGACGAAATTCCAGCCCACGTAATCGCTGACCGATTCGGCGGCGCCCTTGCGGTATTGGACGGAGTCGAGATCGACGCCGCTCATGCGCGTCTGGGCGGTGAAGGGCACGAAGACGGCGTGAGGCAGATCATGCAGAACCCGTCCGCGCACGCCCCTTTCCTTGGCCAGGACGACGATGCTGCGTCCCTCCGGCGTTTCATCCGCGAGCGAGGCCAGCTGCGCCGCGTCGAGCATGTCCTTCATTTCGATTCCCGGTGCGGGATAAAACTCAACGGCCTGGCGATTGCCGAGCGTGATCGTGCCTGTTTTATCGAGCAGGAGGACATCGACGTCACCCGCCGCTTCGACGGCGCGACCGCTCATCGCGAGGACATTTTTCTGCACGAGACGATCGATGCCGGCAATACCGATCGCGCTGAGCAGTCCGCCGATCGTAGTCGGGATCAGGCAGACCAGCAGTGCGACGAGCACCGTAATCGAGAACGTCACCTGCGAGTAAATGCCGAACGGCATCAGGGTCACGCAGACGATGAGGAAGATAACGGTCAGCGCCGTGAGCAGAATCGTCAGCGCGATCTCATTGGGAGTCTTCTGGCGCTTGGCACCTTCCACGAGGCCAATCATGCGATCAAGGAAGCTGTGGCCGGGGTCGGCGGAGATGCGGACCTTGATCACGTCGGAGAGCACGCGCGTACCGCCCGTGACGGAACTGCGGTCGCCGCCCGCTTCGCGGATGACCGGCGCCGATTCACCGGTGATGGCCGATTCATCGACCGTGGCTGCGCCTTCGATGATCTCGCCATCACTGGCGATCAATTCGCCTGCTTTGATCAGGATGACGTCGCCACGGCGCAGGGCGGCTGCTTCGACTTCTTCCGTGCTACCGCTCGTGCGGAGCCGCTTGGCCATGGTCGTGCTGCGCGATTGCCGTAGCGCATTGGCTTGCGCTTTGCCGCGTCCTTCTGCCATCGCCTCGGCGAAGTTGGCGAAGAGGACCGTGAACCAGAGCCAGATGGAGATCTGAACGGTGAAGGACAGCGGTTCCTTCGAGACGAAGATTTCCGCCGTGGTGACCGCCGCGCCCACCATGGTCACGAACATGACCGGGTTCTTGATCATCACCGCGGGATTCAGTTTTTTGACTGAATCGATCAGCGCGGGGACGACGATGGAGGCGTCGAAGAGTGAATGTGCTTTTGTGCTCATAGAACGTATTTTTAGAAATGGGGTGTTAGAATAATTTTCCAGACAACATGAGGAAGTGCTCGACGATCGGGCCCAAGGCCAGCGCCGGCAGGAAGTTCAACGCGCCGACAAGCAGCACGGTACCGATCAGGAGAAACGTGAACGTTCCTCCCGAAACCGGGAAGGAGCCCGGCCCGGCGGGAATCAGCTTTTTGGCCGCGAGCGAGCCCGCGATGGCCATGATCGGCACGATCATCAGGAAGCGCCCGATCAGCATGCCGAACGCGAGCGTGGTGTCGTACCAGTAAGTGCTCGCGGTCAGGCCGGCGAAGGCGCTGCCGTTGTTGCCAGTAGCAGAGCTGTAGGCGTAGAGCATCTCGCTGAACCCGTGCGGTCCCTGGTTATTGAGGCCGGCTTTGCCCCAATCGCTCACGCAGGCCCAGGCGGTGAAGCCGAGGATGTCCATTGCGAGGACGAGGAGAACCAGCATCGACATTTTCACCTCGAAGGACTGGATTTTCTTGCCGAGATATTCAGGCGTGCGGCCGACCATCAGCCCCGCGATGAACACCGCGACGATGACGAAGACCAACATCCCGTAGAGACCCGCGCCGACTCCGCCGAAGACGATTTCGCCCAACTCGATGTTGAAAAGCGGAACCAATCCACCGAGCGGCGTGAACGAATCATGCATCGCGTTGACCGCGCCGCAGGAAGCGTCCGTCGTGATCGTGGCGAAGAGCGCGGAATTGAAGACGCCGAAGCGCACTTCCTTGCCCTCCATATTGCCATCGGCGGGATCGACGCCCAACTGCGTCAGGATCGGATTGCCGACATCTTCGTAATGCCAGCAGACAAAGAATCCGGCGAGGAACAAGAGCGCCATTGCCGTCCAGACGGACCAGCCGTGGCCAGGGCTTTTCACCATGCGGCCCAGGTAATAAGTCAGCGCGCTGGGAATCGCCAAGATGGACAAAATCTGGACGAAGTTGGAGAGCGGCGTCGGGTTCTCAAACGGATGAGCGGCGTTGGCGTTGGTGTAGCCGCCGCCATTGGTGCCCAGCATCTTGATCGCGACTTGCGAGGCCATCGGACCTTGGGGAATCGTCTGCGTGTCGATGACCTGGGGAACCATCACCGGATTGCCCTGCGCGTCTTTCACCGGGTTGCCGTTAGCGTCGTTCTTGGCGACTTGGACCGTTTCCTTTTCGGTCAAGGCAGCCGCATCGTAAGGCTTGAAATTCTGGATCATGCCTTGGGAAATCAAAAAGATGGCGAACACCGCGCAGATGGGCAGCAGCAGGTAATAATGGATGCGCACGAGATCGACCCAGAAGTTGCCCACGGTCTTAGCCGAGTGGCGTGAGATGCCACGGACGAGCGCCGCCGCGATGGCGATACCGACCGCCGCGGAGAAGAAATTCTGGCTGGTCAGCGCGACCATCTGCGAGAAGTAGGACATGGTCGATTCGCCACCGTAGCTTTGCCAGTCGGTATTGGTCGTGAAGGCTGCCGCGGTGTTGAAAGCGAGGTGATCCTGCACTCCGGAAAAAGCCTGCGGATTGAACAGGTGCTGGAAAGGCAGAACTGCTTGCAGGCGCAGAATCAAGTAGGTCACCAGCATCGTGACAAGACTGAAAATCAGCATCGAAATGCTATACCGCGTCCAATGCTGTTCCGTTGCGGGGTCGATGCCACACAGGCGATAGGTGAACCGTTCCACGGGCCGTACGATGGGGTCGAGCCAGGTGCGGCCTTTTGCGTCGAGGACCTGAAGCAGGTAGAGTCCAAGCGGTTTGGTGATCAGTAAAAGCAGGCCCATGTAGAGGGCCAATTGAATCCATCCTAATGTAGCGTTCATATGTAAATCCGAGGTGTGGTTTTCGAGTTCAACCGGCGTGCTAGAATTTCTCCGGCCAGATCATGGCGACAAACAGATAGACGAGCAGGGCGAGTGAGATAAATCCGACAATGAGAGTCATAAATAAGTTCCTTTAAAGCCGTTCACACCATTCCGCATAGGCAATGCAGATGACAAAAAATAGGACGGCGGCCGCGACATAAATCGCGTCCGTGTTCATCGTGGCAAACACCAGGCAGGCGGCCAGGAGGGCCACGACACTTTTAACAACTGTTCTTTCTTTCATATTAATTTCTCCTTTTTTGTTATGAGATCAGACGAGGGCAGGGAGTGTGAAAAAGAACTCGCTGCCTTTTCCTTCCTCGGTTTCGACGCCTATGTTTCCGCCATGGGCGAGGACAATTTCACGGGCGATGCTGAGCCCGAGCCCGGCACCTTCCCCGCCACTTTCTGAGACGCGGAAAAATTTGTCGAAGATGCGACGACGCAAATCGCGGGGTATGCCCGGGCCTTCATCGCGCACGGCGAAGCGGACGATCTTGGCGCCGTCCCGCCTGGCCAACAGCGTGATCGTCCCACCGTGAGGGGAATGCTTGACCGCATTGGAAATGAAGTTCGCAAAAACCTGGTCGATGCGGGCGCGGCTGACTTCCACGCGCGGAAGATGCGGCTCGATCTCCAGCTTGATTTGCAGGCCGCGGGAAAGGATGAAATCGCTTTCGCGTTGCGCGACTTCCTCGACGAGTTGTTGGGCCGAGATCGGCTTTTTCTCGATCAAGGCCGCGCCACCCTCGAAGCGGGCAAGATCGAGCAGGTCCTCGATCATCTCAAAGAGGCGATCCGAGTTGTTCCGCGCGGCGAGGAGCAGTTCCGTCTGCTTCGGATTGAGTGGCCCGATTTTTTCTTCCAGCAACAAATAGACGGCCATCTGCATGCTGGTCAGCGGCGTCTTGAGTTCATGGCTCACCGTGGCGATCAAGTCGGTTTTCACGTCATCCGCGACACGGAAGCGAGTGACATCCTGCAGCGCGAGCACAACTCCCACCGGGCTGCCGGTTTCGTTGCGCATGGCGAGGACGCGGGGCAGGAAGAATTTCTCAGAGCCGTCGAGATTGACCAGGATGGCCTTGTCGAAGCTCGTCGGTTGAAAATCGGCGGCGCCATTCAGGCTTTGATCGATGGCGTTGGAAAGCGAGCCAAACGAAAGAATGTCTGTGTCGATCTGCTTCAGAAAGCGGTCGGCGGCGGCATTCTGGAGCTGGATTGTCTTTTCCGCGGAGAAGACGAAAATGGGATCGGGAAATGCCCGCAGCGCGCTCTCGGTCGTCTGTTGCGCCTGGAGAATTCGTTCCGTGGTGCTCTGGCGATAGGAACGAAGCTTGGCCGCCATTTTGTTGAAGGCCTCGGCGAGTTGCCCAACCTCATCCTGCGATTGCACTGGGACGTGCTGATCGAGATTTCCGTTGCCCAATTGCTGCGCCGATTCGGTCAGGCTCTGCACGGGCTGGACGATGGAGCGGGCCAGCGCGTAAGTGACGGTGGCGGCCACGATGAACGCCACGATGAGCGTCATGATCATGTACCGGGATGCGTCGTGGCTCCCCTGCCGAGCCTCGTTATTCGCATCGACCATGTTTTGCTGGTTGATCTCGAGGATCTTGTTGGCGGTCTGATCGAGCGCGGTCGATGTGGGTAAAAGTTGATCGA
>Ga0206831_1078_pt1 | contig 30291 bp, 29 predicted proteins | sample Alteio_BWOrgCont_73_FD_152876 | JGI IMG/M metagenome (GOLD analysis project Ga0206831, IMG submission 152876) | Enriched cells from forest soil in Barre Woods Harvard Forest LTER site, Petersham, Massachusetts, United States -... | ecosystem: Environmental > Terrestrial > Soil > Temperate forest >...
CGCAAAAGCAGACGATTACCGTTGACACGACGGCCAACCACAGAACTTGAGAGCACAGGGTGCCCAAGACGACCAAGAACAAGGTGAGCACGACTAAGCCAACGTGCTGTTCAAACCGCTGGCGCTTGGGACCGCCAAACTCGACATAGACGAGCAGAACGACCGAGCCGAACGCCGCGAAGAACGACGCGATGGGGTTGTGCATCACTTCGTAGACAAAGGAAAACGTGCCGGCCCCCGCGACCGCGGCGCGGATCCCCCGGCGCGCGCCCACCTGGGGTAGTCGGCGGAGCACCTCTCTCACACGATCTCCATCCTCGCTGACGGGCCGCTACGTTCTGCGGCCGATGACTTGCTTCCGGCGAATTGTAGACGGGAAGGTGTTGAGAGAGCACACGATATGAGTGGACCGGTTCGCGCCTCGAACGATTACTGCGACGTATCGACGTCTGTGCTCTCTATGCGCAGTCCGAGACCCAACGCATACCCGTCAAGGTAGAGGGCGCTATCTTGTTGCCGCGGGTGACGGTCGGCCAATTCGTAAAAGCGCGCGGAGTGGTCGGCCTCTTGCAGGTGCGCGAGCTCATGCACTAAGACGGCGTCGATAACCCACTCGGGACACTGACGCAATCGACTCGACACGCGAATCTCTCGTGAGCCCGGCGAGCAGGAGGCCCAACGGGCTTGTTGATTGGTCACCCAGCGCACTGACGCGGGCAGGACGCCATCGTTGTACAACTCGGCCAGAACGTGGGCACGCTCTTCGAGGGCCCCGTCTCCCCCGGCGTTCTGGGGACGCTGTGTCAATAACCGCTCGACCAACTCGTCGACGAAAGCCCGCCGCTCACGACCGCGCACGCGAGCGGGAATCTGTACCACGATGCGACTGCCCGACCAGTGAGCGTTGCCGGTCTTCTTGCGACGCGTTGACGCGCGAATCTCCACCTCGGGGCGATCGAAGCGCGGCGGCTCGATGGTGATTTGCGTCTCGCTCGACGTTGAGCTCTTCGCCATTAGGGAATGATGTTCACCAGTCGCGGCGGGCGCGAGACAATGCGCGCGGGCGGGGCACCCTTCAGCGCCGCGGCTACCTCGGGGTCGGCGAGCGCTGTCGCCGTGGCCTCGTCCTCGCTCACGGAGGGAGCGACCTGCACGCGGGCCTTCACCTTGCCATTGATCTGCACCACCATGGTGACCGTGGCCTCAGCGACCAAGGCGGGGTCAGCGATCGGCCAGGGCGACAAGTGCACGCTTGGCTGGTCGGGGTAGCGCGCTTCCCAGAGCTCGGCTGTGATGTGCGGGGCCATCGGCGCGAGCAACTTCGCCATGACCTCGAGTGACTCGTCGAAGGCGACTCGTGACACTCCGTGCTCGCTGCGAGCAGCCTTTGAGACCGTATTGAGCAACTCCATGACACCGGCGACCGCGGTGTTGTAGCTCCAGCGTTCAAAGTCATTGGTCACCCGAGCAATGGTGCGATGCGTGGCCTGACGAACCGCAAGATCGCTCTCGTCGTCGTCCTCGCGCAACGTCACGTCGTAGTGATTCCAGAGTCGATAGAAACGGTCGATGAATCGACCACAGCCGTCGATGACGTCCAGGGTCTGATCGGTCCAGTCAAGATCGTCACCAGGTGGCCCGGCAAAGAGGTGGAACAGGCGAAGCCCATCCGCCCCCACCGTCGAATAAAAGGACTCGGGTGCAACCTGATTGCCCTTGGATTTGGACATCTTGGACCCGTCCATGCGAATCATGCCTTGGGTGAAGAGCCTCTGGAACGGTTCGCGCGCCAGCCCCGTCGCCATGCCCAGATCATCCAGCGCCTTGAGATAGAACCGCGCGTACATGAGGTGGAGGATCGCGTGCTCAATCCCGCCGATGTACTGATTGACGGGCATCCACTTCGCGGCTTGGGCCGGGTCGAAGGCCATGTCGGGCGTGAAGGGATCGGCAAAACGCAAGAAGTACCACGACGAGTCGGTGAAGGTGTCGAGCGTGTCTGTCTCGCGACGCGCGGGCTTGCCGCAGATCGGACAGGTGGTGTGGAGGAAGCCTTCGTGCGTGGCGAGCGGCGACTGACCGCTCAGATCCATGGTGACGTCATCGGGCGCGAGCACCGGCAGTTGATCGTTGGGCACCGGAACGATGCCGTCGTCCTCGCAGTAGATGACCGGAATGGGGCAACCCCAGAATCTCTGGCGTGAGACCAGCCAGTCGCGCAGGCGGTAGTTGACCTTGGCGACGCCGCCCGCGTGATCTTCGAGGTACGCCGAGGCCTTCTCTTTGGCCTCTTTAATGTCGAGCCCGTTCAAGAATCCCGAGTTCACGTGCGCGCCGTCACCGCTGTAGGCCTCGCCCTCGAAGCCGGCCGGGCGCTGTATGGTCTCAACGACGGGGAGCCCGTGCACGGTCGCGAACTCATAGTCGCGCTGATCTTCGCCGGGCACGGCCATGATGGCGCCGGTGCCATAATTTCCGAGCACGTAGTCAGCCACGTAGACCGGTACGGGCTCGTTGGTGAAGGGGTTGAGTACGAAACTTCCAGTGAAGGCGCCGCGCTTTCCCGCCGCCACCCCCTCACGGGAGGTGGAGGTGCGCTCGATCTCACTGAGCGACGTAGCACGCAAGACAATCTCTTCCACGCTAAGACGCTCGTCGTCGGTCGTGAGCACGGAGAGCATTGGGTGCTCGGGCGCGACCACGGCGTAGGTCACGCCAAAACCGGTGTCAGGACGAGTGGTAAAGACACGCAACGCCTGCGTTGGGTCGTACTGCAGGGGAAGATCAAACTCGACCCCTTCGCTGCGTCCTATCCAGTTGCGCTGTTGGATCTTCACGCGCTCGGGCCACTCCAAGTCATCGAGGCTGGTCAACAGCTCCTCGGCGTAGTCGGTGATCTTGAAGAACCACTGTTCGAGCAAGCGACGCTCCACCAGATCCCCCGAGCGATCGCAGGTCCCATCGGCGTGAACCTGCTCGTTGGCGAGAACGGTCTTGCACCCGGGACACCAGTTCACTTGTGCTTCGGCGCGATAGGCCAGGCCGGCTTTTAAGAAGGCAAGAAAGATCGTCTGGGACCACCGGATGAACTCGGGATCGTGGCTGTAGACCTCGCGACGCCAGTCATAGACCGCCCCGAGTCGGCGCACCGAAGTCTTGAGCTCGTGCATGCGCGCCTCGGTGAAGGGGCGAGGGTGAGTCCCCGCCTTGATGGCCGCGTTCTCCGCCGGGAGGCCGAAGGAGTCGAATCCATAGGGCGAGAGGACGGCCTTGCCCAGCATGGTCTGGTACCGCACGACCAGGTCACCGAAGACGTAGTTGCGCACGTGCCCCTGATGGGCGAAGCCCGACGGATAGGGATACATGCACAGGGCGTAGTAGCGCTCGCGGGGGTCGTCATTGTTGACCTCGTACGTGCCCTCGTCCAGCCAGCGCGCTTGCCATTTCTCCTCGATGGCGGTGACGTCAAATGGGCGGCTCATTAGAACATTCTACGGAAAAAATGGCCGTATCCTCTCTCGGGAGGAGGACGTGATGGCGCAACCGACCTATGTCTTGGTGCACGGAGGATGGGGCGGCGCGTGGTTGTGGCGCGATGTTGGAGCCGAACTGACGCGACGCGACGTCCCCTGGACGGCTATCGATCTGCCGTCGTCCATTCACGGAGCACACCCCAACACGTTTCTCTCCGATGACGCGAAGGAAGTCTCCCAGATCGCCAATCTTGAAGGAGCAGTTATCTTGGTGGGTCACAGCTACGGGGGTGCGGTCATTTTGGAAGCGGCGGCCGACGTCACCCACCTTGAGCGACTTGTCTACATTGCCGCCCTCGTTCCTCTACTGGGGGAAAGCGCGACTGAGACAACGCGCGAAGTGAACGTTCGAACGGACCTGGATGAAGCCATACGTGTCGACGGCGAGTTCTTGACGTTGGATCCCACGCTCGCCAGAAAGGCGCTCTATCAAGACTGCTCCGAAGAGACCACCGACTGGGCGATCGGACAACTCACGTCGCAGACCCTGGCCAGCTTTCGTAGCCCGCGAAGCTCCTTTGACGTCGACGTTCCTTCGTACTACGTGCGCTGCACTCTTGACAACGCAATCGATCTCAGCGTTCAAGAGTTAATGGCCGCACGGTGCAACGAGTTCGCGACACTGGACAGCGGCCACTCCCCCATGCTCTCCATGCCGGGCATGCTTTGTGACCTGATTGTTTCGACGGCCTAAGGAGGAGAGCATGAAGAACGAAGCCATCGCGACCCATCTCATGTCCTATCCCGAAGCCAGCGAGGATCAACCCTTTCGCCCCGAGGTCGATGTCTACAAAGTGGCGGGAAAGATCTTCGCGATTCTCTCGCCCGAGGATGATCCACCTACAATCTCACTCAAATGTGATCCCATCGTTGCTCAAGAACTGCGCCACGAGTATGACGCGGTCACGCCGGGTTATCACCTCAACAAGGACCACTGGAACACGGTTACCTTAAATGGAAGCGTGCCCGATCGAGAGCTAAAGAAGATGATCTCCCACTCGTACGAACAAGTGGTGGCGGGACTTCCAAAAACCCTCCGTGACAAAATTGCCCGCGTTGATTGGCCGCGTGTCTAGTCGGTGACGTCGGCTCTTTTGGGACGCTCAGATCGAACTGCTAGAATCAATGGACCTCTTGGGGGTATAGCTCAGCTGGTAGAGCACTTGCATGGCATGCAAGGGGTCAGGGGTTCGAATCCCCTTACCTCCACTTATAAAGCGCCTGGTTAACCACCATTTTCTCGAAATATCGGGCCTCGATGTAATCTCATTCTGGGGTATTTCAGCAACGACTTCAGCAACGCATTGCCAAGGGGGGCCAGTGGTGGGACAGCGTGCAAACGGCGAGGGATCGATATACCAACGAGCGGCCGACAAGAGATGGATTGGCGCAGTAACGGTTGGGTTCGACGCTAACGGAAGAACCAAGCGAAAGTCCGTGAGTGGGAAGACTCGGGCCGAGGCAAGTCGTAAATTGCGTACTCTTCAGCAGCAGCTCGACGAGGGCCTCCCAGCACCGGATACGCAGCTCTCGGTGGGCCAGTTGCTCGATCGTTGGCTACAAGACGTAATTCGTCATCAAGTCACCTCAAGTACCGCGCGCAACTATCAGACGATTGCCAACATGCACATAAAGCCCATTCTGGGTAAGAAGAAGGTCGCGAGTCTGACGACCTCTGATGTCGATCGCCTACTTTCACGAAAGATTGATGAAGGTCTCTCGGTCTCCACGGTTCGTCGAATCCGGGCGGTTCTTTCCCAAGCCTTAGACCAAGGCATTCGCTGGGGTGGCGTCGTAAGAAATGTCGCCAGCCTTTCGCGATCCCCCAAGGGGGTACGCCAAGAGGGGCGCTCACTCACGCCGGATCAGGCGCGGACGCTGCTCAATGTACTTCGAGGACATCGGAACGAAGCGCTCTACGCCTTGATGCTCTCGACTGGCCTTCGACGTGGTGAAGCACTCGGACTTCAATGGCGCGACTTTGATGCGGACACGGGCATCCTTACGATAAAGCGTGCGCTGGTACGAGAAGATGGTCAGCTCATCACCAAAGACACGAAAACGCTAAAGAGCAGACGCGCTATCAACCTCCCCTCCCCCATCATCACCAAACTGAGCGCACATCGAATCGAGCAAAAGGCACAACGTCTTCGTCTCGGGAAGGCTTGGGTGAACTCGGGTCATATCTTCACGTCGTCCGTAGGCACGCCCATTGATCCGCGCAACCTCTACCGCGAATTTGGCAACATCTGTCGAGAGGCCGATCTAGGTGACTGGCACCCACATGAGTTGCGTCACTCAGCCGCGAGCCTGATGCTGGCTCAAGGGGTAAAGCTGCAGGTCGTGAGTGAAGTCTTAGGACACTCTTCGATTCGAATGACGGCGGATGTTTACGGTCACGTTCAAGCACCCGATCGCCAGGCAGCCGCGGACGCAATGGGCGCACTTCTTTGGCGTGACTGACGGGACTGCGACTCGACCACGAGCGAGTTAGACCCAACAGTGCGTAGTATCTGTCATCCTCTTCAGCGTGGGATTACTGACATGATCAAACGCCTTCCAATGTGGTCCCAAGAAGGAAACGGTCTCGCTCGCGCAATCTTCCGAGTCTCTGATCGACTGGACATTCTGTTCCGTCAACTTGATGAGGGAATTAGTCCCGCCACTTACGCGGAAAGCTGGAACGACTGTCGTCGAGAGCTCGACAGCCTTCGTACATCCGTTGCCGACCTGAATGGTCGCGTAACGATTGATCCGCGGCTTGGCGGCGCCATCAGAGAGATCATCTACCAGACATGCATCCTTCAATTACTCACGTGTGTAGATATGCAGATAATGGGTTGTTGGATCGCGGTGAGGGAGAACAATCCTTACGAAAGCCAAATCGCCACCAGTTGCTTCGGACTTTCGCGTCAAACCTCGATGGCCTACGCAAACGCAATACGCGGAGTGACCCAGCGGAAAATTGATACGGACTTCTACATCGTGGTTCATCGTGAGTTCGTGAAATCCTTTCGTGAAGAAATATTGCCGCTTCACGCTGAGGGCGAAGCTCTCGTCGTCCAGATGGAATCTGAAGGCAGAAAGCCCAATTCAGATTGAGTTGATGCGCGTGGTGAGTGGTGCGTTTGGTGCGATGCACCACGCACCACGCGTAGTCAATTGGTTCACCTAGCTCCAGTCTTCAGGCTGACTCTCGGAAACTTCAGCGACGTACTTCTCAACCTCCTCGGGTCGGATCAACCTGCGACTGCCGACCTTCAGACTTTTGATTTTGCCGCTTCGAACAATTTCGTAAGTTTTGGTGCGGCCAAGGTTCAACAGCGCAGCCACCTGATTGATCGTTAACAGCAAGGGATTGCCGCTCATCTGAACAGAATCATGAGATTCGATATTCATCATTTTTCACCCCCTCTCAAATTCCAGGGGAACGAAAGACCCAAACTGGTGGCCCGTCCCAATCGTCATCGTCCAGGTAGCACCACACTTGAGAGAAGGTCTCTCCGCGGAACCGAAGAACAGAATCGAACGCGTCAGCGAGTGTCAAGAAGCTTTGGCGCTCTACCTCAACATTGAAACCCTGGGCGATGCTGTAGCGCTGCTCTCCCAGAATGTGGTCGCTCGCAAGGTCCTTCGACACGTACTTCGCCAAGTAACCCGACAGCCGCCGCGACCGTTCGCGTGAATCTCGTTCCCGGAGTGGTTTTGGGTCGCGATAGTGCACGATTCCGTGACCCCATGTTTCCTGCAACCAGTGTTTATCGACGAAGTGCAGCGGCACTGCAGCATGGATGTGGAGGCCGTGTCCGAGTGGGTGAAGTTCCAAGACGTACGCATAGGGAAAAGCTTTGCCACCCTTCTGATACCGCCAACGAACGAACAGCGAGTTCATATCCCTTTTGCCGAGTGACCGATCACGCATCTCTTCGGCGTAAGTGAAGGTCAGCATCTTTTGTAACTCGTTACGAACGCAATACCGGCGTAACGCGACGACGGCCCGCTTATTCGCCCTCTCCAGATTCTTCGATGCTCGCTCTTCGTCGGTGCGACTCGGCCGTTTTACGAGGACCTCTCCATCGACACTTACTAACCCGTCCCAACCATCGTCAAAGGACACCCACGAGTTCTCCCGCGAACTTGACGGGTTGTAGACGATCGTCGCTTCTCCGGTGTCAATTGCGACAGAGACTTTGTACGGTCCAACAGTTATGTCACTCTGACAAGGGAAGGGGCCGTGGTCGCGGTGGTCCCCCTCTCGGGGGCCCCCACCGCGGCCGCCGACCCGTTCGCCAGCCAGGGCGTCCACGAACCGCTGGTCACCATCCATAAGAGCCACATTTCTCCGACTTCACTCAATACGCAGAAATTCGCGATCCTGCGTATTCGAGACTAGCGCGATTTAGTGCGTATTTGTGCGAATCTCCGCGTATCATTGAAGTAGAGAAACGGAGTTCACTGATGGTCAGACGCGTACGCCGAAATTCAGAAGATGACAGCCCTGACAGTTGGCAGGACACCCCCGAGGGGCGCGATGCCCTGGAGACGGACCCGGAACGAGTTGCCTGGGCGATGGTTGGGAGAGAGCTCTATCTCGGACGAAAGCGTTTTCAGATCAGTAAGCGCGAGGCAGCAAGACGCGCTGGAATATCCGAGGCCCTTTGGCGGCAGCTCGAAGGTGGTGGCGCAATGCTTACGCCCGGGTTATTCGTTCCAAATCCCCGAACCGCAAATCTCGTTGCGGCCGCGAACGCGGTAGAGATCGATCCTGAAAAGCTCTTCGACATGCTGGGCCGCGAGGTCCCCGAGGGCATCGAGAAATTCGCGGCAGGCGGCTTTACCGTTAGGTTCAACCAGTTGAATCAACGTGATCAGTACATCGTCATTCAATTGGTCGAGTCAATGCTGGCGACTCGCGATTACATGGTCGATGAACCGAACTAAATGGTCCTCTTTCAACCCACTGCTCCCGACTACCGGATCTCGGCCGCGTCACCAAAAGAGTCAACGAGCCATCGACGGTCCGACGAATTGCGTCGAGCTCGAACGTGACCCATGCCAACGAGTTCTCTAACCTCGTCACCGTGCATTCGCCGAATTAGTCGATCGATGTCTGGCGTGATTGTTGCTTTCCTCGTTAACGGCGGCGCTGTTAAAAATAGCTCGCCGGATTTCCCCAATAGATAGTCAAGATTGTCGTTCGATGGAAGTGTGGTGCCACCATTAGTCCATGGGGAAACGATGGACAAAGGATCGTCTTCAATGAGTTCCATCCAAACTCCTTCATTGTGACTCGTTTTGGAGCCATGATGAGGAATCTTGAAGGCACTCGCTTTGATCCCAGGATTTGAATGACTGACTACAGCGTCCCAACCGCCTTCAGGATTGGGCGTGTTTTCTAGATCGGCGCCAAATAGGGCCTGTTGCCCCAGCGCGTTCACAAAACCCACGACAGAAACTCCATTGGGTTTGTCCGGGGCACGATATCTGAGCGACAACGGAACTCTCTTTGAAGTCGCCTCGCCAACCAGCCACTCGATACTCCGTCCAATGGTGTCCTCCGACGGAGATAACGCCACGAATACAGGAGATGTTGTGACGAGTCCCTTTGTCCAAAGAACCTTGTTGGCGCTGGCCCAAACAAGACGCCCTTCACTCTGCGCTGTCTGAATGAGTCCGACCATCTCGCTCAGTCCAGATCCAAAACTCGATTTAGCTTTTGATCGTGTCGCGACAAAGTTTCGAACGTCCCTGCGGCTTAGCGCACCCGAGATAACAACTTTCGCCTTGCTGCACTCTTTAGCTATCTTCGATATCCCCTGGATGTGATCGTCGTCCCAGTGACTAGCGATAACGAGGCGGACGCTGTCGTTAGGATCCAATCCAAGAGAATCCAGATAATCAAGTGCTACGGGTGCATTCGTGACCGGATTGACAAATGAGTCGATTATCGCCCAAGACCCTTCACCGAAGTGGATGCAAACACACTCTCCGTAACCGCCGCCAAATACGGAGATTTCAAACTCATCCGCCTCGGGTACATTCGCTGGGACCCGGGCCTCAGGCACCTGCCAATGCCGTTTCGATGGATTTCACGGCCGCACGTTGAGCGACAACGCTCATTCTTGGAAGGCGTCGGAATCGCACAAAGGAAAAATTCGTCACCGTTCCTGCTTCATTGCGCCTTCTACCTATTGACCAGTAAAACGTCGCTCCCGGTTGGACCAGCTCGAAATCGCTCTCGGAAACTTCCTCTAAATCAAACTCTGAAAATTTGAAAGTACTCGTATCCGTGATGCCATTATCGACCAGCGCCAATCTTCCGAGAAAGCCTGAACTGTATCGCTTCTCAACCACACCCTCCCATGTTGCCAAGGGCAGCGTCCTATCCAATCGAAAACTTCCGAGCGACCGAACTTCTTGCCGACGAATCTCCGGCGCTTTCAACTCATTTACAAATGTCTTCAAGTCGCGATCATGTTGGGCATTCAAAATTCCTGTGGTTTGTGCCAGCAACGCGTCAATTTGGTCCTTAAGTTCACGCACCGGGTCGATAATCGAGGTGGTACTTCCAGATGCGTCCGGACCGAACGAGCGTAGATATGAATCGGGCTGAGTGCGGTTCGCCTGATCAATGGACGGAACAAGTTGCACCTGGGAAGGAGTCATTCGCCGCCTCGCACGGATTCCATCATTTCAAAACTCATCGACTTTGCCAATGGCCATTCTCTTTCAAGAATCTCGGAGAAGTCGAGAGCATTGGCGCGCTTTCCAGCCACGCGAGGCAACTCAAAATGGCAATTGACTGCGCAGAACAGCCCGAGCGGCTCGATCACCAATGAAGGAGCTACCTCCATCCTTACCGCACCGGGAGGTCCTGACTCGTCTCGATTCACCTCGGCCGTAACAGTACGAAGACCAACCCGGAACCCTCCGTCACGAACCCGCCACGGACCTTCGGGAAAAACTCCTTCCCATGGCGCCTTTGGCAGAAATCGATCCCCAATGGCGTGCCACTTTTCCTCAGACTCAATCCGAAAGTGGGCGTTGAAATTTATCCCCATGGCATCGACAGGCGTCTCTGGAAGCAGGCTGAGTAAGCCAACGCCGAAGTCTCGTAATTCGACTTCCCTGGCCTCATCATCGGTGAAGATGATGGCCTGCGCTGGATTAATTTGGGCGGACAACCAGTCGGTAGAAAAAGCCGTCAACTGAGGAATAATCGTCAACGGTTTCGGATTATCGGGAGACAGTGCGTACTCGGCGGATTCCTGGGTAATCAGATTCTGATCGGCAAGCCACGTCGGATTCAAGGACGCAGGGTTGAAGCTCCCATTGAATACGATCGATGCCCCCGACAGTTCTTTTCCTGGCATCTTGCCTACTTTAACGAGTGTTGCCAAGGGGAGCACTTAGTCCCTCTTCCTCGAAATTGAGACCGCCAATCTAGGCAATATTTCAGCAACGCCGTCAGCAACGCAGACGATCCGCCCGGTACATCTACATTCGGATACGACTACAAGACCCTTAGATTTCAGCGGTTCTGGTCGCTCACGAGTCGCGACGATTGAACTTCGAATCGATGGCATGCAAGGGGTCAGGAGTTCGAATCTCCTTACCTCCACCAAGAAACTCCTTGAGAAATTAGGGAGTTCGGCATTCAAAAACTCAGGGCACTCCAACTTCGACGACGAGCCACAAAGAATCGAGCAGACGCTGGGTCAAAAATATGCCACAACGGGCGTCGCGGAATCGAATCTCTCCGTACCGGAATGGCCTCACCTTCAAAATCTCAGATATCAGCCACGGACACTCGGATTGGTCCGACTCCGCAGAGGCCGAATAGGTCGTTGGTAGGGTTAACTGTGAGCATGGCTACGAAGTGAGTTCCGACTAGTGCCAGTGCCCGTGAAGGACAATCCCGTTAAGAGCGCGCTTGTCCGATATTTTTCTTCGGACGACAAAGAGCCCGGGCTCGCTGTTCTTAGCGCCATGGTGTCAGTCGGGCTGGTCTTGTCGGTGGGTGCTCTCGCGGCCATCACGGTCGATGTGGGATGGCATTCGCTGTGGCATGTTCTCGAGAACGCTGACTGGACATTCGCCCTTTACATTCCGGTGGCGGTGGCCGTCAGTTACCTCGGCTACGCCGTGGCCTACCGCGAAGTGGCCAACGGCGAGAAGTGCGATCTCAGTTTCGTAGAAACGTTACGGCTCGTTACATCCGGGTTCGGTCCGCTCAGCCCCCGCGGCGGATATTCGATCGACGTACGTGAACTCACCAAACGCGGAATAGACAGAGACGCCGCCAAACAGCGCGTTCGAGTGCTCGGCCTGCTTGAGTACGCCGTCCTCGCACCGGCAACCATGCTTGCCGCGATCTACATGCAGGTGAGGGGCCTCAAGGCTCAGTCCGGCCTCGTACCTTCATGGATCATTGGAGTGCCACTGGGAACGATCATCGCCGTGTGGTTACTTATCAGGTACCACCGGCGCGGGCGCCCACAGACCTGGTGGTCGCCGCTCCGCAACAACCTCGACGCCATCGACGATCTCCTCGCTCTCCTCAAGTCCGGACGCCGGACGCCGACAGCCGCCTTTGGAATGCTCCTCTACTGGGCCGGCGAAATATCCGCCCTGGGACTTTGCCTAGACGTATTCGGCCACCGACATGGCGCCATCGCCGTCATCACCGTGGGCTACGCCACGGGCTATGCCCTGGCTCGCCGCGCCTTGCCTCTCGCCGGCGCCGGCGTCGTTGAGGGCCTCATGCCCTTCGCCCTCACCTGGGTGGGCTTCTCGTTCGGGGCATCGATCTTGGCGGTCATCGCTTACAGGGTGTTCAATCTGTGGTTGCCGATGATTCCCGCTGTCATCTCTCTTCGCCACCTTGAGAGTCAGGATCGGCAATAAGCGCTTGGATGTTAGTTAGATATCTGTCGCCACAAGCGGTCCGTCGTCTGGGACGCGCAACGGCGTCGTCGGCCTCACGTGTGATCCAGCGCACGGATTAGGTCTGCTCCATGGAAAGGTGTCGCACAAAGCGGCGGTGTGCCCTCGCTCGTGGACTATGTCTCGCTCATGGAGACGATGGGACTATGACTGAGCACGATTGCTCCGACCGCTGCAAGAAGTGCTGCTGTCACCTCAACGGAGAGATCGATTGGGGCGAGGCGGATCCGTTCGTCGAAGAACACTATGCCCAGAATCGTGGCGACAATGGGGTCGGCAATCGTGAAACCCGGTTGAGATGCCGCAAGGGAGCCCGCGCTGACCGCGTTCGACTCGAGAACCATGGCAATGAGGCCGACAGCGACCAACACGTACGGAGACCAGTTCGTAAAGGTCGCTCCGAGACCGTGGTCGAGACGAGAACCGAACTCTCGAATTATGGAAGCCACAAAGCCCCACGTCACTCCCGTCGCCACGCCCATGGCGGCCGCCCGGCGCGAACTCGACGTTCGCTGGTGATCGCTCTGAAAGTACGCGACGGCGACGGCGATCGCCACTACGACACCAACACCAGATCCGGCTAACCACCACGATGACGCTGACGCGCCATCGTGACCGCTTGTGGGCGACGCGAAATAAATGAACAAAGCCAAGCCCGCGACCATAGATAGGGCGGCGAACCAATCTCGGCGTCTGACGGCGCGCTTGCCCACGACGCGCAGGTACGCAAAGACGAGGACCAGCTCGAATGAAAGTATTGGTTGAACGATGGCGAGTCCGCCATAGTGCAGAGCGACAATCTGTAGAACAAATCCCGCGATCATGCTGGCAATTCCCAGGAGCCAGATGGGCCGACGAAGGAGGCGCAAGAGTATTCCCACGCTGAATCCGGGACCGTGCTTCGTCTCCTTCGCGCCCAATCTCTGGCAAATCGATGAGGTCGCGGTAAAAATACTGGCGCCGAGCGCGAGGAGGGCGGCCTCAAGCACTTGTTCTATCCATTTCGGATCACACCGTCCAGAAGCATCTGATTGCGAGGTTAGTCAACGCGTTTCGCGACGCGCGGTGGCAAACACGCCGAATCATAAGGAACTGAAATCCTCAGATCGGCTTGACCCGTTGCACGCCGCGCACGGGCTTACTTCAGCGGTTTGGATTATCGCGACCGAGGTTCAGTAGATGCTTCTGCAGGTTTCTGAAGGGGATCTGATAGCGACGATCAAAGGTTCTCATGAACCGCTGCTACGACATGTTGATCGCTGAGCGAGGCGAGTACCGCGGCGTCAATTCCCAGGGCTTGGACCGCGCAGCACCTTCAGCGGCGCATCAGTTACCAGCCGGCCAACCGCTTCTGGTTGTTCCAAGGGACCGAGACGGGGATCTTCCTCGCGATCCCCCTTCTCCTTGCGGGCTTCTCGTTGTTGTGGATCAAGCGGTGGCGCGTCGCTTGATCCACCATGGCCAAGCACTCCAGCGGGTCCCATACACCGCCGGGAGATCCGGCTGACGAAGTACATCGCAGGCGACCACAAAGGGGGTTCAGCCTGATTGCCTATTTTTGTACTTCAATTAAAGTGTAAGAAAAGAGGGGAGAACCGTGAGCGCGCGATTACGAGCGGTAGGTCCAGACCTACGCCGTGTCAACCAAAGCGCGCTTCTACGACTGCTCTTTCTCGAAGGTCCGCTGGATCGAGTTCGCCTCGGCCAGATGACCGGCCTCAGCAGTGGAACGGTGACCAACTTTGTGGCTTCGCTACTTGAGGACGGGCTCATCATGGAAATGGGGCGCGAGCAGTCCGAAGGTGGTCGCCCTCGAGTACTGCTCGGGGTCAACCCTGACTACGGCGCTGTCGTGGGCGTCGACATCGGAGAAACCGGCATCCGCGTCGAGGCCTTCGACCTTGACCTGCGAGTTATTGGCGTTTCTGACGTCGCACTGCATCCTCAACACGTAGAGGCCTCGGTGACCATCGCCGAAACCGCCCGGGCGATACAGCATCTGCAAGAGCTCCTGAAGGTGGACGGTCGTCGTTTACTCGGCGTCGGCATTGGCGTACCGGGGATGGTTGAGCACGGCCCCGGCGGCGCCCGCGTACACGCGCCACTGATCGGCTGGCACGACGTACCCCTGGAACACCAACTTCACGATCTCGTCGGCGAATCGATCTTCGTTGAAAACGGAGCGAAGGCCATTGGACAAGCTGAGATGTGGCTCGGTGCCGGACGGGGCGCGCGACACGCCATCGTGACCCTCTGGGGCACCGGTGTGGGAGCCGCCATCTTTACCGACGGGTCGCTCTATCGCGGCGCGACCTCGAGCGCGGGAGAGTGGGGTCATACCTGCATCGTGGCGGGTGGCCATAAATGTCGTTGCGGAAGTACGGGATGCCTCGAGGCCTACATCGGCGCAGAGTCGCTCCTCGATGAGTGGCGGCGTAACGACCCCCTGGCTACTCCCAACCTCGATGCCGATGACGAGACCTGGGCCGCCCGACTCATCCGGGCCGCCCTGGAGGGAGGACCCGCCGCCGAGACACTTGATGTCGCCGCAAACTATTTCGGTATCGCGGCGGCAAACTTGGCGAACCTCTTCAACCCCGAGGTCATCGTGATCAGTGGTTGGCTCGGGCTGGCCCTCGGGCCAACGATTCTTGACCGAATTCGCGAGGTGGTCAACGAGCAGGCGCTCGACTACACGGCGAGTTGTGTGCGCATCGAACTTGGGCGATTTCGCGACGATGCGGTCGTCCTGGGGGCCTCAAGTCTCGTCGTCGACGAGATGTTTGGTAACGGCGGCGTGGTGCCAAAGAGTGTCGTACGCGGGCGCCCGAGCCTTCTCGCTAGACCGCGCTGATTGCGCCAGAGCGAGCCAGTTCGGAGTACCAGCGTCCGCTCGCCTTGACAATACGTTCTTGAGTTTTGAAGTCGACGTGCACGATCCCAAAGCGCATCGCGTACCCCCTCCCCCACTCGAAGTTGTCGAAAAGCGACCACACGAAGTAGCCGCGAAGCGGCACTCCCTCATCGCGCGCGGCCATGGTCGCCGCGATGTGTTCCTTTATGTACATAAGGCGCTCGGCATCGTCGACCTCGCCGGCCACCACCACATCTTCGAATGCGGCCCCGTTTTCGGTGACGTAGAGCGACTTGAGTTTGTAGCGGCGATCGACCTCGACCAGGATGTCGCGCAGCCCGTCGGGGCGAATAATCCAGCCCATGGACGTGCGCGGGGCGGCCGGTTCGGCGACGGATTTAAAGCCCAGCCAGGAAGAAGGATCGTTGCGCACGAGATAGCCCGAGTAGTAGTTCACGCCGACGAAATCGGGCTCGATACGAAGGCTCGCCATGTCGTCTTCGTAATCCTTGGGTAAATAGGGCGCAAGTCGATCCTCGAGCGAGGCGGGATAGCGCCCGTTCATCAGAGGTTCGAGGAAGAGTGGATAGTTGTGCCAGGCGTTCGCCCGCTCTGTCGCGTCTACATCGACGGCCGCCCCGCTCGCCGGGTAGGTCGCCGCATTGTGCAGAGCTAGGCCGACCTGGGACTCGGGGTACAAGGACTTCAGTACCTGCCAAGCGCTCGCGTGGGCAAGTAACTGGTGATGAATCGCGTGCCCCGTGGCATAGATGTTGCGAATTCCCGGGGCGTGCGCACCCACAAGGTGACCTTGTTCGGCCACGACGAATGGCTCATTCAGGGTTATCCAGTGGCGCACTCGATCGCCGAGCCGCTGGGCCACCAGGTCGACGTACTCACCAAACCATGAGGCCACGTCGCGATTCGACCATCCGCCGCGACGTTGCAGAGCGGACGGAAGATCCCAGTGATAGAGGGTGACGAAAGGCTCAATGTTCGCTGCCAGCAATTCATCGAGTAGGCGGTCGTAGAAATCAAGACCTTTGGCGTTTACTTTGCCTGTTCCGTCGGGAAGAATGCGGGGCCAGCGAATCGAAAAACGGTACGCGCCAAGTCCGAGATCGCGCATCAAGGCAACGTCCTCGTCTCGGCGGTGGTAGTGGTCACAGGCCACATCACCGTTATCGCCGTTTTCCACGGTATCGGGCGTGTGGGAAAATTCGTGCCAGACGCAGCGTCCGGACCCGTCAGCGAGCGGCGAACCCTCGATCTGATACGCCGCGGTTGACGCGCCCCAATAGAACTCCTCTCGGAACTCTGGATCAGTTGTCACAAGTGCCTCCTTGTGGTGGTAGCCGGCCTGCGCCGGTCTGTCGGTGAAGAAAAGGTCATGAGGATTCCTCCTCGACCAAGATGCAGCGGACCTCGTGGTTCTCGCCCGCCCGGCGCCAAGAAGGAAACTCGACGAGGCACTCGTCGCGCGCGAAGCTGCACCGAGGAGCAAACGCGCATCCCGGCGGTAGCGCCGTCAGATCCGGCGGTTCCCCACGCTCGTCGGCTCTGATGCGCGCAAGACCGTGCTGGCCGGGATCGGGCACCGCGTCGCGTAGCAGCATCGTGTAGGGATGACGCGGCGCACCGAGGACCTCGGGTGCAGGCCCGATTTCGACAAGTCGCCCGGCGTACATAATGGCGACTCGTTCACTGACGTAGCGCGCGGCCGCCAGGTCGTGAGTAATGAAGATCAAGGAAAGCCCGTGACTCTTTTGAAGGTCGAGTAGGACGTTCATAATCGTCAAGCGAATCGAGACGTCCAGCATCGAGGTGGGCTCGTCGGCAATCAGCAGTCTCGGTCGCGCGGCCAGCGCTCGGGCGATGCCCACGCGTTGGCGCTGGCCGCCCGATAGTTCGTGGGGATAGCGCTCAAGAAAATCCTTCACTGGCGTGAGGCCCACCTGATTCAAGAGATCTTCAACTTCCGCGCGCTCTTTGCGTCGCGGGACGATGTTGAAGGCGCGGAGTGGCTGCGTGATGGTGTTCTTGACGGTGTGGAAGGGGTCAAGCGACGAGTAGGGATCTTGAAAGATCATCTGGACCTTGCGGCGATGCTCGCGTAGTCGCGCCGAACTCGGATGCTTGGGCATCACTTCCCCATCGATGCTCACCGTCCCCGCGGTCGGACGCTCCAGGTAGACCAAGGTGCGCGCAAACGTCGTCTTTCCCGAGCCCGACTCCCCGACGAGACCGAGCACTTCACCGCGGCCGATCGTCAGATCCACGTCGGTGAGCGCCGCCACTTCTTGGTGACGCCCAATCTTGCCGATACCGTACGCGGTGCTCAGCCCCCGAACTTCGAGCAACGGGGAAGAACCTGGCGTCGCGGCCGCCTCGGAGTGAGTCGTCGGGCTAGTCACCCGTCACCTCGACAGACCCATAGAGATGACAGAGCACGCGCCGGTTCTCATCGATGACGACATCGGGCGGGTCCAGCACGTCACAGACCCCCGGAATGAAGGAGGGACAGCGCGGCGCGTAGGGGCAACCAGGAGGGAGGTTCCTCAGATCGGGCGGCTGACCCGGGATGCCAGTCAAACGCTGGCGCTCACCCGCGAGTGGCGGAAACGCGCCCATCAGGGCGACGGTGTAGGGATGTTTTGGGCTCTCGTAAAGTTCGCGCGCCGGCGCTTCCTCGACGAGACGTCCGGCGTACATGATGGCGATACGGTCGGCAATCTCCACCAGCAGTGAAAGGTCGTGGGTAATGAAGATCACGCCAAATCCGAGGTCGCGACGCAACTCGTCGAGCGACTGAAGAATGGCCCGTTCCACCACCACGTCGAGCGCGGTCGTTGGTTCGTCGAGTACCAACAACTTCGGGCGCATCACGAGAGCGAGTGCGATCACGGCGCGTTGGCGCATGCCGCCCGAGAGTTGATGCGGGTAGACGTCAAGATATCGTCGAGGCACCTTCACCAAGTCGAAGGCCTCTTCCGCGCGTCGTCGGGCCTCTTGGCGCGAGGTCACCCCATGAGCGGCCATGGCGTCTCGAAACTGCGACTCGATGCGTGTGACGGGGTTGAGCACATTCATCGACGCTTGAAAGACCATTGAGGCGGACTGGAAATGCATCTGGCGCAGTTCTTCTCGACTCATCGTGGTGACTTCGGCTCCGTCGAAACAGACCGAGCCCGAAAGTATTCGCGCGGGTGGGTCGAGTAGCCCGGTCGCTGCGAAGGCGAGTGTCGACTTGCCCGAGCCCGACTCACCAGCCACGCCCACGACCTCACCCGCGTGCACGGTGAGGCTCACGTCACGCACCGCGGTTACGGCTGGGGGGAACCGCCAGCCGTAACCGACGGTGAGGTCGCGAATCTCGAGGAGGGCGCTCACGTGAGTCTCCTCAGTCGCGGGTTCGCGATTTCATCCACGGCAAAATTGAGCAGTCCTAAGGACGTGCCCACGAGCGCCAGGCACAGACCGGGTACGAGGAGCCACACCCAGTCACCCAACAAGATGGCGTTACCTTCTTGCGCCCAGTACAGCATCGTGCCCCAGGTCACGTCATTGATGTTGCCGAGGCCAATGAACTCCAGACCCGCCTCGGCCAACACGGCGAAGAGCGCGGCGCCAAAGAAGTTCGAAACGATGATGCCCAGCATGTTGGGCACGATGTGCGTGAGCACGATGTGCCACCGGCTCTCGCCGGAGATGCGCGAGGCCTGAACGAAGGGTCGTTCACGCAACGTGATGGCCTGGGCCCGAAGCACCTTCGCCCCCCACGCCCAGCCCGTCACCACGATCACGGCGATCAACACGAAGACACTGCCACCTTGAAGGTAGGCGGCAAGAATAATCAGCAGCGGCAAGGCCGGCAGAACCAGAAAGACATTGGTGATGGCGCTCGCTACGGTATCGAACAGACCACCGACGTATCCCGCAAAGACGCCCATCACCAACTGAATCAGGCTGATCAAGGTCGCACATACGAACCCTACGAAGAGACTCGCTCGAGCTCCCCATATGACTTGGGAGAGGATGTCGTTTCCGTTGAGCGTGGTGCCTAGCCAGTGTTGTCCGTCAGGAGAAAGGTTCGGGGTGAAGCGAATAGCGGTGGGCGCGTAGGGCACGATCACGGGCGCGAAAAGCGCCATCAGGAGGAAGGCCGCCAGGATGCACGCGCCAATCATGGCGCGGCGGTTATGACGAAACTCGCGCCAGTTCATTGACGAGCTCCCACTCGTACTCGCGGGTCGACGAGGACGTAGACCGCGTCGGCGAGAAAATTAGCGAGCAAAAGGGCGACCGTGAAGATGAGAAAGATCCCTTGGATGAGGGGGTAGTCCTGGTTCTCGACGGCGTTCAGAAGTAGGAAGCCAATGCCGGGATACGAGAAAACGATTTCGATAAAGACCTGTCCTCCGACCACAACGCCCAGCGCGAGAGCCAGTTGTGCAAAGATCGGCAAGACCGCGTTGCGCGCGGCGTAGTGCACAGCCACCGTACGGTCATGCAGACCTTTCGCGCGTGCAAATTTCACGTAGTCTTCGCCGAGCACGCTCAACATGTTGTTGCGCATCAACAAAATCCACAGTCCCATCGAGATCAACGTCAGCGTGATGGCCGGCAGTGCCGCGTGGTGAATGAGCGAGACGAACCCGGGTCCGGTGAGGAGGCCGGTACCGGCGGCCACTCCGCCGCCGATCGGAAACCATCCGAACTTGAAGGCTACGAAATACAACAAAATGAGAGAGATCCAAAATGAGGGCAGGGCACCGAGCATCAGGCCAAAGGGAACCAAGACAGAGTCGGCGATTGAGCCTCGCTTCCAGCCGGCGCTGCCGCGTCGCCAGGCCGCGAACATTCCAAGACCGGTGCCCAGAAGGAAGGCGAGAATGGTCGCAAAGCCCACCAAACCTAGGGTCCACGGAAGGGTGTCACCGATGAGGGTGCTGACATGTGCGGGAAAGTAGGAGAACGACACGCCCAGATTTCCCGACGCGAGGTGGCGCAGATAGTCAACGTACTGGCCAAACTCACCGGTTTTGGTGTTAAGGCCAAAATCCAACTCCATCGAGTGGATGGCTGTCGGGCTCACCTTTCCCTGGTAGCGCGCGAACATGGTCTCGACCGGGTTACCGGGCATCAACCGGGGCAGCGCGTAGTTCACGGTGATGGCGATCCATAAGGTCACCACCAACGCTCCGGAGCGCTTCAACAAATACCGCACGTGTCCACCGTTCTCATCCGCTGCTTTCACCGCGTGAGAGCGGCCCACTGAACTGTCGGGCCGCTCTCACCACGGTGGGTTTACTCAGTCCCGGACGACCGCCGGGACCACGAGTTAATTATTTCGCTGTCACGTTGAGGTAGACCAACATTGCGCCCTCCTGGTCCGCTGCGCTGCCGTCGTTGTACGGGTTCGACGGGGACGGGAAGCCAGAGAACGAGCCAGTCTGGTAGTCCAGCCAGTCCCCACGACCCGTGAGCGGCACCAAGGGGACCTCGGTGAGCACCGTCTTTTCAATCGCCGCCATCGCTGTCTTTTGCACCGCAAGACTGCTGGTCCCCGAGTACGTGGCCAGGGCCTTGGTAATGACCGGAGACGTGAAGCGCTCCCAGTCGGACGTCGCTACCTTGCCGATCGGAGCAGACTCGCTGGGATTGAACATGTAGTAGTACTGGTAATACGGCGTTGAGTTGTTGCCGTTGCCCCACGACTCTGCAAAGGTGTACAGACCCTTATCAAGGTCGTTGGCGTAGGTCGAGTACGGCTCTTGAACCACGGTCGTGTCAATCCCAATGTTCTTGAGTTCATTGGAGATGTTGTCGGCCGCGGAAATGTAGTCCGTCCAACCAGGTCCTCCAATGAGGACGGTCATGTGCGACAGCGCCTTACCCTTGGTCGACTCCAGCTGACCGCTCTTTGACCACTTGTACCCCGCTGCCTTCAACGTGGCCTTGGCGGCCTTCACGCTGTAGCTGTACTCAAGGTTCTTCAGCGAACTTGAGAACCACTGGGACACTTGAGGTCCAGTAACTGCCGACTCCGCTCCACCGGTCGCTGGTGACAGGGCACCGAAGTACGCCCTGGCCGCAATGAACTTTGTGTTCATGTCTTCTGCCACGGCCTTGCGAAACGCCAGATTGTTAAACGGTGCTTTGGCGTCGTTCATGTACAGATAGTTTGCGCTCACCGATGGCCAGTACGCAACGTTCTGTGACGGATTCTTTGCGACGAAGGTCGCCGCCGCGTCGGTGATGTAGTCGTAGGACATGTCAATAGCGCCGCTCTCGAGTTCGAGTTCAGCGGTGGTGTCCGAATCAACCGAGTTGAACACCACTGATCCGATGGAGGGCTTGCCCGCCTCGTAGTAGTTCGGGTTCTTCGTGTAGACAACAGACGAAGCCGAGAACGACGACATGGTAAAGGGTCCCGTACCGACCGGCGACGTATTGGTGTTGGTCGCCGGCGTGGAGATGGATGACCAGATGTGCTGGGGCAAGATGTCGGTCGGCTGACCGTCCGTCCCGTACAGAATGGCCACCGCCTCTGGAGTATCAGGCTTGGAGAACGTGAACGTGACGGTGTTCGGACCCGTCGCCGCAACCGACGTCAGTGGACTGGTCCAGATGCCGTTGACGTCAAGTGCCGGGTTGGCCTTTAGGTAGTTGAATGTGAACGCGACGTCCGCAGCCGTAAAGGGCGATCCGTCGCTCCACGAAACGCCACTGCGCGTCGTCACTGTCAAGACCAAGTTGTTGGCACTCCAGCTATAACCCGTAGCGAGCAGCGGGGTCTGTGCACCGGTCGCGGCGTTGATGTAATACAGCGACTGATAGATACAACTCTTCGTGCCCGGCGCGTTCGACCCCGAAGGTGCGTATGGATTGAAGTTGTCAGGAATTGTTCCCCACGGCTCAGCGACCGTGAACGTCGCGCCGGCGGCACCTGAAGCGGTGTTGGTAATCACCGGCACGAAGACGCCCACGAGCGCCAACGATGCCGCGAGTACCACGATCCGCAGATACCGAGTCCGAATGTAATTCATGTTGTGTGCCCCCCTTAGAGCGTTGCTTAGTGAGTTCCCAGCCAGAGAACGGCCAATGCAGCGAGCCCTCCCCTTCCCTCGGACCTTACCTTATCTTCAAAGAAAAGTCCAGGAGTAAGAATTAGGAGAAGTTCGCCGGCATCAGGGAGAGCTGAAGGGGCATGAGATCACCCTCGAGGCACCACGCGTTTGTCCCAGAATTCCCCAGCAGACGTGGAGCGTCAGAGCAGAAAAGGAATCAGCATCTTGGTCGAGCGCTTGTAAGCCGGATAGTCGTTCGGAAAGAGGCGCTCCATGATGTGCCCCTCGACGGTTGCGCTGTAGATGAAGTACGCGCACATAAACACGACGGCAAGGATCCAATACCAACTCACGGCAAGCGTCGTTCCGATGGCGGCGAGTATCAATCCCGAGTAGATCGGATTGCGAATGTATCGATAGGGCCCGGTGGTGACCAACTCTGCGTCCACCTTCTCGGACATCGGCGTACCCCAGTTCCGTCCCAAATAGACCCGCGCCCACACGGCCAGTCCCAACCCCGCCAGGAACAGACCCGTGCCGATGCCTTGGAGAACGGGGTTGCTCACGATGGTGTGGTGGCCCTTGAACACTCCCGAGCGACTGACCAGGACAACGATGACAAAAAAGGCCAGCCTCAAGGCGACGAAATGGCGCATTCGTGACTGAGTTGCCCGCTTGGCCGTCGTGGCGGCCGCCAGCCACGCTACCCAGAAGAGGACCCACAGACTGTAGATGACGTAGTCGATGGCGTGCATGGATTTAATCACGATCGTACCAAGGTCTCATTCTTCAAGAGACCCCTGGTAATCGGACAAACTCTGATCTCCGCGCGATCACTGGGAGAAAATGACCGTTCGTCTTCCCACTAAGGCAACGCGATCCTCAGCTATCAACTTGACAGCACGAGCAAGTACAACGCGCTCGACGTCACGACCAAGCGCCACGAGGTCACCCGAGGAACGAGCGTGGCTCACTCGAATGACGTCCTGGTCGATGATGGGTCCGTCATCAAGTTCAGCCGTGACGAAATGTGCCGTGGCGCCGATGAGTTTCACCCCACGTTCGTACGCCTGATGGTAGGGCCGAGCCCCTTTGAAGCCAGGAAGGAACGAGTGATGGATGTTGACGATGCGCCCTCGTAACTCGTCACACAACTCCGGCGATAGCACCTGCATATACCTGGCCAACACCACAAAATCCACGCCGAGATCCACCACCAGTTCACGAAGCCGCTCTTCAGCCGCCACCTTGGTTGGTGGCGTCACGGGAATCTCGTAGAAGGGGACCTTGTATCGCGCCGCCAGGGGCGCGAGATCGGGGTGGTTGCTCACAACCGCCACAATGTCGACTGGCAAATCACCGTTCTCTCGGCGATACAACAGGTCGACAAGGCAGTGGTCCGACGTCGACACCATGATGAGCGCCCGGCGTCGGACATCCTCCGCGCGCAAGCCCAATCGGGGTGAAAATCTTGAGAGATCCGACGCCAGTCGGGTTCGGGCATCCTCGAGACTCGCGGGCGACTCGAACCTGGTCCGCATGCAAAACAGATTGGTGACGGGGTCAGTGAACTGGTCGTTCTCGAGAATATTGCCCTTGACTGCGACGATCGCCGTGCTGGCGGCGTGCACAATGCCTGGCAGATCTTCGCACTGAAGTGTCATCACATAAACCACTGGTTCTCCTTCGCGATCCCCACATCTTGGCCGAAATATTTGCTCAACCGAGGCGCAGCAGAACCTGGCGGATCGGCGGCGACTACTTCGGCGCATCGAGATCATCGATCTCGGTCGGTGGGGTACGTACTCGAGATGCGAACACCGACGCCACGAGACACGATCCCGCACCCACGAGGAGAGCGGATCGGGCACCGCCGACGTCCGCGATCCAGCCAGTGAGCACGCTGCCGATCGGCGTCGTACCGATATAGACGAAGATCCACAGGGCCATCACCCTTCCGCGGAAGGCCGACGCCGAGTGCAACTGCAGGGCGGTAGAGGCCAAGGTGACAAAAGAAAAGCCCGTGAGACCCGAGAGAGCGAGGGCGACGCAGGCCAAGGGAACGCTCGGTGCGGCGGCAGTGAGCGCGAGAGCCACGCCAAAGGCGAGTGAGGTGATGACGAGGTACTGACGATGAGGATGAGGAACGAATCCCACCGCAAAGGAACCGCCGATCGAACCCACGCTGAGCATCGTGGTCATCAGCCCGTACGTCCCACCTGATCCGTGGAACGTCGACTTGGCGAAGACCGGCAGGATGACCGAAAAGTTAAAGGCCAAAAGACCGACGAGCGACATCATCACCAGCGGAAGCCAGAGCTGATTACGGCTCTTGACATACGTAAGACCCTGGCGCACCGCACGCTTCGTGCGACCAATGACCTTTTGTGGCCCGAGGGGCCGAATGATGAGAAGCGCGATAACGACGGGTACATAGGACAGCGCATTGACGGCGAAACAAGGAGTTGTACCGACGGTCACGATCAAAATGCCAGCAAGCGCTGGTCCGACGACTCGCGCTGAGTTGATCACGACGCCGTTCAAGCTCACCGCGCTGGAGAGATCTGCCGAAGGGACGAGTTGACTCACCAACGCCTGGCGCGCCGGAGAGTCCACAATCGAGACGAACCCTCCGAGCACCGTCACCGAAACGATCGTGGGAACGTTGGCATTGCCCGACGCCGCGAGGACCCAGAGAACTCCGGCCAACAGGCCAAAAATGAACTGGGTGACGACCAGCAGTTTTCTCAGATCAACTCGATCAGCGATTGATCCGCCCCAGGGCCCCAAGACGAGCGCCGGTATACCGCCCGCAGCCAACACCAGACCCAGGGAGCCGGCCGATCCCGTCAGCTTCAATACCAGCCAACCGACTGCGGTCTGTTGAAGAAACGTTCCACTGGCCGAGACAACTTGTCCTGCGAAGTAGATGCGAAACGGCTTCGAGTGCAGAGCGCGAAATGTTCCGCCTCGCGAGACGTGCGCGGCGGAGCCGCCCACGAGTGGTACCGACTCGGGCATCGCCGAGATAGCGTCGCGATCCATCAGCGAGCTCCTTGTCGCGACTCCAAGGCTCTCATCGTTCGAACACCGAATTCATCATTTTCATCATTGCGCGTCCACTCAGGTCGTCGCCGGTGGACTGCCAGAGTTAACTCTTGCGCACCAGGAAGGTCCTCGCCTCTTCGAGTTACGAGTGTGATGGGATGGAACGAACGACGCGACGCGAAATCTTCCATGACTGCCCCACCCGCACCAGCGTCTGCTCTATCAGTGCCACCGTCGTGATGGTGGTGGCCCCGTCGCCGGCCAGAATGACCAGTACCGAAGCGGCGGTCGCGGAGTCGTCACGCCCTTCGACCTCGCGTACCTCGACGTTGAGAGTCAGGTGAACGCTGGCGTCACCCTCAGAGGTCCAAATGGGTCCGACGTCGTCACGCATTTGGCTACTTCCTCGGTGAACTCCCTCGGTGCCCTCAAGCACCGCATCATCGGTGAAGAGCGCGACGTACCCCGCGACGTCGCGTCGCGTCGCTAACACGTCTGCCCGCGTGACCAGCTCGGCGATCTCCCATCGATCCGTCGCGGAGAGCACTAGGCGGGCGTTTCGCCCGGGCGTAGCCAGGCGCCCACTTTGTTTTGCAAGTCGAGCGGAAAGACGCTCTTAGGAACCATGCCGTGCACCGTTTTGGAGGGGATCGAACTGTACGCGGAACCCGTCTGATTGGCATACTGCGTCACTCGAAAGCTGGCCGCCATTGAGCACAGGGCGTACGCCTCGCTTTCCGAAATACCAGCCGCCGCGTGCAACCACGAAATGAGAGAGCGCAGACAGGCCACGAGAGCACCGTCCAGACTGTCGGCAAAGCCAAGTCCGATCCAGTGCGTCGCGGTCTCGCCAAGCGGTCCAACCAGCGCGACCTTCTTATGCAGGACGTAGCGAACCTGCAGATCCTCGGCCGCCGTTTCTATCGCGGTCTGATCAACGACTCCGTCGCCCTCGAGCGCGTGCACGTCACCATTCCATATTCGCCCGCCACTTTTGAAGATCGGTAGAAACAGCGACGAGCCGACAGTCAGCTCGCGCAACACCAGGTTGCCGCCGTAGGGTCCCGAGAGAATGGCACTGACCGGTTCATCGCCCGCGGGTTCGGCTCCCACGACTCCCAAAAAGGGCGCCAAAGGAAGCGTGATGCCATCCACGAACTCCGTTTTCGTGCGAGCGTCATCGAAGCGGAAGTAGTGGAGATAGGGCTCTTTGAAATCCGACGGCAGAGCGCCCACGCCCAAGGGGAAGGAGTTCCACCCCCACGCGATCGTTCTTAGCGACACCAGAGTGCATTCGATGACGTCGCCTGCTTCGGCGCCGTTGACGACCACCGGACCGAGCATGGAATAGGGCCCGTTCGGATACCGGTGACGAAGGGGCTCACGCTCGGCGAAGGTCATACCGTAGGTCGCTTCGTTACCCCAGTGAGTCCACGTATTGGGATAACTGACGATGTCGCCCGAGTCGACCGTCACGACGGGAGGTGCTGTCGGGTCAAGATAACCCGAACGCACCGTCGCAGACGTGGACTCAACCACATGTGTCGTCACCAAACAATCTTTCTGAACGGGCTCGAGAGGGCCTAGGAGGCGATGAACTCAAGCAGGTCTTTGTTGATGACGTCCGCGTGGGTCGTGCACATGCCGTGGGGATATCCCGGATAGACCTTCAGGGTGCCGTGCTTCAACAGCTTGATCGTCTTCAGAGAGGCGTCGGCGATCGGCACGACCTGGTCGTCGTCACCGTGCATGACCAGAGTGGGGACGTCAATCGCTTTGAGGTCTTCGGTCTGATCAGTCTCAGAGAAGGCCTTAATTCCTTCGGTGTGAGCGTTGACGCCGCCCATCATCCCTTGGCGCCACCAGTTCTGAATGACGCCTTGAGAGACAGTCGCGCCCGGACGGTTGAACCCGTAGAAAGGACCCGAGGCGACGTCCAAGAAGAACTGGGCTCGGTTGAAGGCCGTTCCCTCACGGAAACTGTCGAAGACTTCAATCGGCGTGCCGTCGGGGTTGGCGTCGGTCTTCACCATGAGCGGGGGCACAGAGCTGATGAGGACGGCCTTGGCCACGCGACCCTCCCCGTATTTGGCAACGTAGCGAGCGACCTCACCTCCGCCGGTCGAGTGACCGACGTGAACGGCATCGCGCAAGTCGAGGTGGTTGGCCACGACCGCAGCGTCTCTGCCGTACGTGTCCATGTCATGACCGGCCGCCGTCTGCGTCGAGCGGCCGTGGCCTCTTCGATCGTGCGCCACCACGCGATACCCGCGCTGGAGGAAGAACATCAGCTGCGCGTCCCAGTCATCAGAACTGAGGGGCCATCCATGGTGAAAAACCACGGGTTGACCACTCCCCCAATCCTTGTAGAACAACTCCGTGCCATCGTCGGCGGCGACATAAGGCATGCGATTCTCCTCCTCGTTCACCGCGCCGCTCCTCGTTGGCGGCGCGCCATACGTCGATCATGCTTCGACCTACAAAATTCGCTCGACCGGTTAACTATGGCAAGGCGCGACCCGAGTTGGCAATCGAACGTCGGCATTGTTCCCATCGAAATGGTGTATGAGTTGACTCCTTGAACAGCACGTGTGCGCGGCGTGACGAGTGGGTTCTCACACATGCGCAATTGGTGTCGTGACGACTCCCGCGGTAATCGGTGGATTCGATCGACCGTTCATATACTTCGATCTCATCGACGCATAGGTACGGGAGGGACATGGAAGTTCGACAGTTGGAATACGTGGTCGCCATTGCCGACACAAAGAGTTTCACCAGGGCGGCCGAACGCTGCCACACCGCGCAGTCCGCCTTGAGCCATCAGATCGCGCGCCTTGAGGGACAACTCGGCTCCAAGATCTTCGAACGTACCAGCAGATCGGTTGTTCTGACCGAGGCGGGCCAGGTCTTGCTGCCCTACGCGCGAAAGATACTCAATGAGGTGGCCGACGCGCACTGCGAGCTGATGGAATTGGACGGCGCCGCAAATGGACGACTCCGCCTCGGTATGACCCAAACTGCGGTTCGCGTACTCGACCTCGTCTCCATCCTCGGTCGCTATTCGCGCGAGCAGCCCGAGATTGAGTTGTCACTGATGAGCGGACCGACCGCTGAACTGTTCGGCCTCATCGCCCGCGGGCAGCTCGACCTCGCCATCACTGATCTCGGGATCGAGGGAGTCCCCCACAGCCTGGAGTTCCTCGAGCTCGTTGACACCGAACGCCTCGTTGCGGTGGTACCGCGCGACAACCCGCTCGCTCGGCGAAAGCGGGTCGACATCCGCGAACTTGTCGCCGCAAGCAAGTTCGTGGACTTTCGAGAGAACACGGGACTGCGAAACCGCGTCGATGAGATGTGTCGGGTGGCGGACGTCACGAGAGAGATCTCTTTCGAACTTGGTGAGATACGCGAGATGGTCAAGTTTGCGGCCCACGGGCTGGGAGTCGCCATTGTTCCAAAGAGTTTCACGCAGGGCCCCGACTGCGCGTTCATCACCGAACTGGGAGCTCGAGTCCTCTCTCTTCAGGACCCCCTCGCACGTCTCTCGATTGGTGTCTTTACCGAGTCGCATCGAACGTTGCCATCCGTCTGGACCTTCCTCAGACTGCTAAACGTCACGACACATTTCGAGACGGCAAACTGACGTCGTCTAGCCCTCGAGGCAGTGATCGAGGGTCGGACCGGGCGAGGCTGCGCCCCGCCCCTCTCTCCACTCACGGTGCTCCTCGGCCGCGGCCGCTACCTCCGCCACCGCCAAGGCTTGGGCGAGTCCACTGGGTTTTGCCGTGGCGTGATAGCCCCCGAACTGTGAGACCGGACTCCAGTCGGGACTGATGGCATCGTCGGGCTCGCTAAGGCCTTCGAAGTCGCCCGCGGCATAGACGACACGGCCCCCGACCACCGTGCACTCTGCCTCAATGTGAGAGATATCAGTGTCGGGAACCGTGAAGAAGTCGTCGGAAAGGATCGCGAAGTCCGCGTAGAAACCCTCCTTCAGACGCCCTTTGACCGACTCCTCTCCAGACAGCGACGCGCCAGCGCTCGTATACATCTCGATCGCCTTCTCGCGACTGACCAGATTGTCCGGCGAGGACACCGCGAGTCCACCGATGCTGCGACCACGAACCAGCCACTCAAGAGAGAGCCACGGGTTGTAACTGGATACTCGGGTGGCGTCCGTCCCGGCGGCAACCGTGAGTCCACGCTCCAGCATCTTTCGCACGGGCGGCGACTCAGATGCTAACTCTGGGCCGTAGCGCTCAACGAAGGCCCGCCCTTGAAACATCATGCGGTTCTGGATTGACAGCGAGCCTCCGAGCGCCGCAATCCTGTCGAGGCTCTCGCCCGAAACCGTCTCCGCGTGGTCGAAAAACCACCGGACGCTGCGAGGAAATCCTTGATCGCGACCGATCTTTTCAAACACGTTGAGGTCCATTTCGATGGTCTCGCCGTAGGTAGCGTGCAGTCGAAAGCCCCAACCGCGGTCGAGCAGGAGCCGCACGGCCGCCTCGAGTTCGTCGCTCGCTTTGTCCTGAAGTTGAGGACGCGGCTCGGAAAAGTTCTCGAAGTCGGCGGGCGACCACGCGAGATTCTCCCCCGCCCCATTGACCTTCAGCCACTGATCCCCTTCACCGGGCTTCACCATCTCTGTGAACCTCGCGAGATCGGCGAGTTCTTGTCCCGCGGTTTGAGGAAACAGGTGATACGCAATGCGAAGGGTGAGCTGTCCCAACTTCGCGAGCTCCATCACCGCGGCGTAGTTCTCCGGGAAACTCTGAAAGCCCCCACCGGCGTCGATGGCGCTCGTGAGTCCGAAGCGATTCAACTCACGAAGGAAACG
>Ga0206831_1080_pt1 | contig 29813 bp, 19 predicted proteins | sample Alteio_BWOrgCont_73_FD_152876 | JGI IMG/M metagenome (GOLD analysis project Ga0206831, IMG submission 152876) | Enriched cells from forest soil in Barre Woods Harvard Forest LTER site, Petersham, Massachusetts, United States -... | ecosystem: Environmental > Terrestrial > Soil > Temperate forest >...
CCGCGCTTGCCATGATGGTGTAATAAGGTGTGAGCGCAACGGCGGTTAACACCGTATCAATCGAAAAAACAATATCCAATAATACAATTTGCAGCATCGCCGCAAAAAATGTTAATTGCTTTTTTACGGTATGTTCACTATGTGAATGACTAAAATAAGCTCTTAATTCTTGTATGCCTTTGTATAATAAAAATAGACCGCCGATCCACATCAATAAGCTACGGATGGATATTTGTACCGCCCCAACGACAAATAAGGGGGCCGTTAACTGCGCAATAAAAAACGCGCAAGCTAATAATATCAGCCGCATGATCAGCGCTAAACTCAAACCCACCCGGCGTGCCTTTTTTTGCTGCTGGAGAGGCAAATGGTGGCTGACTAAAATCAGGAACACGATGTTATCAATTCCCAACACAATCTCGAGTAAAGTTAAAATACCTAAACTAATCCAGGTGTTGAGATCGAGTAGAAAATTCATAAAATGTAATCTCTTAGTTTTTCAAAAATAATTTGAAAATTTTAAATCCCCCCTGCCCCCCTTTACAAAAGGGGGGATCTCTCAATTAATTTTTGCTCTAATTTCCCCCTTTGAAAAAGGGGGATTAAGGGGGATTTTGTGTTAAAATATTTACCATGCAACAGTTTACTTTCACTCAACCCGACGACTGGCACTTACACTTGCGCGATGGTGATCGCCTGGCTCGTACGGTGAATGACAGCGCTCGCCAATTTCAGCGCGCCATCATTATGCCAAATTTACAACCGCCCGTCACGACGATTGCACAAGCGGAGGCTTATCACGCGCAGATTTTAGCAGCTTTGAATCCCGAGTTGACTTTTGAGCCTTTAATGACGTTGTATTTAACCGATAACACTTCCGCTGAACTGATCAAAGCAGCCGCTGAACACCCGTTAATTTATGCTTGCAAACTTTATCCTGCCGGTGCGACCACGCATTCAGCCCAGGGCGTCACCGATTTAAAACACATTTATCCCGCCTTAGAAGCAATGCAAAAACATCGTTTGCCTTTGTTGGTGCATGGTGAAGTTACCCATGCTGAGATCGATATTTTCGATCGCGAAGCGGTATTTATCGATACTGTTTTACAACCTTTACAAACACAATTTCCTGAACTGCGGATTGTGTTAGAACACATCACCACGCAACAAGCAGCGGATTATGTGCGGGAAGCGAATTACCCCATTGCAGCGACCATCACTGCGCATCATTTACTTTACGATCGCAATGCTATGTTAGTCGGTGGTATTCGACCGCATTTTTATTGTTTACCGGTGTTAAAACGTGGCACCCATCGCCAGGCTTTATTGAAAGCGGCAGTGAGTGGCAATCCAAAATTTTTTCTCGGTACCGACAGTGCTCCGCATGCTACCACTAAAAAAGAAGCGCTCTGCGGTTGTGCCGGTATTTACAGTGCGTATAGCGCGATAGAACTCTATGCCACTGCTTTTGAACAAATGCATGCTCTCGATAAATTAGAAAGCTTCGCGAGTTTTTTTGGGGCTGATTTTTATGAACTACCACGCAATCAAACTAAAATTACCTTAGAAAAAAAATCTTGGCAACTTCCTGAAACTTTATCATTTGGGGAAGAACAACTACGGCCTTTGGGTGCTGGTGAAACTCTCGCTTGGAAATTAAATGGCTAATAAATCTCTCTTATCACAGCGTTTTCGTGGTTTTTATCCAGTCGTTATCGATTTAGAAACGGGTGGCTTTGATGCCAAGAAAAATCCAATTTTAGAACTAGCTGCCGTGATGATTCACATGGATGAAGAAGGTTTTTTAAGCGTTGGTGAAACCTTGCATTATCATGTTGAGCCTTTTGCGGGTTCCAAAATGGAAACCTCTGCACTCGAATTCACGGGCATTAAACCGCATAACCCCTTTCGTTTTGCACGCGATGAAAAAGAAGCCATTACAGAATTATTTGCTGCAATCAAAAAGCAAGTCAGAGCTCACGATTGCAAACGCGCAGTCATGGTGGCGCATAATGCTGTGTTTGATCAAAGTTTTTTGCAAGCGGCTGTGAAACGTTATCATTTAGACAATGATCCATTTCATAAATTCACGACCTTTGATACCGCCGCACTCAGCGGCCTGGCCTTTGGCCAAACGGTACTCGCGCGCGCAGCAGAAGCGGCTGGTTTTGCATTTGACAAAGATTCAGCGCATTCGGCCAAATATGATGCGGAAATTACCGCGCAATTATTTTGTCATATTGTGAATAAGTGGCGTGATTTGGGTGGCTGGCCGTTGTAAACGTCGGTCGGTTTACGGGAGCCATGCATGTTTTTGCTTATTTCTCTTGTCGGCTTGGTCGTCCCGCACTTAAATTGCCATAAGAAGATTGAAGAAATAACATTACTTCTTTACTTCTGCTTATAAAAGATTTAAGTGCGGGACTCTCGTAAACCGACCTACATTAAAAACTATGTTAAATTACCTTCAACGCGAAATTTTAACGCGTTTTGATCCAGATTATAATTATTTTAAGCAAGCCATTCGTACCGGCCTGGTTTGTTTGCTTTCCATTCTCGTTTATCGCGCCTTTCCAGCAACTTATTCTGAATCGTATTGGGTGGTATTAGCAGCGGTTTTTTTAGTGCAAACCCGCCTGGGCGCAACCCAATGGCAACAAATGCGCACGCTAAGCCTCTGCGTTCTCAGTGCCGCCATTCTCGGATATTTAAGTGGCTTCGTATTCAACAACCCTATTTACTCAGCCTTATTTCTTGCCGTCACCACTTTCATCGCAATTTATTTAAGTGTGTTTGGCTTACATATGGCAATTGCTTGCTTCTTCATTAATTTGTATGCCATTTTATCAGTGGGTTTACCGACAGCCTCTTCCTGTTTGTTACAACGCTTTTTGATGATTTTATTAGGCGGTGCACTGGCCTTGCTGGTGTGTTTTCTCTGGCCGACGCGTTTAAAGCCACAATTACGACGCGATGAAAAAATTTACTTACGAACTTTGGCAGAATTTTCTCATGCGTTAGTGGAAAATTATTTACACCCCGCTTATCCACAACAAGCAGAAAAATTTGAATACCGCTTACATGAACGACGCGATCGCTTGTTACGAATGTTAAATGCAGTGCGTCACTCGCAACATTTAGCCAGTGAGAAAAAATTATTAACCATCAATGAACAAGACTCAACAGAAGAATTTATTGTCCGTGCCGAACAATTATTTGCTCTCTTTATCAGCCTTGGCAATATTCGCCATTATGTAAGGGATGTTACTGCATTAAATTTTGTAACGGAAGAATTAAAACTAACCCATCAATTATTAGCGGCTGCTCTCTACGCTATCAGCGAACATACACAATGGAATAGTTCCAACTTACAAACAACTCTCACAACCTTGCGTACTAAAGCGACTGAACATCCCGAATTGGAAAATGGTTTAATCGTCTTTGTTGATACAGTAGAAAAAATTTTGGTGGTTATCAAATGTCTCAACCCTTTATCTTAAAACTACAAGAACATTGCAATTTACGCTCGTCGGTTTTTAGGCGCGCACTGCGCATGGCGCTCGCTATGTTCGTCGGCACGGTAATTTATTATTATGCTCATTTAATGCAGGGATTTTGGGTGCCGCTCACCGTGTGTATTGTGATGCAACTCACCACGGGTGGAACGCTGCGTAAAGGCTTACAACGTTTTGTGGGTACGATTTTAGGTTTATTAATCGGTTTTCTATTAGTAGAATGGATTCACAGCCTGTGGGTCATCGATTTATTGCTGGTCGTATTTCTCACTCTCACTTATATGACAAAAGCTTTTAATCTCGTTAATTATGGAATTTTCGTCGTACCTTTGAGTGCGATGGTCGCTATTCTGGTCACCTTCTTTGTGCCGCATGAAGCGAATAGTTTAATTGTGGCACGCTTATACGACACCACCATTGGTGCAGCACTGGGTGTTGTTTTCACTTTATTAATTTTTCCCACGTCGTTAAAACCGGAAATCGAAAAAAATAATCAGCATACACTGCAATTACAACAGCACTATTTGCAGGCTATTTTGCAACATTTATTGCGGCATGATAATAGTGAAGCATTGCTTAAACAGAGTTTCAATCAATTCACCACTGCGTTAATGGAAAACCGCCGCTTGTATGCCGATTGGGTGTATGAAGTATGGTTTGATTCGGAGCGCAAACAAACGCAGCAAAAATTTTTAAAAACCACCGAAAAAACCGGACAAGCGCTATTTGCTTTGCAAGAATTGGCGCGGGAAGGTTTGCCAGATGATACTGCATCAGAATTGCGTGATGGCTTAGTTAAAATCAGTGAAATTGTTAGCGCTGCAGCGATTAATATTACTGAGCTTAAGCAAGCCATGGTTGATTGGCAACAGTTGGAAACGCAATTCAACCCTCGGCAGAATGCTGGTTTAAAAAGTTTAGCGCTTAATTTGGGAGTTTATAAAGAAATTAATGACACGTCAGCGTAGGTCGGTTTGTGGGAGCCATACATGTTCTTGCTTATTTTTCTAAATCTATTCAATTATACAAACTATTAGAAAAAAACACGGGCGACCAAGCCGACATTAATAGCGAAGTCGGCTTGGTCGCGATGACATGTTGTTCCCTGACTGAGTAAACTGGTAGCTCAGTAAGATAAATTATCCTTTCCATCGCTCCCGTAAACCGACCTACATTTACCTACAAATTTTGGACAACAAAAAACCCGCGTGAATACGCGGGTTTTTTGTTACTGCAAGATAAACGCTTTAGAATATCAAACCTAATTGCGCTAAGCCAACGTTATCGCTTTGTCCATCACCACCTTGTGAAGTTTTGTAATCGATATCATGACGATATTCAACTTGGACCGATAAGTCTTTAGTGATATCAATTGCGTAGCTGGCGATATAACGGTACTGCGGCATTTGATATCCACCTAAGGCCAAGGGGTTCATAATATTTACCGCGTCACCACTTTGTTGATAGCCTAAAATCATTCGTGTGTCATAATTCAACACCGGGAACCCATATGAAGTTTCTAACATATAAGCCCAGGGTTTTGCACCTTCACTGGTAAACGGAGCTACCGGCCCATTGACAGGATATCCGCCTTGGCTTTGAGCATACGTTCCTTCTGGTAAATCGTAAGGACTAAAGCCAGTTAAAGCCGTGGCAAAGTCAGTGATAAATTGGAACGGACCGGATGTGGCATCCAAATGCAGCGCTAAACCAGGCACTTGTTTGTGGTAAGCCGGATCAGTATTGCCGTTACCGTTCACGAATTGCGGCGCACTGTCGGCAATCCAGTAACTTTCATATAAGTTATTTTCATAACCAACATCCACATTATATTTCAATAAATCATCGGTCAATTCACTATAACCTACGTTAGCACCCCATACGCGCACTGCGCTCGCTTGGTCGCTTGCTGAATTGGGGCCTTGAGCGGCAAACAATTCCGCATGCGCGCCATTCATTGAAGTGTAACCTACGGTTAAACCATTATCATCGGTATCCGTTAAAGCGCGCACTAAGGATCCACTGATCGTATTACGCATGTAACTACCAAACAAAAATTCTTGCCGGCCCGCTGTTAACCAGAGCGGTGATTTATTTAAATTCGCTAACCCAATCGTGGCTTCCGGAACATAAACGGTCCAGGGTTGAATACCATTTTGATTACCACCATTTGGACCGGTAGTATTATTCGCATAATTCCCAGCGTTAAAGTTATCTTGTCCATACGCTAAAGTTAAATGGCCGGCTACCCAGTCATTGGCCTGTGCATCAAAATACAGTTCCGAACCGCGTGAATAGAAAGACGACTGCGTATTTTCACCGGTGCTGGTTTGAGTTTTAGCGTTCGCCAAAATATAACCGCTGATGCCGATGTGTTTGTACCAATCACTTAAGGGACCGCCGACGCTATCTTGGGCGCGATTACCACTGTTGGAAAATAAAATATCGGCATAATCGGTCGTAGGTTCTGTTGGAGCTGCTGCAGGCGCTGTTGAATCGCTGGTATTATCTTCAGTAGCCGCCGCTTTTTGCGCCGTTGCACTGCGGATATGTTTATGTTTCACTGGCGTAGTGCTAGAGTTAGTCGCCATTGTTGTGGCTGAAGCACTTGCTGTATTGCTGGAAGAATCATCTGCCAATACGGGTGCACTGACCACGCCTAATACGATCATGGCTGCCGCAAGAGTAGTTAATTTCATGTATATCTCCTCTAAAAATTCAGTTTGAATTTGGATTATTAATTTTGCTTATATAGCTAAACGCGGCTTACAATACAATGGTTTTTTATAAATTGCAACTTAAATTTTTCAGTACACAACATTTTTAAATTTGATTGTCATTCCCGCGCAAGCAGGACAAAAAAGTTGTTTTTAATGCTGGTACAGCGTCCGTTTGATTTTGCCACGTCATCCCCGCGAAGGCGGGGATCCAGAAAAAAGCTTGCAGACCGTTAAAAATCCTGGATTCCCGCCTTCGCGGGAATGACGAGTATTTTTTGAACAATTTATAAAAAATATCATGTGGAAAGGTTTGTTTTAAGTAAATTCTTGGACTAAAGTTTGCAATTCTCCATCGTCGTAGAGTTCTTGCATAATATCAACTCCGCCCACTAATTTGCCATTAATATACAATTGCGGAAAGGTCGGCCATTTTTTATATTCTTTGATAGCATTGCGAATACCCTGATTTTTAGGGTCTAAAATATCGACCGAAGCAATATTTTCCACGCCACATTGCTGCAATAATTTGACCGCCTTGGCAGAAAATCCACACATCGGATCAGCAGGTTCGCCTTTCATATATAAAAGCAAGCCGTGCTCCGCTAATTGTTGGTCAATTTTTGCAACACTCGCTTGATAATCCGCTTCGGATTCCGTTTTAACATTGGTAAATAATCCAATTTTTTTGTCAGCAGGTGCGTTACTCATAATATGGCTCACTCATGTCTAATTAAATATTCAGCAATCCGCATTTCCAAATCAAAATACGGATACACTTTACCGGGAAAATTGTTGATCATAATCACAAAGCTCAAAATATGATTTTGCTTGGTATAAACATATCCAACTAATGCCAATACGCCGGTCATGCTACCGGTTTTGGCTTGAATGTTGGAGCGCAAAATAATATCGCGGCCGTTGACTTTGTTGGCAAGGGTACCATCGACACCCGCGATAGGCAAGCCCGCAATGAAAGCGCCACCCATATTAGGGTTGTGATACACCGAATCTAATAATTGGGAAAAATCATCTGGCGTCACTAAGTTATAACGTGAGAGGCCTGCACCATCAACGATTGCATCATCGCTTAAATCGACTTTGGCATACTGCTGTAAAATAGCGGTGACAGCCCGTGCGCCGTTGTTCCAATTGCCTTGTCCCTGAAAATAAAATGCCCCTAAGGTTTTAAATAAAGTATCGGCAATTAAATTGTCCGATTGTTTTAACATGATAGTAATTAAATTCGCCAATGGTAGCGAATAGTGCGCAGCCGTTTCATGCGCTGCCACCGGCACGGGTGCAAAACTTACATACCCTCGCACCGTAATATGTGCCGCTTTAAATAAACCAGTGATCACTTGTTTAGCGAAGGGCTCAACATAGCGGATAGCAAATGATAAGGTTTGCGCCGGCGAGCCGGGCGTTACACAGCCGGTTAAATAATAATTATTATTTGGATCAACATTGACATCCAATAAACAACTGTTGTCATTGGCGGTAAAATTACGGGTAACAACTTGATTAATCACTGGCGTATACATTAATTCGTTATCGCCTTCTATTCGGGTGTTGCTGCCAACGTGTCGGCCGGCAATTAAATCGATATCAAAACAATTGTGATTGATGATGATCGCATTTAACGGTGCAGAGTAACAATCATTTTGATCATCCCACATCCACCCTGATCCATAGGCTTTAGCATCATACAAAGTGTTATCCAGATACACAGAACCATTAATTTTTTTAACGCCCAATTTACTTAACTCGGCAATCAAACCGCGTAAATCATCGGTGGTTAACGTGGGGTCACCACTGAATTTGAAATACACATTGCCATCGAGAGTGCCATCGGCGCGGATTTTACCGGTGTGATACAAAGTCGTTTTGAATTCAAAACTTTTGCCCAAATACAATAAAGCGGCAGCGGCGGTCAGCGTTTTTTGGGTACTGGCGGGAATGTAATAACGATCAGCATTAAGTGAATAAATGACATTCTCATTTTCCATCGATTGCACTTTAACACCGATGTTCACATTACTCGGAGCTCTCGCAATGATATCGTTGAGATCGGACTGTGTACTGGCGTGGGTACCGACACAGATTAAGAGGAAAAAAATAAAGGTGATATATTTCTTCATAACTAAAGACACTCGTCATTCCCGCGTAGGCGGGAATCCAGACCCAAAATAAATATGTATGTATGTATGTATGTATGTATGTATGTAAACAAGCCTGTTTAAGCTTATTTTTTCTAAAAATGATAAACCCTTAAGTGCTCACGCGAAGTTATTTTTAATGCTGGATTCCCGCCTACGCGGGAATGACAATCAAATTTAAAAATTATTATGCGAAAAATTTCATGAATAAACCGCCAATAATTCCTGCACTTGCCCGCGCGTTTCGCTTTGACAACTAATTAACCGCCGTACGGGAAAATAATTTAACTCCGCTCCTTGATATAAAGCCCGCGTAAAATCGGTATCGTGATTAGAAATCAACACCGGAATTTTTTTAGCGGACAATACTTTTGCACACTCGGCCAATTTTTCTTGCTCTGCCAAACTAAACCCTTGTTGACTGTAAGCTGTAAAATTAGCTGTTTTGCTCAGGGGTACATAAGGCGGGTCACAATATACCACATCTCCCAAGCGAATTTGCTGTAAAAATTTTTCAAACGGCAAACAGCTAAAGCTTGCACGTTGCGCTTTCGCAGCAAAATGTTGCAACTCAACTGCTGGAAAATAAGGTTTTTTATACTGCCCAAAAGGCACATTAAATTCGCCGCGTCGATTATAACGACACAGACCATTGTAAGCATGCCGATTTAAATAGAGGAATAATAAGGATCTTTTGAAAGCATCGCGTTCAACATTAAAAACTCTGCGCAGTCGATAATACTCTTCTTTCGTATTAAAACGGCTGGCAAAATAATAACGCGCGCGGCGAATAAATTCATCGGGCTGCGTCTTAAGAGTATTAAATAAATTGATTAAATCGGGATTGATGTCGTTTAAAAAATAACGTTGATAATCGCTATTTAAAAACAGCGCGCCACTACCGACAAACGGCTCCACTAAACGTTTGCCGCTGGGTAATACGGGATGGATGTGTTTTAAGGTACGAAATTTACCGCCGGGCCATTTGAGAAAAGGTCTGATGTAAGGCTTGAGAGGTTTCATCAACGTGGATTTTACAGGAAAACAGCTGAAGAAAAGTGGCTCCCCGAAGAGGACTCGAACCTCTGACCAATTGATTAACAGTCAACTGCTCTACCGACTGAGCTATCGGGGAATGGGGGCGTGATTTTAATCGATTTCGGCACAAGGGTCAAATCGGATTTGCTGGCCAAATACGCTCTGCCCGCTTTTTCTTTGTACACAACAATTTTTAAATTATTCACAGAAATTGAAAAATAGTTTGCTGTCATTCCCGCGAAAGCGGGAATAATGACGAATATTTTTTGAATAGTCGGCAATTGCGCTATGTTCCAAGCCGTTTTTTAGAAAATACCTTTAAACCAACCCGCTACCTCTTCCAAGAAATTTTTCTTTTTCCCTTTATTAGCCGCAGCCGGCCCACCATTATGAGGCCCTGGCACTAAATCTTCCACCTGGTTCTCGTCCGCAGCAAGGCTGAAATTACTCAAAGAAGCCATGGTTAACATCGGCCCGACGAATTGCGTGGGATAAGTATTACTTAAATCGGTAGGCAAGGCTGACCAATCCGAACCATCCCATTGCACGAAGCTGGCGGGGCCTACACTGTTAATTTGAAATTGGCAGTCAGCGCTTTCGCCACCCTGCAGGTATAAAGAGTGGTTATCGCCGGTCATGGTAAATTGACCATTACACGTGCCGGAATTAACAAATGCTAATTGACTCCCCCCGGCAGCACTCCAAGTTGAACCACTAAGTTGTTCTACCGGGTAAGTTGTATAGATGGCTATTTCGTATAATAAATTTTTCCACTCCGTTAAAGCACTTACCGTGGTAGTACTACCCGGATTGATGCCGTTATCAGCCACTTGCCATGTGCTATTAACGCCGCCATCGGAACTCGCAATAGCATGATTACTACCACTCATATTAAAAGTACCACCCGCATACAGCGTATTATTCCAAGCGGCCAAATCATTTACCGTCGCTGCATTGGTAAAACCTGTGCCTGCCACTGACCAACTACCGGTGCCTAATTTCCACACCGGCGCCGCATTACTTGGGTTAGAACTGTATTGCACTCCCGCATAAAGCGTATTATTCCAAACGTTTAAGGCTTTAATCGTGTTAGTTGTTGCTTGCACTGCGGATGGCAAATCCGTAGTTTGCCAGGCCGCTGCACCATCCCAATAAGCTACTCCCGGCGCAGCATTACTACTCGCACCATTCATCGCAAATTTACCACCGGCATACAGCATCTCATTAAAAACCGCGAGCGCATTAACTTGCCCATTATTATCGGTACCACAATCTAAAACGGACATATCGACAAAATTCCATTGCTGCCCATTGAAGCTGGCCACGCACGCCGCTGGATTGGTTCCCAAATTGGGGTTCACAGTTAACTGACCACCCCCCACATATAAATCGCCGCGCCAGCTCAGCAAAGAGAAAGGTTGCCCATACAAAGTTACCGCGCCACTGCCATTGATGCCTTTTTGCCAGGTACTGCCATTCCATTTTTCAAAATCCATTTGCTGGACCGAATTGCTATCCAAAGACACCCGCGATACATACAGTGAAAAATCATAATCAGCCGTATATTGTGGACTCGGTAAAGTCAAAGCCGCTGGATTGCTTAGCTGCGTATTAATAATAATAGACGGCACGCTTTGTACGCCCAAAGGCAAATTATTCACCGCCGGATCTTGCGCTTTGACCCACACGGTGCAAATACCTGCGGCAGGCAATGAATCAGTACAAGGGTTCACACACACCGGATCGCCGGCGGTACAGCCACTGACATAGTTAGCATCGGCACTCACGCTGATGTTGTTAAACACTAAGGTTTCCGGCGTGTTATTGGTTATTTTGATCGCTTGATACTGCATATGCTGATCGCTGGTATCAGTACTCATCGCAAAATTTAAAGCGTTAATTTGCAAGGTGTAAGTAAGGTTTGTCGTGTTAGCGCCTTGTAGCGTGAGCGTGCCTTCGGCATACTGAGTGACATCAGCCGGAATCGTGATGGGCAAATTACAGGAACTGCCCTGAGCGACTGCAAGACAACTGCTGGTGTTCACACTCACACCTAAATCAGTTAAATTAGAAGATAAAGTAGCTTGCACATAATTGGCTTGCGTCGTGCCTGAAGTATTATTCAGCGTGAGAGCCGTATTATTCACCACCGGCAAATTACCAGAAGTTACGCCGTTGATGTTTAAAGTAGCTAAGTCATTACCGCTGCTTGATATTTTCACCTCTGGCGTTGCAAACGGTGTGCAACGGGCATCGGTGTGACACACATTCAGTGTAGCGCCGCTGATTGTAGTTGCGTTTCGAAATTGCAAAGCCAGCTGACAACTGGGATTACTACCGCCCGCAGCACTTAAAGTAAAAGGAACTGTCCCGCAAGCAGGCGCAGCGTTGTTTGGATCCGTCATATTTACAACACTCACACCGACCGGTAAGGTGCGATCTCTCCATTCCCGCAGATAATTCGTTTCCAGCGAGCCATCTGTTGGATTGTTCACCAAATAAATCGCAATGGCTGGCTGATTGGGAAGAATGTACGCAGGTGGTGTAACAAGGGGGGTAATATTGAAATAATTATTATCGGCTCTTGCTGTCAGGAAACCCAAAATGAGCCCACAGATTAAAAATATTTTTGTTTTCATTAAAATGTCTCTCTCTTCAAACACACGATGATTTTTATTTTTTGTCATTCTCACGAGGGGCTTTAGCCCCGAAGTGGGAATCCAAAATATAGTCAATAAAGCCACACAAACCTTGGATTCCCAGCCTCACTACGTTCGACTGAGAATGACATAACTCTGTAAAAACTAAAACACATAACTCAACTGCAACAATACGCTTTGCGCATACAAATGATTTTGATTTAATGTCACATCTGCGGTCTGATTAGTTGGTTTACCTAAACCTACTGCGCCTAAATCGCTAAACCGATAGCCAATTCCTAAACGCCACGCATCGGTCAGCGCGACATCTAAACCTGCACCAACACTGTAGGAAAACGCAATCGTTTGTTGATCGCCAAACACATAGTTACCACTGTTATCGCCATTAAACGGCGTTTCACTGTAATCACTGCTGCGATTAAGCGCCGGCCCCACACCGACCATCACATACGGATACCAGCGTTTTGCCAAGGGCAATAGTAATTTAGATTCCACTAACAATTGCTGGCTTTGCACTTTATATTGATAATGCGATTGCGCTACCACATTATTTAAAGGATAACTTGCGGTACCCTTGACATCAAAAGGCAGCAAATAATAATAACCAAAGCCAATTTGCCAAGCCACCATGCTAAAGTTTTTTTCGACTCCGATAAACACACCTGCCATACCAGTTAAATTTTGCGAGCTTTGCGGGGTATAATAATTTGTCACTGTTTTGTTATCTTGCGTTAAAGTAAGGGTTTGATTTTGAGCTGGCTGAGTGACAAACGCCGCACCGCCGCTGACCGTGGCAACCCAGGAAAAATTGGCTGGCTCTGCAAGTGCAGCGCCACTTAATAAAATAAACCCTAAGCCTAATAATGTTTTAGTTTGTTGTATTGTCATTAACTCCTCACTCCTCTGGTTGCCATATGTCTGATTACCATTCTTCTCACCGCCTCAAATGAAGCGTCTTGTACATAATGCGCTGTTGCAGCAGAGGCCGGCCTATAAGACAGCGAACTATTATGTGCCCCACCATAATGAGGTCGTGAAGCAGACAAACCCAAACTATTGAGGATGCGTAAATCATCCACATTATTTGACACATAATTTTTCAACACGGCGCTGTTACCGGGATGCACGGCATCGACAAAGAGAAATAAATAGCGGGCATCACCATTCAATCTACTAGCAGGCAGATGGTACTGCGGCACATCCTCCAATGCTGACTTGAGAGGTACCAGCGAATCATTGGGATGCTGCAACTGTTCACGGGCAATTTTCTTGCGTGATGCATCTGTTAACTGTGGATCCAAAGCGGGTCGATTGAATACCAACCCGTAAGCGGCAACTGCGGCGCCACCAATAGCACCCACAGCCGTGCTAAGCCAGCCGGTAGTCGCCGCTTGCAAGGCGTTTTTAAACAGTACAATAAATTGTTGCACCGTCACATTTTGCGCAGTCCAGGCATGGGTGAGCTCGGGATTATTAAGCGCTTTAATCACGGCAACAAAATTTTCGTACACGTCTAAACCCGCATTTTTTAAAGCTACTATTAATTCGCTTAAAGGGCCATTACACAAAATCCAACCATTAAGGTTTAGATAATTTAGCAACTGTATGTACCAAGCCTGTGCGTCTCTCAAGTTAGCAGGAGGATCAATCGTTGATCCACAGGGTGGTGCCGCATGGCTGGTAGTACCTTGGGTTGTGCCTTGCGTCGTACGATTTGTTCCGGTTGTGAGCGCTAATTCCGTGCTGGCGGTTTGTAATGTTGTTATATTAGCAGCGGCTGTCGCCGAAGTAGGATGCGCCGTGTGGGTTGCCCATGTACTGATCACATTGCCTGCTGTGGTTGCACTCATGAAGCCGGAAGATGCTAATGACTGCGACGTCTTTTGGAACGCTTCAGTGGTAGCGGCTCCCGCTGTCGCTGAATATTGGCCGGTAGAACTAAAATAACTCGTGGTAGTGCTGAGGGTCAGAAAATCGAATAGTGTCGTAAGCCATGATGTTGTTAAACTGCGTGCTGAGGCAACCGCCGTACTAAGTGCCTGCTGCATCGCCGTACTAACATCCGCACCCGAGCTAGCGGCTTGTGCAGCGCTACTGGCTATCCGCAAGGTACTTGCACTGGCTTGCTCCGCACTTGTCACGGGAGAAGGCTGACCAGTACTAGATTGATTCACCGGCATTGCTCCTGTGCTGCCTCGCCAGGGAAAGTAAGCTGTGGAACCAAAGCTTCCACTGGTACCGGTAAGATTGGTTGTCGAGGGACTGGAGCCATTACCATTACCATTTCTATTAGCAACGAGACGAGTAAGCCCCCATATACTAAGACCAAGTGCAGCTAACACACTTACTGCCGTTATTGCTCGGGGGGCTGTTCCAAATCTTGCGCAACGTCGTGTTCTTCGGACGGATGCCTGCCCAGGTTCCAATCCTGACGGCATTGGCCCTAATGGAGTAACTGATCCAGGCGGAGGTAATGCAGCTGCAGCTTGTGCAAACTGCTGCTCTTCAATGTTATCGAAAAATCGCCTACACTTATCCAACTCTCCATTTATCGACTTAATCTTTTCTCTTACCTCTGTATATTTGGCAGAATCATGTTGGTAAATACTTTCACACTTGGACAAAAGTATATCTCGCCTTTCGTACAATTTTCCAAGAGCAAGCCTCTCCTGTTGTATCACAGAATCATTGCGAGGCATACTTTCCGTCTGTTGTAGTTTTGTTACACTATCAGCGTACAAACTCTGAAGAGCGCTATCCATTTCAACATCTTTCGAGGCTGTCTCGATCGGTACCGCCGGTGTAGGAACAAAAGCGGAAGCTGACGCAGAAGCGGGTACATTGAATCCCTTCATTGAATTTCTGCGTTGTTCACTTACGAGCGAAAAAGGGTTGATACGATAACGATGGCCTGCTACCTCGGTAATTTTCCTTAATAAATGTATATTTAAAACTTGCTTAGTAGCAGGAGCAGCATGTATCTGGTCACAGAGGACTCGAAATGCTTCTCTTTTAGCGAGGAAAATCTCTACAAGTACGCATGTTTGTTGCACTTTATTAACGTAAAATAACTGATTTTCAGGACACAAAATATAAGCTAGTGGTAAGGTGGGATTGGGTAATGTCTGGATAGCAAATGATGGCGGAGGTGATGGCATCAAATGCAGATCGCACCCTATCTTGTAATAGATAGAATCTATTTTGTTACTACATCCGTCCAGACTCCTACCTATTGTACGGTTAGGATCTTGTAAAAGTACACTCTCAGGAACATCGCGCAGGCTTAAAAATTCCCCTAACAAGGGTAAAATATCATCTTCAGAGAGTACATTTCTAGACTCGTATAGCTTATTTAATTGCTCCTCTAATGCCTGCACTCTAAAGCTTAATTTATTAAGATCTTCTGCGCTTATTCCAAGCATGGTTATTTACCTATAATTATTATTTCTGAACAACCACAAAATACGCAGCTGGCTGGCAAATGCCGCGCATGTTTCAAGAATAGCCAACTTTTCCAATTATTCAAGGCCAGAGAGGAAATTATCCTGGAAATTTTTATTATAGGGAAATCCCCATTCCTACCCGCGCGAAAATGTGATTAATAGGTAATTAAGATGGTGCGCGGAAATTAAAGCTTGTCAATTTCGCGCACGACAATTTTGTTACGGCTTGAGATTTATTTTTAATATAAAATTAAATAATATGAGTTATAATGTATGAAATAATAAATATTTTGCATTAAATGGTCCGTTAAATAGAATTAATGGAATGCTTTAAATTGAGGAAGTGAAGAAGTCTTAGTAAGGTAGAAAAACCCCCCGGTCGCTTGCATGCAGAGGCGATACCGGGGTGCACGGTTGAATTATAGGGTTGAATGACACAAAATGCAAGCGATTTTACAAAATTTTAACTATAGCGAGGAAAAAATTAGCGCTTTGCACAAGGGCTTATCCACAGCCAGACTGGCGCGATACGCAAATTTATCACCTCATTCAAAAGCAAAACAACTAGAACTGTATGTTTGGAATACTGCATTGAGTGAATCTTTGTATACACCGATTCAAGGCTTAGAAATTATAACGCGCAATTATTTCCATGAAAAACTAACGGATAATTTTGGTGCTTGGTGGAACAACATTGCTTTTTCCAAAGCTCAAGAACAAGCCATATTGCAAACATTGGAACAATTAAAAAAGGGGGATAAATTACTAACCGCCAATAATGTGGTTGCAAATTTATCGTTCGGATTTTGGACTGGCTTATTAGGTTCACATTATGAAGGGCTTTGGCGAAGCTGTTTATACAAAGCATTCCTCAATAAACCCACGCCTTTTTTACGCAAAGAAGCCCATAAACAATTTGATCTAATTCGTCTACTTCGTAATCGTATTGCACACCATGAACCTATTTTGCGAGCTGATTTGCCAAACCATTATGACCGAATTTTAAAAATGATCGGTTGGTTTTGCGAAGAATCTGCTGAGTGGGTCGCTTCGCAAACTAAATTTCTTTCCATCTGGAGTTTGCCTGTTAATCCTTTTTTTTTAGGCGGTCTGGTTCCAACCCCTACAAACCCATTTCATCACAGAAATTCGCCTCTTGAACGGTAACCGGTATATAATCCGCCCTTGATACCCATTCCACTTCAATCTGCGAGTTTCTGACTCATCGCCTTTTAGGCCAAATTGAAATTTTTTTTAGCTCACCATATGAATAAAATGCTTTCGTAAAAAAAATTTAATTTGTCGCTAAAATGCTTAGGTTTAACTCTCGCATCTTGAAGTATAATGGGCATATGCCCGGCACTGTTAAATTCGATAATTCCTTACTAAGAGATTTAATCGCTTTATTAAGCGGTGCCTTGCTGGTTTTCGCCTTCGCGCCCTTCCAATATTTTTATCTCGCCATTTTAGCGCCCACTTTGTTATTGTGGGTGTGGGTGTCAACTGGCCCTAAACGAGCGGCATTGCGCGGCGCTTTATTTGGCTTGAGCTTTTTTGGCTGCGGTATTTCTTGGGTATTTATCAGCATTCATGTCTATGGCAATACCTCGGTTGCTTTGAGCGTGTTAATCACCGCCTTGCTCATTATCATCATGACCTGTTACATCGCTCTCAACGCTTATTGGTTGCGACGCTTTTTTCCAGGCCATGGTGCGAATACTTTATTGTTGGCCTTCCCTGTGATGTGGGTGTTATTGGAATGGCTGCGGGGTTGGTTATTTACCGGTTTCCCGTGGTTATTTTTAGGTTACAGTCAAATCAATTCACCACTGCGTGGCTTTGCGCCTTTAGGCAGCGTGTACTTAGTGTCGTTTGCCGTCGCTTTATGCGCTGGTTTATTGTTATATTGTTTCCTGCATCATCGTAAGGCCCTTTATAGCATTATAGGATTGCTGCTCGTTATCGGGCTCGGGAGTATTTTTTCTACTATACAATGGACCAAACCAACTGGTAACGCTTTGCATGTCGCGCTCGTGCAAGGCAATATCCCACAAAGTTTAAAATGGGATCCTAATCAAGCTGCTGATACCTTAAGAGTTTATCGCAAGCTCACCGACCAACATTGGAATAGCGATATTATTGTGTGGCCAGAAGCGGCCATTCCAATGTGGCTTGACAGCGTGCCGCATTACATTGAACAGCTGAGCGATGCGGCAACTAAACATCATGTTTCCTTAATCGTGGGCGTTCCCACCCGCACCGATAGTGCTTATTTCAACAGCATGATAGGTCTCGGCACCGCCAATGGCCAATACAGTAAACGTCATTTAGTGCCCTTCGGCGAATATGTGCCGCTGGAAGATATGTTGCGTGGTTTGATTGGCTTTTTTAATTTACCCATGTCGGGTTTTTCGCCTGGCTCACCAGAACAAATTGGCGTGGATATCGGTAATTATGATGTCGCTACTTACATCTGTTATGAAATCGCTTATCCAGCCGAATTTTTAACGCAATTCCCGACTTCGAAATTAATTGTAACGATTAGTGATGACGCTTGGTTTGGCAATTCCTGGGCGCCGGCACAGCAATTACAAATTTCCCAGATGCGATCCTTGGAAACCGGCCGTTATCAATTGGCCAGCACCAATAATGGCATCACTGCGATTATCGATCCGCAAGGTCGCATCAATGCTCGTGCACCGCAATTTGAGCGGGTGGTATTAACCGGTAAAATTTATGCCATGCGTGGTAATACACCACTGGTTATTCTGGGCCTCACGCCGATTATTTTCATCTTCTTTGTACTATTAGGCATCGCGATTTTGTATCGACCGCAGATGCTCCAAAAAATCCGTGTTGCGAACACTTGACCTTACGCATTTTGCGTAGGGCGTGTCATCAATCAATAAATTTAGAACCCTTATTAAAATTATCTGTTATATTAGGGCGTGTCCCTAAGAGCTGTTCAGTTTTGTCTAGAGATGGTATCAGCCCAATATGATAAATTGCTCTTTCTTAGACTTTAAAAAATCCTTTCCTATCATTCGGATAGATGATTCATCTGAAATAGGAATTTCTATCGATAATTCCGTTACAGCAGAAGATCTGAGGTGGCTAACAACACCAGATCCTCAGTCGGTAGAAAGTCCAGCGCTTACTCTAAAAAAGCGTCTCATTTCTTTAACAATAAGGATTGAAGCAGAACTGCACCCGAGTATTCAATCTACTGATTGGCCCGTTTATTTTTCTGCCATGATGATTAATTATCCCATATCATTGAGCAGCTTTAACAGACTGCCTTTGTTATTAGACTCGCAAACTTTAATTTTGTGCTCTGCTGGCTTGCACTCCACTATTAATTCAAGCAGCTGGTCATCAGAGAGCCCAGCAATCATGTTAGAGCAATCCTTCCCAGTTGCTAATTTTTCTCAACTACCCGTTTTAATAAAAAAATTAGTCTTATTCACGTTGGCTCCCGGTGTAAAAAGAGCTCATTGGAAATCCCGAGTCGATTTACTGGAAGTTCGTGATTTGAAAGCATTGCAACATTCAGCTGAATTACCTGACTCAATACAAACGCTTGCGCTCAAAATTTATAACCTTCAAGGGCAGCAGTGTATAAGGCTTTTGCGACTACAGCAAGCGGGGAGAGTGAGTCATGCGACGATACTTTCAGAGCCAAGAGTATTACAACCCATTAATATTCAAACTATTAATAATTTATCTTCCATTGTACTCGTAGTGCTGCATAGCAATATCACTGACATTCCACGCAGAGATATTAGCTACCATCTATCAGCTGACGATATGAATCCCACCGAAATTGTCGCAACACTTAGTCACTTTAACCAAAAATTTCCTTTAGCCCGCTATTATGACGTTATTTTACCGGAGAAGCTCCTAAAAATTAATAGGATTTTTCAAGCTCCGGACGCTAGTTGCATAAAAAAATATTGTTTACGTTTTACTCAGAAAATGCTTATTCCCCAGGTAGAAAATTTAAACTGGAATCTCTGTCTCAATATAGAAGATTTAATCCGCAATGATTTGAATCATTGTAGACAACTCGCCGCTGTTCCTGAGCGAATTGAACTGTGGGGAACTCATCCCAATAAATTAGAATTAATCCCTCATTTACCTTTTTGTAAAACAGGAATGATTGAATTTTTTTCTCCAGACAGTATTCAACACGCTAGCTATTTTGCAAAATTACCCTCTCATTTCGTTCAAGTGGGGTTTTTTTATCCTCCTCGCAAGGAACACTGGCAAGCAATCCCAGCTTGGATTAATGCCATCAGCTTTTTACGTATCCGGTGGTCAAAAAAAGAAGTACAAGCTCTAGCCTCCGCACCCAATATCCGCACGGTGATGGTGGAATGGGAGTCAAACGAAGCCAATTTAAATTATTTGCCCGATACAATTAGCACGCTGTACTGGCAAGAGCCCACCAAGATAAGTACCATCACTAAACTTTTAAAAAAACCTACCATCACTACGCTGATCGTGGCGTGCCCAATATCGCTAGCAGAGTTACAACAATTACTACACAACACACCCCCTAAAACACTTTTTTTCTTTGCAAGCTGTTTTGACCAAGCAAACGTTCAAGCATGTATGGCTGGCTTGCCGCATGAGTATTTACTCGTTCCTAAAGAATTCTGTAATCCGCGCCTCTGTGGTCGAGAAAATATCCCTGCGCTGTTTGCGATGCTCAGACTCACGCAAGGAAAAATTTCTGTGGCAAAGCGTCTAGCTTGGGAAGCGATTTTGCAACATCAACAATGCAATCGCTATCCACAACAAATTATCCTTAATCCATTTATCATCCTCGCCCGGATTACAGTTACCCAACAGCAACAGCAACAGCCTATAGATTTCCGCACTATTTGGCAAAATGAACGCTGGCATTCAGCAGCCCCCTACCTATATCCTTTAGCTGTTGAAGCAGAGCAAAGACGGCAGCGCATTCTTTGGCCCGGTCATAATACAAGCCTCGCTTACAATATGCCAAATCTCTTAAGATTGGAGGCTGAATATCAAACGCTGTTAGAGAAATTGAAAGTACAAGATGCTCTATTGCATACATGTGCAGGATCTTTGGAGCAGAAAAATGAAGTAATAGATGAGCTTCAGGAGAAACTTGCTGCAGCTGAAAAAAAAGCTGCAATCGCTAACAATATAATGCAGGCCTCATTGGCAAATGGGCGAAATCAGACTGCTATTCTCGAACAAGCCAAAACAGCTGCAGAACAAACAATAGGAGAACTGCGAACCCAGCTTTCTCAGGAACAGAAATTTCACGAAAGAACAAACTCTTTCCTAAAAACTCAAGAAGCAGAAGTTAGAGCAGCACAACAAATAGTAGAAAAATTGAGACAAGAACTTAAAACAACTCATGAAAAGGCTAATAACCTAGCTCGTGAGTTAGAGAGTGCCCAACAAGAAAGAGCAGCTTTACAACAACAAAAACAAGCGATTGAGGCACAATTGGCAGCTCAGCGTGCCGCCAGCCAACAGCAACAAAGTGATCTTCAACAACAATCTCAACAACAAGCAGCTAACTTCCAACAGCAAATGAAAAACCAAGAAGCCTCACTGCAGCACAGTTTACGAGGGGTGGAAGTACTCTTAGCCAACCAACAAGACGAACTCACAAAGCTCCAGCAGCAATTGACAGAAGCAACTGCTCTTAATGAGGCAAATAAAATAGAAATGTCAACGCTTCGGGGAGAACAAACTAAGTTGCAAGCGCAACAAGGGGTCTCCCAGTCTCAACAGCTCCAAGCACAAAAACTACTCTTTAAACAAAGCTTGGTAGAATTACACAAGAAAAAAATCGATCTTCTAGCAGAATTAGAAAAACCCCAATTCGCAGCGCATGCAGTTAATCCACTGCGGTGTAAAGAATGGGAGCTCACAAAGCTCACTACGAGTATAGTAAAACTGACTAGTAAGTTAGAAGATTTAGGAGGTAAATATACTTGCCCTATCCATTATGACACAATGGCAATGCCTGTTTTACTCACCTGCTGTTCTAATACGAATTGTGATGAAAGCTCAGCCCAAACTCTAAAAGAAAAAAAACTACCTTGTCCTGCTTGCCGTAAGACAGTGGATAGTTATGTACCAAATGGAACTCTTAAAGGCGAAATTTCTGCGCAAAAGGAAAAACTTGGTAGATTAAAACAACAAGCAGAAACCCTAGAAGCTGAAATAGTAAGCTTGCAGAGATACTATGCCACGCCATTACGTGCCCCTGCTTTTTTGCCAGACGCCTCAGCACCCGCTAACGCAGCATCTTCCTCGCCACCCGTAATACTCCCACCTGCCGTAGTTGCGGCTCTATCGCCGAACACAGCATTTTCGCTCCTCCCCTCGCCATTTAACGTTGCTGCGCCGCAGCCCTCACGCGCCGCACCACCCTCTCCCACACTATATCGCATCGATAGGTCGCTTTCTAGCTCAGCCCCTCCTGAACTCAAACAATCACAAAGGCGTGATGCATAGTACTAAATAGCCAAATCGTTTATAATATTTTCTATGCACGAAACTTACCAACCTACCCTTATTGAAACTGCCTTGCAAAAACACTGGCAGGATGAAAAAATTTATCAAGCGCCTAACGACAGTGATAAAGAAAATTTTTATTGCTTAGCCATGCTGCCCTACCCCAGTGGTCACTTGCACATGGGCCATGTGCGTAATTACACACTCGCCGATGTGATCGCGCGTTATCAACGCATGCAAGGTAAAAACGTCATGCAACCGATGGGTTGGGATGCCTTTGGACTTCCCGCTGAAAATGCGGCGATTAAAAACCAAACCCCACCGGCCAAATGGACCTATGAAAATATTGAACACATGCGCGAGCAATTTAATCGCCTCGGCATGGCTTTTGATTGGTCGCGCGAAGTGGCGACTTGCAAACCGGATTATTATCGCTGGGAACAGTGGTTATTTGTGCAATTGTTCAAACGCGGTTTAGCTTATAAAAAAAGCTCGATGGTGAATTGGGATCCGGTCGATCAAACTGTGCTTGCCAATGAACAAGTCGTGGATGGCCGCGGTTGGCGCTCCGGCGCTTTAGTCGAATTGCGCGAAATTCCGCAATGGTTTTTGAAAATCACGGATTATGCTGAAGAATTATTGAATGATATTGATACACTCACCGGTTGGCCTGAGCAAGTGAAAACCATGCAGCGCAATTGGATTGGGAAATCCGAAGGCTTGCAGATTAAATTTTCATTAGCAGATGATTCAGAGCGCAGTTTGGAAGTTTACACCACACGGCCAGACACCCTCCTGGGTTCTACTTTTCTAGCCATCGCCGCACAACATCCACTCGCACAATTGGCGGCGGAAAAAAATCCGGCTATCGCAGAATTTATCGCTAGTTGCAGTAAGCACGGCGTTGCCGAAGCGACCATTGCTACCCTGGAAAAACGCGGCATCGCCACGGGCTTATATGTTATCGATCCACTGCATGGTGCTAAGTTGCCCATTTGGATCGCTAATTTTGTCTTGATGGAATACGGCACTGGAGCCGTGATCGGCGTACCCGCCCACGATCAACGTGATTTTGAATTTGCCCAGCAATATAATTTGCCGCTCAAAATCGTGTTGCAAAGCGAGGGTTGGGATTACACACAAAAAGCTTTTCTCGAAAAAACCTGCCTGATCAATTCCGGCGAATTTGATGGTTTAGATTTTGCCGCGTCATTTGATGCGATTGCCAAAAAATTAGGCTCGCAAGCAACACGTAAAGTGAATTATCGACTGCGCGATTGGGGCATTTCCCGACAACGTTATTGGGGCGCACCAATCCCAATTATTTATTGCGATGTTTGTGGCACAGTACCTGTGCCGGAAAAAGATTTACCCGTTGTGTTGCCGGAACATTTCACACCCGATGGCAGTCAATCGCCGTTAAAGAAATTAGCAGAATTTTATCAAACCACCTGTCCGCAGTGTGGCAAAGCGGCGCACCGCGAAACCGATACTTTTGATACCTTCATCGAATCATCCTGGTATTACGCGCGCTATGCTTGTCCGCAACAAAATGAAAAAATGCTCGATGAAAATGCCGATAAATGGTTGCCAGTCGATCAATATATCGGTGGTATTGAGCATGCTGTGCTGCATTTACTCTACGCGCGGTTTTTTCATAAAGTGATGCGCGATGTGGGATTAGTGCATTCCAATGAACCGTTTACTAATTTATTAACCCAAGGCATGGTGCTCAAAGACGGCACGAAAATGTCAAAGTCGAAAGGCAATGTCGTTGATCCCAAAACGCTCATTGATCAATACGGTGCCGACACGGTACGATTATTCATGATGTTTGCCGCCCCGCCGGAGCAATCGCTCGAATGGTCCGATGCCGGCGTTGAAGGAGCCCATCGCTTTTTAAAACGCATGTGGGCCTTTGCTTACCAACACCAAACGATTTTGCGTGATCATACTGGCGCTAAGCCAACTCACTATTCAGCGGATGAACAACGCGTGCGGCAACAGCTGCATCAAATTTTGCAACAAGCCACTTATGACATGCAGCGTTTGCAATTTAATACGGTGGTTTCAGCGGCGATGAAATTATTTAATTTGTTGCCAGAAATTCCAGCTAGCAGTCCTTATTTAATCCGCGAAGTATTTAGCGTATTATTAACACTGTTAACACCGGTAACGCCGCATCTAGCGAATCACCTGTGGCAAGAACTAAATTATCATGGCGATGCTGTGAACGCGCCGTGGCCAGTGGTCGATGCCAGCGCATTACAAACTCAACAAATCGAATTGATGATTCAAGTGAATGGTAAATTACGTGGTAATATGATGGTTGCGCAAGATGCTGATTCTAAAGCTATTGAACAATTAGCTTTGACGAATGAAAAAGTGCAAATTCATATCACCGGAAAAACAGTACGCAAAGTGATTGTAGTGCCAAAAAAATTGGTGAATATTGTGGTGTAATGATTTACGTCATCCCCGCGCAAGCGGGGATCCAGGCCTAAAACCAGGAATATTTTTATTGGCTGGATTCCCACTTGCGCGGGAATGACGGGAGATAAAATTGAACATGTTGCGTTTTTTAAAAATAATTTTCCTTTTGACACTGCTAACAACCCTCACCAGTTGCGGCTTCCACTTGCGTGGCAAAATTAATTTTCCACCGCAATTAAATCCAGTTTATATCGACAGTCCACAATTGTATGGCCCTTTCGAGCGTATGTTACGACAAACCTTTGCGGAATCCAATGTGGTAGTAACATCCTCACCTCAAGAAGCGAACGCGATTTTAAAAATCACTACAGAGAATGTTGGCCAAACTAACACGGCAACCAGCGCCAGTAACAATATTCAAGTGTATACCATCACTTTCGCTATCAGCTATGAAATTCTAAATCGCCAAGGAAAAGTGATGGTTGGCACGCAAACTGTGGCTCCCTCTACGAGTTTTACTGCTAACTCTAATCAAATGCTAGGTACGAGTAATCAAGAAAATAATGTTATCACTACCTTGCGGCGTGAAGCGATATTTTTAATGACTAGCCAACTTACTTCTACCCAAACGCGTAATGCTCTCAACAAAAATTATGCCGCAACCGCAACGACTACAACCAAATAATGCGAATTAATGGCTCTCAACTGTTGCAACAAAAACAATTAAAACCCGCTTACCTATTAAGCAGTGATGAGCTCTTATTGCGCGATGAAGCACTGCAACATTTACAAAAATTGGCACACACTCAAGGTTTTCAGATTACGAAGCGTTGGCAATCCGACAGTGGTTTCAATTGGCAAGAGTTTTTGATTGAAGCAACTCAAGGTGATTTATTCAGTGAGCAAGCATTACTGCATCTTCACTTGCCATCGCTAAAAATCGGTACTGAAGGTGGTAACGCCTTAAGCCGCTTTTTTGCCGAACAAACTCCCCAGCAATTATTGATCATTACTTGCGACAAACTCGATAGCAACGCTTTAAAAAGTAAATGGTTTACAACACTCGAACAACACGCTTGTGTGGTGCAATTGTGGCCGCCGGAAAAAACCGCCTTACCGCAATGGATCGCGGAGCGTTTAAAAAAACATAACATCGAAGCATCACGTACCGCACTGAATTTAATCGCTGATAGTAGCGAAGGTAATTTACTTGCAGTGAGTCAAAGTATCGAGCGTTTATTTTTACATTATGGAAGTAAATCCTTAAGTGATGATGAAGTAAAAGCGATTCTGTACGATAGCTCACGCTATAGTGTGTTTGATTTAGTTGATGCCTGGCTGGCTGGCAATAAAACTCGTATGCATAAAATTTTTGTTAGCCTCAAACAAGAAGGCTTAGAACCGATTTTAATGTTATGGGCCTTAGTACGTGAATGCCGTTTATTAGCCAATATTAAACACGATATGCGCGAAAAACCGTTTGCTAGCTTGACCGCAAAATATGCCATTTGGCAAAAACGCATTCCGCTTATCAAGCAACATCTCGATAAAAATTATGACTATGCTATTTATTTACAACAGCTGGCAAACATTGAATGTGTGTTAAAAGGTGTAAAAAAAGGCGCAGTGTGGGATGAATTGGAAAAATTTTTAGTGGGGATTTTATAAGGAAAATATCTGGAAATTTTTCCTGTAAAAATCCCCCTTAATCCCCCTTTTTCAAAGGGGGAAATTAGTGGGAAAATTTTAATTGGAAGATCCCCCTTTGAAAAAGGGGGGCAGGGGGGATTTGAAATCTATGATAGGAATATTAGGCGGCAGTTTCGACCCAATTCACAACGGCCATCTCGCCATGCTGGATTATGCTTTGCAAAATTTGCCGCTGACCGAGTTGCGCGTCATCCCCTGTGGCCAACATGCTTTTGGTAAAAATTTGCAAGCCAGCAGTACGCATCGCTTAGCGATGCTGGAACTTGCCTTACAAACTTATCCGCGCTGTAAAATCGATCGCTATGAAATCGATAAAGACAGCACCTCTTATACCATTGATACCCTGCGCCATCTGCGCAAGCAATGCGATGCGAACACTCCACTCGTCTTTATCATCGGCATGGATGCTTTCGCAAGTTTATCCAGTTGGCATGAATGGCAAAATTTATTGGATTATTGCCATCTGCTGACGATCCCACGCGGTGATGCTGCGCCACATTTTTCTAAGGATCTTTCTCACTATCTACAAACACATCAAACAAAAATATTAGATGATCTAACTAACTCCCCGGCCGGAAAAATTTATTTAGCCGATACACCCATTGTTGCGATTTCTTCAACGAGCATTCGTCAGCAACTGGCTACCATTCATCATTCAGAAGATATTCCTCGCAGCGTCTTAAATTATATTCAAGCAAGCGGGTTATACGGCGTTACAAGATAGGGATTCGTTAGCGACAACGTTTAAGAGTAGTTTCCCCTTACCCTTCCCATTATGACAGATCAAGTATGGCGTATTTATTCTTATCAAAAAATCGTGGGGGAACATTAGATTCGTTTAATTTTATAAAGTCTCCATTTGGAATTCTTTGCAAGAAATTAATTACTTCTTTACCATCCTCTGTACGAGTAGAAGAATGTAGCACATATTTATTTCCCCTATAATTTTCTACTTCATTGCGCACCCAATCTGATAAAATCACGTGAATATCAAACAACTCGTAGTGATATAAATTTTTTAAAACACCATTGGCATGATCCAAGCATATTTCAATACCAAAGCTGACAACCCTCCCTGTTATTCTATATTTAAAGATACCAGGCCTCACCGCATTTAAATGAACCGTTTGGCTATTTTCATCAGGCACTTCATTATAGTCGGTACACTTGTCGTAATTAAATACTTGCACTCCATTATGATAGATAAAACATGTATTACGGGCAATAGTTAAATTTGAGGGATCTTGGAGGGCCATAACTTTGGAATCCGGACTACGATTAGTGTTACCTCTTATTAAGAAATCCTGATATTCCGGATTTTGAAAAATTTTAAATTTATCTTCTCTATATGTATTCATTTTTTTTGCATGATTCTCCCACTGAATATTAGCGCCTAACCCTCGCGTAGTTTTGTTCATAACATAGTGAGCTTGACTAACGCTGGGTCGTAAATAAGGTTTACTCCAGGCAACTGTTCCGGCAAAAATCAGCCAGGCAGGATGTTTAAGACTTATTTGCTTTAAACACATTTCAATCATAATTTTTGTTTGTTCATTAATATGTCTGACATCACAGCCTTCATGTGTGCTTTTATTAGCAGGCAGAGGGTGAGAAAAATAGTATTCTGGTAATAAAAAAATCCCTTTTACAGATTTGCGATTGAGAGGGATTCCAAGGTGACTAAGTTGTTGATTTGCTCTTTCTAACTGTACAGATAATCTCTGTATGCGCTCGACAATTGACAAGTTAGAAAAGTACACCCTCATATGGAAAGAATTTTCGATTGGGTTCTCAAAAAAATGAGCAACTAATATTTTATTTTTAACATGGGGTGGCAATACTCCGAATTTCAGATAACAGAGCAAGGTTGTATAATGATCTAAACAAATTCCAGAGACCTTCTCCTTCTCAGAGGCTGTCAACGTATATTTATTAAAGTTAGAAAAATATTTTTGATATTGATTGAACAACTCCTCTTCTGAAAAATTATTCCTTAATCGAAAATATTGCACAGCCTGATTTACTGTCTCCCATGTAACACATTGTTCATGATATTCTTCAAGTAGATTCTCTTTAACAGAGGGTTCTAAATAGGCCAACAATACAGAGTGATAGTTCTCATAATCTTCCATCACTTTATAAGTTATTTCTGGCGACCAACTTTTTTTTGATATATTTATTTGATTGACTAAGCCAAAATAAATTTTTCCCAAATTGTCTTTGCTAAAATTTACAGGTAGGGAATAATAAAGTAACGCGCTTTTAAAGTCTTCATAACTTATTGATTGATGAGTTGCATAAAGTGCAGGCATGATATTAAACCTGATTCTTAAAATTTTTTAGCCGAGCTCTGCTAACAAACTTGGCATTTTTATATTGTTAATAAGTGGTTTTACTGAATAGGCCGAAGGAAAATAAGTTTGCATAAGAATCGGTTATGAGTAATTCGCTATCGGCCGAATTTATTTCCAAACAAACAGACAGCATTTTACGGTGTTATAGTTAAGGAAATATTATGGGATGAGAACATATCTTGTCAGGCTGAATTGGAAATTTTACGCTGGGTTTTTGAGAGTGTAACTGGTGCTACGGCCACCTGCTGCGGTTTGTTTAAGCAAGCCATGCTGAATCAATTCGTTAATATCACGCAGAGCCGTATCGGGTGAACACTTAGCGAGTTTTGCCCATTTGGAAGAAGTTAATTTTCCTTCAAAACCATCTAACACGCGATTCAATACTAGTTTTTGTCGTTTATTCAAGGCTAGATGTTTTGCCTGCTCCCAAAAACGAGCTTTAAATAAAATAGCGCTTAGCGTACTTTCAGCGCCTTGAATTGCTTGCGTAAGACATTCTAAAAACCATACCATCCACTCGGTAATCTCCATGCTAGCCTTTTGGGTTTTTTCTAAAATATCATAATAGGCATTGCGCTGTTTTTGAATCTGCGATGACATGCTATAAAAACGGTTTGAACTTTGTTCGGAACGTGCTAAGCAAAGATCGCTTATTGCACGCGCGATCCGTCCATTACCATCGTCAAAGGGATGAATGGAAATAAACCAGATATGCGAAATGGCCGCTTTTAAAATATTGTCCATCTCAATAGGCGCATTAAACCAACTTAAAAAATCTTGCATTTGCTGTGTTAATAACGCAGCAGGCGGAGCTTGAAAATGGACTTTTTCCCGACCAAACGGCCCGGAGAGCACTTGCATCGGTCCGGTGCTATCATCACGCCAGGCACCCACAGTGATTTTCGTCATGCCACTGTGCCCAGTCGGAAAAAGCGCAGCATGCCAGGCGAATAAACGCTCTTCGGTTAAGGAAGTTTCAAATTGGCCGGTTGCATCCAGCATCATTTCAACCACGCCTTCAACGTGGCGATCGGCAAGAACCAATCCACCTACATCAAGACCTAAGCGTCGGGCAATCGATGATCGCACTTGCTCTTTATTAAGCCGCTCGCCTTCAATTTCGCTGGTTTTCAACACATCTTCAGTTAACGTGGCTAAGATTGCGGTTTGTTGTAAGGGAAAATCTAACTGACTCATTTTCCCCAACAAACGCCCTTGTTGATAGCGAACTTGCGTTAATTTTTCTAAAATGCAGGTTTGTTCCCAATGCCATTTTG
>Ga0206831_1081_pt1 | contig 29796 bp, 26 predicted proteins | sample Alteio_BWOrgCont_73_FD_152876 | JGI IMG/M metagenome (GOLD analysis project Ga0206831, IMG submission 152876) | Enriched cells from forest soil in Barre Woods Harvard Forest LTER site, Petersham, Massachusetts, United States -... | ecosystem: Environmental > Terrestrial > Soil > Temperate forest >...
TGAAATGCTTAACTGTGTGCATCTGCGTTCATGTGGCTGAATCAGCTTTCCCAGATCATCAGGGCGCTCAGTCAGCGTGCATTCGCTGGCGGACTTCTTCCAGGGGCACAACGCGACCCTCGTCCGCGGATTGGATGCCCCGGTCGATGGCCGGCGTGGTGCGGTAGTTGGCCACAGATCAACGCGAATAAACACGGATGGGAGTTCATCCGTGGCTACATTGTCCGTGTTATTTTGCTCACGGCCCGCGGCTGATCCGGATTCAGTCCCTTCTCCTCGGCCAGCGACTCCGCGAATAATTGCGCCGGAACGATGTACGGGATAGGCGTGAACAGCTCGTCCAGCGCCACCGGCAGCACGATTGCACGGCGGTCGCGAGCCGCTTCCACGTTATTGGTGTCGGTGACGATCAGGGTTTCGGCCTGCAGCTCAGTGAGCCTATCGATCATCTCGCGCGTGCCCGGCCAAGTGACGCCCGCGGGTGCGAAGAGGAACGCCGGGAAGGACGCCTCAAGCATCGCGATGGGGCCGTGCAGCAGATCGGCGCTCGAGAATCGCTCAGCCACAACGTAGCACGTCTCCATCAATTTGAGCGCGAATTCGAACGCATTCGCGTAGTTGAGGCCGCGGCCGAGCACGACGGCATGTTCCATGAAGCGATAACGTTCGGCGCGGCGTGCGATATCGAGTTCTAGCGTGAGCGACCTTGCAGTCCACTCGGGCAAGCGCGCGAGGTCGTCCAGCTCGATGCTCGCTCCCAGGGCATAGGCCAGCAGATAGAGCAGCAGCAACTGACCGGTGTATGTCTTGGTCGCCGCCACCGCCTGCTCGCGTCCGGCATGCACCAGAAACACATGTTGGGCGATGCGCGCCAACGTGCTGGAACTATGATTGGTAATCCCAATGGTGCGGGCGCCTTGATCGCGAGCCCGCTCTAAGACCAGATTCGTGTCGGTGGATTCGCCGGATTGCGAAATCGCGATCGCCAATACGCCCTCGAAGTGAAAGCGCGCCCGATAGAGCGTGAAGATGGATGGAGCCGCGAGCGTCACCGGAATGCCGGTGGTGATTTCGAGCAAATAGCGGCCGAATTGCGCAGCGTTGTCGGAGGTGCCGCGGGCGGTCAACATGATGAACCGGGGAGGATCGCGCTGCAGTATATCGCGCAATTCCTCGATCGGTCCGCGATTGGCCTGGAGCGTCCGTTCAAGCACGGTCGGCTGCTCGCGGATCTCGTCACGCATTTTCGACATAAGGTTGGGAGGGCCGCCGGGCCTTGGCTACAACTCGGGAGGCAGGCGAGTCTCGCTTCCCGTCCACACCCTCCAGGCCGTATTTTCCGATGGCGGCGGAATGGTGACGTGCGGCTTCAGCACGATCAGCGTCGATCCCTGATCCTTGGTGATGGTGTTGTTCCGCAGAAACGGAATGTAGCTGATGAGCGGGAGCCCGGTGATGGACTTGGCTTCCTGCGTCGACATCAGGCCCGCCAGCACGGCCCACTCGCCGCCCATGACGTCCACTTTGGATTGATATTGTGTGTTCAGAACCGCCGGAATGCCGTTGGAGGTGAGAGCGCCCAGCTGCTTGAACTCGGCGTCGAGATCGAGAGAAACCTCGTTTGCCCCGGTGACGTGCGGCGTCACCTTGATGAGCAGCCCCAGGTCTTCGAAATTGATAGTGGGCGGCGGCGTGTACACGGTCCCGCTTCCCGACGCATTTCCGAAATAACCGCTGGTTATGATGGGGTACTTCTCGCCGACGTGCAAACTCGATGGCAGACCATCCACAGCGACAACTTGCCCTCTGAAGATGCTCTCGCTATGCGAATTGGTTACGCTCGCGAAAAGCTGCGCGTTGGTAATGGCCACGCCCAGCAAGCTGGCGCCGCCTCCGAAGGCCAGGAATGTCGAAAAGCCCGAGGGAATGTAGTTGGTCAGATTGGCCCGGCTCAGGAAGCTCGCGATGGGAAACGAAGTCGGCAGAGACAGCCCGTAGTTGAGCGTCGACGAAACATCCGTGGTCAGGATTTCAACCTCGATGGACACTTGCGCGCGCGGGCGCAGCAAGTCTTGTAATAGCTTCTGAGCCAGCCGAACCTTGCTGACCCTGTCGCGAACCAGAATCAAATGCTGGGCGGTGTCCACCACCAGCTTCTGTGCATCCAGCGCGCCGCGGATGCCGGTAGCGATTTCCTGCAGCTCTTGGACGCTGCTGGCTTCGGGGAACGGTATGGCTATCGCCGCCGTTGGCTCGAATTCGGTGCGCTTCTGGGTGGTGTCATTGGCGATGAAGATCAGGCGCTGGCTGATGGGAACCAGGAAGGAGTTGGTCGAGGCCTGAAGAGCGTTGAGAGCGTCGCGATAATCGGCGCCCGTCAGTTCAAAACGGAACGCCCGCGTGGACTTGTAGTCGGCGTCGAACAATACTTTCAGATGCAGCGTCGCGGCCACCTGCTCCCAAAGCGCCTGGGAGTCGCCCTGCAGGTCATAATCCCGGCGGCCCGGTTCGGCAGTGAGCTGCGGGGGCGGAAGTGGTTTGCGGGCTGCTTCCAGGTCCGCCGCGCCGATGTGTCCAAACAGCGTTCGATCGATCTTGTCGCTCGGGAACTCTTCGAGCTTGGGCGGAGAGGGCTCCATCAGACTGGCGGCGGGGCGCAAGGCCTGGGCTCGCGACCAATAATCGATGTTGGTTGGGTCGGCTGCCGCAGCCTCGGCGTAAAGAAGATAAGCTTTGATGATTTCGCCGTCGTGCTCCGCCTTCTGGGCCTGGTGGAACAACTGTTCGGCTTGCGTCGCGGCTCCCAATTGCAAGCAGACAAAGACCGAACAGGCCAAGGCCCACCAAACTGCGCGCCTACAGAGCTTCACGAGAGGGTTGACGTGCCAGCCGCCCTCGGCGTGTAAACAAATCAGGTGATTTGGCCGATGAGTGGGCTGAGGCTCGATATCCTTCATGGCAGCCACCCTCGCACCGGCACGCACCGCGTTTAGTCCGCCGATCCCGCAAACCTTTGAAGACTTAGGCATTTCTCAGTCCCTGGTGCTGGACCTGGTGGTCCGCAGGCTATTGCTCGAAGGGTTCAGCAACCTGCAGAGCCTGGCCGCCACGCTCAAGCTGTCGGTCCCGATCTTAAACATTGTCTTCACCCACATGCGGCAGCTGCAACTGGTGGAAGTGAAGGGCATGATCGGCAACGACTATAACTTTACGTTATCGCAAGCCGGTAAAATGCTAGCGGGCGAGCGGTTCCAAATCTCTCAGTATGCGGGCGCCGCGCCGGTGTCGCTGAAGGACTACCACAGCGCCACTAAGGCGCAGGCCGCGCAAGTCCGCATCGACCGCAAGATCCTACGGTCGGCGTTTTCCGATCTGGTGGTCAGCGATTCTCTGCTCGATCAGCTCGGGCCAGCGCTGATTTCACAAAACTCCATCTTCGTCTACGGACCCACAGGAAACGGAAAGACCAGCCTCGCGGAACGAATGCTGCGCGTCTATCAAGACGCCGTGCTCATGCCGTATGCGGTGGAAGTGGACAATCAGGTTATCAGTTTGTACGACCCGGTTGTGCATCAAAAGCTGGACATCGACGATCCGGATGTGGATCCGCGCTGGGTGCTGTGCCGCCGGCCCTGCATCGTGGTGGGCGGCGAGTTGATTCCCAGCATGCTGGAATTGCGTTTGGACGAATCGTCGGGTATCTATGCCGCTCCCCTGCAGATGAAGGCCAACAACGGCATCTTCATTATCGACGACTTCGGCCGCCAGCTAATGTCGCCGCGCGACCTGCTAAACCGCTGGATCGTGCCCTTGGATCGCCGCGTGGATTACCTGATGCTGCGCTACGGCGTGAAGTTCCAAATCCCTTTCGAGCTAATGGTTGTGTTCTCAACCAACCTGGAGCCCAGCGATCTGGCCGACGAGGCCTTCCTGCGCCGCATCCACAATAAGATCTTCGTGGACGCCGTGGATGACAAGGCTTTCGATCAGATTTTTCATCGCGTGGTCACCGGCTTTAGCATTCCCTGTGAGCCCGACAGCGCCGAGTATCTCCGCAAGTTGTGTTTGCGCGAAGGCCGCACCGAGTTGCGCGCCTGCTACCCGGGAGATATCTGCACGATTCTGACGTCCATCGGCAAATACGAAGGACGCCCGCCCTTCATGAGCAAGTCGGAGCTGGAACGCGCCACCGCGTTGTATTTCGCTAAAGGGTAGTGGGGGGGAGGTAGTAGGTTGTAGGTCGTGGCAAAGGCGCCCACAACCCACTTCCCACGGCCCGCTCTATCTCTTGGCCGCCGGCAACTTGACGTGCGCCGCGATATATTGCTGCACCCGGCTGTGCTTGCGGCCGTAGGTCAAATAAATCACCATCCCGATGATGAGCCAGACCACCAGGCGGATCCAGGTGTTTAGCGGCAGGAACGCCATCAGTGCAAACGAAGAGACGATACCCAGGATGGGAACGAGCGGCACCAGCGGAGTCTTGAAGGGGCGATGCAAATCGGGACGGCGCACTCGCAACACCCACACTCCCGCGCAGACGATCACGAATGCCAGCAGGGTTCCGATACTGGTCATTTCATCGAGGACGCCGATGGGCAGAATGGCGGGGAGAAACGCCACGAAAATTCCGACCACGATCGAGGAGATCCAAGGAGTCCGAAAGCGCGGATGCACGGCGCCCGCCCAGTGCGGCAGGAGGCCGTCGCGCGACATGGAGAAGAACACGCGGGATTGGCCCAGCAGCATCACCAGCATGACGGTGCTGAGTCCCATGATGGTTCCGATCAGGACCAGAAATTCGCCCCACTGGACGCCCGTTTCGGCCATGCCGAGTGCGATGGGCGCGCCCACGTTCAAGCGCGTGTAACTGATCACCCCGGTGAGCAGAAACGCCGTCACGATATAGAGGATGGTGCAAAGCGTCAGCGATCCTAGAATGCCGACCGGCATGTCCTTTTGCGGATTCTTTGCCTCCTGGGCCGCGGTAGAAACGGCATCGAACCCGATATAGGCGAAAAAGATTTTGCCCGCGCCGCGCATCACACCCGACCATCCGAACTCGCCCGTGGTTCCCTGGTTGGGGGGGACGAATGGCGTCCAGTTGGCCTTGGCTTGCGGCAAATGTTGCAACACATAGCCGGCTGCGATGGCGATGAAAACCAGCACGGTCCCCACCTTGACGAACACGATCACGGTGTTCAGCGTGGCGGATTCCTGGATACCAACTACCAGGATGGCGGTCACAACGGCGATCACGAGAAACGCCACCACATTGAAGACTGCCGTGGCGTGTGGAAGCGATGCCGCATCTACACCAGCCGGCAAGGAAGCGACGGGTTGCCAGAAGTGCTTGTAATATGCGAGATGGGTTCCCGGAGTGGCGATCAATTGCGGCGGGAGGTCGATGCCGAGCCTGGCGAGCAACTGCACTACATTGGCCGACCAGCCGGAGGCCACCGTGGCTGCTCCGAAAGCGTATTCAAGAATCAAATCCCAGCCGATGATCCAGGCGACCAGTTCGCCCAGGGTGGCGTATCCATAGGTGTACGCCGATCCGGCGATAGGAATCAGCGAGGCAAATTCGGCGTAACACAAACCAGCGAAAGCGCATGCAACGCCGGCAAATATAAACGAGAGCACGACGGCGGGCCCGGAGTTTTGCGCGGCGACCTGCCCGGTAAGAACGAAGATGCCGGTGCCGATGATGGCTCCGATGCCGAGCGCGATCAGATTGGTGGGGCCGAGGGCGCGCTTGAGAGTGTGCTCGCCGACTTCGTCACACTCCTCGCGGATCATGTCGAGGGGCTTCTTGACGAGAAGATCAGGCATGGTTTGTGTGCAGCGTAACACAAAGGACATGCATCTGTACAAAACCGCCTTCGGGGACCTAGCTTCCTACATCGGAAGGATCACTTCCCAAAAAGATCTTTATAGTCCCGATTGTTCTCGCAGACGTATTCATCCACCTTCTCCAGGTCGCCGCGGAGCGGGAAGGCGCGGCTCATGGTCCAAGGCTTGCTGAAGACGTTGGGGTCTTCGATGGTCGCATCCCATTGCAGGTGATCGAAGTCGACGCGATGGAATCGCTCCACCACGTGTAGCGCTTCGGTGTGGCGAAAGCCGCCCGGCAACTCCGTCTTGTCGTTGAACGCGATGGTATCCACCACCAGAGTGTCGCCCTCCCAGCGGCCAACGGAGTCGCCCATCCAAGTGGGATCGGGATCCACCGGATGCGGCGAGCCGTCGATCAGGATCACGCGAAACAGGTGCAGATATTCGTGAAGGATCACCACCTTGTCGCGGCTCTGCACGATTTGCCACTGATAAGGCACAAAATAAGTCTGAGGGACGCCCGTGGGCATGCAGTCGGCGTAGAGGCCAGCGTCTTTGGGACCGCGCACCACCTTAAATTTTTCCGCGCCAGGCTTCAGCTCGGGCGGGCTGTCGGCACCGCCGCGAGAGGCCATGTTGTAGACACCCGAGAGATCGGGCTTGCCGTCAGCCATGCGGGGCGTCTCTTTCTTCGCCGACGTCGCGGATTCGGTCAGTGGGACCGTACCAGCGACTGTCACCGTGATCGACTTCGCGACCACCGTATCTTTTGGACCATGCACGGTAATCGTATACGTGGTGGTCGCTTTGGGAGTGATTTTGCGCGTGCCGCGAGCAGTGACCGTGCCGATATCGGGTGTGATGGGAGATGCCGGCGGGATTTTCAGTGGCCCAAACCAACAGGAACGACTGGCCGGGTTGGATCGAACTTGGCTCGGCGACGAACTTGTTGATGCGTGCCGCCGGGGCAAAGCGCGCTTGGATTTGGCCAGATGGGCCGAGCGGCTGGTCGGACTGTCCCCACGCCGCCCCAACGGCAAAAGCCAGGACGGCGATTACTGCGCGCATCAGAAAATGTATTTTAGCGCGAATTGTAAGATGCGAGGATCATATATCGTGCTCGCAAACGCGCCCAGCCCGGCGCCCACGGAGTACCCGGACGATGGAGTCGGCTGGCCGAAGTTCGGGGCGATCACAGTGGTCTGGGGTGGATAGAGGTTGACCAGATTCGGGAAATTAAAGGCTTCCGCGCGGAACTCGAGCGTCTGATGCTCCCGAATGGGGAAAGACCTGATTAGGGCCAGGTTGAGAATCACCGATCCCGGCCCAACCAACGCGTTGTTACCCAAATTGCCAAAAGTTCCCGGAGCCGGTGATCCGGCGAAGGGATTGCCGAATGCCGAGGCATTGAGCCAGCAATTTACCGTTTGAGGATGGCAGTAGGGATTGCCGTTCACCTCCGGACGCTGGTTGAAGCCAGCGCCGTCGCCTTCGAAATCGATGATCATGGCCGCCGAGATATCAGAGCCGCTCTGCGCGATTGCCGAGATCGACAACCGCCAATCGCCGGCGATCGCTTGAACAACACGATTGGAATACTTGGGCGAATCCACCAGCAGTGTCTGGCTGAACACCAGGCGCGTGTCCGAGTTCGGGCAGTTGCCGCGGTCCGCATGCACTGCGCCGGGGACATTGGCCGGCTCTTCGTCCTCCACAAGGAAAAGGCCGAGAGCGGTGGTGTAATTGTCGGAAATGCAGTGCTGCCAGGTGAAATTGGTACTGGACGTAAAGTGCATGGCGAAGCGATGGGTAACCCCCAGCACCAAGCCGTTGTAATTACCAGTTCCCCCTTCGTTCAGCGCAATGGTCTCACCGAAATATTGTGCATATTTTGGATTCAATTGGTTGAACAGGCGGCGCTGATTGAGGGTTTGTGTAAAGCAGAAGAAGGCCGGACAAACGGCGGGATTGTAGATTCCGGGGTTGACTTCTTCGTTGATCCAAAGGTGGCGCTGTTGATTGCCCACATAGCTCGCCGATAGGAGCCAGTTCTGCCCGAGTTCCTTCTGGATGGTCAGGTTGTACTGATAGATGGAGGTGGGATTCGCATTCTGCGGGTAGCCGAACACGAGCGGGTATTGCTGAAATGTCGAATTCGCGCCTACGCCAACATGATTCGGGAACGGATTGCCGCCCGGGTAGTTGCCCCAGGGATTGGCGAAACTCGGGACTGGTACGGTCACCGAACCGCCAAAGGGTTCCTCGAATCCGAACTGATCGTAGGAGAAATTCGGGAAATCGTAAAAGATCCCGAAGCCGGCGCGGATGGTCATGCGGCCATCGCCCTTGGGGTCCCATACCAATCCAACGCGCGGCGACCAGTTGTTCAGCTTGTTGTTCATGTACGAGTTGCCGCTAGGTCCATTCTGGTCGCCGCTAAAGACGAATCCAGGGGGCGCGTTGGGGTTCTTCTTACTGAAAATATCGTGCTCAAAGTTGTATAGCGAGAAGCTGACGTTCTCTCCGTAGGGGTTGGTGTGCGCAAAGAAAGGATCCCAGCGAAGACCGGCGTTGATTGTGAATCTACGCGTTACCTTCCATTCGTCTTGCGCGTAGACGCCAAGTACGTTCTGGCGCTGGTCCGAATAGGACGGGGCGGACTGCGTAAAGCTGACGGGCTTTCCCAGCAGAAAATCGGCTGTGGCATAGCCGGTTTGGCTGCCGTCGAATGCGAAAACCCCGTTCGAGTTGAGGTAATTTGTAGCGAACGCTCTGAGGTTGATGTAGTCCACACCGAGTGTAATTTGATGCTTGCCGCGGCTCAAGTGAATGTCGTCGGAAAACTCGAGCGTGTCGTAGGGTTGCCATGACGGGGTGATGCCGGTTCCGAACGGCCCGCCATTGATACTCAAACCACCCAAACCTTTGCCGAACTTCGCGGGATCCAGCTGGTAAATATCTCCGACTCCGACATCCGTCCAGTTATAGAGCGAATTGTTGACGGTGGTATTGGAACTGCGGTTGAAGGTAGCACGGAAGCTGTTCACCGTCCGTGGAGTGATGAGGAAGGTATCGCCGAGCGTAAGGTTCTGCACCTGATCGGATGCGCCAGGAACAGACGCAAGGACGAAGTTCGCGGTGGCGGGGCCCGGCTCTTGTGTCAGGTGTGTAATGTAGTAGCGGCCAAAGAAGGTGTTGCGGTCGCTCAGGTGATAATCGATTTTGGTGATGCCTTGATTTTCGCCGTAATTGGTCGGGCTTAGATAGGTGTAGGTTCCGCAGGAGGTGTTGCTGGCCAACGGCAGCGTAGCCGCGATCTTCAGCGCGATTGGGCTGAGCATGGACAGAGGGACTTGGTTGTTCGTGCCTATTCCGGGGTTCAAGGTGCCGCATCCGCTAAAGTTTCCCTGCAGCATGTTGGGCGTCGGCATATTCGTGATCGTGGCCGGAGAAGAGGATCGCTCGATGGTGTCTTGATAGCCGAAAAAGAAGAACAGCTTGTCCTTCTTGATCGGGCCACCGATGGTTCCGCCGAACTGGTTGCGCTTCAAGTTGTCACGCGGATTGGTGGCGTCGGCGTAGCCGGTGGTGCGGGCGTCGAAGATGTAGTTCCGCACAAATTCGAACAAATCGCCGTGGAACGCATTGCCTCCCGATTTGGTGATCGCGTTAACGGCGCCCGCCGGGTGCACGCCATATTGAGCGGGCAGGGAGCTAGTCTCCACCTTGAATTCCTGCAACGCGTCGGGAAACGGCAGCGGCAGATTCTGGTTGCTGAGCGGATCGTTGTGCGTGCCACCATCCAGCCAATACGAAACGGAGCCGGCCATGCCGCCGGCTATCGAAGGCGAAGCCTGCGTGGGATACGAACCGCGGAACGCACGGCCTTCACTGGTGCCGCCCGTAAGAAACAACAGATCGGTCACCTGGCGGCCATTCAGGGGCAAATCAACCACGCGCTGCTGATCGATCACTTGGCCGACGCCGGCATTCTCGGTCTCTACCATCGCCGCCGAAGCTTCCACCAGCACTTGTTCAGTCACTGCGCCCACCTTGAGCGCGACGTCGATAGTGGGGTTGCTGTCCACCTGCAGCGTGATGCCGGTCTGAACGTATTTGTTAAAGCCTGTCTTAGTGACCTCGAGTTGGTACGGCCCGATAGCCAACTCAGGGACGATATAACTGCCGTCAGCCCCGGTGGTAGTGGTGCGGCTGATTCCAGTGGCGGTTTGGGTGGCCTTCACTTCCGCGCCCGGAACAGCGGAACCGGTAGCATCCTGGACGGTACCTTTGATTTGTGAAGTGGAAATCGCCTGGCCCCAGAGCATCATCGAGCAGGCGGAAACGAGACTGAGCACGCGAACAATCTTGGTTCCCATGAGTTCGACCCCCACCCGTGATTTCGATCAATCGTACGTGGGATCAACCGATGACAACCAACGGGTTGGGGTGATTATATGCCTTGTCTACAGGGGAGTCAAACGGATATTACGATTTAATTTCGCGCCCGTCCGCGAGCTTGATGATGGAGCTTAGCATGGTGGGCGCTCCGCTCTTGGCCGCCCCTCCCGTGCAGCTGATCACGTCGCCGGGTTGGACGGTGTTGCGCGACCAGCCGTACGACTTTAAGTGATTCAAGGCCATCATCTCGATGGCCCATTCGACGGGGTTGCCCTTTTCGTCTTTGACTTCGAGATAAATGTAGGCGTGGGGATTGGTCCATTCGAATCGTTTGACGACGCCCGTGACCGTGGCTGGATGGCCCATGTCATACATTCCGGTGCCGTGGTGCGCCAACAAAGGCACAGCGGCTCCCGCCAATCCGAGTCCGGTTAAGAATGCTCTGCGCGACGTCATCGAAGGGACCTCCCAAATCACACTACTTCACCTTTAAACATTTGTCAAAAGAAGGCAATCCCCTGCGAAGCGAGAATTACAGCGGCCCACAATACGAGCAAGACCGCGGTTGCGAATTTGGCCGGAAGAATCTTCGCGGGTACCAACAACAGAAGTAACAGCATCTTCACGCGGAACGATACGCTGTTGTAGCACTTCAACGGCTCAAGCCAGAAGAGCAGTGCACCGGTCAGCAGCATCCAAGCCAGCCCGATCCGCTTCCATAAGGGCATCGCGGAAAGCAGCACCGCGCCTCCAAACCACGCGATTCCGAGGACGTGCAAGGCAGCCAGGATTGTGAAACCCCAAGTGGATTCGCGCAACAGCGTACTTGATTGCGTGGCCTGGATCCAGCGGCAAAGAGCCAGCATGGACATGGCGCTAGGCGTCGAGATCGGCGATGGCTTTTGCGCTGATCACGACCGCGGACCACAAGGTGAGTGAAAGGACGGCGGCGAATCTGGTGGCCCTGCGATGAACGGTGAAGTGAGCGAGTAATGCGAGTGCGAGAAGGCCCATCTTGACCAGAAATCCCGGGTTATGAATGTAACGCGGCACGTTCGAAAAGAACAATGCGGCGCCGGTGATGAGCATCAACGCGAATCCCGCCCAGGTCCACCGCGCCAATCTCGTAGTAGGCCGCTCGCGCCATCCGAGCAACCATAGATCCACCATCACGATGGTGCCCACCGACAGCGCCAGGCCCATCACGTGGATCGCTTCGAGAACGGGGAACAACACCTACTTGCCAAAGAGATCTTTGTAGTCTTTATTGTTTTCGCAGACGTACTCGTCCACTTTGTCGAGGTCCGTGCGAAGAGGAAACATTCGGGTGATGGTCCAGGGTTTGGCGAAGACGTTTGAATCGTCGATGGTGGCCTCCCATTGCAGATGATCGAAATCGGTGCGATGGAAACGCTCGACAACGTGCAGCGCCTCACTATGTCGAAAAGCTCCGGGCAACTCGGTCCGGTCGTTGTATCCAACCGAGTCCACTACCAGCGTGTCGCCCTCCCAATGCCCAATGGAATCGCCCATCCAGGTGGGATCGGGGTCTGCCGGATGCGGGCCGTTGATGGAAACAACGCGGAACATGTGCAGGTATTCGTAGAGAATCACGATCTTATCTAGCCCCTGCACGATCTCCCATTGATATGGAACAAAGTAGGCGAGCGGCACGCCCGTGGGCATGCAAGTGGAATAGACGCCCGCGTCGGTGGGGCCGCGAACGACCCGGTATTTTTCCGCTCCGGGCTTGAGTGTCGCCTGGAAGGGATCGCGGCCGAAGGCAGAATTGTAGACGCCCGTCAGATTCGGTTTACCGTCTGGCATCCGCGGGATTTCAGCGCTCGCGGAAGCACCCGTGCCCGACGGCGGAGTCAGGTTCGCCGCAACCGTGCCGGCCACGGTGACGGTGACTGTTTGCGTGACGACCTGATCTTTCGGACCGTGAACGGTCAGCGTGTAGGTGGTGGTCGCGCTGGGTGACAGCGTCTTGGTCCCGCGCGGCCGCACCTTGCCGACGGTGGGATCAATATTCACACTTGCCGGATTCTCGGTGGCCCACTGCAGCGTGACGGACTGGCCGGGCTTAATGGCATCGGGCTGCGCTGTGAACTTCTCGATGCGTGCGGGAAGCGTCGCGGCACGAGCGTAAGATGGTGCGGGGCCGGGCGCAGCAGCCGGTGGCGCCTGCCCGAATGCTGAACTTGCGATTACAACAACAACCGCCGCAATGATCGCGCTTCGCATGTAGCAAATATATCAATTCGTATTAAAGGCCTCAGCGCCCGCCCGCGGTTTCCATCGCCTGTTCGGCTTTGGCGCGCTGCAAAGGCCACATGGTGAAGAAGTCCGCATAGGCCACCAGGAACGGGAACGTGACGGCCAGCAGAGCCGAAGCGAGCCAGATTTCAGATTGATACGCCGGCGGTCCAGGATTGATTTCCCCCGGGGTCACCACGTGTGTGAGTTGCCGATACATCAGCGCCAGCGCACTGCCGATCACCGCCGCCGCAACGGTGTTTAATACGCCTTTGAGCGGCTGCGTGAATTTCACGAACAGCGATCCTTGCAGCATGTTCAACACGACGATGGTCCCGAAGATAAACGGAATGGGAACGGTGACCATGAAGGCCACCACGTCCATCTTCAGCACGTTGACGCCGATGTAAAACGCGACGTAGCCGATCACCAGCGCGACGATGGTCCAGATAATTCCGAGCACCGGCTGCTTCATCAGGCTGGGCAATTTCGTGAAGGGCCACAGGTCAAAGCACAACGACAGGAACATAACGCCAATCGCGGTCACGTAGAACACCACGGCGTTCCAGCCGTTGAACATTCCCTGGGGATCCTGCGCAGGCACGTAAACCGGCGCACCCTTCATGAAGTCGTAGTTAAAGAAGATGCGAAACAAGATGTAATTGACGACGTAGCAAGCCACCAGCACCGCTAATCCCGCGGCCATCGGATTCTTGATTAGCGCGGTAAATGGCCAGCCGCCCCACATGATGCTGAGCCAAAACGTGACGACCACGGAAGTAATCAGAAGCATGGTCAGCATCGGCGTCGGCGGAGTAATGCCTCCTCCAACACCGTAAAGATGCAAGTTCCAAACGACTACGCCCGTAACGAGCGCGACCACCGCGAACAAAATGCCGCGTACCGGCTGCGAACGCTCGGCGGCAAATCGAGGCTGCTTCATGCCCCATATCACACCCATGACAATTTCCATGGGAATCAGGGAAATCAGGAAGCAGCTGACCACTCCCGAAAATCTCGTATAGTCGAACAGCGATATGAAGCCCAGTCCAATGGCCATGATGAGGACTGTGGCGAGGATTCCGAGCACCGGTTGTTTGAGGCCTGACAAGGGACACTCCTTTCGTGATCGCGGCTAGCCATCGTATCACAAGTGACTAAATTCAGTAAGATTATTGAGGCGCACGCCCAACGTCATGTCCAACATTCGGCACATCCTCTTCCCTCTCGATTTCTCGGCCGCCGGCTTGGCTGCTATCCCGTTCGTGCGCGCGCTGGCGAACCGATTTCATGCCAAAGTCACGGTGCTAAGTGTGGTGCCGCCGGCGTGGGTTTCGCCTCCGGGCCTGATTCCACCGCCGGCAGGGTCGGATCCAGTGGCGCTCCAGAACGCACTGCAAGCGCACCTGGACAAGCTGGCAATCGAAGGGCTGGAGTCGCCGCCGGCGCGGCTGACGGCAGTTGGTGATCCGGCCGCGAAGATCGCCGAATTCACGCGCGATAACGGGGTGGATCTCGTCATGATCCCCACCCACGGGCACGGCTTGTTTCGATCGCTTCTCGTCGGTTCAGTGACATCCAAGGTTTTGCACGATGTGCATTGCCCGGTGTGGACCGCGGCGCACGCCGAAAAGCAGCACGCGCAAGAGGCGCCACGCAAGATTCTGTGTGCCCTGGATGGGAGCGAGAATAGCGTGGCTCTTGCCAAATGGGCTGTGGACTTCAGCCAGCAGGTGGGCGCGAGCGTGCAGTTATTCCATGTGGTGCGGCCCATCAGCGATTGGCTGTCGCTGGAAAGCGAACAGGCGCTGCAGGAGGCTTTGCGAGCGGAATCGCGCACGCGAATTGAGTCTGGACTCAAATCCGCCGGCCTGGATCTGCCGCTGCGCGTCGCGGTCGGCAAGATTGTGGCCACCATCACGGGAGAAGCGCGCCAGGAGGGCGCCGACCTGATCGTACTCGGCCGGGGCCCGCTGCACGAGACGCCGGGCCGGCTGCGCACGAACGCGCACGGGATTATCCAGCGGTCGCCGTGTCCAGTCCTGAGTGTTTAAAGCTGAGTGTTTAAGTTGAGCGTCTAGATCGCTTGAGAATAGAGCGCCCACGCGCTGGCCAAATCTTGAACCACGTGGCCAAGCGACTTGTAGACGGTAATCTCCTCTCGCGAACGCCGTCCCTCGATTTCGCGTGCTAGCACTTGGCCAATCTCGGCGACGATATGTCTGTCATCGATTAAGCCCGCCTGTTTGGCCCTGAGAAATTCAGCGCCTTGGCTGAGAACCCCCTCCCGGCTGTCGGCAATGAAGCGCGAGCGAACCACCAGGCTATTGTCCACCTCAGCCGGCCCAGCGAAACCGGAGCCGACGACGTTCAAGTGCGTGCCAGGCCGTACCCACTCGCCCTTCAAGATCGGCTCGGCCGCGGCAGTGACGGTACAGACAATGTCAGCCTGCGCTACTGCCTCCTCCACGCGCGCGGCGCTTGAGACCGGGATGCCAAGTTCCGCTTGCGTTCGTTCAGCAAAGGTGCGGGCGCGATCGTGCGAGCGCCCCCAAACCACGATGGATTGGAGCTCGCGCACCTTCCCGATTGCCCGCGCGTGAGTCACGGCCTGTTCGCCATAGCCCAGAATCGCCATGCGGCGGGCGTCGTCGCGCGCCAACGCGTCGGTAGCCACTGCGCTCGCGGCCGCCGTTCGGATGGCGGTAATCTCGCCCGCATGGACCACGCAAACTGGCGCGCCTGTGCCGGGATCGAAGAGAATCACGAGACCCTGGTGCGACTGTATGCCCTTCGCGAAGTTGTCCGGGAAGACGCTGATCAGCTTCGCGCCAAATGTGGCGTTCGCGCCCATCGCACCGGGCATGACCCCGAACATGCGGCCTCCGGAGAGCGGGATAATCGAGCGCAGAAGCTGCTTCGTTTCGCCCTTCGAGAATGCGATCATGGCATCTCGCACGATGGGAATGCACACGTCGTAAGTGAGCCGCCGGGCCACTTCTTCGCGGTCTATGAATCGCATGAGTGCACCTTGGTAAGATGCTAACGCGACATCCAAATGGAATTCCTGTCTAAGTTCATCCGGCTGCGTCGCGGCCCTTCGAAGCCGTTCGAAGCGGAGGAGTCACTTCAAGATGACAGGGGAATCGGCGCTGAGCTTGGCGACGGCTTCCCCATATTGAGCGCGCAACATTTGAACTCAGCCGGCGCTATTCCCGACGAGCTGTTAATTGGAAAGCTGAAGGAATCTGGCGCGGTGATTTTACGCAACGTCATTCGCAACAAGCGCGAGTTTATCCGGTTGACAAAGCGGCTGGCACCCGGCGAGGAAAGAGGGGTGGTTGCCAGTGACAATAGCCTCGAATTTCACGGCGAGCTCTACTCCTCAGGCGACCCACCGGACGTGCTCTGGTTGTATTGCGCACGGCCGGCTGAGATGGGCGGGCAGACTCTGGTCTGTGATGGAGTAGCCATCGCAGCTAACCTGCTTCCGGAGACAGTAGAATTCTTCAGAAAGACACCTCTCGTTTACGAGCGAGCGGTCGGGCGAAAATCATGGGCGTATCGTTTTAAGACTAAGGATAAGGGGGAGATCCTAAGCAAACTCCAATCTCTGAATGTGACTGCGAGTTTTTCGGGCGAGACGTTGCACACCCGCCTAGAGACCAGTGCTCTCAGAGAAACGAAATGGGGCCGGGAGTTGGCATTTATCAATTCCCTACTTCACGCGCTGGACAGCACCACCGGCAGAGCGGACGTATCAAATTACGGGTTGAGGACCGTCATTCCAGACTCGATCGTTAACGAAGTGCGGACCTTGACGGCTCGGTATGCTCATCCGATCCACTGGCAGAGAGGCGACACCGTCATGATAGACAACACTCGAGTGATGCACGGACGGCGGAGATTCCAGGGCCGTCGCGACATTGTGGCCGTCAATGGAATTTGCTCGACAGAGACCAACAGGCTCATGGAAGCCCATTAATAGTTTGGCGTCCCCAAGGGGATTCGAACCCCTGTTATCGCCGTGAAAGGGCGGTGTCCTAGGCCGGGCTAGACGATGGGGACTTTCCGGAAGGAGCGTGCAGACACTAATGTAACATGGCGCCTGGCGCAGGCCTCACAGGGTCTTCAAATAAGCGATGACGTCGTTCTTGTCCTGATCCGACAATGCATCCGCGAAGGGCGGCATCCCGTTGCCACCTTCATTAATCATCGCGCGCACATTCGCTTCATTCACCGGCTTGCCGTTCTTCAGCTTGTCGTGCTTGAAGAGCCCCTTGAGCCCGGGCCCGACGACCGTTTCAGTGGTGTCTGCGCTGTGGCAGCCCGAGCATTGCTCAAAGACTGCTTTGCCCTTGGCGGCGTCGCCCGGCTTACCTTTATCCTGTGCGTTCAACCCGACCGCCAATCCAACCAACAAAACCGCGCCCGCGGCGCAGCCTAGCATCCAATTCCGCATTCGATTCCTCCACTCGTTCGGATATTACTAACCTAGTCTACAATCTTCGCGTGCATTCGTCATCCGCGACGTGCGGCCGCTAGAATATCCCTATGGCCAAAGCTCTGAAGGAAGGCGACGCGGCACCCGCGATTCACGTAGAGGATGACAAAGGACAGCCGTTCGACCTCGCCAGTCTCAAAGGCAAGAACGTAGTGCTGTACTTTTATCCCAAGGCGGACACGCCCGGCTGCACGAGGGAATCCTGCGAGTTTCGCGATCACTCGAAGAAGTTCACCAAGGCCGACACCGTGATCGTCGGTGTCTCGCCCGACAAAGCGGCTGCGCAAACGAAGTTCAAGGACAAGTTCGATCTACCCTTCACGCTGCTGGCCGACGTGGAACACAAGGTCGCCGAAGCCTACGGGACCTGGGTGGAGAAGAGCATGTACGGACGCAAGTACATGGGTATCGAGCGCAGCACGTTCCTGATCGGTAAGGATGGGAAGATCAAGAAGATCTTCCACAAAGTGAAACCGGATGGGCACGCCGAGGAAGTGTACGATGCATTGGCGTCGGCGTAAGCGATCAAAAACTGTAACGCAACGCGAGCAGCGCGAATGAATTGCGATGATACTGTCCGAGGAAATCGTTATCGTCGCCGCGAATCCAACTGTAGCCGGCGGTAGCGCGCCAATGCTCTCCGAAGGCTTGCGAATACTCGGCGCGCAACCAGCTTCCCTGCCCGTTCTGGCGCACAGCGGCGTCCAGCGACAAGCTGCGATTCGAGTCGATCGTATACTGCGCATGTGCAAGTATCGCGCGCGCAAAACCGAGCTCGGGTGAAAACTGCAACGTCGGAGTGCGAGCAGTAATGGCGTCGCCCGCGTAACCGGCCACGATGGAAAGCTCCTTGATTTGCCGCTCGAACTGGATCACGTAAATCACATACTCGTCCTGTTGCTGATCGGGCGACGTGTAATACGCAGCCTCGGTTTTCACCGTTAACCAGCGCAGAGGAACAGCCGCATCGGCGCCATACAATCGAAGCTCCGGATAAGTCCGCACAAAATCGATCGCGGTCTGGGTTGTGTTGAGAGATCCTTGAAACACCGGCAGCGAATTGAACCCGTCATAAAAGCTGGCGGAAAACTCATAGCCTGATCCGATGTGATTCCAGCGCGCGCCAAAGGACGAGCGGCCCGGAAATTCCGAGCCAAGATCCACAAGCGGAAGACCATCCGCGGCCTGTGGAAGCACGGTCCAGCGTTCTTTGAGCAGCGGCGTGCGGCTGGGAGTGAAGAGCGGCTGCCATACCAGGTCGAACGAATCGGTACCGGTGTCGTAGATGACGCGCGCGGCCATGACGGCCAGAAAATCCGGATCGGTGACGGTGAGAAAATCCCGGGGCGCGAAACGATCAGTCGGATTCAGAATGTCGGCCTTGCCCCAACGGATGAACTGCTTGCCAAACTCCGCTGTCAGTTTGCCCTTCGTGATGGTGGCGTTGAACTCCCGCAGGGAGAGTGCGGGACGTTGCAGTGTGCGGTCCTGCCAGTCTAGATGCGCCGAGCGGTCGGTTTGTTGATGCGTGTCGAAGCTCGCGTCGAACGCGCCCGCCAGCCGGAGCCAGGTCCACGGCTTGTAGGACGCTTCATAACGGAGGAGATCGTCGTCGATGGCGTGGCTACTGTCGTTGGGCGCAGTTTCGGGATACAGCTCCAGGCTGCTTTCCAAAAATCCCCGCTGGCTGAAGGATTGAGAGGCTGCCGAACAACAGAGAAGAACAGGCAAGAGCGCCTGCGCTAGCCTACCCACACCTGAGGGCGTCATTTTCATCCACGTCGTAAAGCCTCAAGCGTAAAATCTTCGTCCTTCATCGGCACGTTGTATTCGAGTTTCTCCAGCTTCAAAATCGTGCGGCTCTTGCGATTGGCGTCGTATACTTCCACGGTGCGCGGCGTCCAGATGCCGGTGACGTTTTGAATGTTGCTGTAGTGAATGCGGCGGATGAGCTTATCTTTCGAATAACTCTCGATTTGCGCCGCGACGTAGTTATCTTTGCGAACCCAAACCATCGACGACGTGTACTGCGACGATTTCGATTGTTTTGGCTTCGACTCGATCTTCCAACAGGCCGCCCCGTCTATGCTGTCGTCGCCGGCGAGCTTGTAATCGAACTGATCCACATCGCGCTCTTCGAGATCTTCGAAGCTGAAGTCGGTGCCGAAGAATCGCGTGGAGCGGTCCTGCGCCGCGATCCGGCGGTCGCGTGCGATGGCGGGCGTCCACATCCATTGGTCCGAAGCGCGATCGGTGTGGTTCACGATTAGCAGCGCGACTCCTTTCACCTCGGCCGGTGCGGTGAAACGCAGAATTGCCTTGCTGTCTCCAAACGATCCAATGCGCCGGTATTCCCAACGTTTGATGCTGACTTTGTTCGATGCGCCGATCACTTCGAGTGTGCCTTCGTACTGCTGCGATTTCGATCGGGACCGGTTTTCCGATTCGGCCACAATTTGCCGGGCGTCCTGCGCCAAAACAGCGGAGGTGAATAACAGAGAGATCGCGGCGATCTTATTCATACTCCAGCGCCTCGACCAAAGATCCTCGAACCGCCGTTTCCGCGGGCGCGATCGCGGACAGGAACGCGACTAACAAAATGCCCGGCAGCAGCCACAGCGCGATGGGATATGGATATTCGTAGCTCAGCCGCAAGCCGGCCATATCTTCCGCCGAAATGTGCAGGCTGTAGTAGAGTTGCAGAGCGCCCAGAGCCAATCCCAGAATCAATCCCACGGTTCCCACCGCCAGCGCCTCCAACCAAATAGTGCGGCGGACCTGATTGCGCAGCCCGCCCACGGCTTGCAACACACCGAGCTCCCGGCGGCGGTCGGTGATCGACACCGTCAATGTGTTCACGATGCCAAGCACGGCCACCAAAACCGCGACCGCGATCTGCACGTACGTGATGCCGAACCACTGATCGGTCAATCGCAGAATGTAGCGGCGCACTTCGCGATTGGTGAGCACAAAAAGCCGCCGTTGATTGCCGAATGCGTCTAGAATCCGCCGCTTCACATCCGCTTCCGCAGCTCCGGGCGCCAGATAAATCCGGAATATATTGACCGTGCTGTCATTCCAATAGCGCTTGTAGAGCGCGCGATCCGCCAGTAGGCTGCCCTGCTCGTCGGAATAATCCGTTACGATGCCGGCGATCGGCAGATGCAGCATGCCGTTAGGGCTGGGAATATCCACCACGTCGCCCAGTTTGAATCCGCGGAGCATCGCGAAGTTTTCCGAAGCCAGAACCGCTTTGCCTTGCTCGGCCAGCCGGAACATCTCGTCCGTGTTGCCGGCCACCGGCGGCAAGGTGGCATGGCGCCGCAGGGTCGCGACGTCGGCCGCGACGAACATGGTGGGTTTGCCTTGGATCTCGATGCGCGCGTCGCGCACCAGCTGCACTTCGCCCACGCCTGGGATAGCACGCAATTGCGGCCCCATCGATTCGGGAAAGTGAAAATCGCGCTGCGTGAGACTTTGCGACGGCGAGACAAACAGATCGGGATTTAGAGCCACGGTGAGCCAGCCGAAAATCGAATCGTAACTCGCGCGAGTCAGCCCGCCCAGTGCGACCACTAACGCCAGCGACAGCATCAGCGCCGCAACCGCGCCCGAAGTTCGTCGAGGCGCTTGAAGTAAGCTATCCGCCGCGAGCGTCCCTTCCACCGGCCGTATCCATCGCAAGAGTGGACGTAGCGCTCGCGCCAGCAGGAGCGCCAACGTAGGCGTCAGCAGTAGCGCCGCGAGCACCGCGAGAGCGTCTCCGACATAGAAGAAGACCCGGTATCGTTCAAATAGTAAGCAAGCTGCCGCCAAGATCGCGACTATTAGCGCGGCAATTCTTCGCGCGCGGTTCTCGCCCGCGCTCAACTGCTGGTACTTGCCCTTTTGTAACGCTTGCACGGGATCCACGCGAGCCGCGCTACGTGCCGGAATGATCGCAGCAATGACGCTTGTGATCACCCCCAACGCCACTGCAAACGCCATCAGCCACGGATTGGTCGAGATCTCATCGGCCTTCTGCGCGATGCCGTAAATTTCGCCCAGGAGCGATCCGATGTAGCTCGTCATCCCGCGCGCGATCGCGATTCCCGCCAGCAGCCCAAGAATGGACCCGAACAATCCCGCCACCACGCTTTCGCCCAAGAACAGAGTTCGAATCTGCCGCCGCGCGGCTCCCAGCGCCCGCAGAATCCCGATCTCCGAGCGCCGCTGCGTCACCGCGATTTGAAACGTGTTGTAGATGATAAACATCCCGATGAACAGCGCGAATACGCTGGTGACGTTCGCGGTCAACGTGTAGACACGCGAGATGGAATCGAACTGCTGCGCCCGCGCCGACGGCACTTGCACTTGAAAGCCCGTGCCCAGCAGCGCTTCCAGCCTCGTCTTGGCGTTTTCGAGATTCACTCCGTCTTTTAACGCGAGATCGATGCGATCGAATTTTCGGCCGCGGCCGAAAACCTTTTGCGCGGCGTAGACGTCCATCACCGCCAGGTTGCCGCCGAACGCACTGGTCAATCCGCCCGACTTCATGATGCCGCGAATCGTGAACAGCTTCCGGCCATCCATGGTGCTCATCGGGACTTTGGCGCCCGATCCCAAGTGATTCTCGCGCGCGTAGGTCTCGGTCACCATCAGCGAATCGGGCTGGGCAAGAAACACCAGCGGATCGTCGATGTCGTCGTCAGTGCCCGATTCCAGATCGTAGTCGCGCAGGCTGCGATCGCCCGTCATGTCCACGCCCAGGATCAGCAGATTGCCCTGCCCTTGGATGCCTGTGCTCACCACGGCTTCGATCACCGGTACCGCGACGCGCACCTCGGGCACTGCCTGTACGCGCTCCAGAACATTTTCGTCGAATCCGGTTTCGCCGGCCGAGATCTGCAACTGCGTGGATCCGGCGATGCGATCTACGGTCTGATGAAACGCGTATACCACCGATTGATTCGCCGTGTGGATGCCGACGAACACCGCGACTCCCAGCACAATTCCCGCGATGGTCAGCAGCCAGCGTGGCAGGTGCTGCCGGACATACGGCCAGCTAATGAGCTTCAGCAGGATCATGAATCGGTACGCCCGCCGCACTGAAATTCAAACGGCCGGCGCGATCTTCTTCGATTCGCCCATCGCGCAACGCCACCAATCGCGCACAGCTTTCGGCCACGTGAATGTCGTGCGTCACTATCAAAACTGTGGAGCCCAGCCGCTCGTGCAGATCGCGAATCAGCGTCAGAATCTCAGCGCCGGTGTGTGTATCGAGGTTGCCTGTGGGCTCATCGGCCAACAAGACCGGCGGATACACCGAAAGCGCGCGCGCGATGGCGCAGCGCTGACGCTCGCCGCCCGACAACTCGTCCGGTAAGTGCTCTCTGCGCGCGGATAAGCCCACCAGCTTCAACAGCTCGTTCGCGCGCTCCTCGATTTTCTTCTTCGGCCAGCCGCGCAAATGCAGCGGAATCGAAACATTCTCGACACACGTCAGCGTCGGCAGGAGATTGAAAAATTGGAAAATGAATCCGATCTTGTCACGGCGCAGGCGCGTCAATTCGTCATCAGAGAGCCCACTCAAGCGCCTGCCGTCGATTTCGATTTCGCCCGACGATGCAGCGTCCAATCCGCCGATCAAGTTCAACAGCGTCGACTTGCCCGAACCCGACGGCCCCACGATCGAAACCATCTCACCGCGGCCGATCGAGAGATCGATATCCTCTAACGCCGTAACCGTGCGCTTCCCCTGAAAAACTTTGCCGACGTTGGCTAGCTCGATCACGCTACTGCTATCATGACCGAAAATCAATGCGCATCGGAATCGACGCCGGAGGAACATTCACTGACTTCATTGTTGTTCATGACAACGACTCCATCGAAACGTTCAAGCTGCGCTCGAATCCGCGATCTCCTGCCAGCGTGATTTTGGCCGGAATAACCCGAGCGAGCGGGACGCGCGAGGAAGTAATTCAGGAGGTCATTCATGGATCAACCGTCGCAACCAATGCCTTACTGGAGCGCAAAGGTGCACGAACCGCGCTAGTCACCACGGCCGGCTTCGAAGACGTGATCCATATCGGCCGGCAAAATCGCCCGGAGCTGTATAATCTCACGCCCCAGTTACGGCCGCCCGTCATCCCTCGATCCATGTGTTTCGGCGTTCGCGAGCGAGCCTATTTCGATGGGACCATCGCTCAATCGCCATCGGCCGCCGAAATCGCGCGCTTGAAGACTCGCCTGCGCCGCGCCCGAGTGGAATCCATCGCCATCTGTTTTCTGCATGCGTATCGCAATTCTGAAAACGAAAAACGCGTTGCGGCTGCGCTTGAAGGCATCAGTTATCTCTGCACTTCGCACGATGTTTGCCCCGAATTTCGCGAGTATGAACGGTCTTCCACGACTTTAATCAACGCCTACGTCGGCCCGCTGATGTACAAGTACCTCGCCGAACTCGAACGCGGCAGTCATCATCCCATCGCGATCATGCAATCCAATGGTGGTTTCATGTCAGCCAAAGAAGCCCGCAAGCACGCCGTCCGCACAGTGCTTTCGGGACCCGCCGGCGGTGTGGTTGGCGCGTTTGAAGTTGCCAAGCTCTCAGGTTTCTCGCGAATTTTAGGCTTCGACATGGGCGGCACCTCGACGGATGTAAGCCTGTGCGACGGCCGTCCGCGAGAGACTCTGGAGGCCTCCATCGGTGGACTTCCAGTTCGCATTCCGATGCTCGATATCCACACGGTGGGCGCGGGCGGCGGCTCCATCGCGCGCGTAGATGAAGGTGGACTGCTCCGGGTGGGTCCTGAAAGCGCCGGCGCCGATCCTGGACCGGCCTGCTACGGCAAAGGCAGCCGGCCGACGGTAACCGATGCGCACGTGGTGCTTGGGCGCATCGCGGCGGACCAACTCATCGGTGGTGGAATGCGACTGGATCTTGACCGAGCCGCGACCGCGGTAGATTCGATCGGGCGATCTCTCAAGATTAGCCGCATCGCCGCGGCCCAGGGCATCCTGCGCGTCGCGAACGCCAACATGGAGCGGGCCATACGCCTAGTCTCCGTCGAGCGAGGGCACGACCCACGTGATTTTGCGTTAGTCGCGTTCGGCGGCTGCGGCGGGCTGCACGCTTGTGAAATCGCGCAGGAGCTCGGCATCCAGACCGTGCTTGTTCCCGAGCACGCCGGGGCCTTATCCGCTCTCGGCATGCTGCTTGCCGACCGTGTTCGAGATTATGCCGCCGGGGTATTGAATCGCTCGGATTTAGAGCGGGAGTTCACGCGCCTGGAGCGGGTCGCACGCAAAGATTTGCCCGCCGCCGAGCTTATTTGTTCGGCCGATGTTCGCTATACCGGCCAAAGCTATGAGTTGACGGTGCCCTGGCAGCGCGATAACCCAGCGGCGCCGTTCCATGAAGAACATCGGCGCGTGTATGGTTACTCGAATCCCGAACGCGCTATCGAGATTGTCACTATTCGCGTGCGGGCGCGGCTTCCCGTGGAGAAACCGCGAATGATTTCGAAACCCACTCCGTCCGTCAGCGCGAAAAAACCTGCCTCGCGTCGTATCCACAGCGCCGGCGCCTGGCGCGACACTCCCGTATTTCTGCGTTCCAGCCTTACCGCAGTCGCAGTGCGCGGCCCCGCCCTCATCGTCGATTATGGTTCTACTACACTCGTCCCGCCCGGCTGGCGTTTCTCACTAGACAACTTCGGTAGCCTCACCATCACGCGCCTGCGCAAAGCACGAGTCAGGGCCATGGCCAAGAATCCTGCCACCAGAAGCCACGCGTAATTTGGCTCGGGCACGAAGGCCGTGGGCGGCACGGGAGGAGTGTTGGGAGGCGTCGGGGGTGTCGATGGCGACGTAGGGGATGTTGGGGACGTTGGCGATGTCGGAGACGTCGGTGATGTCGGAGAGGTTGGCGACGTGGGAGACGTAGGCGACGTGGGAGACGTAGGCGACGTTGGTGATGTCGGAGAGGTTGGCGACGTGGGAGACGTAGGCGACGTAGGCGACGTTGGTGATGTCGGAGACGTAGGCGATGTTGGAGAGGTGGGGGATGTCGGCGACGTCGGAGATGTCGGCGACGTCGGAGATGTCGGCGAAGTGGGTGACGTAGGCGATGTCGGGGACGTCGGAGAAGTAGGTGAGGTCGGAGATGTCGGCGACGTTGGAGACGTGGGCGATGTCGGAGACGTCGCAGTTACAGGCCCACTCCCTGGGTGGTGATGGATCGGCGGAATGATGGGGATAATCGGAAACCAGAAACCGCCGCCTTTGGCAGGTGCGCCGCCGCCGGCCGGAAAAATTGGAACCGAGGGAGTCAATGTTTCGAGCGGTGGGGGCAGCGCCGGGATTTCCTCTGGCAACAGCGGAAACTTGTACGCAAAAACCGGCACGTCCACGGGCGCGTTCATCACGTTCTCGGGCGGTTCATTCGGGCGGATAGGAAACATCGGAACTGCGGAATAACAATTCAAGCAGCGCCCACGCACGATATGCTCGCCGTCGGTGAAGACCTTCTCACCGGCACGGAGCGTGAGCTTCTTCTTGGTCCAGTAAATCTTCTCTCCGTAGCGGTACGAGACGTATCCCGAAAGATTTTGGTCCAATTTCACTTCGTGGAGCTTCGCCATGTCCACGTTGGCGTAGTTGGCCCGCACCTCCGGTCTGCTCATGGCCAGCTTGGCTTCCTCTACGTTCGACGCGCCGCCGGGCACAATCGAGTAGGGATATACTTTGCGGGTTTCTTCCACTAAAACGGCGGATCTTCGATAGACAATATCGCGCTTGGATCGGACGACCGACTTCTGCGACTTGAGGGGGGATGGCGAATTCCGATGGCGCACCACCCCAACAGCCAGCGCGCCCGACACAACGCTAATCACGGCGGTGAGGAGCACCGCAAAATTCCAAACACGCTGCAATTTGGTTGGTGTGGTGGGAAATATTAACTGCTGCAATCTGCACAAGCGACAGACCGCAGCGTGATCGACGCTCCCCGAATCACACGCCCGGCATAACTTAACCACGTTCTGACAGGTTATCCCCTTCTCGTAAGGAACACAACTATCGGCTATGTCCTAACCGTTATGGCCTATCCGAATAATATAACGCCGTCTCCCCCACATAGAACCGATAGTGCCGGCCCGGATGGAAAATTCGCCGGGCTATTTCGTTGTAGAAGCTATAAGATGCAATGGTTGTAGCCAAACTGACACTTCTTGAGATTCCCAGGTTTTGTATCATTACAAGAGTGCGGTGCAAGCCGCATCCGGACCCGCGGAAAGGGTTGAACCCACTTGCTCCAAAGATTGCGTTGAAGCTTCTGAACCTTTATGCAGCCGGTTTTGCGGGTCATCGGCAATTCATGCATGGAGGTTTTGAATGCCCCGTTTACCGGAACGGCCCAACATAGACCATCTGAAGAAGCAGGCCAAGGAACTCTTGCGCCTGTACGAAGCTGGCGATCCAGCTGCGCTTGCGCGGTTTCGCAATTCCTTACCCGAGGCGGAAGGCAAAGCTGATGCCGCGATCGCCGCGCTCGGATTGAAGCTGCATGATGCACAGTCGTGCATAGCTCGCGAGTACGGCCTGCCTTCCTGGCGGAATCTACAGAACTACGTGGATTGGGCCAACAGCAGGTTCTCCCAAGCTCGAAAGGACGCGGTGCCGCTCTGGCTCCATTGCGTCTATGGCCACGAGAATGATCGTCCCCGCCCCGCTCTCGCGGCCAGGATGTTGGCAGAACGGCCGGATCTCGGCCAGGGCGAGTTGTTTCTCGCTTGCGCGATCGGCGATGAGACTGCCGTGCGCAAGGCGGTGTCTGAAGATCCGTCTCGCGTGAATCGAGTTGAGAATCCGTGGATTTGCCCCGGGTGCAAGAATCCTCTGGGGATGCCGCCCCTCGTCGCTGTAACGCATTCCGGACTATTGCGGGTTCCCGAGTTTCGCGACCGGTTGCGACGCTGTGCGCGCATGCTGCTCGACGCTGGGGCGGATCCGAATCAGTCGTGGTCGCATAAACCTGGCGGCCATCCGCTCAGCGCGCTCTATGGCGCAGCGGGGAAGAATCACGATCCTGAGCTAACCAGGATACTGCTCGATGCAGGAGCCGATCCGAACGACAATGAATCGCTCTATCACTCGACGGAAACCGTTGACCTGACCTGCATGCGGATGCTGCTGGAGGGCGGAGCAAGGGTGGAAGGCACGAACGCAGTGCACCACATTCTGGATCGTGACGAGTTGGACGGACTGAAACTGCTACTTGCTGCTGTTAAGGACTTCAATGCTCTGACGAGCACGATCGGGAATCCGTTGATCTGGGCGATTCGGCGGCGCCGTTCCCGCTCCCATGTCGAAGCTTTGCTTGCGGCCGGGGCCGATCCCCATGTCAAGACCTCGCATGGTGTTTCCGCGTATCGCTTCGCCCTGCAGAACGGATTGCCGGAGGTGGCCGAGGCGTTGACCCAGGCGGGAGCGGGTCCGGCTGCTGGAGAAACACTGAGCGTCGAAGATCAGTTCGTCGCTGCGGGCGCGCGGGCCGATGAAACAGAGGCTCGACGGATTTTAGCCGAGCGGCCCGATATCTTCCAATCACTTTCAGGTTCGCAGCTGAGGCAGCTTCCCGAGTTGATGGAAGGCCGCGCGACCGGTGCAGTGAGAGTGATGGTCAGGCTCGGGTGGCCAATTGCCGTGCGAGGGGGCGACTGGAGCGCGTCCGCGTTGAATCTCGCCGTGTTTCAGGGTAACGCGGAGATGACCCGTTTCCTTTTGGAGCATGGCGCGAGCTGGACAGAGCCTCACGGTTACGGAGACAACGTGAATGGTACGCTGCAATGGGCGTCGCGGAACAACGATCCTGAAGCGGGAGACTGGGTCGGCTGCGCGACCGCGCTGGTGGAACATGGGATGCCGACCGATCTCCAAGGCAATTACTCTGATGAAGTAGAGGATTTTTTCACTGCGCAGCGAGCCAAGGCTTAAGGGCCTCGATCGGCTACCTTCGGCCTTCGTGATACATTCGTTTTGAGCCGGGCCCTTAGCTCAGCGGTTAGAGCAGCGGACTCATAATCCGTTGGTCGAAGGTTCAAATCCTTCAGGGCCCACCATAGTACAATACAAGTTTAATGCCAAGCGCCAAGCTGCATCTGTCGCTGCCGGTTGGTCTTCTCGCGCTATCGCTGAGTACCGCTGGGCTGCAGGCCGCTTCCAATGCCGACGTTCCCGGCGTACCCAACTTTCATCAGGTGGACGACCATGTCTACCGCGGGGGGCAGCCGAATGGGCAGGGCTTCGCCGACCTCGCCAAAATCGGCGTTCGAACCGTGATCGATCTGCGCGGCGAGCGCTCTGAGGAAAACGATGTCCAGCGCGCAGGCATGCACTATGTGCGCCTGCCCTGGAGCGGCTTCAAGGCTCCGGACGAAGCGCAAATCGAGGCCGTGCTTATGCTGCTCAACGACAGGACGCAGTGGCCCGTTTTCGTCCATTGCAGGCACGGAGTGGACCGCACCGGCACAGCCATCGCGTGCTACCGCATCGCGCACGATCATTGGTCCAACGAACAAGCGCTCGCCGAGGCTAAAGCGTGCGGCATGAATCCGCTTCAAATCGCCATGCGGCGCTACATCTTGAGTTTTGCGGTATCAGTGCCTGAGACGGCGTCCAGCACGAAGTGATCGCCATGTGCCTTCGCAAACCCGTGATGCTTGCCGTTCTGGCGCTGTGCTTATCCGTCATCGGCCTCGCGCAAGAGTCAATGATGCTGCCCGAGAACTCGGTGACACGCGTCTCCGAACATGTCTACGCGATCGTCGGGTTTCCGAATATCGGCATTGTTGTGGGCGACCGCGCCACGCTGGTCGTCGACACGGGCCTGGGCGCGCGAAACGGAGCCATCGTCGTCAAGCAGGCCGAAAAGCTCGCTAAAGCGCCCAACCTGTATTTGACCACCACCCATTTTCACCCCGAGCACGCCATGGGTGAGCAGGCTTTTCCAGCACGCACCTTGATCATCCGGCCGGCTGTCCAGCAGGAGGAGATGAACAAACACTCCGCCGAGATGATGGATCTGTTTCGCGGCTTCTCGGCGCAGAGTAAAGAGCTGCTCCAGGGCGTAAAGCTTCGCCCGCCCGACATCACCTTCGACAAAGAGATCAAGCTCGACCTGGGCGGCGTCACCGCGCGCCTCTTCTGGTTGGGACCCGCGCACACTTTAGGTGACGAGCTGATCTTCGTGGTCGAGGATAGCGTTCTGCTTCCGGGCGACATCGTCCAGGACAAAATCGTCCCCAACATGCCGAACGCCGATGCCAGCGTGAAGGGCTGGCTCGCGATCCTGGATCAACTGGAACCGCTGAAGCCGCGCTTCGTAGTGCCCGATCATGGAGTGCTGGGAGACGGATCGCTGATCGCGAAGGAACGGGCCTTTCTTCTGGACCTTCAGACCCGGTCGCTAGAGCTCAAGCGCCAAGGCAAGTCGGCCGAGGAAGCCAGCGGAATCGTCGCTGCGGAGTTCAAAACCAAGTATGCCGGCTGGCAGACCATGGGGCCGGTTTCGAACGTCGTCAAGCGCGTCTACGCCGAAAACCAGTAAACCGCTTGCTTACGCGCCACCCGTCCAGTTTTTCTTCGATTCGGTGTTTTACAGTGCACGACTTCCGGTGGTCTACGGGTGTGCTGCTGGCGCGCGGCTCAGAAATGGAATCCGATTGTCCCGCTCACCGTTCTCGGAGTCACATAGTGAGTTCCGCTGAACGTTGACAGGAAGTTGTATAGCGCGTATTCATTGGTCAAATTCACCA
>Ga0206831_1082_pt1 | contig 29676 bp, 23 predicted proteins | sample Alteio_BWOrgCont_73_FD_152876 | JGI IMG/M metagenome (GOLD analysis project Ga0206831, IMG submission 152876) | Enriched cells from forest soil in Barre Woods Harvard Forest LTER site, Petersham, Massachusetts, United States -... | ecosystem: Environmental > Terrestrial > Soil > Temperate forest >...
CGTTGCTCGGAAGATCGGCCGGTTCGAATTAGCCGAAGGTGGAACTATCTTTCTTGATGAAATAGGAGAACTTTCGCCGAGTCTTCAGGCGAAGCTTTTGCGAGTTTTACAAGAACGGACATTTGAACGGGTAGGGGGGACTGAAACCATTGCAGGGGATTTTCGGGTGCTGGCGGCAACAAATCGTGATCTCGAAGCCACCGTGGCCGAAAAGCTCTTTCGCGAAGACTTGTTTTATCGATTGAATGTCGTACGTATCTCCGTGCCGCCGCTGAGAGAGCGCCGCTCGGATATCGTAACGTTGGCCGAACACTTCCTGCGGCGCTACAGCGAAGAAAACGGTATTCCCGCCGTCGGCTTTTCAGACGACTCGATCCTCATGTTACAAGCATATTCCTTTCCTGGAAATGTCCGCGAACTCGAAAATATGGTCGAGCGAGCAGTCGTAATGGCTCGGGGCCGTGTCGTGATGCCTAACCACTTTCCGACACGAGTTGAGACTGGACAGCGCGGAAGTTCATGCCAAGCGCAAATTGACCTTTTCTCTCTCCCCTTTCACAAGTCCGTTGCCGAATTGGAGAAGCGTTTGATTATAGATGCGCTCCGGGAAGCGGCAGGGAACAAAACGGAGGCCGCAAACCGCCTGCAGATTAATCGCCGCCTCCTTTACAAGAAAATGGTCGATTACGAGATTAAGGAATAAGAGATTCGCTGCATTTTATGATGAGTTTCTGGTACCGGTTGGGATTTGAACGCACGTGTCCAGGGTTTTCATTTCGACGGAAGGATCCAATTTCTGAGATCGCTTCCAATTTGTGACCCTGATAGGTGAAACCGCTGCTGTGCAGTCCTTACTCCTTCGGAACTGCCTGAACCACCTCGCAACGGGAGCGGTGCAGGGGCGTACCGTCAAACTATGAAAAGGAGTCTAGTAATCGGCGCCGTTCTCTTGGTATGCGTCGCGCGGCCAATCTCCGCGCAAAAAGCCTATGAACCGGCCGAAGTCACCTCGGCAGGTGATGCGTATGCTCCTTACCAAGTTCTCTTTGATGGGCTGTTTGTTCTCGACGTCTTTCTCGATCGCGACGGCGATGTACAGCAGATCAATGCTTTGAGGGACCCTGGATCGATGCTCGGTGCTGCCAAGAAATCCGTTCAGATGTGGAAATTCCAGCCAGCGTCGAAAGAGGGCAAGTCAGCGCCTTCTCGCATGACGGTGAGCTTTGTCTATCGCCCGCCAAATTGGGGAATTGCGGCCCCGGTTCCTCCGAAGGGTTTTTCTCCTGTACTGCCTCCCGACCAGTCGGACTCCTCTGTGCATGGAAACTACGTCCCCGCCGGTGTCCTATCATTTTCGTATCCGGAATATCCGGTCAACAGTCTCTCCTGGGGATCCGTGGTGGTCCAACTTACGGTCGATGGCTCGGGAATGATAACGGGCGTTGACTTTCTTCACGGAATGGATGGGTTCAACAATCTGGTTTCAAAAGCTCTAAAGGCGTGGCGTTTTCAACCAGCAACATTCAATGGGGTATCGATCACGTCTAAGACTGTTATCGCCTTTGTCTTTCAGCCTCCCATTTCAGACTGAATAGAGTTGAGATGAAAGCGCGAATGACAGTCCCAGAATGACCGAGGTTACCCTGGTCAGATATTGACCGACTTGTCTTTTAGAGTGAAAAGGAGACGTAGATAAGCTGTGCGTAGCGCTCGATTTGAAGAACGACGGAGTCACCTGATTTCGGTTTTGCCAAGGCTTCACGTAATCCGTCCAAGCTTGTAATTGTTGTACCGTTCACGCCGTGGATAACGTCGCCAGTTTGCAGTGGAATTTCCACCGTCCCCGACCCCAAAGTTCTGGCAGCGACGATGACGCCCGTGGGAATGCGCAGGTCCGGAAGCGAATGGGCAAGATCGAGAGTAAGCTCAATCCCGAGGACGCTCAGCGGCCGGACGAGATTTTTTGCAGGGTCGGCAATATTGGCGAGACTGTCCTCTTTGTGTTGCCGCTCCACCAAGGGAATTTGCAAATGCACCAGGTCCGATCCCCGCAGCACGTCAATCTTTGCTTGCTCGCCACTCTTGTGCAGGTACAGGCTATGCGCAAACAAGGGCAGACTTCCCGTGGGAGTCCCGTCCACGCTGAGGATTATATCCTGAATTCTCAAACCCGCTTGATCGGCAGGACCGCCCGGCGAAACGTCGGATACAATGATTCCAAAATCTTTCACCAGGTGCAGCCCGATCGCCATATCTGGGGTAATCGTTTGAACCAGAGCTCCTATCGCGGGTTGATGGATGTGACCATACTTCAACAGCTGCGGATAGGCATAAGCCACGACTCCCGCAGGAATCGCAAAGCCCAAACCCTGATTGCCACCCGAAGTTGACAGGATGAAAGTATTGATTCCAACCAGCAAGCCATCAGCGTCCACCAACGGACCGCCGCTATTGCCGGGATTGATCGGCGTATCTGTTTGAACGTAGACAAGCGGACTGTCGGGATCGGGCTGCCGCGCTACAGAACTCACCACGCCCATCGTCACTGTGTTACGCAAGCCCTCGGGGCTTCCGAAGGCAAATACCATTTCGCCTTGCCTTGTTGGTTGTAGGGAACGATTGATGGAGAGGGCCGGCAATCCGCGCGCCTCAATCTTGATTACGGCGAGATCAATCTCTCGCGCGGTCCCGACGAGGTGCGCTTGATAGCTTTTTCCCTGGGTATCCTGCGTCGAGTCGGTAAGCGCACCGGAAACGATGTGCGGCGGCACGATCACTTCGATCCTCTCCGCCCCATTCACGACGTGCGCGTTAGTCACGATGTAGCCTTCGGGATCCACAATCACTCCGGAAGCGACTGCCTGCCGTCTCCCGATTACATCGGTGGTCTGCTTCCGATCCCCGTCCTCAGTGGAGCCGTATCCGGTTACCTGAATTTGAACGACGCTCGGTGAGACGCGCTCAACCAGCGCCTCTATAGAATCGTTAAGTTGACGAAGGGCGTCTGGGGGGCGATCCCTTGGCGCAGTCTGGCCCGCGACAGTTCTCGGCAATAGTAGATACACAAACCCGAGAAACACAGGGATCCACAACCATCGAGCGGGGCGCTTCCTGTCAGCCGTATAGGAATCACAAGAAGTGGTACCCATATTGCGTTCCCCTTTCACCACCCGGTAGTCCATAAGAGTCGGGTACGGAATTGACTCTTGCCCTAGATTTCGCGGTTCGATGCCACTTTTATTTTCCTTCTCCCCTGTCTAGAGGCAATTCGCGCACCAACCTTTTCTGCCCACGGAAGCGTCAAATTTGGCGAATTGCGGGGATGGGCGGGACTTCAATGGGATATAAGCAGACCTTCCAGTAAGTTCAAGCGGACAAACGCGGATAAGGGTAGGCCCGGGGGTAAATCAAGCCAATAGGACTGAGGTCTGAATAAACATGGAGCCGCTCATGCCAATATTCGTGTCAAGTGTGCTTCCATTGAAATCGTTCGCTTTGTTCCCGTCAACTGTTCGCTTCTTGCCCAATTTCATTGGCAGGTCACAGCTAGATTGCGCTGTCTATCCGTAATCGCATGGGGATTGAGCGACTTACTTGACTAGCCGTTTGATTAAGAAATGGCAATCGGTGTGCTTAAACAAATAGTTGGTCTGAAACTCCTCGCAGAAGCCCGAGTTGGATCGTCTTACGTCAACATAGCAGACTGTGGAAGGCATAAGGGAATGAACTGGACGATGAGTTACCAGACCTTTCGATTCCTAGTTTGGCTGGGATATGCCAGTGTTGTTTTTTATTTGTTAGACTAGGTCATCGGTGTCGCAGAAATGGTCGAGGTGCTCCTGGTCAGAAGCTAGCGGTGGTGCCCCTTGACGACATGACAACAGTTGTGAATTCGAACTCTACGCAATCGCTGGATTCGACAAAGGCCCCGCTCCAGAGGTGTCAGTTTGCATCGCCCGAACTTCTTAGGGAAGGACTTATCCGGTAGGGCGACGCTTCTGAGCGCGGCGTGATTCAAGTACAATCACACACACGAGTCATATTTGGCTTGTGATGCCGGGTTACAAGGAACGTGAGCCATGGGATTCTCGCGAAGACCTCTCACTCTGATTCAATTAGTCGCAGCCCTCGGAATTGCGTTCAATCCTCAGTTTGCGTCAGCGTATGACCATCCGCTAAGTGACGAAGCGGTTCGCGAGGCGTATTTTGTCGGCCAGGACGTGAAAAATGTCAATAAGTTCCTGTCCCAATACTTTCGCGGACTTCCGGTGCCGCAGAGCGGCCCTCACGTATCGGAGATCGAACTGAGCACTCCTTACGCGCAAGTGGTCGAAATTTCCGCACAGCATTCGGTGGGCTACAGTGATATGCGGGCAGCGGAGGACTACCGAAATCGCGGTGATTATATGGCGGTGCGTGTGAAGGTTCTATTCACGCTCTCGTATGCGAACCGGGCGAACGATTTCTGGCGCGAGGTTTCTGTCAGACTAATCCAGAAGAAAAACCATATGCCCGCAACGAGCATCGATGGCCAGTCAATTTACTCGGAGGGAGGCGGCGGAACAGTCATTGGCGCGGACGTATTCGCACGGTTTAGCGTCGTCGGCGTGAGGTCTGATTCCTTGCAGGTCGAAGTTCTGCCCCCGGAAGGGCCGGCAGTGTATGCCACATTTGACCTGCATAGCTTGCGTTAACCGCATTACTTTACGACACCTTATTCTAGATTCCATTTTGAACCACACAAGTTCCCTTCAATTCAAGGTGGCACCTTACCCCTCTCCTAAGCCCTGTGATCGCCCTCAGTCCCGCGTAGATACTCTTCATGGATGCCGCCGGCAGATTCGCATGCAAACTTCAAAACAGAAATATGGGTCTTAAGGCATCAATCTCGGCACCTGGACGCTATTTTGAGTTGACCTGCGTCTGACGGAATGGGCGCATATCCTGCCAGCATGTTTCGAACAAATGCCGACAGTCACAGTTTGTTTAGACCATCGAGGGCGGCAACTTTGTAGGCTTCCGCCAGTGTCGGATAATTGAACACTGCATCTCGGAAATATTCGACAGAACCACAATGGGCTAATACCGCCTGGCCAATGTGAATAATTTCCGTTGCGCGTGCACCGATGGCATGGACACCCAGAAGTTTGCGGTCGTGCCGGTTGAACAAGAGTTTCAGCATGCCGCACTCGTCGCCTAGCATCATGCTCTTCGCGAGGTCCGAATATCTTGCGATCCCCACTTCGTAAGGGATCTTGTTTTGTGTCAGGCTTTCTTCGGTCGGACCGACCATGGAGATCTCTGGGATCGTATAGATTCCATAGGGAAATAGTTCCGGCATATGCTCACAGGGAGCGCCGAACATATGGCAGCTTGCCAGGCGGCCCTGTTCCATCGAGGTGCTAGCCAGCGCCGGAAAACCAATCACGTCGCCGGCGGCATAAATGTGTGGAATATCGGTCTGGAAGGAAGAGTTGACCTTAAGGCGGCCGCGCTCATCGGGTTGCAATCCCGCAGCCTCAGACCGAAGTTGATCGCCATTTGCCTGGCGTCCGGCGGCATAGAGCAGCACGTCCCCTTGAATTTTCTTTCCGCTCTCAAGCTCAGCGAACAAGCGCTCGCGTTCCTCATGGACTTCGACATGAGTCACTTTCTCTCCCAGACGGAACGTCACCCTTACCCTACGAAGGTGATAGGCGAGGGCCTCAACAATCTCACGATCAACGAAATCCAGGATCGTGGACCGTTGGTCAATCAATGTCACCTCGGAACCCAAGGTCGCAAGAAGCGACGCATACTCCAGGCCTACAACACCTGCTCCCACGACGATCGATTCTCTTGGCACTTGAGTGATAGCCAAGAATTGGTCTGTGTCGATTACACGTTTCCCATCAATCCAGATATCAGGATTGTGAGCGGGCCGTGTTCCACAAGCGATCAGAATATGTTCCGCGCAAATCTCACGTTCCTGATCCGTACCTGCAATTGAGATGGTATGAGAATCTATAAATTCCGCCGATCCCTCGTGCACCGTAATGCCGTTCCGCTTGAATTGTGCCTGGATGACCGATGTCTCTCGCGTAACAACGGCCTGCACACGAAACGCGAGATCGCGAACTGAAATCTCTTCTCTCGAAGGAAACTCACGGCCATAGAAATTGCCATCCCTGAAAGCACTCAAATGGATGGTCGCCTCCCGCAATGTTTTGCTCGGAATAGTTCCCGTGTGTACGCATGTACCTCCGATCATGAGCCTCCGGTCCACTACTGCAACTCGCTTGCGGAGTTTGGCAGCGGCGATGGCGGCTTTCTGACCTGCCGGACCGCTGCCAATCACAATGAGGTCATAGTCGGTAGGGTTCATCGCGTGATCTAAGCAGTTTTAAACTTCAACTAACCAGGTATGAGCCAGGACAAAACTCCTGCTTGGAGATTGCGAGGCGTTCGGCGCGCCCCCCTTGCAAGAACACCACGTCACCTATATGAGCAACTCCGATGCCACCCAATAGGAAATTCTGTAGTTGATAAAGCACTTGGGTTTGTATGCATTTCATGAAATAAACGAGACTGCTGCCTTTCGCATCCTCTGACACCATACTCAAAGCGAACATCCTATGTGCATAAACCGAACAAGCTTCAGAGCAAGCTGTCAAATTCACTCTGCTCGCAGAACTTCGGCCATGTGAAATGACTTTGGATTTAAATAAAATGCGAGGTCTTTATTTTGAGCTCATCGCTGTGCTTTTCTTCACTTTAGAACCGGACTTGCCCCAGCAGAGTCGTTCGTCGAATACGTTTGTGCCACCAATCGCCTGTCTTGTCGTTGAAGGGGATCGAATGGAATCCGAAGTGCAATCAGTAGGATGGTATTCAGCCGGTTAGATACATACTGCGGCGCACGAGGATATTCGCCGATTTCCTGCAGGATCCATTCGATGTGTTTAATCTCAGATGAAAAGGGGAGCACGACACATGAGACAGCAATCATCAACAGCAACTCAAATGAAGAGGTCTGACTGCAAAGACTTATTCGTTTCCCACGACGAAATCGATCGCCACATGAAAAGCGTTTTCGATCTGGTTGCCCGGCGTGCTTATGAACTCTTTGATAACCGCGGAGGCGAACACGGACACGATAGTGATGACTGGTTTCGGGCTGAATCGGAAATATTTCATCCAATAACGATTGAAATGGGAGATCCTGGCGATGCGTACACTGCTTTCGCTATCGTAACCGGCTATCGCCCGGAAGATCTGAAAATCAGTGCTGAGCCACGCCGCTTAACGATTTGCGGGTTATCCTGCGCCGAAGGCAAGGAATCCGGCAGACCGCAAGAGGGATCGCAGCATGCTGAGCGGTTCTATTTTTCTGTCAGCCTGCCCACGGACATAGATACAGCTGCAGTCTCCGCCGATATCAGGCGCGACGTGCTCAATGTGCGCCTCCCGAAAGCCCTTGCGCATTCAGAACCTGGAGAGTGAAAGGAAAAGCCGAGGCGCTTGCAAGGTGGATTATAAACCTGCGATTCGAACAGATTTTCAACCGGATCAGAGAAAATACCGTAGTGCTGATGGTTCAGAATCGAAACGACACCTGGAGATCTGATTCAAGATCAGTTTGGAAGCTGAATGCGAACACCTCCAGCCCGTCCCTTGCGAATTGTCCGAATGTGACGATGCAAATCGTCGCGATCACCGGAGGCGATCTATGAAGAGTCGATTTTCATATTTGAGTGCGGTGGCGCTTCTTCTCGGACTCTGCACCACCCATCCAAGCGTTCGGTTAACAACTGCGCATCAACGATCCGAACCCCACAAGGAAACATTCACCGGTGAAGTTACAAGAAATCCCGAAATTGACTATGACAGTATGGACCAGCTGTACAGACACATCATCTATGATGAAAGCCGAAAGATGAACTACTTCCTAGATGACGACGGAAAAGCCGAGAAGTACGATGAAAAGAGGGTCGAGATCGAAGGAACCTTGGAGCGGAAGGACACGGCGATTCGCGTTGATTCCATCAAAGCATTAGACTGAGTTGCTGAGGAGCCGGCACACTTTGAACGGTGGCACGGAAAATGACGCAACATAGGAATGGCAGTCCCTTGGCATGTGCCTGACATTGCAGAGAGGCAGCCCCGATGACGACTGACTCGAATCCGACCGCCCCTGCCGGACGAGTGCCACCAGGGTTCGGAGTAGGAAAGTTCTTGTTCATAGTCGTGTTGGCAATTATCTTCTTTCTGCTTGCCCAAAGCATGGTGCGTCACCGCTTCCATGCAGGCGGCCAGTTCAACCGGAACGGCACCCTCAGACCATAGCGGCGACTGAAAAACATCTTCGTCGATCGACGCACTGACCACTTTTTCAAGCTAAGAGACTTCTACCTCATCTTTTACAGCCAATTCTAATTCCAGGCAATATGAAACCCGGCCCTTGAAAAGCTCCTTGGCCCTCTATGCATTCCATAAAGCAAAAGCGATCCCACCCTCTTGTGCCATCCCACACGGGCCTTAAGCGAACACCCGATGGGAATAAACCGAACAACCTCGGGACCAAGCCCTCAACAAATTGATCCTGCTATCAAGTCTTCTCTTCAGCCATGTGAAATCGTTTTGAATTGGAAATCAAATGCGAGCACTTGTTCTGCCCCTATCGTCTTATACCTCTTATCTTTAGAAGCGAAAGTGTGATGCCTGAGACGCTCGTTCAGTATCTCCATCTAAACCAATCGTCGTAGTTGTCATGAAAGATTCGCAAATGGAATCCGAACTGCGGTCAAAAGGGCGAAGCTCGGTCATCTAGATCAATTACGCGACGTACAGCACGCTGAAATCGCGAGGCACATATGAAGAAATTCAGAAGCGAGCGGGATTTCAGGAACCCAGCACTAAGGGGGATCTCATGGCACTAGAGGAGCTTTTTGTTCCCAACTTGCCACAAATGTATAGAGCGACAGCACAATTGCTCCGGAATTGCCCGAGCATGGAAGTTAACCCGCACGAGGGCACGGGCACCGCGCTCCAGCTTAATCGACAGGTTGAGGTCGGTCACAAAAAATCTATTCGGCTAGACACCGAGTCTAAAAAAACAGCCGTAATGAGATTTTTGTGGACTGACAAGTGACGACAAATTGACGCGAATATTCAAACCGAAGAGGATTCCGGCGAGGAGTTCGTTGTCTAACTAAATAGGCAATTAGAAGGCACGATTTGCGAGGGACGAGCAATACGAGCAGGAGAGTGACATGACAATGAAAATTACAAGGAGTGTTTTAACCTGTGTTCTTTCCTGTGCGGTAGCATTAGCGATGAGCTTGGGCGGGCTAGAGGCGAGTCCGTACTTGAATCCAGCCCCAACAGCTCAAGGTCAAGCGCCGGACCAACCGCAACCTGCGCGGTTGACGCCGCAGCAATTGCAAGAGCTGGTAGCGCCCATTGCGCTATATCCGGATGCTCTGGTTGCGCAGATTCTTGCCGCATCCGCGTATCCCACACAGGTTGTCGAAGCCCAGCGATTCCTTCAGGAAAATTCGAATCTGAAAGGCGCGGCATTAGGCGCCGAAGTTGACAAGCAGGATTGGGACCCTAGCGTTAAAGCTCTGACGCAATTTCCTTCCGTACTTGCGGATATGGATAAGAACCTCTCATGGACGTCCGAGCTGGGCGACGTGAATCTTAACCAGCAGCCGGACGTTATGAGAGCGGTCCAGGTCCTTCGTCAACAGGCGCAACAAGCAGGAAATTTAAAAACTACCCCGCAGCAGACCGTGACGGACCAAGATAACAATGTCGTTATTCAGCCGACGGACCCGCAGGTTGTCTACGTGCCTGATTATGATCCTGAGTTGGTTTATGGCTATCCCATGGGCCTTTGGCCGGGATTCGATCCTTGGTGGGGTGCGTATGGGCCGTACATGTCTTTCGGTCTTGGGTTTGGAGTCGGTCCATTTTTTGGATTTGGCTGGGGCTGGAATTCATGGGGTATGGGTTGGGGCGGCAGGGGACTAATGTATGGGGGCGGGCGTTACGGGTTCCATAGTCACGCGTTTTACGATCGTAACGCCTATATGCATGGCAATTTCCGGGGCTCTGCGGCCTTCGCTCGGGGTGACCGTGGCATGCGCGGCTTTGGCGGAAACGGGGCGGCCGGCCGTTCCTTTGGTGCTTCTCGCTCAGGCGCTTTCGGCGGTGCTCGATCGGGATCCTATGGCGGCACTCGCTCAGGTGCCTTCGGGGGCTTTGCCCACGGCGGCGACACACGGGGCTTCTCCTCGCGCGGCCAATCCAGCATGGGTGGCGGGATGCGTGGCGGTGGTGGCGGGATGCGAGGTGGTGGTGGCGGGCATGGCGGTGGTGGCCACCGCTGATCCGGCACAAACCAGTGGGATGACGGGGAATTCAATCAACAAACGCAATTCGGAGGGGACCAGAACAATGTTCTACGATAGGCGCAATTTTGAGGGACTCCATCTGGGCGGTTCAGCCAAGTTCACCGTATTTGCGATTCTCGCGGCCGGAATATCATGTTTTCCGGCTCGTGCCGCTGCTCAGCAGCCCGGCCAGAAGACTTTTCCGTTCGCCGCAGACGCAACAAAGGCGCTGGTAGCAGCCCTCCGAGCCGATGACCAGCCGGCGTTACTGAGTATTCTTGGAGCGGACGCAAAAGACATACTCTCCTCGGGAGACGAAGTCGAGGACAAAAATGACCGGGACGAGTTCGTCCAAAAATATCAGGAGATGCATCGCATCGTCACCGAGCCGAATGGAGAGACCACTCTCTATATTGGACCAGAAAATTGGCCATTGCCGATTCCCCTAGTTAACAAAGGCGACAATTGGTATTTCGATACCCCGGCGGGCAAACAGGAAATTCTCTACCGAAGAGTGGGGAGAAACGAACTTGCCGTCATTCAAGTGTGCCGTGAACTGGTTGACGCGGAAAAGGAATACTCATCACAACCGCACGACGACGGGTCGAGCCATAAATACGCGCAGAAAATCTTCAGCGATCCAGGCAAACACAACGGGCTCTACTGGCCAGTGAGTTCTGGCGAAACCGAAAGTCCTATTGGTCCACTCGTGGCTTCAGCCGCCGCTGAAGGGTATACAAAAGATCCAAATCAAAATCTGCAACCGTTCCAGGGCTATTACTTTCGTGTTTTGACGGTTCGCGAGGCCATCGCAGACGGAAAAGTGACGCACGGATTCGCATTTCTGGCCTACCCAGCGGAGTACCGGTCATCAGGAGTGATGACATTCATGGTGGATCAAAACGGAATTGTTTATGAAAAAGATCTCGGCCATCGTACGGCTGTACTCGCAAAAGCTCTAACGCGACAAGATCGCAATGCAACCTGGCGCAGAGCGGACTAGCGGATATATCGAAATGGACGTGTCCCATTGTCTCGCCTTCGGCGCTCATCGTCTCCCTCGCCTTTCCGCTACTGAAGGGCAATAAGAACCAGCAATGAAAAACTATCGTGAGGTTTCTTCTCGCAACTTCTGTCGGGCCTCAACCTCCTCATCGGTGAGGCGTGCGTCATAGATCGATCGGGGTTCGATAGTCCGCGCAACAAGCGTTGCAGTACCGACAATCAGCAGCAACGGCAAGATGAATGACCGGTATCGGCCAGTCAACTCCATCATCAAAACCACGGTTGAAATGGGGCCTTGTGTGGTTGCTGCCAGAACGGCTCCAGCCCCGAGCACAGCAAACAGTCCCGGCGGAACGCCGGGCCAAAGCCAGGACCATGCGTGGCCGAGAACAGCGCCAAGCAATGCGCCCACTGTGAGCGAAGGTGTAAACAAGCCGCCGGGCGCACCGCTCCGCATGCACAACACGGTTGCAGCGGGCTTAAACAGAAGCAGCGTCAAAAGCAACATCGGCGCCACCTGATTCGTGAATGCTAACTGCGAGATGTCCCTGCCATTGCCGAGCACCTGCGGCAGCCAGATCGAGGCGACCCCAAGCAACCCGAGTCCTAGCAGCGGCGCTGCCAGTCGCTGCCAGCCTTTCGGCCTATTGCGATCCGCCCAGCTGGCAATCCGAACATAACCTACGGAAACGACGCCCGCCATAGGACCTACCACCAAGGCCCATGCGACACACGATGCGGAGCTGGAATAAGCGGGAATAATGTAGGTAGGCGCGTCGGGTAACGCCAGCCAAGACACCGCAGCGGCAATCAAGGAAGCAAAGATAGCTGGCAGCACATACCGAAGCGCCAGTCTCCCGCGCATCACCTCTAGCGCGAAAAGTGCACCTCCCAACGGAACCCCATACGCCGCTCCCATCCCGGCTCCTGCGCCACACGCCACTAGAAGTCGGCGTTGCTCGTCGGACAAACGTTGTTTGTCTGAAAAGAAATTGGCGAAAACTGCTCCGGCCTGCTTTGGTGCACCCTCGCGACCAAGCGATACACCCATGCCAACAATCAGTACAGACAGCACAGCGCTGCCCAAAGTGCGCAACGCGGGCATCCGCCCGGCATGGAACCAAATGGCAGCTGTCGTATCAATCCCGTTACCGCTCGACAGTTGCCTGAGGATGATCTGTCCTGCTCCCGTCAACAGTCCGGCGCCGAGCAATACAACAATGTGCCTCCACACGCCGGCATGTTCTGCTGCGTCTAGTATGTTGGTAGGTGAACCATTCCACGCAACGTGTTGCACGACTTCTAAAAGGCGAGTCAGCGCCGCCGCGGCCATGCCTGTGCCGACACCGGTAAGAACAACCGCCAGCCAGAAGCGCGCTGCCCCTGGACGTTCGAGCGTGGAGGGTATTGCGTCACTGCTGGCTGTGGATGTGGTTTGGGGCGTAGTCAATGCTACCTCTGCTTTCATTCTGACTCGTGCCGCAATTCCAGCGCACAAAGTTCTAACTTTGCCGCACGAAATGAACCCCGGCAAGTTCTGAATACGTTGGTTGTTCGGCTGTTAACCTAAGGGTTGTAGATTTAGGGTCAGCCAGACAATAAAATCCGAGGAAGCGCGCACGACTGCGTGGCCCCAATGATCTGAGGACAACTTCGGTCCAACGTCAGTCCAATTCAAGAGGTTAGTTGCACCGCGTGTTTCTATGTAAGCGACACCAGATGCGGCACTTATGTGATATGCACTGCCTACTTCGAAGGCAGATGCTCTATCCAGCTGAGCTACGGGCGCGTGGTAGAAGTCATCATCATTCTAAAACATTTGCTGCCGTTGCAAAAATAAAATTCTCCTCTTTGAGCCGTTTGGAATGAACCTCATCTTTTGAGACAGTCAATGTGTTCAAACTCCAGAAACGAGATGGATTTCCGAACGTGCAAACCTTCCAAAGCGGGCGCATCGCTGTGCACGGACTGTGCAAGCATCCACGAAGAAAAATGGGACGACGCCATAAAATGTGACGCCGTCCCACAGTAGTCCTAAGAATGTGGCATCAGCTCCACCGCACGGATGTACTCGACAACGGCTTCACTCCACCCGTCGATGTGCGTCCATGGACCGTAGCCGACACCGTTCTTGTTGCTAGCGACATTAATCATGTAGCCGCGGCCTCGTGGCCCCAGCACTTGATCGTGGGCTTGTTCATCCGTGATCACGATGATCCGGTCGTACTTCTCCTGAATCTTTTCGAGCGCGCGGCCAAGATAGGTTGCACCGTGCGGCTGGCTGGCGTCGAGTACATCCCGCAACGCAAACCCTCGTCGCGGAGGCACCTCAACCAAGTCATTCGAAAAAGTGAACGTAACCGCCTTCTCGCATATTTCCCGAAGCAGAATGGCGAGGCCGTAGGCTGCATCGGTTCGGAGCATCTCCGACCGACGAGACAGCGCGGCCATCATGCTGCCCGAAATGTCTACGAGGAGTACAGTTCGACCCGGCAGCTTTTCCTGCGCCTTAAGCGAGGAAAGCATCGCCCGTTCAAGCGATTCTTCCCACTGAGGCGCATACCGAGCCGCCGCCAGAAAGCGAAACGGCAGGACGCGCCCAGTTTTCATGGAGTCGATGCCTTCCACCACGAGAGATCCGTCTACGCCCGCCTGCTTCATGTTTCGCAGATTGCGAAGCATTGCAAGCGCGCCGAGCTTTCGTTCTCGCAGCAATCGTTCCCATGCTTCCCGTTTGTCCGCACCGGAAGAAAGTGCCACCTCCCAGGTATCGGGAGTTTGCAGTTCGCCTTCGATTAGCCGCTTCCACAACGCAGCCTGTTCCCCGTCACGCGGTTTTGCGTGGCAAAGGAACAGAACGTCACGGAGGCGGATTGGTCCGCTGCGATCGTACTTGGCAAGCTGATACTCGTCGAACTTCCGGAAAGCCTCAGCCAGACCCTTCTTTGCTTGTGCGGAGAGCGGAGCCTTGCCATCCTTCCAGTAAATTGCGACGAATTCCGCGAGCTCATCCGCTCGCTGGATCACTTGCGAAAGCGTCCGCGAAACAAACTCGCGGTGCGTTTTCAGACGCGCCATTTCACGAACGAGCAGAAGCGGAGCGTGCCGAAGCTTCATCTTGCTCCGTGCCTCGATTGCAAGAGCCGCTACCGTCTCGGCCTTCACCTTTGGCACCAGCGACTGGATGCGGCCGGCAACCTCCACTCCATCCTCATAGAACTGGTCCTCCCAAAGCAAGCATGCCAGCACAGAACGCCGCAGTTGCAGCTCGGAAGAAATATTCCGCGCGGGAGCTCCTTCATGCGTGCGAGTCCCCCACGGAAATGGAATTTTCAGCATGTTCAGTCGTGCCATTGTGTCCTCCTTTCTTTTAAGCTCCGAAAATCAATCGTCGGGGAATTGGCGGCAACGGATGCAGCCTGGGCTGCCGATTGCTCTACCCTCTGAGCTACAAGGAACTGCTTTTCCGCGGTCCCGAGGCAGGATTTGAACCTGCGACCCATCGATTAGAAGTAACCGTCGCCTTCGCCACCGACGAATTCTGTTGTTGCCTGTTGTTTAAAATCTTTCACCGGGGAAAATCGGACACGGGGCTTTTATGTGCGGTTTCCCGCCTTGAGCTATCCCGATTTCCGGGAGCAGGATTTGAACCTGCAGCCTCCCGCTGCTTTCGCAACGGGCGCTCTATGTCATTGAAGTATCCGCGTCCTTCGCCACCGGCGAAATGTCATTGTGAGTTCTTGTCGAGGATGAGCTCGATTTTCTCACCGCTTTTTTCAGTTTCATTCAGCCGCACAAAACCTGCGTCCCGTTTCAGTGCGACCCTGTCCAGAACCAATGCGATCTTTTCCATTTGCCAGTACGCCGGCTTTGTCTTGTCGTTATACTCATTGCATTCGCGTACCCGAAACCGAATGCGAATGTCCGGGTCCGTTGCCTGGCACACGACAACAAGCTCAGTTTCGCCATAGCCGCGCGCGATAAACGCCAGCGAGCACGTATCGCAGAGCGACGGACCGTTTACCGGAGTCCCGTTCTTCACATAGATGCTCATTTTTCACCTCCTTTCTAAGAAACGCTGATCTTGCGCCTCCGGATGCGCGTGAAATTTCGCGCGTGCATGCCTCGGAAAATTAATCGCCGGGGAACAAACGCCCAGGGTTGTCTCAAGGCGGTTTTCAGTAGGTGCCTTGTGCTTCGGGACTACGCCCCCGCCCCCACTGCTTCCTTATCCTTGGCAGGATTTCCGGTCCTGCGCGACGTTGGCGGAGGAAGTAACCCTCGACTACGCCACCGGCGAAACTTATGGCCAGGGAAAATTAGGCACGGCGTTATGGGGATTCGAACCCCGCCGCTCTCAGCTTTCGCCGAGAGCGGTCTTCACCCGAGAAGTATCCGTGTCTTACGCCACTGGCCGCTTGATCCTGGGGGATTGACCGTCTGCGGTCTTTTTTCGAGTGACAGTCGATGTAACCGCAGACTGCGCCACCCAGGCTCAGGGAATTGAAATCGGCAAATAATTGATGTGAAAGAAGTTGATTACCGTGAGGGACTGGACCACGTTCGGACACAATCCCGGCCCAGCATCCATCCTGCTTGCCGATCCATCGAATTGTGTTTGCTATGCTGCATTCCGAACATTCTCCAGAGCCGCGGATTCTAGATGAACTTCACGTTTTGTGCAATAGTAAATATTCGATGCCAAACTCAGAAACTCAGGGGCATCATTCATGTCGCCCGACTCACTTCGACTTTCGTGTATCCACTTTCCTCGCGAGTCTCGAACCGGACAGGCAAAAATGTCGATACGACATCCATATTTGTGCGAGCGTGCCGGTTCAACTTCGAAGCCGTGAACGCTCCGCCGCCTGCCAAAGCAAAAGGTAGTAAAAGTTGATCGGCCAAATGCTCCCCGACCGCGGCCTCGGACGCGATGTAAGTGCGCGCTTCCTTGACAGCCTCCGTTGCGACGCTTTCCGCGCTTGCTCCGAGGCGGCCAAATCCACAGAATAGTTCCGCCATCCCGGTGGAAGTTCCCACTTCGATCAGCACCACATTTCCAGGTCCGACGGAATTCCTGGTTTCGACAATTTGCATGTATTCCTTATCCCAATTGAGCAAGTGCGCGACCGTTTCGATTTCGCGTCGTGCAATCCCAGGAGACAAGTTCGCAACGATTGCCACGACACTCCGACGAGTGATTTCGCCACGCTCTATCAGATCAGTCGGCGACAGGCGTTCGCACGGTTCGACGGTCGCGTTGAAGCTACCGCCTCCCGCGGGATAAAAACCATAGCGCTCCAGATTCACTCTGACTTTCGGTCCGAGTCTGTTGATAACGGGCAAAAAGCATTTCTCAAGAAAATCAAAAGGAGGTGCCGCCTGATTGTGCGTGCCACCCTCAATCGTGATTTGGCTCGGCCCGGACGCCAGCATCAGTGCCGGCAAGATTGTTTGAAATACGAGTGTGCTGCTCCCAGCCGTTCCGATAACGAATCGATGCTTCCCTGGGCGAACGGTTCCAGGAATAAATGTAAGGGTCTTCGATCCCAGAGCCGCGCCTTCGACTTGTGCCCCTCCAACTTCGGACGCAGCGAGAACCGCCGTAAGGTGTTGCCGCAGCAAACCTGGCCGTTCCCGCTTCGCCCGGATGTTTTCAATGCGGAACGCTTTTCCGGTTGCCAGCGACAGGCCAAGGGATGAGCGCAAGATTTGCCCACCACCTTCGCCCGAAGATCCATCAATCCGAATCATGCGCCCGCTCCTTTTCCGTTCCGTCACCCTTTTACGCAAACAACTTGATGCAACGTGTGAACGATCTCCACCAAGTCGGCTTGCGCCGCCATTACGGCCTCGATCGACTTGTAGGCGGCTGGGGTTTCGTCGATCACCTCTGCATCCTTGCGGCACTCTACACCGGCAGTCATGCGTTCGTGATCTGCCACGGAGAATCGCCGCTTTGCTTCGCCACGAGACATTGCGCGACCCGCCCCATGACTACAGCTTTGGAAACTTTCCGGGTTGCCTTTGCCGCGAACGATATAGGAACGTGCACCCATGCTGCCGGGAATGATTCCCATATCACCTTCGCGCGCACGGACCGCGCCTTTTCGAGTGACCAGGACGTTCTCGCCGTAGTGCGACTCCCGTGCAACGTAGTTGTGGTGGCAATTAATGGCCTTCAACTCCGCGACGAATGGTCGCACTTCACCCGAAGAACGGACCGCAGCAACGATCTGTTCCATCATCAAATGTCGATTCCAGCGAGCGTAATCCTGGGCCCACTCGACAGCCTCAACGTAGTCATCAAAATGTTCCGAGTGCTCCGGGAAATAAGCCAGATCACGATCGGGCAAAGTGATGAACATTCGCTGCATGTCTTTGCGCGCGAGCTCGATGAAGTAGCTGCCCATTCGATTGCCCACGCCGCGTGAGCCGCTATGCAGCATGAACCAAACCGCATCCGATTCATCGAGACATACTTCGATGAAGTGGTTCCCGGTGCCCAGCGTGCCCAGGTGATTCGAGTGATTCCCTCGATCGAGCTTGGAGTGCTTTTCGAGAATCGCGTCATAACGCGGCTTCAGCGTTTGCCAAACGTCCAGCGTCCGAGCCGGAATGTCATTCCAAGCGCCGCGATCGCCCCGGCCACCGTGGTTCGTTCGGCCATGCGGCACGGCTTTCTCAATCGCGTCGCGAACACCCTTCAGAGTTTCCGGGAGATCGCGCGCGTTGAGATCCGTCTGCACGGCCATCATGCCGCAACCGATGTCTACGCCAACCGCAGCCGGGATAATCGCGCCCTTGGTCGGAATCACGCTGCCGATCGTGGCGCCGATGCCCCAGTGCACGTCCGGCATGGCGGCAACCCATTTGAAAACGAAGGGAAGTTGCGCGACGTTGAGGAGCTGTTGGCGCGCCTGATCCTCGAGCGCGACACCCTTGGTCCACGCCTTGATGGGTACGCCTTTCTCAGGAACGATTACGTTGTAGGTTGTCTCGGACATTTTCGCTGGCCTCCCGTTCCGAAATTCTTTTTCCCGTGAGGCGCGGAGCGTTTGACTCTCCGCGCCTCGCTCGATTCGCGACTCCCACTTCGCTCGCGAACTTCCCGCTCGCTTTTTCGATCGTCTCTGCCGGAATATAAATGCAGGCCTGGTGCCAAAGTCAGCGCATAAGGTAAGTCGTTGCGAGCAGGAGAGATACCGCAACGTGACGGAGTAGGCAACTAAATATGGCGATAGCATAAGATAAATGCTTATACTTAAAGATATGCCGGTCAAGCCGCAGGTTGCCATCGGTCTTTTAGGTTCCACGCTCGATGCGGGCCGCTCGCAGGACCGCTGGTCCAGTTGGCGGCCTACCGTTTCCATCTGCATGCAACCGGACTTTGTAATTAAGCGCCTGGAACTCCTGCACGGATTGCATGACAAAACATTAGCCACTCGCGTTGCCACTGATATTTCCGCTGTCTCACCGGAAACTACTGTAAGACTCCATGAAATTGAGTTTGGCGATCCTTGGGACTTCGAGCGCGTCTACGAGACACTGTTCAAGTTTGCGCGCGCCTACCCGTTTGATACGGATAATGAAGAATATTTAGTGCACATTACTACAGGTACACACGTTGCCCAGATCTGTTTATTCCTTTTGACCGAATCTCGCTACCTCCCGGGAAAATTGCTTCAGTCCTCCCCCGATCGCACTCAAAAATCGCCGGGAACCATAAAAATCATCGACCTCGACCTTTCCCAGTACGACCGCATCGCTTCACGATTTCGGCAGGAATCGCACGATGCGGTTTCCTACCTAAAGGGAGGGATAGACACAAAAAACGCAGCCTTCAACCAGCTCATCGACCGAATCGAGCAAGTCGCTGTCGCTACTCGCGACCCGTTGCTTCTGATGGGCCCCACAGGCGCCGGCAAGTCCAGACTGGCGCGGCGCATTTATGAGTTAAAAAAAATGCGCCACACAATCACAGGAGAGTTCATCGACGTCAACTGCGCGACGCTTCGAGGCGATGGGGCCATGTCTACGCTGTTTGGACACGTAAAGGGGGCCTTTACCGGAGCGCTCAAGGACAGGCCCGGAGTCCTTCGGGCCGCGGATAAGGGGATGCTGTTTCTGGACGAAATCGGAGAACTTGGCAATGACGAACAGGCCATGCTGTTGCGAGCCCTGGAGGAGAAGACTTTCCTGCCGCTTGGATCGGACCGGGAAGCTCACAGCGACTTCCAACTGATAGCCGGGACTAACCGCGACTTACTCGCTGCCGTCCGCGAGGGCCGGTTTCGCGAAGATCTTCTCTGTCGAATCAATTTGTGGACGTTTACATTGCCCGGATTGCGGTTGCGCCCTGAGGATATTGAACCCAACCTGCAATTCGAGTTGGACCAATTCGCGCAACGCACCAGCCATCGCGTAACTCTCAGCAAAGAAGCCCGGCATGCGTTCTTGTATTCCGCGCTTGCTTCGTCAGCAAAGTGGACTGGGAATTTCCGCGATCTGAACGCAGCGGTTGTCCGCATGGCCACACTGGCACAAGGCGGACGAATTTCCGTTGAAATTGTTGAAGAAGAAATCGAGAGGCTTAGGGCAACTTGGGCGGCACTTGAAGAACAAGAAGAATCGGAGAGCCTTCTTACCCAAATTCTAAGCGCAAAGGCGCTCGACAATATCGACCTGTTCGACCGTGTCCAGCTTGCTCGCGTAATTCAAATTTGTCGTGATTCACGTTCCATGTCGGAAGCTGGCCGCCAATTATTCGACGCGTCGCGAACGCGAAAGACGAGCACTAATGACGCGGACCGCCTGCGGAAATACCTAGGTCGATTTGGAATCGACTGGGATCAGATCGCAAAGGCGTGATGTTCAATCCATCCGAGTTCTAATTCACGGAGAATAGTGTCGGCTCCACGACAGCTTGCGCTTCGGGATTATAGTAGTCATACAGGGTCGAGGGCGGAGTCAGTGCTTTCATGCCGAAACGCGGCTTGAATGTGAAAGAAAACTTCGTGCCTCCGGCATGCGGCCAGAGGTAGACCACCAATCGATCGGGTAACACTTCGTACTGATTGATGTCCCAGCCGGATTCTTTCATTGCCGTCTCGACTGAGCTCCTGTCCACTTCCGCACCCGGCGGCAGGCCGATTTCCGCCAGCATCATCCCGTAGCCCCGATAGCCGATTCGCTCGGCCTCAATATTGCAGCGGATATTCTCACCGGCTTTTGCGGATTGTTTTTCATACTGGACACGCAGCCTCAGTGCTTCCGACGAATTATCTTCGTGGAGAAAGTTTTCTTCCTTCGCAGTGTGGACCCACGGCAGGTAGTAGTCTGAAATGACTTGCAGAGATGCCTGCGAGGAGCCGGCGTCCCGGCTGATTTGCAGATGATGCGCCCCCGGAGAAACGAATTTGGAGATGTCTATCGTGACCGGGGCGGTCAATACAGTTGGCCCGGGCATGTCGAACGAAATTGCCTTGCGCCCGTCCACGAGGAGGGACGCACTCGAAGATTTGCTCAGGCCGATTGGCTGCGATTGAGATGTCAAGGAGCGAAGTGTGTCCAGGACGTTGACTGTCGCTTGCGACGAGTACCAAATCCCATAACGATCCTGATTACGCAACAGGAATAGCAATCCCCTGGAAGTGAGCGGGTCTTGCGAGGAGTTATTTTCACTTGCCTTCTCAAACGCTTGCAACACCAGGGCGGTCGTTTCAATTCTCCCGGCCGTCCCCCAACCATAAAAAGGCGTATTGCTTTCCAGCGACCAGAAACTGAAATCGCCTTCGCGATGTTCGAGCTGTCGCAGCCTGGCCAGGTCCTCTGCAACGCGAGATTTATCCCCCGCTGCGAGTGACGCCAGTACATAGGACGCGATTAAATATGGCTCGTCATGCGAGCTGGTTTGCTTTTCCAGATAGCCCAGCGCTCGGGCAACAGCCGCCGATGCGGCTTTGGCCAGGCGCGTATCTTCCGCTGGGTCGCCCGAATGGATCGTTGTCGAGGCGATGACCCGCGAAATGTAACCCGTCAAAATGGCCGTACGGTGGAAATCTTCCGGCCCGCCCCACGTAGGCGCGATCCATCGCCCATCCTTTTGCTCCTGCCGAAGGAGCCATTTCAGATCGGCCTGCGCAATCGAATCGTCCACGTCAGCGAATTCCCGCGCCTGGCTGAGAAATTTCATCGCGTACGCCGTCAAGGCGATATCGGAATCTCCTCTGCCCCAATATGTGATTCCTCCATTGGGAGCTTGATAAGAGAGTAGGCGTCCATAGCCAAGCTGCACATAGCGTGTTGCGCGCGCGATCATTTCCGGTGAAACTCCACGCGTGTCCTTCGCATACTCCAGTAGCAAAAGGCTCGGATAAGCCGAGGAAATGGTCTGTTCCGCACAGCCGTAAGGCCGGCCCAGTATCGCCTCGATACTTTCGAGTACATGCGCGCTCAGATTGGGATAGATCTTCAGCGTTCCTTCGAACGAGCCGGAAATTGTGTTATCCGGAATCCGGACGTCTACGCCTGCGGAATCTCCGAAGACTTGGCTGATGGTCTCGACGTGCTCTTCTCCGTTGGGCCTGACGGTGACCGTGCGCTCGATGGCATCGCCCACCTCTGCACCATTCGCGATGATCCTTTGCTTTCCGTTCTTAATTGGCGCGGTCGCTTGAAATTTGAAGAACGCGTTTTTATTGTCGAGTGGAGCAATCGTCGCGTTCATGGAAGTCGGGCTCAAATTCGTAAACCAAGCCTCAGGCTTCAACTCCGCAGTCATGTGGAGGGTGCGATCCAGGTAATTTCGCATCACGACGGGAAGATCAATCTCGTCGCCCACCGTGAGAAACTTGGGAGGATCATGCTCCACGAAAAACGGTTGAAAGGCTCGAATTTCTTTTTCCACCGTTCCGATTTCACCACTTTCCGTGGATGCGATTCCGGAAATCCTCCAGGTTGTAATGTTGTCCGCAAGCGGGAATTTCAAATGCGCACGCCCACCGGAGTCAGTCACTAATTCGGGCTGCCAGAGTAATGTCTCCGGAAAATACTGGCGCAGCCGGGGGGTCATCGCCGGCATTGGAAGGGCATTCATTTTTGTTCCCGCAACCACAGCTCCCAATGCCGCGTTTGTCGTTTCCACTTGCGGGGCTTCTTCATTCACCGTGACTGTTTGGTTTTGAGTCCCAACTTGCAAAGTGGCATCAAGGCTTGTGACGTTCGAGGATCGCACTGGAACGCCGGTAATCACGGACTCCCGGAAACCCACGCTCTTGAACCGGACTTCATACGCGCCGGCGGGGAGGTTCCGCAAGACATAGTTTCCCTGTTCATCTGCGGTCGCTGTATACGAATATCCCGAACCAAGATCCACTGCCGTGATTTCCGCCCGGCCGATTGCTCCGCCGGACTGATCCGTCAGCGATCCGGAAATGGCGCCGTTTGTTCCCGAAAGGAGGACCGCGTTCGCGGCGGGAATCCGGCCTTGATTCTCGCCGCTCCGTTCGAAGGAGGCGCGGGAAAACGTCGCGGCGACAAAGTCATCCGAGGTGTTTTTGACACTATCTTCACCAACACTCTGAATGTAAATAAAATTCATTTGCCGCGTGACCGGAAGAACTGCAATGCGCGTTTCGGCTTTGCCAATATGACTTTCATAGGTTTCCACGCCTACACGATCCGCATACAGTGCGTCCTGGCGGAATGTCGCATAGTACGGATTGCCCCAGGGATCTCTCAAACCGGCCCAGGAAATCCCCGCACTCTCAAGAATCGCGGTGAATTGCTCCATATTTTCGGGAAATAAATGCGTGTCCTTGAAAGACTTGTTGAGAGCCGCGTCGATCTTTGCGAGCGTGTCAACAAAGTAGTCGATCGCGGCGGTGCCAAGCGCGAAATCATCTTGGGACGGAGCAAGCTTTGTATCGAAGCGGCCATCGGGGCCCGCGCTCATGATAGTGACAGTGAACTTTGTTTGACGGACTCCAAACTCAAACCGATAAGCATGGCTCCACGGATCCTTTAACGAGCCGAGATCGATTCCGCTGCGTGCGAGTTCAACCCTCAGAGTTTCCTCATCGCGGATGTATCCCCCGGTGCGCTCATGGAATTCATTGACCGCTCTCTGGATCGCCTCTGCGTTCGGTTTGAAGTATGGCCACTCCAGTTTCATTGCCGGGAAATCGTCCTCGGTATCGAATCGTTTGTCCGGGCCGGCGCTGATAAGTTCGAGGACATCCATTTCATTTTTAACACTGAAACGGAAACGATAGGGCGCCCCCCAAGGGTCTCGGAGATCGTCCAACAGGATTCCCGAAGACATTAATTCTTCCTTGAGTGCAGCATCTGTCCTGGGATACTCCCCGGTTTTCTGGTACCGCATCATCAGTGCATCGTGGAGAGGTTTGAATGCGGAATCTATTTCCGATGCGAAGAGCTTTCGGAGGTCTTTGTCTCCTGTGCCACTGTCGAAAATATCCGCATAGGCCCCGCTATTTTGCAGCATGGCCTCCGCCGCGACTTCAAAGCCGTCCGGCAAGGGCTTGGCGAGATCGAGTTTGTCGAGATCGCTTTTTCGGACTCCGTTTAATTCCGCATCATTGTTCCAATTCCTTGGAAAGCGAAGGAAGCCCGAATATCCGCCGAATTCGGAATCCGTCCGTATTCTCTCTTCGACGGCCTTGTCGACCACCACAAGGCCCAAAGCGCTTTCTTTCTCACCTCCGTCCGGACCAGTTACATGAATCGTGGCCGATGCCTCCTCGCCGGGCCGATATGTAAGTTTCGAAGGGTGAATGTCCACATTCAATTCATGATTCTTTGGGAAATAAACCGTGTGGCCGCCGACATTGTCGTTGTACGAGTTGTCACCGGGAGTTCCGAGGGCGTAGGCTAGAATGGTTATTTCGTTTTGAAACTTTTCGCTGGTTGAAAATGTGAGGCTGGCACGGCCTTGGCGCACATGCACGAGCCGTGACGCAAGGACTTGACCCCCCTGCATGGCATCCAACGCCAGAATCATGTCTGGATGGCTGGCGGATAGTTCAACGTCAATCGGCTCGTTCGGCGCATACAGTGTCTTGTTCGTTTCGACTCGCACGCCTGGCCGCTCCGCCTCCCAATTGGACTCGGCGTGGTTTCCAACGAGTCCCTTGCGATCCCGCGCGCGAAAGTTCAGGTAAAACTGCCCCGCGGCAGCCTGCGCCGGGATATTCAGCCCCGTCACCTTTGCCACTCCAAAGCGATTTGTTCGAACGCGCCGGACTAGCTGCGGGGCAACTGTAGGAATCGGGCGGCCTTGTTTATCCGTGGCGCCCCATTGAATCTCGACTTCGCATGCCGCGGGTGTGCCGTCCGCATAGTCGGTTGAAAGGTAGATCTCCAACGGAAGTCCCTCCATGTGGGAATTGTTTGCGGCGATCACATAGATGTGAATCGGCTCCTTTGTGATTCGGACGTCGAACCTCCGCTGCTCGGTCTTGCCCGTCGAAGGATCGGTGTAATAAGCCGCGAAAGAGAGATCCTGGAAACGCTCGTAATCGTTTCCGCTTAAGTCCTCCTGTTCCGAGGACAAATCCACATGGGCCACATAGCGCCCTTGCTCGTCCGTGTCGCCCTCATATGAGGCAGCCTCCTTGATCTCCCATTTCTGTTCCTTAAAATTCCAGTTTCTTTCGGATTCTTGAACGACACGAACATGCCCTTTGCGCACGGGCTCGCCAAATAAATAATCGGCGCGCACTTCGATCTCCGCGTTCTGTCCTGGGAGATAGGTGGGATGGTCCGATTTGACACTGACGGAAAAAGTAGGCAAATCGTAACGGCTTATCTTTACTCTCGCATAGGCGTTTGGAGATCGCGCGCCGGATTCACCAAGAATCGCCTGAATTTGATAGTCTCCCAACCGAAGATTATCTGGAATCTGCCAATCGGTGGAGGCGACTCCGAAGCGGGAAGTTTGCGGGCTGGCACGGAATACCAAAGTTTCATCTGGATCGCGAATCTCGAGGGTAGCTGCCTGATTTGCGATTGCCTTGTCATCCGCATCAAACGCCATCAGTCTGATATGGAGCGGCTGTCCAGGCTGGTAGAGTCCTTTGTCCGTCGTCAGCATGATCGACGAGAAGCGATTTACATTCAGCTCGCCGCTCGCTTCCGCCGATACGTTGCCCAGCTTCCCGCTCACGTGTACATCGATTTGATCGGAATCGATGCCGGTAGGAATGGACGCGTGCAGTGTGGCAAATCCCTGTCGGTCTGTTTTCGCCTCAGGCGTTACCAATGGCTTGCCGTCCGCTGTATCGAGATCTAGTGAGGCTTGGATCGCAACTCCTTGAATGGGATGCTGCGTGACCGGGTGGACTGCACGTACACGGATCGTGGCGCGGCTGCCTCCTTTAACGATGCCTGGCGAGGCCACGTACAACTCGAACATCTTCGGCGCCGCTTCGCTAACGGATAGGACGCCCTGAATTAATTCCTGTGCCGCTTCCGAAGTCGGATTACCTGAAACGGAATACCGCAGCCGGTACCAGAGCAAGTTCTCTCGATCAGTTTTTTCTTTGTGCACAATTGCCGGCGGCATTGTGAGATTCAATTTGGTCAGGCCAGGCGCCACCGAGACTTCTTTACTTACTCGAGATTGCACACGGCCTTGCGGATCGACCAATTCGAGCGAAACACGCGCAGGCACAGCTTCGCGCCCGGAGTTTTCAATTGCCAGCTCCACATCCGTGCTTTGATCGAGGAACTGCAAGCGAGTCGTCGATTCATTGATGTGAAGATTGCCTTGTGCAACAGCACCGGCAGAGAGAAAAGACCCTAGTGCAAGAATTCCGGTGACACGACACATTATGCAGCGCATCGTACCCGCCCCCGGATTACGGATGCGGTAATACTCTTTGCTCGTGTGGATGCCGGGCTGTCCTGGGAGGGTTGTATGGACTTCACAAAGGCTAGTGTAGTTCGTACCGATCGCCTGGCTGCAGCGAACGACGTTTCGTATTGCCTTGTTCGATAGTTAGACTATAACCGGGATCTAATAGATAGCCCTCAGAGCCTGGCAAATGCATTGTTGTGCCAGTGTGCTGATAAAACTGTCTCACTACGGGGATCACTCCTGGGCTTAGCAAACTCGGCTGTGCCAGAACTGTGCCAAAACACTATCTATTCTCAGTGAACAAAATTTCAATCTGGCTGAGACCAGCGATCCTCTCCAGCGTCAAGACATCGCAGCCGGATTCACTCAAACGAATCAAGAACGTGTGGCGCAAGGAATAAAACACAAATGGGCGCACAGCTTGGAATTGTTTTTTTGCGGGATCTCCCGCGATCGCAATGCAGGGTTTGCGCTCATCCCCCGCCCCGTGCTGACCGACTATTTTATTGCGGGAAATCTTCCGCTCAGCAGCGGACGGTCGCAAATCAAGGATGGGGCGGTAAAACGTCTGCGCGATGTGCACAGAATACGTCTGGACGATGCATTCCGCAATACGTTCCGTCGCTGGAAGGTCTCTGGTTCAAATCTGCCTGAAACAACCAACGTGGGGATCTGGGCGGATCAGAGGGCTTTCTTTTTCTGTTTTAGAGCGGAAGACTTAGCAGGTTCAAATCGGTAGCCCACCCACGGATCAGTAAGGATATACGTGGGCTGAGTGGGGTCCGGCTCAATTTTTTCCCGCAAGCGATTAATGAATACGCGCAAGTATTCCGTCTCATCGCCATAGTCCGGTCCCCAGACGGCTTGCAACAGTCGGCGGTGCTCCAGCGGTTTTCCCTCGCTGGCAACGAGAAGGCGAAGAAGTTCGAATTCCTTGGGCGTTAATCGCACCGGACGGCCCTGGACGAGAAGACTTCTTCGTTCGAAATCGATCTCCAAATCGTCCGAACTGTATGGGGGAACAGATTCGGTGGAAGATGTGCGCCGCAGGACGGCACGAATGCGCGCAAGAAGTTCATCCGTCCTGAATGGCTTCACCACGTAATCGTCAGCACCCGCGTCGAGTGCAAGCATTTTATCTTTCTCCGAGTCTCTGACGGTCAGCATAATGATAGCCATATCCGAAGAATCCCGAATTTCGCGACACGTGTCGAGTCCGCTTAAACCCGGCATATTGACGTCCAGCAGGGCCAGTTCCGGGCGTTCTTTGCGAATTGTTTCCAGCGCCTCATCGCCATTTCGCGCCTCAAGCACGCTATAGCCACGACTTGATAGGGTTGTCTTCAGGACGCGGCGAATCTGAGGCTCGTCGTCGACAACTATTATGGTGACTGAATTCATTCTTATTTCGCCGCTCTCCACTGGATATAGCGCCTCATGAACGGACATTAGTTGCCCAAGGGGGTGTTACTTGAGTTGCGCTCAACACCACAAACCGATTCGATTATCGCCAAACGTTTATTTGGCGGCGGGCGGGATTCGAAATCGTCCGCCAAGGCAGGTTGGGAATGGATTCCAGAATATTAAAAACTAAGTCGCGACATTTTCGAGGTGCAGATTCTGGGTTCGATCCACAACGGCTTCATAAATTCTTGAATCGTTTTTCAGGCGCCCTAACTTCACAAATTGCAGGAACCTGCGCGCCAACTCATGAATTCGTTTCGGTTGCCGATGCGCGATCGCTTCGGAAGGAATCAATGCCTCGCCGATGCCCAGCGCTATGGCTCCAGCCTCCAGATAATCCTCAGCAGTCTGTTGATTAATGCCGCCCGCCGCGATCAATGGGATATCTGGAAGTGCTATCGTGAGCGATTTGAGGTACTCTTTGCCGCCAATCGCCGCGCATGGAACGACCTTCACGAAGTCCGAACCAGCTCGCCATGCGGTGATAACTTCTGTCGGGGTCAGCGCGCCCGGAAAGATCACGATCCCTGCCATGGAGGCAAATTCCACAACTTCCAGGATCACCCCGTCCGTGGTCAGAAACTTGGCCCCCGCCTCGATGCACTTGCGAGCCGTTTCCGCATCCATTACGCCGCCGGCCCCTACAATCACATCCGGCGAATTCTTGGCGAGGTCTGAAATGACTTGAATCGCGCCAGGTACGGTCATACCGATCTCAACTATTGGAATTCCGCCTTGAAAAATATTTTCCGCCGCGAAGCGCGCGTCCTGTGCTGAAGAGACCCGAACGGAGGGGATAATCCCAATTTCCTGGATTCTTGAGCGAACATATTTACGATTCATTGATCTGTCCTTCCGCGCTCGTCAATTCGTGCATGCGCAGCCTCATGACGAGTACATGACCAGCATATGCCCTATAGTACCCCACTTTCTTTATTTTTTGTTTATATCGTTTGTATCGAAGATGCAGATGTGCAAATGTCTATTCACGGTCCGTGACTCCATAAACCTATGACAATTAACCATTTATCCGCATGCATCTAATTTTTGTTTTCGGGGCAGGGCTAGGGAATTCGGGGGATGCTGCGGGAATAAGATGGTTAACAAGAGAAAAAGGCATTCCTTATGACTTGTTTATAAGTGGTTCCTTAGACTTGCTTACGGCCAGCAAACCAAAGCCAAGCTCAACGCAGCAGCGCCCGTGCAATTTTCGCGATTCTTGAAACGGAATGCAGAGCTCTCCAAGATTGCTTTCTGGAGCAAACATGAGACAGGAACAACGCTGACGTCTCTGCTGTACGTTTGCGCCGACGGTTGGACTGGGATCTTGGCCTGGCAAGCTCCGACTCGCTTTAATCCGGCATTTTCATATTGCTGCCTTCTCGAGACGGAGCAATCCCACTTCGAGCATCCTTAACAAATCCGGCAAACCTGCGAGCTAACTCATGGATTCGCGCCTCTTGCCGGCGCCGAATCGCTTGCGCTGGAATCAGTTCGCGGCCGATGCCTAACGCGACTGCGCCCGCCAGAATGTAATCGGAGGCCGTCTGTTGATTCACGCCGCCCGCGGCAATCAGCGCAATATGCGGAAACATTTTGTGAAGAGATTCGATGTAGGCGTCGCCGCCAATCAGCGCACAAGGAACAACCTTGACAAAGTCGCAGCCGGATTCCCACGCGGTGATGACCTCGCTGGGAGTGAGCGCTCCCGGAAATACTACGATTTCATTTTTTGCGGCAAATTCGATGATCGGGAGGCGCAGACAGTCAAACGTAAGAAAGCTCGCTCCCGCATCCATGCAAGCCTGCGCCAGATCCAAATTCAACACACTTCCCGCTCCCACAATCAGCCCAGGGTCTTGTTTTACCAAGTAGTTAATTAAATCCAGGGCGTCGGGAATGGTCAGGGAAATTTCAACGATTGGAATGCCGCCCTGGGAAATTGCCTCG